>Ga0098035_1000009_pt1 | contig 187613 bp, 191 predicted proteins | sample 3_EtaG_FD_75046 | JGI IMG/M metagenome (GOLD analysis project Ga0098035, IMG submission 75046) | Marine viral communities from the Subarctic Pacific Ocean - 3_ETSP_OMZ_AT15126 metaG | ecosystem: Environmental > Aquatic > Marine > Oceanic | place: Pacific Ocean | collected 2015-01-07
GAAGATCATTGGAGTAAGGTCGGGTCATCAGGTGCTGGCCTCCTCTCCAGCCAACATCTTGAATCACAATCCGGCCTCAATGGGAATCCCAAACGATTCCCTCAATCAGTGAAACGCTCTAGCGGGTCTGTTTCACGTGAAACAGGAGGAAGCCTCGAATCCGATTCCCTGCCAATCACTTGCGGCAGAATCCTCAACTCGGTGGAATCCTGATTCGACTCTTGTGGAAAAGTTTGACGGGGCAGGCGTCAGCGACTATTGCTCTCGCGTGAATCCGTTCCTACGGCCACAGGCACTTTTCCTTCATCGGGTTGATTGATGACGCGCGAATTCGATGTGATCGTGATCGGCGGCGGCCATGCGGGCTGCGAGGCGGCCTCGGCTGCCGCGCGCGCCGGTGCGCGCACGGCGCTCATCACGCACAGGATTTCGACCATCGGCGAAATGTCCTGCAACCCGGCCATCGGCGGTCTCGGCAAGGGCCATCTCGTGCGCGAGGTCGATGCGCTGGACGGGCTGATGGGCCGCGTCGCCGATGCCGCCGGTATCCAGTTCCGCCTGCTCAACCGGCGCAAGGGCCCGGCCGTTCGCGGCCCCCGCGCCCAGGCCGACCGCAAGCTTTACCGCGAGGCCATGCAGGAAGCGATCCTGAACCACCGCAATCTCGAGGTGTTCGAGGCGGCCGTCTCCGACCTGCTGGTGGAGAAGGAGGAGGTCGCGGGCGTCGCCGCCGAGGACGGACGGCAGTGGAAATCCGCCCGTGTGGTGCTCACCACCGGCACCTTCCTGCGCGGCATGATTCATCTCGGCACCCAGCGCATACCGGCGGGCCGGGTAGGGGAGGCGCCGGCGCTCGGCCTTTCCGACCGGCTTTACGGCCTCGGCTTCCGGCTCGGCCGGCTCAAGACAGGCACGCCGCCGCGTCTTGCCGGTGGCAGCATCGCCTGGGACGAACTGGAGGTGCAGCCGGGCGACAATCCGCCCGTACCCTTCTCTTTCCTGACGACGGAAATCTCGACGCCGCAGGTGCCCTGCCACATCACGCGCACCACCCAAACGGGTCACCGGATCATCGAGGAGAACCTCAAATTCTCGCCGGTCTATTCCGGCCAGATCGAGGGCGTCGGGCCGCGCTATTGCCCCTCCATCGAGGACAAGGTGGTGCGGTTCCGCGAGCGCGACAGCCACCAGATCTTCCTGGAGCCGGAAGGCCTCGACGACGACACGATCTATCCGAACGGGATTTCCACGGCCCTGCCGGAAGAGGTGCAGCTTGCCTTCCTCAAGACCATCCCCGGCCTTGAGAATGTGGTCATGCGCCGGGCGGGCTATGCCATCGAATATGACTATATCGACCCGCGCGAGCTCACGCCCACGCTGGAGACGCGGCGGCTCCCCGGTCTCTACCTGGCGGGCCAGATCAACGGCACCACGGGCTATGAGGAGGCCGCCGCGCAGGGCCTGATGGCCGGGCTCAATGCGGCGCTGGCGGCGGCGGGCGCGGACCCCCTGATCCTCGACCGGGCGCAGGCCTATACGGGTGTGATGATCGACGACCTGATCACAAGGGGCGTCAGCGAGCCCTATCGCATGTTCACCTCGCGCGCCGAATACCGGCTGACGCTCAGGGCGGACAATGCCGACCAGCGCCTCACCGCCGCAGGTATCGGCGCGGGCGTCGTGGGGCAGGAGAGGGCGGAGGCCTTCGCGGCGAAGATGCAGGCGCTGGAAGCGGCGCGCGGTCTCTGCGAGGGCTTGAGCCTCAGCCCCAGCGAGCTCAACAAGCGCGGGCTCAAGGTCAATCAGGACGGTGTGCCCCGCAGCGCCATGGATTTGCTCGCCTATCCGGATGTGGATGTATCCCGGCTGGCCGGTATTTGGCCCATACTGGGCGGTTTCGAGCCCGGTATCAGTGAGCAGATGGAGATTGAGGCCCAGTATGCGGGCTATCTGGAGCGCCAGGAGGCCGATATCAGGGCTTTCCGGAAGGATGAGGGACTGAAGCTCCCGTCCGAACTGGATTATGGGCGGATCGGCGGGCTGTCCTCCGAGGTCCGGCAGAAGCTCTCGGCGGCGCGTCCCGCTACGCTCGGGCAGGCCGCGCGGGTCGATGGGGTGACGCCTGCGGCGCTTACCGCCTTGATGATTCACGTGAAACAAAAGCGCAGAGCTTGAGGCACCATACCTGGTATGTCCCAACATGTAGTAGGGGAAGGGCCGCAAGTCGTTGATGCGGAATCCTTTTCCACCCTTCTTGGTGTTTCACGTGAAACAATGGAGCGGCTCAGGCGATACGAGTCCCTCCTGATCAAGTGGCAGAAGTCCATAAATCTCGTCTCCGCCAGCACTCTGCCGGAGCTCTGGCGGCGGCATATGCTCGATTCCGCCCAGCTTGCGGCACTGGCGCCGGAGAGTACCCGGCGCTGGGCCGATCTCGGTAGCGGCGGTGGGTTTCCGGGTCTGGTCGTGGCCATCCTGCTTGCTGGAAGGCCGGGTTTCGAGCTGCATCTGGTCGAAAGCGATCAGCGGAAATGCATCTTCATGCGGGAGGTGGCGCGGGCGACGGAAGCGCCGGCCACCGTCCATAATTGCCGGATCGAGGATTTCGCAGCCGGGCAGGGCACCTTCGATGTGGTGTCGGCCCGGGCGCTGGCGCCGCTCGACCGGCTTCTCGGTTGGGCCGCCCCACTTTTCGGTCCCCAGACGATAGGCCTGTTTTTGAAGGGGCAGGGGGTGCAGGACGAATTGACCTTGGCCCGAAAAAGCTGGATATTCGAAGCCGACCTTCACCCCTCTCAGTCGGATCCAGCGGGTTCCGTGCTGATGCTGCGAGGCCTTCATGGAACAGATCGACAAGACGCTCGGGACTGAGGCGGCCAGCAAGGCGGATGCGCTTATTCCCGCCGCGGAGAGTACCGCCGCCGGCGATCCGATGATTGCTCCGTCCACGGATCGTCCGCGCATCCTGGTCGTCGCCAATCAGAAAGGCGGCGTCGGCAAGACGACGACGGCGATCAATCTCGGCACCGCGCTTGCCGCTGTCGGCGAGCGCGTGCTGATCGTCGATCTCGATCCGCAGGGAAATGCCAGCACCGGTCTCGGCATTGGCCGCAACGAACGCAAGGTCTCAGCCTATGACGTGCTGATCGGCGCGGCGCTGATCGAGGATGCGATCGTTGCCACCAAGGTGCCGGGCCTCGATATTGTTCCGTCCACGATGGATCTCCTCGGCGCCGAACTCGAGCTTGCCAGCGTGCAGCGCCGCTCGCATCGCCTGCGCGATGCGCTGTCGCGCATGCCGCGCCACGGCAAGACCCGTGGCGAGAGCGACGCCGAGAAGCAGAGCACCTCGCGGCCCTACTCCTATCTGCTGATCGATTGCCCGCCCTCGCTCAACCTGCTCACCATCAATGCGATGACGGCGGCGGATGCGATCCTCGTTCCGCTGCAATGCGAGTTCTTTGCGCTGGAAGGTTTGAGCCAGCTCTTGCGCACCGTCGAGCGCGTCAAGACCAGCCTCAACCCGCGCCTCGACATTCAGGGCATCGTGCTCACCATGTTCGACCAGCGCAACAAGCTCTCGGACCAGGTGGCTTCCGATGTGCGCTCCTATCTCGGCGACAAGGTCTATCGCACGGTCATTCCGCGCAATGTCCGCATCTCCGAAGCGCCATCCTATGGGAAGCCCGCGCTCGTCTACGATCATCGCTGCGCCGGCAGCAAGGCCTATATGAAACTGGCCGCCGAGATGATCCAGCGCGAGCGGCGCTTACGCAAAAGCGCGGCCTGAGACCGGCCGGACAGAGGCGGCGGCGTGACCCGTCTTAACAACGCCTCCTAACGGGTTGAAACTATTGTATTATGGGTCATACAAGGTAGTGCTTGCGTAAGGCGGAAACCTGGCCCGGTGGCGCATTCCGCGATTTCGGTAAATGATGATGAGGCCCTACCGGTCCTACCGGCGGGGTGGCTGCCGGGGGCGGGCAGCCAGTATAAAAGAGCCCCAGGGCAGAGATTGGAAGGGAAGCGATGGCAATGGCAGAGGAAACCCCGAGCCGGCTTGGACGTGGTCTGGCGGCGCTGATCGGCGAGGACACCGCCTTCGCGCTTGGCGACAAGGACGCACCGGCGCCCAAGGGCGTGCGCGAGGTGCCGATCGAGTTCCTGCGCGCGAATCCCTTCCAGCCGCGTCACACCTTCCGGCCGGAAGACCTCGAAGACCTGTCGAACTCGATCCGCGAGAAAGGCATCCTGCAGCCGATCGTGGTGCGCCCCGTGGCGGGCGAGGAGAGCCGCTTCGAGATCGTCGCCGGCGAGCGCCGCTGGCGTGCCGCGCAGGCCGCGCAGCTTCATCAGGTGCCGGTGATCGTCAAGGAACTGAGCGACGCCGAATCGCTTGAAATCGCGATCATCGAAAATGTGCAGCGCGCCGACCTCAACGCCGTCGAAGAGGCGGCGGGCTATGAGCGCCTCATGCAGCAGTTCTCCTATACGCAGGATCAGCTCTCGAAGCTCATCGGCAAGAGCCGCTCCCATGTCGCCAATACGCTGCGCCTTCTCTCGCTGCCGGACAGCGTGCGCGGGCTCATCGAGGAGGGAAAGCTCACCGCCGGCCAGGCGCGCCCGCTGATCGGCCATGAGCAGGCCGAGGCCTTCGCGCGCGAGATCGTCGCCAAGGGGCTTTCGGCGCGCGAGGCCGAAGCGCTCACCCGCAAGCCTGATGCGGCGGCGGCGAGCGCCCGGCCGAAGTCGCTCCCGAAGCCCGACAAGGATGCCGACACGCTGGCGCTCGAAAAGAACATCTCCGACCAGCTCGGGCTCAAGGTCGAGATTTCCTTCTCGGGCGACAAGGGCGGCGAGGTGAAGATCGCCTACAAGACGCTCGAGCAGCTCGACGAGATCTGCCGCCGCCTCGCCGGCCGCAATGCCCAGAGGATGCAGTAGGGCATTTCATCCGGGTACGGATGAATTCTGGAACGAGCCTGCTGTTCCCATAATCCGTCATGACCAGCTCTATGCGAGCCATGACGGAGTGGGCGGAGTGTTTTCCGATTTCTTCATCGTCATTGCGAGCAAAGCGAAGCAATCCAGGGCCGCAAGTTCGGCCCTTGCCGTCCGGACAACCCTCTCCCTGTAGGGATGACACCGAGTTTTTGGCGCGAACAGTCCTTCAGAAACCAATTGACCATTCCCTGTGCAGGGGAAGGGTGGACCCCAATGGGAACCTTGCCTTATCCCCCCTGTGGCCCATCTGCCGTTGCAACACTGCACGGGGGTGTGGTTCTTCCGGTACAGCGGGGACAAGAGTGCTATTCATGACGGCTCAATGACATTCGTGTGACAGTGAGGGCGACTTGTCCCCCTTTTGCGGGGATATCGCGGTTCTACCGGCGCGCGCTCCGCGCGCCTTGCGCAATCCGGAAAAGCGTCTGACCGCAGATCGAGACATCGGGCTGGCCGGTCGATTTGCATTGCCCCTCCGCCTCGAGCGCCAGCGCCAGCGCACGGTCGAGGCGCCGCCGGTTCCACAACCGCATTTGTCCTTGTACGGATGGTTTGCGGCTGAAGTGCAGCGGCGGCCGGAAGCCTCTGATCGCACCCTCGACATCGCTGCCGCTTTCCACGCGCGCGGCCGCCAGATGAAGCTGCATGAGGTGGCGCGAAAGCGCATTCAGGATCGCGATGGCGTTGGTGTCGGCGGCCTTGGCGCGGGCGAGCGCCGTATCGAGCCCGTCGAGGTCGCCGGTCATCGCGGCGTCGATCACCTCGTCGAGGCTCGTGCCCGCATTGTCGCCGACGCTTGCCCGCGCATCGTCGAGCGTCACCATGCGCTTCTCGCCGGGCTTGTCCGCCGCCGTTTTCGGCCCCGCATAAAGGATGAGCTTTTCGAGCTCGTTCTGCGTCACGCCGCGGTCGGAGCCGAGGTTCTGCAAAAGATAGTCGAGCGCGGCGGGCTCCGGCGCGAGGCCCTCGGCGGAGAGCCGCGAGCGGATCAGGCTCTCGATCTGCTCGCGCCCGTCGGCATAGCAGGCAATCGCCGCGGCATTCTTCGCGTTCTCGAAAAGCGCGCGCAGCGACGAGCGCGGTCCAAGCTCTCCCGCCTCGACAAGGATCAGCGCGTCGCCTGCGGGATCGGAAAGGAAGCTTTCAAAAATCTTCGCGGTGCCGTCGGCCGCGCCGCGGATGCGCACCACGCGCCTGCCGCCGAGCATGGCGATCGCCGCTGCCTCGTCGGCAAGGCGCGCGGGGTCCTGCTTCAGATCGCCGTCGGAAAGTTCCGAAATCCGGAACGGGTCGGCGGGATCGTCAACGACGGTCCGCAGCATGATCTCGATCCGCTCACGGACGAGCCCGGCGTCGGGTCCGTAGACAAGAACCGCAAGCGCCTTCGGGTCGGGGCTCTTGACGAAACGGTCTGCGTCGCGCGGCGCGATCTTCAAGGTGCGTCCCGCCTAGCTGCCGGTCTTGGCCGCGCGATCGAAATAGATCGAGAGCTGCAGCCTGATGTCGTTTGCCGCCGCCCTGGCGATGCGTTCGCGCGTGTCCTTGTCGGCGACGATGTTGGCATATTCGGACTGGACGCGGTTGTAGGAGGAACGCGACCGCGACGTCGAGCGCAGCAGCGTCTCCTTCGTGTCGGCCTTCACGAGACGGAAGGGCACGAGAAGCGCGAGGTTCTTGCGCGTCACGTCCGCATCGCGCTCGGTGATGACGTCCTCGCTGTAGAGCACGGGCGCAATCTCGAGAAGATAGGGCGCGTTCGGCGGCGGGTTGCCGGTGGAGGAGAAAAGGTCGAGCAGGCTGTACTTGATTTCGCGGCCAAGCTCGTTGTCCGGCGCGCTGACGTCGAGTTGCGAGAGCTCGTCCGTCACCGCGACGCCGTCCCGTTCGGCATAGAGCGGCGAGAATCCGCAGGCGCCAAGCGGGACGACCAGCAAGAGCGCGATCAACGGTGCGGCGAGACGCTTCACGTCAGGCCACGATGTTGACGATCTTGCCGGGCACGACGATGACCTTGCGAACGGGTTTTCCATCGATCGCCTTCTCCACCTTGTCGAGCGCGAGCGCCGCGCGTTCCACCGTTTCCCTGTCCGCGTCGCGAGCGATGGTCAGCTCATCGCGGCGCTTGCCGTTCACCTGAACGGCAATGGTGATGGAGTCTTCCACGAGGAGGGCCTTGTCGGCAACCGGCCATTCGGTGCCGGTCAGCGGCGTCTCGTGTCCGAGCGTCTCCCAGCACTCCTCCGCAAGATGCGGCATCATCGGGCCGACGATCTGCACGATGAGCTCCAGCGCCTCGCGCAGCGCCCATTTCGCGTCGTCCTTCTCCGGTTCCGCAGGTGCGAAAGCGGTAATCGCGTTGGCGAGTTCGTAGACGCGGGCAACGGCCCTGTTGAAGCGCAGATTGTCGAAGTCGTCGGCCGCCGCCGCCAGCGCCTGGTGCGCGGCCCGGCGCAGCGCCATCGCCTCCTCGCCAAACGTCGCGGGCATGGCCGCGCCCTTCGGCGCGATGCTTCCCGCCGCGCCGCTCACCATGCGCCAGAGGCGCTGCGTGAAGCGCCATGCGCCTTCCGCGCCCTGGTCGGACCATTGCACATCGCGGTCCGGCGGACTGTCGGACAACATGAACCAGCGCGCGGTGTCGGCGCCGTATTTCGCGATGATGTCTTCGGGGTCGACCGTGTTCTTTTTCGACTTCGACATCTTCTCGACGGAACCGATGCGGATCGGCGCGCCCGTTTCCACATGCTTCGCGACGCGCTTGCCGCCCACCGTCTCGATCGCGACTTCTTCCGGCGGCACCCAGCGGCCTTGTTCGTCGCGATAGGTCTCGTGGTTCACCATGCCCTGCGTGAAGAGCCCCGCAAAAGGTTCGTCCAGCGAAAGATGCCCGGTCCTGTGCATGGCGCGGGTGAAGAAGCGTGCGTAGAGAAGGTGCAGGATCGCATGCTCGATGCCACCGATATATTGGTCGACAGGGAGCCAGCGGTTTGCGGTTTCCTTGTCCGTTGGCGTCTTCGCATCCGGCGCGGTGAAGCGCGCGAAATACCAGGAGCTGTCGACGAACGTATCGAACGTGTCCGTCTCGCGGCGTGCCGGGCTGCCGCATTCGGGGCAGTCGACATGCTTCCATGCCGGATGGCGGTCGAGCGGATTGCCGGGCTGGTCGAAGGTCACGTCGTCGGGAAGGACGACCGGCAATTGGTCGCGCGGCACAGGCACGACGCCGCAGGCCTCGCAATGGATCACGGGGATCGGGCAGCCCCAGTAGCGCTGGCGTGAAATGCCCCAGTCGCGCAGGCGGTAGTTGACCGTGCCTTCGCCGAGGCCGAGCGCTTCGAGCTTCTCGATCGCGGCACGTTTTGCGGCGGTGACGTCGAGGCCGTTCAGGAATTCCGAATTGACGGCGACACCATCGCCTGTGAAGGCGTCGGTGCCGGCGATGAGTTCGGCGCCCCAGGCCGAATCTTCCGCGCGGTCCTTCGGCGTCACGACAGGAATGATGGGGAGCCCGTATTTCTTTGCGAAGTCGAAGTCGCGCTGGTCATGCGCGGGGCAGGCGAAGATCGCGCCGGTGCCATATTCCATCAGCACGAAATTCGCGACATAGACCGGGAGCGTCTTGCCCTCGATGAAGGGATGACGCGCAGTGAGGCCGGTGTCGAAGCCCATCTTCTCCGCCGTCTCGATCGCTTCTTCCGACGTGCCGATCTGGTCGCATTTGCGGATGAAGTCCTGGAGCGCCGGATTGTCCGTCGCAAGCGCTTGCGTCAGCGGATGATGCGGGGAGAGCGCGCAGAAGCTCGCGCCGAAAAGCGTGTCCGGCCGCGTGGTGAACACTTCGAGCCTGTAGTCCGCTTCGCCGGGCACGCCGTCGAGCGGAAAGAAGACGCGCGCACCTTCGGAGCGGCCGATCCAGTTCTTCTGCATCAGCCGGACCTTTTCCGGCCAATGCGTCAAGGTCTCGAGACCGTCGAGCAGGTCGTCGGCGAAATCCGAAATCTTCAGGAACCATTGCGTGAGTTCGCGCCGCTCGACGAGCGCGCCGGAGCGCCAGCCGCGGCCGTCGATCACCTGCTCGTTCGCGAGCACGGTGTTGTCGACCGGGTCCCAGTTCACCATGCTCTTGCGGCGGGTGACGATGCCGGCGTCCAGCATGTCGAGAAAGAGCGCCTGCTCCTGGCCGTAATATTCCGGATCGCAGGTTGCGAATTCGCGGCTCCAGTCGATCGCAAGACCGATCGATTTCAGCTGCGCGCGCATGGCGGCGATGTTGTCGTAGGTCCAGCCCTTGGGATGGACGTTCTTCTCCATCGCGGCATTCTCGGCCGGCATGCCGAAGGCGTCCCAGCCCATCGGGTGCAGCACGTTGTAGCCGCGCGCGCGGCGGAAGCGCGCGATCGCATCGCCGATCGTGTAGTTGCGGACATGGCCCATGTGAATGCGCCCCGACGGATAGGGGAACATTTCAAGAACATAATATTTGGGCTTGGCGTCCGCGCCTTCGTCGGCAGGGTCGCGGGTCAGGAAGTCGCCGCGCTCCTCCCAGATCTTCTGCCATTTCGGCTCGGCGGTGCGCGCGTTGTAACGTGTGGACATGGTCTTGCGGGGTCTCTCGGACGGGACCGGGGAGGAGGCGGGTGCCCTGGCCCTCTCCCCGAGTGCGTGCCCCGCTGTCCGCCCGGTCCGGGCTTACTTCTGTTCCTGTGCCTCGATCGTGTTGATTCGAAGCTGGCGGGCGCGCACGAGAATGGCGTTCTCGATCTGCGGGCCCGTGGAGCTGGCAACGGGCGCGTCGACCCATTCGCCGTTTTCGGACTTGTTCTGGCGGAAAACGGCCACTTTGACGCCATCGGCGCGGAGCCGCTTGTCGAGAATATAGACCGTCACCTTGAAGCGTTCGCCGGCCGCCTTGGGGTCCTGGTACCAGTCGGTAATGATGACGCCGCCGAAGGGATCGGCGGAGGCGAGCGGCATGAAGGAAATCGTGTCGAGCGAGGCGCGCCACAGGAAGCTGTTCACGCCGATGCCGCCACCGCCGAGGCTGCCCTCCTCGTCAGCGCCGCCGAAGAGCGTCAGGCCGTCCTCGCCGAAAACGGACTCGCGCTCCTTGCCCGTCGGATTGTTGGGGCCGCCCTGGCCGGTCGGCTGGCCGGGGAAGTTCGACTCCGAGGGGCCGCAAGCCGCAAGGCCCAGAAAGGCAGCGCAAAGGAGCGCCGCGACGGTCGGTTTCGCGCGTGTCAGTCCGTGATAGGTCATCAATTTACGGCAAGCCTCTCGCGTTGCGCCCCTCTGTCCGCCGTTTCTTGCGTGATCGGCTTGCGGAGAGCAAGTGAATTCACATACCCGCCGCATTCCGCAGCCGGCGCGCCTTTATAGCGAGATAAGGCTACCCCCCGCAATCGCGCATATCCTCGGAGGACTTCTCTCCTTTCGTCCTGCGCTCGCCCGCCGCAACTGCCGGAAGCGGCCGGGCAAGGTGGCGGTGTGACCCGCAAAGCACAATACGGTGATGGCCTGTCCCCCTGCCTGTCCCCTTTCATCTCCGCCCGGGCATCCGCCCTGCGTGAAAGAGTCCGCTTCAACATTGAATAACTCGCCCCGCAAAAAGCTATGCAGGGGCCAACCATCGACATTGGTTAACGGTCGCAAACGGATTTGTGCCCTTTCCGCAACATCGACTGACATTCCATCGTCATGCGGAGAGGTTTGCTTGACCCACGGCGGTTATCAACGGATTAATCGGTACACGCGCTCGGGGGGCAGTTTCGGTCGGCCCGGCGATGCACGAGCCACGGGGGAATTTTCCACTGGCTCGTTCAAATGGAACAGCTCTTAGCTGATACTGCGAGGAACACATGAAAAAGACTCTCCTTGGGACGACTGCTCTCGTCTCGGCCGGCCTCATCGCCGGTCCGGCGCTTGCGAGCGATCCGCTGACCGTTACCGTCGGCGGCACCGTGACGGCCGGCTTCTATGCCATTGATGCGGACAACCTTCCGGCTGCGATCCCGTTTGTGGGCGGCACAGCCTACGAAGACACCGCCGTGAAGCTCGTCGCGCGCAACATCGACATCAATGCCGAGGGTACGCTGGACAATGGCATGGTTGCCGGCGTTCTCGCGACGCTCTCGCTCGGTGACGACTGGAACTCGTACGCCAACAACAACGACGCGACGTTCCGCGAACTCTTCGCCTATCTCGAAGGCGGCTTCGGCCGGTTCGAAATCGGCGGCACGGACGGTTCGGCCTTCAAGATGCACTACACCTCGCCCTGGTTCGTGCCGGGCAACGGTGTCGACAGCCCGAACATTCTGAATGCCACGACGGTGAACAGCTTAGCTTTCGGCGCGCCGAGCTTCCGTCATTCGACGTTCTCGCTGATGGCGGCCGACGCGAACAAGGCGACCTACTTCACCCCGCGCTTTGCCGGCTTCCAGCTCGGCCTCTCCTACACGCCGGACGTGAGCTACAACGGTCCGAACCTGAACCGCCTTGGTCTTCTGGCGACGACCGCTGGCGTCATCAACGACGTGGTGGAAGTTGCGCTCAACTATGCCGGCTCGTTCGGCAGCGTCGATCTCGGCGTGGACGGCTTCTACGTGTCGGGCGACGCCCCGGCCGGTACGGCTTCCGATCCGGAAGAACTCGGCTTCGGTGCCAATATCGGCTTCGCGGGCTTCACACTCGGCGGATCCTGGTACCAGTCCGAAGACTTGGGCTTGACGTCGTTTGCGGTTCCTGCAGCCACTGGCTTGGAAGAAGAAGTGTGGACTGTCGGCGTGTCCTATGGCACGGGTCCGTGGACAGTTGGTGTTGCCTATCTCAACGACGAACTCAGCACGGCTGGCGGTAGCATCGAGATGGACACTTGGCAGACGGGCGGTGGGTACAACCTCGGCTCGGGTGTGGATGTTGGTCTGGATCTCCAGATGTCGAACGTCGATTATAACGCGTTTGGCGACTACGACGCCATGTCGGCTGGTCTCGTTCTCTCGGTTTCGTTCTGATCCCTCAAGGATTAGACGTTCTCTGAAGACTGCGCATGATATGAGAGAGCGGGCTTTTCGCCCGCTCTCTTTTTTTATACGTTTCATTTGCTGATGGACGATCGCCTCTTGTTTGGGAGAGTTGAATGGGCGCGTTGATCTGGCTCGCTTCCTATCCGAAGTCCGGCAATACTTGGATGCGCAGCTTTCTGCATAACCTCTTCAGGAACGCACAGGAACCGGTCGACATAAACGAGCTGACAGATTTTTGCCTAGGCGAGTCAGCTTCGCCCTGGTATGCGCGTCATGTGCCCGGGGGCAAGCTGGAAGAGCTAAGCGACCTCGATCTTGCTGGGCTCCGGCCGCTGGTGCACCGGGATTTTACAATGGTGTTTCCCGACTCCGTTTTCGTGAAGACGCACAACTACCTAGGCGATTGGCTCGGCGTTCCTCTCCATACGATGGAGGTAACGGCAGGCGGAATATATGTGCTGCGCAATCCGCTAGACGTTGTTATTTCGGTGAGCCATCACTTCGGCGAGACAATTGACGAAGCAATCGAGCACCTTGCCAACGACACCTTCTCTACTGGGGACATCAAGACCCACGTTCCGGAGATACACCGCTCGTGGTCGACTCATGTCCGGAGCTGGACCGAGAAACCTTCGCCCCAATTGCTGATAGTACGCTACGAGGATCTTCTGCTCAGGCCCCGCAAGCATTTCAAGATCGTCGCAAATTTCCTCGGACTAAATCCGCCTCCGGAGCGGCTTGAGCGTGCCATCCGGAATTCCTCCTTCAAGGCACTAAAGCGGCTCGAGAAAGAAAAGGGTTTCAAGGAGAAGTCGGACAAGGCTGACGCCTTCTTCCGCGAAGGGCGGGCGGAGCAATGGCGGGAACTTTTGACGCCTACCCAAGTGCGGCGCGTCATTGCAGACCACCACGAGCAGATGGACCGGTTTGGCTACATACCTAGCGACTACAAAGATGCAGTTCCCACAGCCTCGACAGTAGGGTGCTGACACTACAAAACGAAACCTGGGCAGCTCAACATGGGGTCTCTGATCTGGCTTGCTTCCTATCCCAAGTCCGGTAATACGTGGGTGCGAAGTTTTCTCCATAATCTTCTGCGTGGTACGGAGGAGCCTGCCGATATAAATTCTCTCGGCACCTTCTGCCGCGGCGGTTCGGCGCGAACCTGGTTCGAGCAGGTTTCGGATGTGCCGCTGGAGAGGCTGACGCCTGAAGCTCTTGCCCGACTGCGCCCGGCCGCGCAGACGAAAATCATGATGACTTCCCGTGACTCCGTTTTCGTGAAAACTCACAACTTTCTCGGAGACTGGCTCGGCGTTCCCCTGCACAACATGCAGATCACGGCGGGTGCAATCTATATTGTACGTAATCCGCTCGATGTTGCGCTCTCGGTGGCGCCGCATTTTGACCTGACGCTCGACAGGGCGATCGAATTTATGGGCGCCCCGAATGCCAGGACGAAACTGTCCGCCCGGCACGTGCCGGAGATATACGGGAGCTGGTCTCAGAATGTGGGAAGCTGGACCGCGCGCAAGAATCCGCAGCTTTTTGTTGTTAGGTACGAAGATATTCTAAAAAATCCCGAAAGAGGTTTTGGTGAAATGGCTCGCTTCCTTGGCCTCAAGCCCAGCGACGCAAGGCTTAAACTTGCAATCCGAAATTCTTCCTTCGAAATTCTTCAATCACAGGAACGGGCACAGAGCTTTCGTGAGAAGCCCGAAAAAGCAGAGACGTTTTTCCGCAAAGGAGTGTCGGAACAATGGCGCACCGGACTCTCCGATGAGCAAGTGAGGCGGATCGTCTCTGATCACCAGCATCAGATGCGGCGGTTCGGCTATATGCCGGCAGATGTGGATGTCTAGTGAAACGGGCAGCCCAAGATCAAGCCGCGCGGAAGAAATGGAATATCATCAAGATGGGTGCACTGATCTGGCTCGCTTCCTATCCGAAGTCTGGAAATACTTGGATGAGGAGTTTTCTTCACAACTTGTTGCGCGACGCCGATGAACCGGTGCCGTTAGACAAGCTCGTGGATTTCTGCCTCGGAGAATCATGGAGAGTCTGGATAGAGCCTCATGCCGACAAGCCGGTCGATGGGATGAGTATGGACGAAATTGCTCGGTTGCGTCCTCTGGGGCAGGCGGACATGACGAAAGTCTTTCCCGACTCGGTCTTCGTGAAAACCCACAACTACTTGGGTGCGTGGCGCGGCGTGCCTCTGCACAATATGGATGTTACCGCGGGCGCCATATACGTACTCAGAAACCCGCTCGACGTCGTCTTGTCCGCGCGACACCACTTCAATCTCTCGCTCGACGACACCATCGAAATGATGGCGAGGGAGACTGCGGGCTCCGGACTGACAGAAACGACAATTCCCGAGGTGTTTAGCTCTTGGTCATCCCATGTTCGAAGCTGGACCTCTCGCCCAAATCCGCAACTACTTGTTATGCGATACGAAGACTTGATCTCGGATCCGGCGCGGCACTTCGGTATTGTAGCCCGGTTCCTCGGGCTTCGTCCTGCGGATGAGCGTCTGGCGAAAGCCATACAAAACAGCTCATTCGATGTGCTCCGGAAGCAGGAACAAGAAGGCGGGTTTGCCGAGCGCCCGGCACACGCGAAGGCATTTTTCCGAGTCGGACAATCCGGACAGTGGCGGAATGAGCTATCGCCCGGCCAGATTCGGCGGATCATTTCGTCACATCGCCAACAGATGGAGCGGTTCGGTTATATCCCCGAAGACTATCGCTGATGCGGCAGGAGGAAGCCGATACCCGCGACGCCGGCGATACCCGTTCCACGCAAGCGGCGGATGTGTATTTCGTCCGTGATCCCGCCAAGGGCGTAAGCCGGCATGCCGAGTGCGCCTGCAAGCGCCGCGAGGCGGGCAAGACGGGCGATGCCCAGCACCTTTCCACCGGGATGACTTTCCGTTGGCAGGACGGGAGAGAGCAGCACCGCATCCGCACCGGCTCTTGCTGCTTCGATAACCGCCCTCTCCGAATGACATGCCGCGGTGACCAGAACATGCGCCGCGATGTTGCGCCGGCGGGCAATATCCCGTTCGGGCAGATGAATGCCGACGATGCCGAGCCGCCCGGCCAATCGCGGGCTGCCTGCCACGATCAGGATGCAGCCCTTTCCCCGCGCGGCGACGGTGAGGCGTCTTGCCGTCTCGTAGAGGGGCGTTTCATCATAGGCGCGCCATATCAACGCGCTGCCAGGCGGCAAGGCCGCAAGGGCTGCATACGGATCTGGGAGACGCTCGGGGTCGGTCATCGCGATCAGCGCGACCGATGCGGAGTCCGGATTGAGCCGTCGTGCGGCACGCGCAATCCGTTCCAGGTCCTTTCTCATCTTGTCTCCGAGACGTCCTGCCACTAGCTTGCGCCGAGACTATGCCAATGCCCGACAACAACGCCAACAAGAACGAAATGCCGACGGCGCGCCTCGACGCCGTTCGGGACCGGATCGCGCGCGCCGCGCGGGAGGCGGGCCGCAGGCCTGGCGATGTTGTCCTCATCGCCGTATCGAAGACGTTTGGTGAGGAGGCAATCTGCCCGCTGCTCGACGCAGGGCAGCGTGTCTTCGGCGAGAACCGCGTGCAGGAAGCCGCGCGGAAGTGGCCTGCATTGCGCGAACGATACGGCGATGTCGAGCTTCACCTGATCGGTCCATTGCAGACGAACAAACTCGACGACGCGCTCGGTCTCTTCGATGTCTTTCACACGCTGGACCGGCCGAAGCTGGCGGAAGCGCTCGTCAAGGCTAGGGAGAAGGGGCGGACACTGCCCCGGCTCTTTGTGCAGGTGAATACGGGCGACGAACCGCAAAAAGCCGGTCTCGCGCCGAAGGATGTCGACGGATTTCTCGCGCGATGTCGTGACGAATGGGCGCTCGATATCGAGGGGCTCATGTGCATTCCTCCGGTGGACGAAGAACCGGCGCTTCATTTCGCATTGCTCGGCAAGATCGCAAAGCGGAACGGCCTTGCCGGTCTTTCGATGGGCATGAGCGACGATTTCGAGACGGCGGTGAAACTCGGCGCGACGCATGTGCGCGTCGGCAGCGCGCTGTTCGGCGTGCGGGCCTAGGCCTTCTCGATCCTTATCCGCGTTTCCGTTCCACAGAGCGCAAGCACGCTCAGCATGTCTTCGAGCCGCAGCGCAATGCAACCTTCCGTCGGCTGCAGTTCACCCTTTTCCTCTCGCGCAAGATGGAAAAAGACGGCGCTCCCGGCATAAGGAACGACGGGAGAATCGTTGTGCCCGAGGACGACGACAAGATCGTAGAGATGATCTTCTCGCCACATGGTCTCGGCGCTTGCCGGATAAGGCAGATGGACCGGCCGGTTGTAGGCGGGGTCGTCCGGGGCATCGCACCAGCCGTCCGTGGGCGAGATCGGAACGAGCGGCAAGCCTGTCGCGAGCGATGGCACACGATCATGACGGTATCTGAGCTCACGCAGAGGAAAAGTTCCAAGCGGCGTGCTGCCGTCGCCTTCCCGTTTCTCCGTGCTTACGCCGGTGCGGCCGAGGGCGCAGGGAAAGCGGAGGTTGCCCACGCGCAACTCGCCGCGAGTGCTGCCCGGCGAACCGGTCACGATGATCTCGGTGGCGATGCCTGCGGAATAAGCCATGACCGCTGCAGATTAGGGAGTGCGGCCGGCCGGGGCAATCGGGTGAAGCGACCTTATCGTGCCGGTTCGGGGGTCTTCATGGCCTGATACTTGTCGAGCGCGTCGAGCATGGCGCTGGCGAGATCGGCGGGCTGGCCGGATTCGGTTTCGTCTGTCGTCGTCTCGACCTTGGCCGGATCGGCGAAGGAGCCGATCAAGGCCTGGAATGCTTCGGGGCTCAGCCGGGGGAGGGGTTTCGCGTCTTCGGGGACGGCCTTGTCCTTGGGATGGAGCGCCGCCGGCGTGATCGAGGCGGTTGTCATCTCCATATCCGGAGGTGGCGCCGGGGAGACTTCGGTTTTCTCCGCGAGGAGCGCGGCTGGCGCTCCCGGGGATTCTTCATCACCGAACAGCGAGGCATAAACCCTGTCACCAAGGCCGTCTTCGCCGTTGCCGGCGATGGCGAGGCTCGCAACGGAGGCGACGAGGCCCATGGGGCCGCCCCAGAGGGTGCCGCCAGCGATGCGCGCATGGGCGCTGATGCCGTCTCCCGTCACACCGCGATAGACTTCGGAAATCAGCGGAATGTGCTGGAGCGGGTTGAGAGTATCGATGACGTCGCCGAAGGTGAGATTTCCGCTCTCGGGGGTCCGGCCTTCGGCGCGGGCCGTGCGCAAGGCATTGAAGGCCGCCGAGGCGAGATTTTGCTTGCCTGGGCGATGCTGAATGCCGATATGGGCTGCGGTAAAATCGGTCATGCTTCCTGAATGAGCAAGCATCGGGCCAGACCGCAAGTGGCGGTTTCCGGAGGCTCGTGACGGCTGATCGGGGCAGGCGACGGCAGATTTTGCCCGGCCGGGGCGCAGGGGCGGCAAGGCTTGCGGTCCCTGTTGCGGCTCACTATCCCGTGCGTTGGTCGGCGGAGAGAGCTATGGCAAACTCCGCTCACACCGTTCCGGCGGCCATGATGGCCCCTCATTGAAAGCGCAGCATGACGAAAGACTTTCCGCCGAAAGGTCCGGCGAAACCGTTTACCCCGGGGTTCGGAACGCAAGGTTCGTTCAAGCCGACGGTTGGCCTTCCGGCGAGTGCGGCTGGGGGACGGCCGGCGGTTTCAGGAGGTCTAGCGGCCGCCGGCTTTCGGCCGCGTGCCGGGCAGGCCAGCCTTTCGTCCGACGATATCGTGCGCCTGCTGCAACTCGGCGGCAGTCATCTCGCGGCGGGAAGGCTCGAGCATGCGAGCGCGGCGGCTGTGGGCGTGCTCAAGGCCGAACCCCGAAATCCCGATGCGCTTCATCTGATCGGGCTCGTTGCCCTGGGCCGGGGCGACGCTGAAAAGGCGGAAAAATTTATCGCCGCTGCGGCCGCGCTCATGCCCCGCCATCCCAATGTCTGGGTCAATCTCGGCAATGCGCAGAGAGATCAGGGAAAGGGGGAGGAGGCTCTTATCTCCTATCTTCGCGCCGAGGCGATCGATTCCAGCTACCCGGAGATTTATCTCAATCGCGGTCAGCTTTATCAGGACACATCGCGCTACGAAGAAGCGATCGCCGACTTCGAACGGTTGATCGAATTGCGGCCCAACGAAGCCTCTTCCTATATGCGGGCTTCGGCTGCGGCGGCGGCCGCCGGCATGTTTCGCGAGGCACTTTCCTTCGGCCATCGTGCGATGGCCGTGCTCGATATCGTGCCGCCGCAAATCAAGGCGGTCGTCGCCACGACCCATGAAAGACTTGGCGAACTCGACGCCGCCATCTCCCTTGCCGCAGAGGCGCTCGCCGAGGATTCATCCAACGCAGCCGCGCTGCGGACCTGGTCGAAAGCGCGCCGGCGGCAGCGCAAGCATGATCAAGCGCTTCTGACCGAATTGAGGACGCGCCTGGAATTACTGGATACCGGCACGATCTCACGGTCGGAAGCACGTCTCACCTATGCGGAACTGGCGCAGATTTGCGACGAGCAGGGCGATGCCGCAGCCGCATTCTCCTATTTCACCCGGATGAACGATGCGACGAGCGGGCTTCCAGAACTCAAGCATGTGAACCTGCGCAAGTTCGCCGATGACGTCGAGAAGCTGATCGAGACTTTTGTGCCCGACTTCGTGAATAGCTGGGCGCCTGTCCCGGAAAACGAGAAAGAAGCCGGCCACGCTTCTCCGCCGGTTTTTCTTGTCGGGTTTCCGAGATCCGGAACGACATTGCTGGATCAGATACTGGATGCTCATCCGGATGTGCAGGTATTCGAGGAGCGGCCGCTGCTCAGAGAGGTGCGGAATACAATCGCGGGATATCCGCGAGGCATCGCGAAGCTGACGGAAACCGATCGGCAGGCTCTGCGCCAGATATACTGGGAGGCGCTACGCAAGGAAGGGGCGCTGCTCGAGCAAAAGACCGTCATCAACAAGATGCCGCTCGACTCCATTCACGCCGGGCTTGTGCATCGTATATTTCCCGAGGCCCGCATCATCTTCGCGCTCCGTCATCCGGCAGATTGCGTTCTCTCCTGCTTCATGCAGGACTTCGTTCCGAATGGCGCCATGGTGAACTTCCTGACGCTTGAAGGTTCGGCGCGCTTCTACGACCGAGTGTTCACGCTCTGGCAGCGCTACCGCGAATTATTGCCGCTGAACGTTCAGGAGGTTCGCTACGAGAATCTCGTTGCCGATCTCAGGGCAGAGGTCGAGCCGATGCTATCCTTTCTCGATCTCGACTGGAACGATGCCGTGAGCAATCCGGCAGCACACGCGCTTGCGCGCGGGACAATCCGTACGCCATCCTATTCGCAGGTGACGCAACCGATCTATTCGACCGCAACCGAAAGATGGCGCCGTTACGAAGAGCAGATGAAGCCGGTGCTCCCCATCCTGAAGCCGCATGTGGAGCGGCTTGGCTATTCCCTGTAGAGAGAGCATGAACGGAACAAAGAAAATACTCGTTGTCGACGATGACGACACGCTGCGAAACTCGCTTGCCGAGCAGCTTCAGCTTCATGAAGAATTTTCCTGCGTAGCCGTAGCGACGGGAGCGACGGGCCTCGACCATGTGCGTGCTGCCCATGTCGACCTCGTGCTGCTCGATGTCGGGTTGCCGGACATGGACGGCCGGGAAGTTTGCCGGCTTATGCGCAAGGCGGGTGTGAAGGTGCCGATCATCATGCTGACCGGCGCCGACACCGACTCGGACACGATACTTGGCCTCGATGCGGGCGCGAACGACTATGTCACCAAGCCATTCCGCTTTGGTGTCCTGCTCGCCCGTCTTCGCGCGCATCTACGCAGTCACGAGCAGAGCGAAGATGCGGTCTTCAAGATCGGGCCCTATTCCTTCCGGCCGAGCGCGAAGGTGCTGGTGGATGCCCAGGAAAAAAAGGTAAGGCTGACCGAGAAGGAAACGTCGATCCTGAAATATCTCTATCGCGCCGGATCCAAAGTGGTCGGGCGCGACACGCTTCTGGCGGAGGTGTGGGGCTACAATTCAGGCGTCACGACACATACGCTCGAGACGCACATCTACCGCCTGCGGCAGAAGATCGAGCAGGATCCATCGAGTGCTGAAATTCTGGTGACCGAAGCGGGGGGATATCGGCTCGTGCCGTAAGAGGTTCAGGCCCTTGCCGTCAACGACAGCATGACAACCGCGCCGAGCGTGAGCGGTGTCCCGATCAGCGCCGCAATGACGAGTGCGCCCGGGCCCCAGGCGATGACGGCGATAGCCAGAAGCAAAAGGACGTTGATGAGGAAAAGAGTGAGGCCGTCGATACGGTCCATTTTTGCGCCTCCAGGCAGAGTTTCGGAACGGCCCTTCATCTGCCGTGTGTTGCAGGACAATCCAAGCGGACGAATCGACGCAGGACCTTCTCAGGCGTCTCCTTCGACATTTGCCGTCAGGGCATAGGTCGCCGCGAATTCCGGCGGCATGCGCGTCGCCCGGCCCGTTTCCACGTTGATGCAGACGAAATCGGTCGTGCCGCGAAGCAAGGTCTCGCCTGTGCCCGCGTTGACCATCTGAAAGCGGCGTCTGAGCCGGAGACGCCCGTCGTTCCCCGTGATCCATGTTCCGACGAGAACGGTCTCGCCTTCGCGGCTGGCGGCAAGATATTCGAGCTCGTGGCGCCGGACGACCATGCCACGGTTCAGTCGCGCATAGCTCGCAAAGTCGAGGCCAAGCGCTTTGGAGTGTTCCCAGGCCGCCTTCGCCATCCAGGTGAGGTAGACGACATTGTTCGTATGCTGAAAATCGTCGATATGCTGACGCTCAACTCTCGTCTCGAAGACGAACGGGTTTGGCCAATCCCAGGCGATCTCCACATGCTTTCGTTCCATCGAACGCCGCTCCCGTTTTCAATTCGTCTGTTCTTAGCGGTCCCGGGGCCGCCGCGCAAACGGAGGGGCGGGACAGGCCGCTTCCCCTCCGCTATTCTCGGTTCATGAGCCTTGAACCTGCCGTCGCCCTTCTTCAGTGCGTGGACCTCTTCGCCGGTCTCGATCCCGTGCGCCTCGAGGTTGTCGCCTTCACCTGCGAAAGGCGGGAATATGCCCCGGGCGATAAGCTCTTCGAGGCGGGAGAGGAAGCGGACTGCGCCTGGCTCATCATCGAGGGCGAAGCCGCAATGCTGGCGGAGGGGGAGGGTGGCGCCCCGCGAGCGCTGCGGCTTGACAGCGGCGATCTCATCGGCGAAACGGCGCTGTTCAAACGAGAGCGGCGGCGGACATGTGTGCGTGCCGTGACGAGACTGCTGACGCTGCGGATCGGACGGGACATGTTCCAGCGGTTGCTCGGCGAATTTCCGGAGATGGCCGGCGCGGTCGCGACGCGGCTTGCAAACAGGCTGGACGATGCTGGTGCCGAACTTCGTGTGCTTCAGATGCGGTTTGGCCGCAACGGGAAAAAGGGCGGGAAACGGATAGAATGAGCGATGTGAAACCGGTGGGCGATTGGCCACCAAACATTCAGGCCGTGTTCAAGCGAATGGCACCGGCGAGCCGCTATCTCGGGCTTGAAATTCTGGAAGCGCACAAGGACAGCCGCACGGTGAAGGTTGCATTCAATGCCGGGCCCGACCTCTGCAACATGTGGGGCGGCATTCAGGGCGGCATGGTCGCAGCGATGCTCGACGATGTAATGAGCTTGGCCGTGGGGCTCGATCTCGAATGGGGTCAGATCTCGCCCACGCTCGAGCTCAAGGTGTCGATGCTGAACGCCGCGCGGCCCGGCCGCATCATCGGGACGGGCCGCGTCATAAAGCGCGGAAAGTCGGTCGGGTTTATCGAGGGGGAGCTCGCCGACGAAGAGGGAAAGCTTCTTGCGACGGGAAGTTCGACGGCGACCTTCGTGACGCTCAAGAAAAAAGCGCCATCGGGCGAGACCGTTCAGGCGTAGGCGTTTCTGTCGAAATAGTGCCGCGCTTCCTTCGTCAGGTGGGTTTCGAAGAGCGCGAAATGATGGCGGATACCGGCATTCAGCGCCGCCTTGTCGAGCTTGAGCACGCGGCGCGTTTCGCGAAGAAAGCTCGGCCAGTAGCGAATCACCATCCAGGTGTTGTCGGCGAGCGGGGCCAGTTCGTCCTCCGGCATGTCCAGGTGCCTTGCCTCGATCATGTGACCGAAGAAGCGGATCAGCATGCTTGTGGTCATCTCGTAGATCCGGTGGACGCGGTCTTCGAGCTCGGGCGATGTGCGGCCATATTCCGCCTGGTCGCGGTAGAGATACTGGTAGGTCCAGACTTCCTCGAACACCATGCGATTAAAAAGGGCATAGTTTTCGAGCACCGTTTCCGGCGTCGAGGGAATCGAGAGGCGCTTGTCGATGAGAACGAAGAGTGCAAGCTGGTGCGCCCTCACAAGGTCGCGCTTGGTGCGGAAGTGATACCAGAGGTTGCCTTCCGAAATGCCGACCTCCTCCGAGATTCTGGCTGTCGTGACGGCATCGTAGCCGTTCTCGTTGAAGAGCCTGAGGCTCGCCGCCAGAATCCTGTCCTTGGTCTTGGGTGCCATGCCGTTTCGTTTCTTCGTGGGTCTTTTCACTTTGTGGGCTTGCCGCCGCAGCGCCAGTGCGATTGCGGAGCACCCTTCTTGTACCCGCGGCGGCGGCTGCGACAAAGGCCGCATCAAGGCATCGAGGCCTGCAAGGCGCCCAACCTGCCCACTTGCGCGAATAGGGTCAACACCCTAATATGGGGTATCTACCCTAACTAGAACCGGCCACCGGAGCCCCCCAATTGTTCCGGATGGCGGCAGATACCGGTAGGAACCCCAGGAGCGGGCGGCGGGAGGCGTTTACCCCGAAAGCTGGCCCCCCAGCTAAAGCCTCAGCGTCGCGATTACCGGCGCATGGTCCGACGCCCGCTCCCACCCCCTCGCATCCTTGCGGACCTTCATGGCGACAGGCGCATCCGAGAGTGCTGGCGTGGCCCAGATGTGATCGAGGCGGCGGCCGCGATCGGCGGCTTCCCAGTCCTTCGCGCGATAGCTCCACCACGAATAGAGCTTCTCCGTCTCCGGCACGAAGCGGCGCATCACGTCCACCCAGTCATGCGATGCATAGAGCTCGTTCATGAGCTCTACCTCGACCGGGGTATGGCTCACGACCTTCAGGAGCTGCTTGTGCGACCAGACATCGTGTTCCAGCGGCGCGATGTTGAGGTCGCCGAGAAGCATCATACGATTCGTGGATTTCGATTTCTGCTTTTCGTAGAGGCGGATCATCTCGCGGAGGAAGGCAAGCTTGTGGGCGAACTTGTCGTTGATTGCCGGATCGGGCTCATCGCCCCCTGCCGGAACGTAGAAATTGTGAATCCGCAAACCGCCCGGGATATCGAGATCGGTCGCGATGTGCCTGCAATCGCCTTTGTCGCAGAAATCCAGACTTTCGACTTTCCTGAAGGGGATGCGGCTCAGCGTGGCGACACCGTGGTAGCCCTTCTGACCGTGAACGGCGACATGTTCGTAGCCCGCCTTCTTGATGTCCTTCAGGGGAAAGGCATCGTTGATGCACTTGATCTCCTGAAGACAAAGTACGTCCGGGCTCTCTTCGGCTAGCAGCCGCTCGACCAGATTGATCCGTAGACGGACGGAATTGATGTTCCAGGTTGCGATCTTGAAGTCCAACGTCTTGTCCGTTTCTCTTGTGGTTCGGAGGGTCAGAAGATGTTGAAGGTGAGGCCGGCAATGCCGATTGGCCAACGTCCCCGCGTGAAGAGCGCAAACTTGCGGCGGAAGGGGTGATCGTCGTCACCGCCAGCGACAAGGGAAAGAGCCGCGCCGTGAGCGGCATGGAGGGCGGCGCCCGCGGCCGCGTTCAGCAGCTCCTCGTCCTCGACCTCCCAGAAATGCGCGGCGTCGTGGACGGCCATGCGCACGCGCTCACCGAGGAGCGCGGACACGTGCGTCATTGCAATATTGAGCGCATCTTCGCTCAGATGATCGAGTGCATCGGTCACGAGGGCCGCGCGCAACCCCTCCTCGGCCTCCCAATGCGCGGGATCGATGTCGAGTGCCATGGCGGCGTCGGCCGCTTCCACCCAGTCGCGAAGACGTGCCGGTTCGGCGTCGGGAAAGCCGAGGCCGTCGAGATAGGCCCGCGCGAGCGCCTTGACCTCACGGTCGAGAGGCCGCCCGAGCCGCGTGAACCAGGGCATGTTGACGGCCTCCTCGGCAAAGCGGCGCAGCCCGGCGAGAATGGGAATCTCAGCCTCCAGCGCGTCGAGCTCGGCGTCGGTGATCAGCAGTTGCGGCTCGTTGCCGTCGTCGAAAAGGCGTGACATGTCCGGTTGGGTGCTCGTTCGGTGGGAGGGGGAGCTTAGTCTTTTGCACAGGCGCGGCGCAAAGCCCCGCGCAAAAAAGTTGCGCCCCCAACCTTTGATCCAGGGATGGCGGGTCGCAAAAAAGTTGCGCCCCCAACCTTTGATCCAGGGATGGCGGGGCGCAAAAAAGTTGCGCCCCCAACCTTTGATCCAGGGATGGCGGGGCGCAAAAAAGTTGCGCCCCGCCGGGGGGAGGCGAGGCGCAACCGCGCGTCTTGCGCGTGGCGCCGGGAGGGGAAGACCGGCGCCGTAAGGGGCTCAAGCACTGCCATGGGTGAGCGGGGGGCAGGTCACCCGGGCAGCTTCACGCTCGGCCCTCATGTCCAAGTAGATAGGTGCGACTTATCCCGGCTTCAATACGGTCTGTTTACAATCGTAAGCTGTAAATTATTGTTCCCGCATCTCGGGGAAAACGAAGGAAAATCATCGGGTTAGAGATGGCCGGGCGGGGGAGGAGCGCCCGCTGCGGCAAACCGCCGCAAGGGGCGCCCCGTCCCGATCAGCTCACGCCCAGGTCCTTCGCCGTGAGGTCGATGCAGCGGCGGGCGAGGGAGAAGAGTTCGTCCATCTCGCTCTCCGTGATCGTCAAGGGCGGGCTCAGAACCATGGTGTCGCCGATCGCCCGCATGACAAGGCCGTTGGAGAAGCAATGGTTCCGGCAGCGCGTGCCGACATCGAGCGTGTTGTCGAACTTCTGGCGCGTCTTCTTGTCCTTTACGAGTTCGATCGCGCCAATGACCCCGACGCCGCGGGTCCCGCCGACGAGCGGGTGGTCGCCAAGTTCGGCAAGCTTCTTCTGGAAATAATTGCCGGTGGCGCCGCCCGCCTTCTCGACAAGCTTCTCTTTCTGCATGAGCTCGAGATTGGCGAGCGCGACGGCCGCCGCAACCGGGTGTCCGGAATAGGTGAAGCCGTGCGACCATTCATTGTCGGAGTTGAAGACGGCATCACCGACGCGTTTGCCGAGGCCCACGGCGGCGATCGGCTGATAGCCCGATGACAGCCCCTTGGCCATATTGATCATGTCTGGCTCGATGCCGAACGTGTCCGATCCGAACCAGTTACCCGTGCGGCCGAAGCCGCAAATCACTTCGTCGACATGAAGCAGCACGTCGTATTTGCGGCAGATGCGCTGGATTTCTTCCCAATAGCCCTTTGGCGGAATGATGAGGCCGCCCGCACCCTGGATCGGTTCGGCAACGAAAGCCGCCACATTGTCCGCGCCCAGTTCGAGGATCTTTTCCTCGAGGCTTCGCGCGGTCTTGAGCCCGTGCTCCTCGGGCGTCATGTCGCCGCCCTCCGCGAACCAGTCCGGGCAGTCGACATGGTGGAAGCCCGGCAGCGGCAGATCGGCCTGCGGGTGCATATGGGTCAGGCCCGACAGCGAGGCCGCGACCATGGTGACCCCGTGATAGGCCTTCTTGCGGGCGATGAAGGCCTTTTTGTTCGGCTTTCCCTGGAGGTTCCAGAAATAGCGGATGATCTTCACCGCGCTGTCATTGCCTTCGGAGCCCGAATTGGCAAAGAAGAAACGGTCGATCCCCTTCGGGCAGACTTCCGAGAGCTTCTGCGAAAGTTCCGCGACATAGGGGTTCGTCGTCTGGAAGAAGCTGTTGTAGTAGGAAAGTTCCTTCAGCGCCTTGTAGCCGGCCTGCGCGAGTTCCTCGCGGCCATAGCCGACCTGCACGCACCACAGGCCCGCCATCCCGTCGATCAGGCGGTTGCCTTCCGAATCGTAGAGATAGACGCCCTCCGCATGGGTGATGACACGCGCGCCCTTTTGCGCGAGGTCCTTATGCGTGGTGAAGGGGTGGAGGTGATGGGCGGCGTCCATCTCCTGCCAGCGTTTGGTCTGATTTGAAATAGTGACTGATTGCGACATTTCGCATGCTCCGGTTCCGAATGAAAAAGGCGGAAAAGCGCCGTCCCGGAAGGACTGCGCGGGAGCTGCGCCTAGGGATTGTAGCCGATGCGCGCACAGAGGATCAGCAACTCGCGCTTGGCGAGACGCATCCTTGCGGCAGGCGTGAAGGCGTCGCTGGTCATGGAGCGATTATAGAGCAACCTCGCCAATTTGCCAGTTTCGGGCTCATACATTCAAGAGCAGGTGCTCGCGCTCCCATGCGGAGATCACCTGCTGATAGGCCTCGTGTTCGGTGAGCTTCACGTCCATGTAGAGGGTGACGAAATCGGCCCCGAGCACTTCCTTGAGCTCGGTTGCGGTGCGCAGATTGTCGAGCGCGTCGAGCAGATGGCGGGGCAGCGCGTAGCGCTTGCTGTCATAGGCGTTGCCCGTCATTTCCTTGGTCGGTTTCAGGTCGTTCACCATGCCGATATAGCCGCAGGCCAGCGAGGTCGCGATGGCGAGGTAGGGGTTCGCATCGGCGCCGGGCACGCGGTTTTCCACGCGGCGGCCCTGACGCTTCGCCTCGGGTACACGCAGGCCCACCGTGCGGTTCTCATGGCCCCAATGCGTGTTGATCGGTGCGGCATGATCGCGAACGATGCGGCGGTAGGAATTGACGTTGGGCGCGATGAGCGCCATCGCGTCGGGCAGGAATTTCTGCAGGCCGGCGATGTAGCCAAGGAACAGCTTCGTGTCCTTGCCCTGCTTCGTCGCAAAGAGATTGTCGCCCGTTTCCGCGCTCACGATCGACTGATGGATATGCATGGCGCTGCCGGGCTCACCCTCGTAAGGCTTTGCCATGAAGGTCGCGTAGATGCCGTGGCGCAGCGCCGCCTGACGCATGGTGCGCTTGAAGAGAAACGCCTGGTCGGCGATCTCGAGCGGATCGCCGTGATCGAAATTGATTTCGACCTGCGCCGCGCCGGACTCGTGAATGAGCGTGTCGATGTCGAGGTTCTGCGCTTCGCAGAAATCGTACATGTCCTCGAAGATCGGATCGAACTCGTTCACCGCATCAATGCCGTAGGATTGCCGCGCCGTCTCCTGGCGGCCGTTCGCGCCAACCGGCGGCTCAAGCGGATAATCGGGGTCGATATTCTTTGCCGCCAGATAGAATTCGATTTCCGGCGCAACGACGGGCACCCAGCCCTTCTCTTCGAAGAGGGCGACGACCTTTTTCAGAACGTTGCGCGGCGCGATGGGCACCGGGCGTTCGTCACGATAGTTCGCGTCGCAGATGATCTGCGCCGTAGGCTCGTCGTACCAGGGCACCACGCGCACGGTCGCCGGATCGGGATCGAGGATGATGTCGGGTTCGATGTCGCCGAGGAAGTTGCTGTCGACATAGTCGCCGGTGACGGTCTGGCCGAAGATCGACTCGGGGAGCTTCAAGGAGCGATCGCTGAGCCCGGCAATGAACTTCCGGGTCGGAATGATTTTCCCGCGCGCGATGCCGGCCATGTCCGACACCATGCATTCGACTTCGGTAATGCGTCGATCCTTAAGCCACTTGATCAGGTCGTCCGTGTTCTCGACCGTCTCGTCCTTCTCGCTGCCCATTGCCATGGGACACCACTCTTTCCTTTTCCGCGTTCGCAGCCGCTGCCTCGCGCACCGCGTCTCCGAAAGCCCGGAACAGCTTTTGCGATACCGGGTTTTCCCAATATTTCCATTCCGGGTGCCATTGCACACCGAGCGCAAAGCCCCTGGCATCGCGCACATGGACGGCCTCGACCGTTCCGTCGGGTGCCCGGCCTTCCGCCGCCAGGGCATCCGAGAGGCGGGCCACGCCCTGCCCGTGGAGGGAATTTACCTCAATTGTCCGTGTGCCGAGCAGCTTTTCGAAAATGCCGCCTTCCTCCAGCATGACGGCATGCGCCGGGCCATACTGCACATCCAAAGGATCGTTCTTGTCTTCGCGATGATCGAGGCGGGGCTCATAGCCGGGCTCCGAGGGGATCTCGTGGATGTGCTGATGCAGCGTGCCGCCATAGGCGACATTGAGCTCCTGGAAGCCGCGGCAAACCGCAAAGAGAGGCACGGCGCGGTCCACGCAGGCGCGGATGAGCTTCAGCGTCAGTGCATCGCGCTGACGGTCGAGCAACACGCCCTCGCGCGGCGGTGTGCCGCCATATTCCTCCGGGTGCACGTTCGAGTGCGAGCCGGTGAGGAAGATGCCGTCGCAGAGATCGAAGAGTTCTGCGAGGTGATCCCTCGCAGCGTCAAAGGGCTCGCGCGGCACGGGCAGGAGAATGGGCTGGCAATCAGCGCCGCCATCGACGGCGGCGATGTATTTCTCGCCGGCCGCATGAAAGGGATGCGGTCCCAGCATCTTGACGTCGCAGGGAATGCCGACGATGGGACGCCGGCCTGATTTTCGGGTCATGTTCGTTCACAAGTACCACGCCGCCCCTGCCCGAGGTCAAGACAGGACGCAGCGCAACAAAAGAGACGTGTTGAGGATAATAGACGGGAAGCTCGGGCGCCAGCCGTCGGGATCAGCGCTTTCCGCCAATTTCCGGGCGCTGATCGTCTCGCAGCACGAAAAGCGAGTTGTCGGCGCGGATGCCGGTCTCGACATTGCGGAGCGCAACCGTTGTCTGAAGGCCCTGCACGTCGGTCACGACCCATTGGCGGAGCTGCATCTTCGGCCGGTCGAAGATCAGCGTGATCTGTCCCGGCGCCTCGCCGGAGCGGTCGGCGAGCGCGATGAGAAGCGAGCCCGGCTGCTCCTCGACATTGAGTACGCGAGCCTTTTCCTCGAGGTTCACATCCTTTGCGAGAATGAGACCCAGTGGCGTCGAAGCGATCGGATAACGCTGCGCGGCGGCGGCGCTGTCCTTTACCGCAACCCAGGTGCCGTCCGCGACAACCAGAAGGTTCTCCGGCGGCGCATACTCGAAACGCAGCCGACCCGGGCGGCGGAGATAGAACCTGCCTTCGGCGACCGATCCGTCCGGACCCACCTGCAGGAAATCCCCCTGCAGGCTTTCGAGTGACGAGAGATAGGCGCTCGCCTCCGCCAGCGCCATCCGGTCTTCCTCGCTGAGCGACGCTTCGGCCGGCGCGGCGGTTGCCGTTGTCATGCCGTCCGTCGTCTCGGCTCGGGCCGACCTGCCGCCCGCCGTCAGGAAAGCCACGAACAGGAGGCCAAGTCCGACAAGGGCTGCAGCGAGCAGCATGCGCTGCCGGTAGCGATGGTTCTGATCCAAGTTTCTCATGGGGGAAATCATGACTGCCCTTTGTGGCGAAATATGGAGCCCCAAAGGGCCTTTTGGCGGCGTCCGGTTAGCGCGGGATTAACGGAGAAGCACGCTTCCGTCAGTGATCGCCAACGAGAACTTCGCGCTTTCCCTGGTGATTTGGCGGGCTCACGACGCCTTGTTCTTCCATAAGCTCGATCAGGCGAGCGGCGCGGTTGTAACCGATCTGGAGGCGGCGCTGGATGTAGCTCGTCGAGGCGCGCTTGTCGCGCGCAACGATCGCGACGGCCTTGTCGTAGAGGTCGTCGCCGGAACCGCCGCCGCCATCCAGCGCGAAGGGGTCGTCGCCCTGCTCGTCCTCTGCGGTGATCGCCTCGAGATATTCGGGCACGCCCTGTTTCTTGAGGAAGGTCACGACCTTCTCGACTTCCTCATCGGCGACGAAGGGCCCGTGCACGCGGCGGATGCGGCCGCCGCCCGCCATGTAGAGCATGTCGCCCTGGCCGAGAAGCTGCTCGGCGCCCTGCTCGCCCAGAATGGTGCGGCTGTCGATCTTGGACGTCACCTGGAAGGAAATGCGTGTCGGGAAATTCGCCTTGATCGTGCCCGTAATCACGTCGACGCTCGGACGCTGCGTCGCCGTGATGATGTGAATGCCGGCGGCGCGCGCCATTTGCGCCAGGCGCTGCACGGCGGCTTCGATTTCCTTGCCGGCCACCATCATCAGGTCGGCCATTTCGTCGACGATCACGACGATGAAGGGCATGGGAGAGAGGTCCATCTCCTCTTCCTCGTAGATCGCCTGGCCCGTTTCCTTGTCGAAGCCCGTCTGCACCGTGCGGACCAGCACTTCGCCGCGCTCGTTCGCTTCGATGACGCGCGTGTTGTAGCCGTCAATGTTCCGTACACCGACTTTCGACATCTTGCGGTAACGGTCTTCCATCTCCTTCACGACCCATTTGAGCGCAACGACCGCCTTTTTCGGTTCGGTGACGACGGGCGCAAGAAGATGCGGGATGCCGTCATAGACGGAAAGTTCCAGCATCTTCGGGTCGATCATGATGAGCTTGCATTGCTCGGGCGAGAGCCGGTAGAGGATCGACAGGATCATGGTGTTGATTCCGACCGACTTGCCGGAGCCGGTGGTGCCCGCGATCAGGAGGTGCGGCATGCGCGCGAGATCGGAGAGCACGGGTTCGCCGCCGATATTCTTGCCGAGTGCGAGCGTGAGCTTCGAGCTCGAGTTTTCGTATTCCTGCGTTTCGAGCAGCTCGCGCAGATAGACCATCTCACGGCGCGCATTCGGAAGCTCGATGCCGATGGCATTGCGGCCGGGCACGACGGCGACGCGCGCGGAAACGGCGCTCATCGAGCGGGCGATATCGTCGGCAAGCGAGATGACGCGCGACGACTTGATGCCCGGCGCGGGTTCGAGTTCGTAGAGCGTGACCACGGGTCCCGGCCGCACCGAGATGATCTCACCCCTGATGCCAAAATCGTCGAGCACGGACTCAAGCAGGCGCGCATTCTGCTGCAGCGCGTCGTCGGTGAGCTGTGCCGAAACGCCGGACGGCTTGGGGCGGGTCAGAAGGCTGAGAGGCGGCAACTGATAGTCGCTCGCCGGTTCGAGCGGCAATTTCGGTTGTGCCTCGCGGGCGGCGCGGGCCGACGGTTTCACAGGCCTCGCCGTGCCGCGATTGACACGTGGGGCGGGCTTTTCCGACCATGCCGGTTCGACCCGCTCCCGTTCCGCACGCGCCTCACGGCGGCGGGCGCGGCGTTCCTTTGCGCTTTCCTCTTCCACGCGGCGGCCGACCTCGCCGAGGCGGCCCTGACGCGCGGCATCGATTTCTTCGGACGTCAGCGGCGCATAGTCGCCGCGCCGCAGCAGGCGGTCCGTCGTGTCGCTCAGCCTGTCGCCCACCGCCCACATGATGATGCGAAGGCGGCTCGGTTCCACATCGGGCCGGCGCGGACGCGGCGCCTCATCTTCGGCGCTTGCGCGCCGGCGCGGCCGGGCGCTGCCGGTGTAGCGGCGTTCCTCGACCTCCTCCGTCTCGGCGCGCCGCAGGGTGCGTATGCGTGTGGCGGCAGCGCGAAGATCGGCCAGGGAGGTGTCGGTCGCAAAAAGCGACAGGAAGAACGCAAGCGGCGCGGCAATGAGCGCCGTCAGGGCGTAGGCGGCCCCTTCGCCGGTCAGTGGCGCGAAGAGGCTGAGCCCAAGCGCGGCGAGGGCGTTGCCCAGCACGCCGCCAAGTCCAAGCGCCAGCGGCCAGAAGGTGAAACGCGGCAGCGCGCCGAGAAGCATCGCGGTTGCCAGCGTCGCGGCGAGCCAGGCGGCCACGCGCAGGACGATGTGCGACGATACGCGGTGCGAGAAGGCGCGTATGCCCCATACGAGCGGCGGCACCAGAAGCAGGAGCGAGGCGAGCCCCAAGGTCTGCAACAGCACGTCGGCGACATAGGCGCCGGGAAGTCCCATCCAGTTCTCGGGCGCGCGGGTCGGCGGGGTCGCATTGTTGTAGCTCGGGTCGTCAAGCGACCAGCTCAGCACCGAAAGCAGCCCGAAGCCCGATACCAGGATGAGCGCGATGCCCGCCCCTTCCACGACACGGCGCACAAGGAAGTCGTTCACTGCCGGCGGCAGATAGCTCAGGGGATTGACGAGCCACCTTCTCACGCGCTGCATCCTCCGATCGCCCCTCGGGGCCTGCCGCTTCCGCGAAGCGGCTCCGGATTTCTTGGCCGTCTTCTTGCGCGCCGGCTTGCCGCCGGTGGACCGGCCTTCCCGTGTGGAGGAACCGATCACAGAACCTCCGCCATGCGCGCAAGCGCTTCCTCGGTTTCCGCCACGCCATCGACAAGAGCGACGCGAATATAGGCGGTGCCGGGGTTGCCGCCCGGCCCGTAAGGTGAATCTTCGCGCGAGAGATAGGCGCCCGGCAACACTTTCACGCCAGCTTTCGTCCAGAGTTCGCGCGCGGCCTTCTCGCCGTCGCCGACGTCGAGCCAGAGAAAGAAGCCACCCGGCGGCCGGTAGAAGCCGAAACGATTACCGAGTACGCGTTCGGCCGCGTCGATCTTCGCACGGTAGAGATCGCGATTGGCGGCCGCATGGGCGTCGTCGTTCCAGCAGGCTGCCGAGGCCGCCATCAGCGGCAGCGGTACCTGCGGCGCGGCGATATTGCGGAAGTTGCGGAAGCGCTGCATGAGCGCGCGCTCGCCCGCGCAAAAGCCCGAGCGCAGGCCCGGCAGGCTCGAGCGCTTCGACAACGAGTGGAAGACAATGATATTGGCGAAGGGATCGCCCCCCTCTGCGTCCATCCCCAGGGCCGCCTCCAGCGCCCCGGCGGGCGGCTCGCGGTCATAGATGTCGGCATAGCATTCGTCGATGGCGAGCACGATGGCGTGCTCCCGCGCGAGCGCGATCAGCCGCTGCAGATAGCCGAGGCTCGCGACGGAGCCTTGCGGGTTGGCCGGGCTGCAGAAATAGATCATCGCCGTGCGGGCGAGGAGTTCCTCGGGCAGGGCCTCGAAATCGGGCATGAAGCCCGTCTCCCGCGTCGCCGCGATATAGACGGGTTCGGCGCCTGCCGCGAGCGCCGCGGCGGCGTAGCACTGGTAGAAGGGGTTCGGCATCAGGATCGCGGGCCGCTTTCCGGCCTTTTCGGGCGGCGTCGCTATCTGGGCGATGTTGAAAAGCGCTTCGCGGGTACCGTTCACCGGCAGGATCTGCACCTCTGGATCGAGGGCGTGGCCTTTGCCGATCGCTTCCGCGATTCCGTAGCGGCGGCCCAGCCACCCCGCGGCGGCGTTGCGGAAGTCGGCGGTTCCGATGATCGGCGGGTATTTGCCGAAAAGAGCGGAATTCCGGGAAATTTCCTCCATCACGAATTTCGGGAAGGGATGTTGCGGCTCGCCCAGCGACATGACGAGCGGCGGCTTTCCCGGTTCAATCCCCTCGATCAGCGCATTGAGGCGCGGAAAAGGGCTGTCCGGAAGGCTCTCGAAGCGTGAGGAAGGGCTCGCCGTCATGGGAATCGCGCAAGGTCCTGTGGCGCACCGGACCCGCGATACAAGATGTGCGGAAACCGGGATAAGCGGAACGGCGCGATCTTAGCTTCCAGAGGCGGGCCGGTCCAGTCACCCGAACCGGCGCGCGCCGTGGAAAAAGCTGTGGAATTCCCGCGCCTTATCCACAGAATCGCAAGCAGCCACTTAACGAAAGCTTAAAAGTGGGGCGCGGGAAGGTCGTGCCGGTCAGCGGGGCGGCATGTCCGCTTCCGGGTTTGCGCCGATCTTGTGGATCGAAAGGTCGGCGCCGCGATGCTCTTCTTCCTCGCCGAGCCTTATGCCGATGAGGGTCTTGAGGATGGCATAGAGCGCCAGACCGGCAACACCTGCGTAAAGGGCGCCGCCGAGAGAGCCGGCAAGCTGGCTGAGGAAGGTCACGCCGCCAAGCCCGCCCAGCTCCGTAAGGCCGAAAATGCCCGCGGCGATACCGCCCCAGAGGCCGCACAACCCATGAAGCGGCCAGACGCCGAGCACGTCGTCGATCTTGAAGCGCGCCTGGGAGGCCTCGAACATGACGACGAAAAGCGCGCCTGCAACGCCGCCAACAACGAGCGACCCGAGCGGGTGCATGATGTCCGACCCGGCGCAGACCGCGACGAGGCCCGCAAGGGCGCCGTTATGGATGAAGCCCGGATCGTTCCGTCCGACGGCAAGCGAGACGAGGATGCCGCCCGCCATGGCGAGGAGCGAGTTCATGGCGACGAGGCCGGAGACGCTTTCGAGCGACTGGGCGGACATCACGTTGAAGCCGAACCAGCCGATGCAGAGCAGCCAGGAACCCAGCGCCAGCCAGGGGATCGAGGATGGCGGAAAGCCGACAAGCTTGCCCTCCTTCGTGTAGCGGCCCTTGCGCTGGCCGAGCATCACGACTGCGCCGAGCGCGAGCCAGCCGCCGACCGCGTGGACGACGATCGAGCCCGCAAAGTCGTGGAACGGGGCGCCGAAGGCAGATTCGAAGCTCTCCTGAAGACCAAAATTACCGTTCCAGACGATGCCTTCGAAGAAGGGATAGATGAGGCCGACGATGACGGCGGTGGCCATGGCCTGCGGCCAGAACCGCGCGCGCTCCGCGATGCCGCCCGAAATGATTGCGGGGATGGCGGCGGCGAAGGTGAGCAGGAAGAAGAACTTCACAAGCGAGGCCCCTTTCGGCGCGAAGCTCGCGCCTTCGGCTGCCTCGTTGCCATTCAGCACCGCCGCGCTGAAGAAGAAACCGACGCCATAGGCGACCGCGTAGCCGATGAAGAAATAGGCAATGGTCGAGACCGCGAAATCGGCCAGGATCTTCACCAGCGCATTCACCTGGTTCTTGTGGCGCACGGTGCCGACTTCCAGGAAGGCGAAGCCCGAATGCATCGCGAAGACGAGAATTGCACCCATGAGAATGAAAAACACATCGGCGCCGGCGCCCGAGACGGCGCCAGCGGATTCGATCGCGTCCATGAAGGTCTCCCCTTTCGTTGCCACCACACATCCGGCCGGCTTTTGTCTGGCCTTGTCCGGATGCTCCCGCCGCGATTTGTACCCCCCGGGGGAGCCGCGGCCTGATTATTCAGCGAAGTGCACAATCAATATGCATGCCATTCGGCTGCATTTTGTCGAGGCACGTGAGATCAAGGACTTAGCGGAGGCGACGGAAAATATAGGGCGGGCAGACAGATTTTCTGCCTAGCAATTGACCGCCATCCGGAGGCAAACGGATTAATTGTTATGCAGAGTATCTGCGTTCTGCGCCAGGGAACGGAGCGGTTGCATAAAAAAGAGCCCGCAGAGGGGATCTGCGGGCTCAAGTCATACCGCGAACGCCCGGAAGTGGTGGCAAGGGGTTCGCAGCCGTGGGAGAGAAGCGGGGCCTAGAGGGAGGAGGCCCCGCTCCGAGAGATCGAATGTTAGCGGACGGTGAACTCCGGATAGGCTTCGACGCCGATTTCGGCCTTGTCGAGACCCATCATTTCTTCCTCTTCCGAGCAGCGGATGCCGATCGTGAAGCGCAGTGCGAGCCAGAGCACGAGGCTCGTCACGGCGACGAAGATGCCGATGGAGATCACGCCCGTCGCCTGAGCGGAGAAGTTCGTGTCGGCGTTGGTCAGCGGAACCGCCATGGTGCCCCAGATGCCACAGAAGAGATGGACGGGGATTGCGCCCACCACGTCGTCGATACGGAGCTTGTCGAGGAGCGGAACCGTCAGCACCACGATCACGCCGCCGATGGCGCCGATGGCCAGGGCCCAGCCGAGCGTCGGTGCGAGCGGCTCAGCCGTGATCGACACGAGGCCGGCCAGAGCGCCGTTCAGCGCCATGGTGATGTCGACCTTCTTGTAGAGCAGCTGCGTGAGCATCATCGCCGCGACCACGCCGGCAGCCGCCGCCATGTTCGTGTTGATGAAGATCGTCGCCACCGCATTCGCCTCGTCGGGCGAACCGAGCGCGAGCTCCGAACCGCCGTTGAAGCCGAACCAGCCGAGCCACAGGATGAAGGTGCCGAGCGTCGCGAGCGGCATGGACGAGCCGGGCATCGGGTTGACGCCGCCGCCCTTCACATACTTGCCGATACGCGGGCCGAGCACGAGAGCGCCCATCAGAGCAGCCCAGCCGCCAGTCGAATGCACAAGCGTCGAACCGGCGAAGTCGGAGAAGCCGAGTTCGCTGAGCCAGCCGCCGCCCCACTGCCATGCGCCCTGGATCGGGTAGATGACGCCGGTCAGGAAGACGGTGAAGACCAGGAACGGCCAGAGCTTGATCCGTTCGGCCAGCGTGCCCGAAACGATCGAAGCGGCGGTCGCCACGAAGACCATCTGGAAGTACCAGTCGGAAGCGGAAGCATAGCCCGATCCGTCGCTTGCGACACCGCCGGAATCGTCCACGCCCCAGAGCGAGATGGAGCCGAAATAGCCGCCGTCGACGCCCGAATACATCAGGTTGTAGCCGACGAGGTAGTACATGATGCCGGCGATGGAATAGAGCGCGATATTCTTCGTGCACTGCATCGCGACGTTTTTGGAGCGGACCAGACCCGCCTCAAGCATTGCGAAGCCGGCCGCCATGAACATGACGAGGAAGCCGGTCATCAGGAACAGCAAGGTGTTGAACACGTATGCCGTATCGGGCGCGCTGAGCGCAAAGGCCTCTTCGGCCACTTCTTCGACTTCCTGCGCGAAGGCAGGCGCCGACATGGCCAGTACGGCGAGCCCCGCCATCCCCGCCAATCGAATGTATCGTCCAGTCTTGGTCATCGTTCCTCTCTCGTTAGAGGGTTGCCTTCCCCAATTACGAAAGCCGCTTAGTCAGTACAGTGACTAAAGAGCTTCCGCGTCCGTTTCGCCGGTGCGGATACGCAGCACCTGCTCGACGGAAATCACAAAAATCTTGCCGTCGCCGATCTGGCCGGTCTTCGCCGCGCCGCTGATCGCGGAGACGACGCTGTCGGCCTGGTCGGTTGCGACGACCACTTCAATCTTGAGCTTTGGCAGGAAGTTCACCGCGTACTCCGCGCCGCGATAGATTTCGGTCTGGCCTTTCTGCCGGCCGTAACCCTTCACTTCCGTCACGGTCAGACCCTGGACACCGATCGCCGTCAGGGCTTCTCGGACTTCGTCCAGCTTGAATGGCTTTATGATCGCCATAACGAGCTTCATTTGAGTTTCCTCTTTTCTGCCGCCGGATGGGCCTCGTGCCGCCGGCGTTTGTCCGCCCGGTCCCAACGCCGCCATGTCGATTGAAGCGGGCGTCCGGGCTCAAGCTCACACCTACAATCAAGAACCGTGCCGCGCGTGATTGCTGTGGAAGTGCCGCCGGCGGGTCACGAATCCGGCGACTTTACGGCACATGTTGTGGCGCTGCGTTTGTTGTCGCGGAGGACATGCCCTGGATGGCCGCCCTTCGATGCTCAATTTCTGTGCAACAGCATTCGCAACAGTCAGTCCACGGAGATATGATGACGACGCAGATCATCTTGCGCATCTGCATCACTTACACATCTTCCACTTGCGCCTGCATTCCCGCGCGGCACTGGCGAAACAAAAAGGGCGCCCGTGAGGACGCCCTTTCTCTCGTATCGTGACAGCGTCTAGTGGATCACTTCGCCATGCAGGCTGATGTCGAGACCTTCCACTTCCTCCTGCGGCGACACACGCAGGCCGAAGAAGAGGCGCGTGAGCATAAGAAGAATGAAAGTGCCGACGCCGCAATAGACGATGGTGACGACAATGCCCTTGATCTGCACGCCGACCTGCGCCCAGTTGCCGTCGATGGCACCGAGGGGCGCGTCCGCGCCGGTGATGGCGGCGGTCGCGAAGACGCCGGTGAGCACGGCGCCGACAATGCCGCCGACCGCGTGTACGCCGAAGACATCGAGCGCGTCGTCATAGCCGATCGCCCGCTTGAGGCTCGTCGAGGCGAAGTAGCAGATCGCGCCCGCGGCAAGGCCGATCCAGAAGGCGCCCATCGGATCGACGAAACCGGCCGCCGGCGTGATGGCGACGAGACCCGCCACGGCGCCGGTCGCGAGGCCGAGCAGGGTCGGCTTCTTGTGCATGATCCATTCGACGACCATCCAGGTGACGGCGGCCATCGCGGCGGCAATCTGCGTCACCGCCATCGCCATGCCGGCGCGGCCATCGGCCGCGAGTTCCGAACCGGCATTGAAGCCGAACCAGCCGACCCACAGCAGCGAAGCGCCGATCATGGTCAGCACGACATTATGCGGCGCCATGTTTTCCGTGCCGAAGCCCTTGCGGGGACCGAGCACGAGGCAGGCGACGAGGCCCGCGATGCCCGCATTGATGTGCACCACCGTGCCGCCGGCGAAATCGAGCACGCCGTCCTCGGCCAGGAAGCCGCCGCCCCAGACCCAGTGACAGACGGGTGAGTAGATAAACAGTGCCCAGAGCACCATGAAGACCAGCATGCTGGAAAACTTCATGCGATCGGCGAAGGCGCCGGTGATGAGAGCGGGGGTGATGATCGCGAAGGTCATCTGGAAGGTCATGAAGACACTTTCGGGGATGGTGCCCGACATGGCGTCGACGCCGAGGCCCGACAGGAAGAGATTGTCGAGGCCGCCAACCCAGGCGTTCATCGCGCCGCCGTCGCCGAAGGCGAGCGAGTAGCCTGCCGCCATCCAGACGACCGACATCACGGCGGCCATGGCGAAGTTCTGGGCCGTCATGGCCACGACGTTCTTCTTGCGGACCATGCCGCCATAGAAGAGCGCGAGGCCGGGGATCGTCATCAGCAGGACGAGGGCCGTTGCGGTGATCATCCAGGCGGTGTCGCCGCTGTTGAGAACGGGGGCTTCTTCCTGGGCCAGGGCGGCTCCCGCCGTCGCCAGAAGGCCGAAAGAGGCTGCCGCCGTGCCGAGAGCACCGTTCCGGACACGCCTCCATGCAATATTGCTGGTCATTGGTCTCTCCAGTTATGTGCCGGGCAGAGCTTCCGGCTTTTCCGCGCGGCCTGTCCGTCTCCCGGCGGACATCGGATCCAGCGCTTGGCGCCTCTATCTCAAGAAGTGTGCCGGAGGGGCTCATTCCCGCTATCCCCATGAATTTTCGATGAAATCTTGTTCGTATGCTGCCACTCCGGAGGGCAGCGGGGAGAATATATGCATATTTTTTCATCATTTTCTGGAAACAGGCTAAAAAATATGCATGTTGCCTCGGGAGAGTCAGCAAGCAATCGGTGCTGCGGTGAGTGTATCGAGGTATGGGGTGGGTTTCCCGGCCTTGGCGCTTCGGTTAATGTCTTTGCAAAAAGGCGGAGCGGTGCTCCGCAAAACGGTGGCGCGCGGCGCCCATCAGAGGAACGGGGAGGTCCATGGCGGAATTTGCAAAGAAGTGGCCTGTGGCGGTCAATGCCGCTGCAGGTCTGGTGCTGGCAGGGCTCATCGGCTGGCAGTTCATCGGCGGCGGGGCGGAAGAAGCCGCGCCGGTGGCCGAAGCGCCTGCGGCGGAGGCCGAAACGGCCGAACTCCCGGTGCCTGCGCCCGCGGAGAAGGTGGAAGGGGCGGTGGGTGTCGATCTCGAGCGCATCGCCAATGCGGACGAGGAGCCCGGCAACTGGCTCGCGCATGGCCGCACCTATAGCGAGCAGCGTTTCTCGCCGCTCGACCAGATCACGCCCGAGAATATCGGCGAGCTTTCGCTCGCCTGGTCGCTCGACACGGACACGACGCGCGGCCTCGAAGCGACGCCCATCGTCGTCGACGGCACCATGTACATGTCGCTCTCCTGGGGCGTCACCATCGCGGTCGATGCGAAGAGCGGTGAGGAACTCTGGCGCTTCGATCCGGAAGTGCCCGGCGAGTGGGGCCGCTATGGATGTTGCGACGTCGTCAATCGCGGCGTCGCGGTCTGGAAAGGCCGCGTCTATGTGGCGAGCTTCGATGGACGTCTCTTCGCCCTCGACGCAAAAGACGGTTCCGTCGTCTGGGAGGTGAACACGATCCCGGGCCCGCCCTACACGATCACCGGCGCACCGCGCGTCTTCAATGACAAGGTCGTGATCGGCAATGGCGGCGGCGAATATGGCGTGCGTGGTTTCATCACCGCCTATGACACCGAGACGGGCGAGCAGGCCTGGCGCTTCTACACGGTGCCCGGCGATCCTTCGCTCCCCATCGAGAACCCCGAACTCGAAGCCGCGATGCCGACCTGGAAGGGCGGCGAGTGGTGGAAGATCGGCGGCGGCGGCACTGCCTGGGACTCGATGGTCTACGAACCCGAGAGCAACACGCTTTATGTCGGCACCGGCAACGGCTCGCCCTGGACCCGTGAAATCCGCTCGCCCGGCGGCGGCGACAATCTCTATCTCTCGTCGATCCTCGCGCTCGACGCGGATACGGGCCGCATGAAGTGGCATTACCAGACGACGCCCGGCGACAATTGGGACTACACCGCGACGCAGCCGCTCATGCTCGCCGATATCGAGATCGAGGGGCAGACGCGCAAGGTCATCATGCAGGCGCCGAAGAACGGCTTCTTCTATGTGCTCGACCGCACGACTGGCGAACTCATCTCGGCCGAACCCTTCTCGACGGTCACCTGGGCCAGCCACATCGACATGGAAACCGGCCGGCCGGTCGAAACGGGCGAGGGCGAGTATGGCGACAGGACGGCCTTCGTGCTGCCCTCGGCCAACGGCGCGCATAACTGGCACCCGATGGCCTTCAGCCCGCAGACCGGCCTCGTCTATATCCCGACGCAGGACATAGCCGGCATCTATTCGCTGAGCGAACAGTGGAAGACCGAGAAACGGTTCACGCCGAAAAAGAACTGGTGGAACACCGGCATCGACTGGAAAGACTATGTCGATGCGATCAACGCCCTGCCGGAAATCCCGATGGAGAAGGGCTACCTGAAAGCCTGGGACCCGGCGACGGGCGAGGTGAAGTGGCAGGCCGAATATCCCGCGCCGCTCAATGGCGGCGTGCTGGCAACCGCGGGCAACCTCATCTTCCAGGGTACGGCCGATGGCTACTTCCATGCCTACAAGGCCGATACCGGCGAGCGCGTCTGGTCGCAGCAGATCCAGACCGGCATCGTCGCCGCGCCCGTCACCTACCTGGTCGATGGCGAGCAATATGTATCGGTGCTTGCGGGCTGGGGCGGCGTCAACATCGCCTCGGGCGATGCGCGCACCTCGGCCGCCGCGAAGTATGGCAATGACGGCCGTCTGCTCACCTTCAAGATCGGCGGCGGCAAGGAGCTGCCGCAGCTCGCGCTGCGCGACCAGACGATCCCGGACTGGCCGGCGCTCACCGCCTCGGAAGAAGAGGTGCGGCACGGCGAGGTGGCTTACGCGACCTATTGCATGCTGTGTCACGGCGCGCTTGCGGTCAGCCCAGGCGTCACGCCGGATCTGCGGCGCATGAACGAGACGACGCGCGATCACTTCCAGGACATCGTGCGGGGTGGCATGTTTTCGGACAATGGCATGGCGAGTTTCGCCGACCATCTGTCGGAAGAAGATGTCGAGGCGATCAAGGCCTATGTCCAGAAGCGTGCGCTCGAGGACAAGGCGAGGCAGCAGCCCGTGAACTGATTGCGAACGACGCGAAACGAAGAAGTCCCGGAGAGCGATCTCCGGGGCTTTTTTATTTGATGCTCAGGTCAGCGCGCGTTCGACGGCGAGCGCAAGCGATACAAGTCTTTCCTCCGTGTACGGAGCGGACTGCAGCATCATGCCGATCGGAAGGCCGTTATCGTCGTTCCCGCAAGGCAGCGTTACCGCGCAGACGCCGAGCTGGTTGCCGATGGTCGTGTTCCTCAGCGCCATCCGGTTCGCGCGGCCATATGCCTCGCCGCCGGACACCAGTTCGGCGATGGGCGGCGGAGCAATTGCCACCGTCGGCAATATCACGGCATCGACACCCGCCGTTGCCGCGAAATAGCGGGCGGCGATTTCCTTGCGCTTCATATCCGCGCGAACGAGATCGCCCGCTTTCAGCGCCTCGCCCGCCATCACGCGCTCATAGACGGGCCGGTAGATGTCCTCCTCGTTCGCCGCCAGCATGTCTCCCCATTGCGCATAGGCTTCGGCGACGAGGCGGCTCGCTTTCGGGTCCCAGGCAAGGGCGTGCACTTCGTCGAGTTCGGGCAGCTTGTGTTCCACAATCCTCACGCCTGCGCGCACGAGGCGGTGGATACCCGCCTCGAGGGCGCTCGCCACCTGCGGGTCGAGGCCGGACCAGCCGATGCCGCCCGGCAGCCAGAGCGAGACGTTCTTCAAATCCATTGCCGCGAGTGGCCTTGCCTGCCGTCCATCGAGAAGCGCGAGGAGGGCGGCTGCGTCCTCGACGTTCCGGGCAAGTGGTCCCACCGTGTCGAAGGTCGGAGAAAGCGGCACAGTGCCCGTGAGCGGCAGGCGGCCCGCGGTGGTCTTCAGGCCCACCAGCCCGTTCCAGGCGGCAGGGATGCGCACCGAGCCGCCCGTATCGGTGCCGATGGCGCCGCCCGCAAGCCCGCGCGCGAGCGAAACGCCCGCGCCCGCCGAAGAGCCGCCGGGCACTCGCTCGACTTTTTCGTCATGCGGGTTTGCGGGCGTGCCGAATTTTGGATTGATGCCGAGACCGGAAAAAGCGAGTTCGGTCATGGTGGTCTTGCCAAGGCACACGGCGCCCCCCCGTGTCGCGCGGGCGAGCACTTCGGCATCCGTCTGCGGCACGCGGCTCTTCAGCGGCAGCGAGCCCGCCGCCGTCGGCTCGCCCGCGACGTCGAACAGATCCTTCCAGGAAAGGGGAACTCCGTCGAGCGCATGGCGGCGCAGCCCCCGTTCCGCCCGGTCCGCCGCCGCCTCCGCCTCGGCGCGGGCACGCTTTTCGAGAAGACGTACATAGATGCGCCGGTCGGGGTCCTCGATGCCTGCACGTTCGAGAAAATCTTCCGTCACCTCGCGCGGATCGGCCCGGCCTTCCTCGAAGCTGCGGCCAAGCTCAAGCGCGGTCATGTCGGCGAATGTCATGTCGTTCTCCTTCTGCGCGGGAGACTAGGGGCCATGCGCCCCTGCGTCCATCCGGCGCTTGCCTTTGGGGGCCAAGCGGACGATCTTGCCTTTCATGACCCAGAGACCGGACAGCGACATTCTCATCGTCGGCGGAGGGCTTGCAGGCCTGCCGCTCGCGCTCGCCTGCGCGCAAGGCGGGCTCAGCGTCACCGTGGTCGATGTGCTCGATCCCGCGACCGCAACGGACGCCAAATTCGACGGCCGCGTCTCGGCCATTGCTTTTGCCTCCTGCCGCATGTTCGACCGTCTCGGGGTCACGAAGCATCTGCAGGGTCAGATGCAGCCGATCAACGACATCATGGTGTCGGATGGCCGCGTGAGGGAAGGCGCCTCGCCCTTCTTCCTTCATTTCGATCACAAGGAAATCGGCGACGAACCGCTCGGGCATCTGATCGAGAACCGTCACACGCGCATCGCGCTGCAGAAGGCGGTGGCGGACGAACCGCGTATCCGGCTCATCGCGCCGCAAAGCGTCGCCCATATCGACTACGGCTCGCAGGTTACGGCGACGCTTGGCAATGGCGACAAGGTGGCGGCGCGGCTCTGCTTCGCGGCGGACGGGCGCGGCTCGCGCACGCGTCAGGCCGCCGGCATCAAGACGGTCGGCTGGGATTACGGCCAGACCGGCATCGTCTGCACGGTCGAACATGAATTGCCGCATGAAGGCGTCGCGCAGGAATATTTCCTGCCGGGCGGGCCCTTTGCGATCCTGCCGATGGTCGGCAACCGCTCCTCGCTTGTCTGGACGGAGAAGACGGCGGAAGCGAAAGCGATCCTCGCGCTCGACGACGATGCCTTTGCCGAGGAGATGCGCGTGCGCTTCGGCGATTATCTGGGCGCCTGCGCGCCGACCGGTCCGCGCTGGTCCTATCCGCTGACGCTGCAGCTCGCGCGCGATTATGTGCGCCCGCGCCTCGCGCTCGTCGCCGATGCCGCGCATGGCATTCACCCGATCGCGGGGCAGGGGCTCAATCTCGGGCTTCGCGATGTGGCGGCAGCGGCGGAAGTCGTGGTCGATGCGGCACGGCTCGGCCTCGACATCGGTTCGATCGACGTGCTGGAGCGGTATCAGCGCTGGCGCCGCTTCGACAATGTGGCGCTGTCCTTGCTGATGGATGGTCTCAACCGGCTCTTCTCGAATGATATCGGCCCGGTGCGCCTCGCGCGCGATCTCGGCCTCGGCATCGTCGGACAGATCCCGCCCATGCGGCGCTTCTTCATGCGCCATGCGGGCGGTGTCGTCGGCGACCTGCCGCGTCTGCTCAGGGGCGAGGCGGTTTAACGAATTTCCGGTTAGCAATGAATTGTTGCCGAATGTTAGCAATATGCTAATATGTGCGGGTGCTGGATATCGCCTATAGCAGGGATGCTCTGAAAGCGCTCAGGCGTATGCCGGCGAACGAGGCGAGGCGCGTCCGCAAGAAAGTCGAAGCCTATGCGCGTGACCCCGAGTCTCAGACAAACAATGTTGTCCGGCTCAAGGGACGGAATGGCTACAGACTTCGTGTTGGCGATTGGCGCGTGATTTTCGACAAGCAGGGAAACGTCATGGCGATCCTTGCGATCGGTCCGCGCGGTGGCATTTACGAGGATTGAAAATGGCAAGCGCCGCAAAACCGCAGATCATCGATACACCGGAGGGCGGCAAGCTCGTCGTGCTGCCGCTCGCGGAGTATGAAAAGCTGCGGGCGGCGGCGAGAGCGGTGACAGATGTTGCCGCCTATGACGCGGCGAAGCGGCGCCTTAAAGCAGGCGAGGACGAACTCGTTCCAGCCGAAGTCGCCAACCGCCTTCTCGACGGAGAGAATCCCGTTCGCGTGTGGCGGACCTATCGGGGCATGACGCTTGCCGAACTCTCGAAAGCAGCCGGTATCAGCCAGCCCTATCTCTCGCAGATTGAGAATGGAAGCCGGGACGGAACGGTTTCGACCATGCGTGCATTGGCAGAAGCGCTCGGGGTCGATCTTGACGACATCATTTGAGCCTCACTCCCGGCTCAGCCCCTCGCGTTCGAGCGCGGTGAGATAATCCGCCCAGAGCTTCTCGCTGTCCCGGCCCAAACGGTAAAGCGTTTCCCAGGTATAGAGCCCGGTGTCGTGACCGTCGTCGAAGACGATGCGGACGGCGTAATTGCCGACGGGTTCGAGGGCCTTGATCGCGACATTCGCCTTGCCCGGCACGGTCTTCCTCTGGCTCGCGCCATGCCCCTGCACTTCGGCGCTCGGGCTTTCCACGCGCAGCAATTCGGCGGGCAGGCGGAAGGCCGCGCCGTCTTCGAATGCGACTTCGAGAATGCGCTCCTTGCGCTTCAGCTTGATGTCGGTCGGCCAGGGGCCCGCATCACTCATGCCATGTCACTCATCGTCCAGCGAGCGCGCCTCGTCCGTCAGCATGATCGGAATGCCGTCGCGGATCGGGAAGGCGAGGCGGGCCTTGTCGGAAATCAGCTCCTGCTTCTCGCGATCGTAGCGCAGCGTCGATTTCGTCACCGGGCAGACGAGGATTTCGAGCAGCTTCGGGTCCACTTCCATCTTCGGCGCGCGCGCGGCTTCCTGTGTATCGCTCATGGGGTTCTTGTCCGTCCTTTGTCATTGTACGGGCGTCATTGTGCGGGCGTTATTGCACGGTCGCATCGCCGGGGGCGAGTTCGCGCAGCGCCTTTTCGGTGAGCGCGATCAGCATCTGGTTGCGGTCTTCGAGTGTCTTCGCCTCGAGCAGCGCCTGCTTCTCGCGCGGCCCGTAAGGGCTGATGGTGCAGAGCGAATTCACCAGCGTCTCGTTCGAGGAAAGGCGGATCGCCCGCCAGTCGGCCTGCAACTCATGCGTTTCCAGGTATTCCTTCAGGATTTCGAGAAGCCTTTCGCGGCTCACCGCGTCCTGGCCGTGCCCGGCGACGAGGTCATCGGCAAATTCCTCCCAGTCCACTTCGCATTGCCGGTAGGGCGTGACGGCCGCGAGCTCGTTCGTTATGCGAAAGCGCGAAATGCCGGTCAGCGTGATGACGATGCGCCCGTCGCCCGTTTCCACGAAGGAGGTGATGCGGCCGGCGCAGCCGATGGCGCAAAGCTTCGGCGTCTTGCCCGGTATCTGCGAGGCAAGGATAGCCTCGTCGCCATCCGGCTGCACCATGCCGACGATGCGCTCGCCGCGCAGCGCGTCGTCCACCATCTTCAGGTAGCGCGGTTCGAAGATGTTGAGAGGCAATTGCCCCCGGGGCAGCAGGATCGCGCCGGCAAGCGGAAAGACGGGGATCGTCCCCGGCAGGTCCGCCACACTGCGATATTGATCCGTGAGCCCCATATTTTCCTTCGCTTCAGCTGAAGAGGATGGAAGAAAGCCGGCGGCGCCCGCTCAGCGTCACCTCGTGCTTCGGGCCGTAGGCATCGAAGAATTCGACGAGCTGCTTGCGCGCCGCCTGCTCGTTCCAGTTGCGGTCGTATTCGACGCTGATGAGAAGCTGGTCGACCGCACCTTCCTTGTCGCCGCGCGCGTTGAGCGCAAGCGCGAGGTCGAAACGTGCCTGATGGTCTTTCGGATTGGCATCGATCCTTGCCTGCAGTTCGGCGATGTCGCCGAGATCGCCCGCCTTCTCGGCAAGCGAGAGGGCGGCCTCGGCGGCCGCAAAATCGGGATCGTTCCGCCCGTCGGGGCGGACGAGGGCCAGCGTCTGGCGTGCGCGGTCGAGATCGCCCGCCTCGATGTAGCAGCGTGCGAGGCCGCCGACGGCGGCCGGATTGCCCGGCTCTTCCTGGGCGGCCTGCGCGAAGGCCTGCGCCGCGCGCGAAAGATCGCCGGCCTCGTGCGCCTCGCGCCCGATCGCAATCAGCTCATCGGCGGGCGAAGGGCCGGTATCGCCCGTGAGCCCGGCAATGAACGCCTTCACCTGGCTTTCGGGCAGCGCGCCCATGAAACCGTCGACCGGCTGGCCGTTCTTGAAGGCATAGACCGCCGGAATCGACTGGATGCGAAGCTGCTGCGCGATGGCCGGATGGTCGTCGATGTTCATCTTCACGAGCTTCACCGCGCCGCGCGACGCCTTCACCGCGCTTTCGAGCACGGGCGTCAGCTGCTTGCAGGGGCCGCACCAGGGCGCCCAGAAATCGACGATGACGGGGACGTCGCGGGACGCCTCGATCACGTCGCGGGCAAAGGTTTGCGTCGTCGTATCCATGATGAGGCCATCCGCGGCCTCCGCGTCGGCAGTATTTCCGATGATCGGTTCCATGAGCCGTTCCAAGCCTGTCTTTTGCGCTCTCTGCTGCTTGCTCCACCCATAAGATGGAGCGGCAGCGTTTCGAAACAATGGTTTAGCGGCTGGCCTCGCCTTTGCGCAAGCGGCTCAGCCCTCACCCGCCTTCACGAGATCGAGGATCAGGGGCTCGTGCCCCGTTTCCTGCAGGAATTTCAGGAAATCATCGCGCGAGAGCCCGGTCGTAGCCGTGTTCTCGAGCGGATGGTAGTGCAGCCGCTCATGTTCCAGCATCGGCGCGTCCAGCACCGGGGTGACGCGGCCTTCCCGGTCGTTCACAAGGGCGAAGGGCGTTACGGAGCCGGGGCGCACGCCCAGCACTTCCCACATCAGCTCTGCATTGCCGAAGGAAAGCCGCGCCGAGCCGATGGGGCGCGAGAGGCTGTTCAGCTTCAGCTCGCGATGCTCCTCGGTGACGATGAGGAACAGGCGGCCCTTCTTGTCCTTGAGGAAGAGGTTCTTGCAAAAGGCTCCCTCGCGCTCTTCTGCCGTCCATGAGGCGCGGTGCGCCTGCGCCTCCTCCACGGTGTGGAGGGCAGGGTGCTCACGGGTCTCGTGGGAGATGCCCTTTTCCTCGAGCCAGGCGAGAAAAAGGGCCTTGGTGGTGAGTTTCGGGACTGTCATGCCTCCTGATTGGCATGAGGCGCGGCAGCCTGCAAGCGGGCGTTAACCCGGTCCGGGGCTTGCGAAATTCGGCTCTTGCAAAGGCTCAAACGATAGGCCATAAAACCGCCCTCACAGGCGGGTGCGGCCATATCGGCGGCCCGGCTGACTTGGATGCGGGCGTAGCTCAGGGGTAGAGCACAACCTTGCCAAGGTTGGGGTCGTGAGTTCGAATCTCATCGCCCGCTCCAACAAGAAGCCGCCGTCAGGCGGCTTTTTCTTTGCCGTTTCTCTGCTGTCGCAATCCGAAAAGGGAGTGTCTCTCATGACGTCCGGCACGATCTCCGGTTCCGCCGCTTGCCCCTGCGGATCGGGCCTCGCCTTTTCGGCCTGTTGCGAGCCCTACCTGACGGGCGCGAAGCTGCCGCCCGCGCCCGAAGCGCTGATGCGTTCGCGCTATTCGGCGTTTGCCACCGGCAATATCGACTATCTCGAGGAAACGCTGCTGCCCGGCACGCGTAGCGATTTCGACCGCGAAGGTGCGGCGCAGTGGGCGGCGGCGAGCGAATGGACCGGCCTCGAGGTAAGGACCGCCGAAGGCGGCGGCCCGGGCGAAGACGAGGGCGTCGTCGAATTCGTGGCGCATTTCCGCCAGCAGGGCGAGGACCGCGTTCACCACGAAACGGCGAGCTTCGCCCGCAAGGACGGCCGCTGGTGGTATGTCGACGGCATCATGGGTGTGCGCCCGCGCCGTGTCGAAAAGGTCGGCCGCAACGATCCCTGCACCTGCGGTTCCGGCAAGAAATACAAGAAGTGCTGCGGCGCGGCGGCCTGAGCCGTATCAGAAAAAGTCGTAGCCGAAATCGTAGCGCAGATGCCGCGAGAGAATGCGGCGCAGGATTTCCTCTTCCTTTGCTGAAAGCCGGATGCTTGCGCGTTCATCCTCGTCGGACACGGCTTTGGGCGCCGTGGGATCGAGCCGCGCGCGCACGGCCTCTCGTGTCGACACGGCTTCGGCGGCGGCAATCGCCGCTGGCGTCAATACGATGCCGTAGTGCCGCGCGACCTTGTCCACCCATTCGCCCGGCGCCTCGATCGCGTCCTCATAGCGGATCAGCATGTTCTGTCCGGGACGAGCGGCCAGCACGTCGCCCCAGTGATTGAAGAACTGGATCGACCACCAGATGTCGGCGTGCTCGCGGCGCTGCCAGGGATCGCCCTCCACATAATCCGTGAGCGACAGGCCCTTTCCCGCCGGCAGGTCGTTCAGCCATTTGACGTAGATCGATTCGAGTGCGTGGCGGATGTCGCGCACGAGTATGACCGTGCGGGGAATGTCGAACAGCAGGTGCATCAGTCTCCATGAGAACATCGCGGAAGGAATCGTGTGCGATACGGCGATCTTTGGAATGCCCGGGATCGGCTTCTGCTTCGCCGGTCCGATAATCGCGTCGCGGCCGGGCCCGCTGCTGAAGGCGGGCGGCTTGATGCCATATTGTTCGGCCAGCGCATGGCTCAGCATGAAGGTAAACCACTGCGTGCCGGAATTCTTCGCCGAGACGAAGAAGCCGTCCACGTGGCGGTAATGCAGCATGTGGAAGTTGCCGGTATCGGCCTTGAAGTTCGTCCAGGCGGCGGCAAGGTCCTCGCGTGCCAGGCCGTTATAGCCCGTTCTCCTGCGCGGTGCGGGCCGGAACCCCTGAGCACTTCCGATTTCGCCTGCCGGCATGGTCCCCTCGTCTGCTTGGCTCGTACGGTTACTGTCTCCCTATAGCATTTTCGTGCCGCGGGGCCATCCGAGCGTCTTCCCGTCTTTCCCCCGTACCTCAATCATGCTCCATTAGCGGAAGCCCCGTCAGAGGGCAGATTGCGGGGAGGGGGCGAGGAGTGAGTGGTGTCGGCAAAGGGCCCGGAACGGAGCCCGTTCGCGTTCAGGTGCCCGGACAGGCAAGTGCGCAGCTCCTTTCCGCCGATGGCGGCGAGGCGGCCGACGGCCGGGGCCAGTTCAGCTGGGCGCTGTTCGAATGGGCGCGCAATCCATACGTCATCCTCATCACCATCTATATCTTCTCGCCCTATTTCACGAGCACGGTGGTGGGCGATCCCGTTCGCGGTCAGACGATCTGGGGCAACATCAACGGCATTGCCGGATTCTTCATCGCCTGCCTGGGTCCCATTCTCGGCGCGATCGCCGATACCGGCGGACGGCGCAAACCGTGGATCGCCTTCTTCATCGCACTCATGGTGCCCGGCATCTTCGCGCTCTGGTGGGCCATGCCGGGCGAGGCCGGCCTGTCCGTTTTCACCATCGCCGCGCTCATCGTCCTGATCGCCGTCGCCTTCGAATTCTCCGCCGTCTTTCACAATTCGATGCTGCCCGCGGTCGCGCCGCATGAGCGGATCGGCTTTCTGTCGGGTCTCGGCCTCGCGCTCGGCAATGGCGGGGCGCTCATCATTCTCTGTTTCATGCTCTGGGCCTTCATGCTGCCCGGCGCGGTCGGCTGGAGCTTCGTGCCCGAGGTGCCTCTCTTCGGCATCGATGCAGGCGCGCATGAAAACAGCCGCATTTCCGGACCCATCGTCGCCGTCTGGCTGCTCGTCTTCTCGCTGCCGCTGCTTCTGTGGACGCCCGATGTGAAAGGGGAGCGGGTGCCAGTCGGCAAGGCGATCCGGCGCGGCTTCGGTTCCGTCGTCGGCACCGTCCGAAAACTCCGCCACTACCGCAACATCGCGATCTATCTTGCCGCGTGCATGTTCTACAATGACGGCAAAACGGCGGTGCTCGTCTTTGGCGGCGTCTATGCGGCGGGCGTTTTCAAATGGGGCGCGCTCACGCTCACCGTCTACGGGATCGTGCTGTCGATCTTCGCCGTCGGCGGCGGTTTCTTCGGCGGCTGGCTCGACGACACGTTCGGTTCGAAGCGCGCGATCCTCGTCTCGATCGTCGGCGCGGCGACACATCTCTTTCAGAGCCAGCGCGCGGGTTTCGCCTCCATTCTTCTGCTTCTCGGCATCGGACTTGCCGGTATGCTGTTCGTCAGGGAAGAACGGGCGGAGGCTGCCGAATGAGTATCGTGATCGAAGGAGCCGTACCCGAATTGCAGCCGCCGCACGATACGGGCGGCAGAGAACCGGCCTCGAACGTCGCGCAGGGTGCCTGGGTGCTCTACGAATGGGCGAACCAGACCTATTTCTCGCTCATCACCATCTTTCTGTTTCCTCCCTTCTTCACCGGCGTCCTTGCCGCGAACCCCATTCAGGGCCAGGCCTATTGGGGCTATGTGCAGGCGGTCTCCGGCATTTCCATCGCGCTCATGAGCCCGCTGCTGGGCGCCATGGCGGATGCGGCGGGCCCGCGCAAACCCTGGATCGTCTTTTCCATGCTGTTCTGCGCGGCGGGTTGTTTCGGCCTCTGGTTCGCCGTGCCGGGACAGCCGCTGCTGCCGGTTGCCATCGCGCTCATCATTGCCGCCATCGGCATGGAGCTCACCATCATCTTCGCCAACGCCATGCTGCCGACCATCGCGTCCGACCGGCGCATCGGTCTTCTGTCGGGCATCGGCATCGGCGTCGGGCAGCTTGCCGCCATCGTCGCGCTTGTTCTCGTGCTTCTCCTGCTGCAGCTGCCGGGCGAAGTGCAGGCGCCTTTCATTCCGGACGCGCCGTTGTTCGGTCTCTCGAAAGAGGCGCATGAGACGGATCGCATCGTCGGCCCGATCTCGGGCCTCTGGTTCGTCGTCTTCATGCTGCCGCTTCTCTTCCTCGTGCCGGACCAGAAGGGGCGTGGGCTCGGGCGGCGCGAAGCGGCGAAGGCAGGCGTCATGCGCCTGTGGAGCACGATCCGCTCCGTGCGCCATTTCCGCAATGTCGGGCTCTATCTCGTCGCACGCATGATCTTCTATGACGGCATGACAGCGATCTTCGTCTTTGGTGGCATTCTTGCGGCGTCGCTCTTCCATTGGGGCGCGATGGAAATGGCCGTCTATGGCATCTGGGTGACGCTCTTTGCCGCCTTCGGCGCTTTCGTCGGCGGCTGGGTGGATCTCAGGATCGGATCGAAGCGCACGCTGGTCTGGGCGCTTGTCGGCGTCCTCCTCACCTTCATGCTGCTGCTCTCCTTCGACCGCGACCGGATCTTCTATGTCGTGGAAGTCGCCGTCGCGCCGGACGCCAAAGCCTTCTCGACGCTGCCGCAGCAGCTCTTCCTGCTGACAGTCGGCCTGTTCGGCATGATGGTCGGGCCGGTCATCGCGTCGAGCCGCACCATGATGGCGCGCATCTCGCCGAAGGAAATGATGACGGAGTTCTTCGGCCTCTTCGCGCTTGTCGGCAAGGCGACGGCCTGGATCGCGCCGCTTCTCATCGGCATCGTCACCGAGGCAACGCAGAGCCAGCGCTTCGGCCTGATGGTGACAGCGCCGATGATCCTGGCCGGTCTCCTGCTCTTCCTCTTCGTCAAGGAAGAACGCGCGACAAGTGTCGTTCACTGAGACTGCCGATTCCCACCGTCTGAAAATCATTTGAAAACCGTCATGGCCCGGCTTGTCCGGGCCATGACAGTGAAAAAGAGAACAGCTCAGTAAATCGTTCGCTTTGTCCTCAGTGCCGGAAGTGGCGCATGCCCGTCATGACCATGGCGAGGCCCTTCTCGTCGGCCGCCGCGATCACTTCGTCGTCGCGCATCGAGCCGCCGGGCTGGATCACCGCCGTCGCGCCCGCTTCGGCCGCCGAGAGCAACCCGTCCGCAAAGGGAAAGAAGGCATCCGACGCAACGACGGAGCCAATGGTGGCAGGCGTCTTTTCGCCGGCGGCTTCTGCCGCGTCCTGCGCCTTGCGCGCCGCGATGCGTGCACTGTCCACGCGGCTCATCTGGCCCGCGCCGATGCCGACGGTGGCGCCGTTCTTCACATAGACGATCGCGTTCGACTTCACATGCTTGCAGACGCGGAAGGCGAATTTGAGGTCGGCCATTTCCTGCGCGGTCGGCGCGCGCTTCGTCACGACCTTGAGGTCGAGATTGTCGATGCGTCCATTGTCGCGCGACTGCACCAGCATGCCGCCTGCGACCGCCTTGAAGTTGAGGCCCGGCGCGCCCGCGTCCGGCAGGCCATGCGTGATCAGCAGGCGGAGGTTCTTCTTGGCGCCGATGATGCGCCGCGCGTCCTCGTCGGCGTCGGGCGCGATGATCACTTCGGTGAAGATGCGCGCGATCTCCTCCGCCGTCTCGCCGTCGAGCGGACGGTTCGCGGCGATGATGCCGCCAAAGGCCGAAACCGGATCGCAGGCCAGCGCCTTGCGGTAGGCGTCGGCGAGCGTCGTGGCCGTCGCGACGCCGCAGGGGTTCGCATGCTTGATGATCGCGATGGCGGGCGCGAGCTTCGGATCGAATTCGGCGGCGAGTTCGAAGGCGGCGTCTGTGTCGTTGATGTTGTTGTAGGAGAGCTCCTTGCCCTGGAGCTGCTCGGCATTCGAAACGCCGGGACGGTTTTCACCCGTCACATAGAAGCTCGCGATCTGGTGCGGGTTCTCGCCGTAGCGCAGCGTCTGTTTCAGGCTGCCGCCGAAGGCGCGGTAGTCCGGCGCCGTCTCGCCGATCGCGTCCGCCATCCAGTTCGAGATCGCCGCGTCGTAGGCCGCCGTGCGCGCATAGGCCTTCTGCGCAAGCTTCGTGCGCAGCGCGAGCGAGGTGCCGCCCCTGGCCGAGATCTCGCCGAGCACCGCGCCATAGTCGGCGGCGTCCACCACCACCGCCACATAGGCATGGTTCTTCGCCGCCGCGCGGATCATGGCCGGACCGCCAATATCGATATTCTCGACGCATTCGTCGTAACCCGCGCCCTTCGCCACCGTCGCCTCGAAGGGGTAGAGATTGACGACCAGAAGGTCGATGCCGCCGATGCCGTGTTCCTTCATCGAGGCGGCATGGTCCGCATCGTCGCGGATCGCGAGCAGCCCGCCATGGACCTTCGGGTGCAGCGTCTTCACGCGCCCGTCCATCATCTCGGGAAAGCCCGTCAGGTCCGACACGTCCTTCACCGGCAGTGCCGCTTCCTTGATCGCCGTCGCCGTGCCGCCGGTCGAAACGAGCTCGACGCCCGCCTCGTGCAGCGCGCGGGCGAAATCGGCGAGGCCCGTCTTGTCGGAGACGGAGATGAGGGCGCGGCGGACGCGCTGAACGTCGGCGGCTTTCGGGTGGGCTTTCAGGGATACCATTTGGGCGGGGCTCCGGTGCGGCGGCGGGAATGGCCGGGGCGATAGCATGAATTGCGGCAAGGGCCAAGGCGGCATGCCGCCCTTACGCCGCGGGTAATCGAAATACATTCGGGAAGGGGTTAAGCTCGGGACAGCAACGCATAAAAACCCGCAGGAATCCGCCAGATGAGCCAGAAGCCCGACATTTCCTATCTGCCCTTTGCGAAGCTTCTCGGCATCGAACTCGTGGAGGCGGGCCCCGACCGGGTGGTGGCGACGCCCGCCGGAAGCTCAAGATCGGGAAGTTCCGGCACTTCCGCGTCCTCGCGCTTGGGGTGTCCGGCATTGCGCGTCGACAGGCGCCGCCAGGCCCAGTTGACGCGCGCCTCGCCCCGGAAGACGCGGCCCGCGACAACGATCTGTTCGGCGCGCCGGGTCGTGTCGCCGGAGCCGAGATAGACGCTTTCCTCGATCGCGATTTCGCATTCGCCGCCGCCCGAGCGCGCGCGGAACTGCCAGCCGTCGCCATTCGGCAGCAGCACCAGCACGTTGGTCCGGTCATGCGCAAGCGAAAGGCGGGCGTCGGGATGGATGTGGAAACGGATCGTGAAGCCGGGGTCTTGCGGCACGCGGTGCCGGAAGAGCCGCTGCCAGGGCATGCGGCGGCGCGGTGCGGTGGCGGTGTCGAGCCTGTCCTCGCCACGCAGGTCTTCGCCCGTTGCCGACAGGAAAAGGCGGCGGCGGTGGATGAGGCCGAACAGACCGGCATAGCCGTCATGCGCCGTCTCGAGCCAGACGCCTGCCTCGTTCTCGTTGCGGCGGCTTTCGACCTCGACGGGGCCTTCCATCACGCGGGGCCCGAGAAGCCGCCGCGACAGCTTCCCCTTCAGCATGCGCGCCGATGACGTGTCGGCAAGGACGAGCGTCGAATGCGCCGCCGTCGCGCGGCTCGCCGCTTCCCAGTCGGGACCGAGCACCTTCGTCGCGCCGCAATTCACGATCATGCGCGCGCGGCCCGCGCTCATCTCGAAGGCGAGGCAGCCCGCATGCGCTTCATGGCTGAAGGGGCCGGACGGCGGACGCCCCGTGTCGACGACCACGCTTGCCGGGCCCGCCGCGAGGCGCTGGTAACCCGAATGGGGTGCGAAGCCGAAGGGCCGGCCCTTCGCGTCGTCGCGTTCGAGCGCCGCGTCGATCGCGCCTTCCGGTCCCTCCGTCGACCCGTTGAAGAGGGCGAGGCGCCCGTCGCCATGCCGGAAGAAGCGCAGCATCGGCGTCATCCGGTCGATGGCGTCGCGCACCGGTTTCGGCACGTCGATGCGGCGCGCGGAGAGCGCGTCGCGCAGCGACAGAAGATCGAGCAGGATCGACAATTGCGCCGAAGGGTTGCGGCTCACATGGCCGCCATCGGGCAGGATCTGCCGGTCGAGTTCGCGGCAGAGAAGTTTCAGTCCCTTGGCGAGCCGCTTGTGGCCCTCGGAGAGGCAGAGGCCGGAGAAGGCGAGGCCCATGGCGGCCGTGATGCGCGGTTCGCCCGCCGGTGCGATGGCGGCGACGCGGGCGAGATGGCGCGCCTGCCTTGCCATGTTGCGCAGCAGCGTCGAGCGGTAGACGAGTTCCGACCCGTCGATGATGAGCGCGCCATTCGCGACCCAGGACATGAGCCGCCGCCCGATGACCTGCGGCCGCCAGGCAATGGCATGCCAGTTGCCTTCGGTCGAAATCCAGTCGGCGACGAGCTTCTGCGCGTAGCGCCTCGCCGTGTCGCCACTACCGGTCTCGTTCGCGGTCGTGAAGTGGCGCAGCCAGGAAAATCCGTGCAGCTCCTCCGCCCAGGTTTCGCTCGGCGGGTCGGCGGCGAAGGGCGAGGAGCCGCCCGGCGCGCGCACCTGCCCGCCGGGCAGGAACCAGCGGCCCTGAAAAAGCGCGTCGGCCTGCGAGGTGCGCCCGGGACGAAGCTCAGGCGGATAAAGCACCATGTGATCGGGCATGGGTCCTAGCAGCGTCTGGCCGTAGACCCATGTGTTGAAGGCGCGGGCGAGCGCGGCATCGCGTGCGCGGACAAGCGCCGCGCCTGCGAGATCGATCGTGCGGTTGCCAGCGGATGCGGGCGTACGCCGCATGACGGCGCTGCGTCCCTGCTCTCCGGGCTCTGCGGTCCTCGCACGCGTCTCGGCCATTGGAGACGGCCCTCCGTTCACGCGCCCTCTATCCCCGTTTCCGGCGCCGCCCGTTCAGGCGCCACCGCGCAATGCCGCAATATTCTTCGCATAGGCGGACGGCCCGCCCTTGAAGGTCGCCGTGCCTGCCACGAGCACCGTCGCGCCGGCCGCGATGGCGCGGGGCGCGGTTTCGAAATTGATGCCGCCATCCACTTCCAGTTCGACGTCCGGCTTCTCGGCGTCGATCCGCTTACGGATGATTTCGATGCGCTTCAACTGGCTCTCGATGAAACTCTGTCCGCCGAAGCCGGGGTTCACCGACATGACGAGCACGAGGTCGATGTCGCCGAGAAGCGGCCAGAGCAGTTCGAGCGGCGTACCCGGATTGAGCGAGAGGCCCGCCTTGCAGCCCGCCGCCTTGATCGCCTGGATCGTGCGGTGGGGGTGGGGGCCTGCTTCCGGGTGAAAGGTGATGATGTCCGCGCCCGCCTTCGCGAAGCCGTCGATATAGGGGTCGACCGGCGAGATCATCAGATGCACGTCGAAGACGCGGTCGGAATGCGGCCGCAGCGCCTTCACGACGTCCGGTCCGATGGTGATGTTCGGCACGAAATGCCCGTCCATCACGTCGACATGAATATAGTCGGCGCCGGCCTCCGTGATGGCGCGCACTTCCTCGCCGAGGCGGGCGAAGTCGGAGGCCAGAATCGACGGGGCGATCTTGATGCCGCTCATGGCTGGAAGGCCTTGTTGCAGGTCGCGGCCCGGACCGTACATTCCAGGCTTCTGGATTCAGTGATTAACAGCTAGATTCGCTGCGTGCAAGAAAGAGCGGGCCGCGCCCCGCCGTATCCGACCGAAGGGGATTCATGGCTTCTTTGCCTCCGACGCTCAGTTTCCGGCAGCGCCTCACATGGGGCGCCCATCTCTTCAAGGCGCTGTTCTACCAGTATCACCGGGAGTTCGCGGAACGGATCGCACCGTTGGTGCCGGAAGACGGCGTCATCGTCGATGTCGGCGCGCATTCCGGCCAGTTCGCCAAGCTCTTTTCGCGGATGGTGTCGAAAGGCAAGGTCCATGCTTTCGAACCCGGCGGCTATGCGCTGTCGATCCTGCGGCCGGTGGTCCGGCTGCGCCGCCTGCGCAATGTCGAGATCGTGGCCGCGGGGCTTTCCGACATGCCGGGCTCGGAAGTCCTCAACGTGCCCCTCAAGAAGCGCGGCACGCTTGGCTTCGGTCTTGCTCATATCGGCGCGGAGCTGAGTGGCCGCGATGTCGTCTCGCAGGAGGTCCGGCTCACCACGCTCGACCTTTTCGTGCGTGAGAACCATCTCGCGCGGCTCGACCTCATGAAGGTCGATATCGAGGGTTGGGAACCGCATTTCCTGCGCGGCGCATGTGAAACGATCGCGCGTTTCCGACCTTCGGCCCTGATCGAGGTGTCGCCGAAGCAGCTCGCACAATCGGGTTCAACGCCGGAGGAAATCTTCTCGATCTTCGAACCGCTCGGCTACCGCATCTTCAAGACCTTCGAGCACGAGGCCTACCGCCTGCACCCGGCCGAAGGCTTCGGCGGTGCGGCGGATTATCTCTTCGTGCCTGAGGAAAAGGCGGCATTGCTCTCGGCGCACTGAGGCTCAGCGCTCGCGCGCCGGCACCTTCAGTGCGGGTTTCAGGCTCCAGACGAAGCGGATCACGTCGAGGCCGTGCCGGTCGAGAAAGCGCGTCATCGAATCCTCCGTGAAATAAAGGATGTGATGCGGCGGGAAGACCTGGTCCCAGTCGGGAAAGTTTGCGGGCATGCGCCAGTGGCCCGCATCCGGATCGTTTGCATCGAATTCATAGCTGTCGTCGCCATCGACAAGATTAAGTCAGCGTGATCTTCGCGTCGTCCGGTGCATTGCGTGCCAGCATACAGGTGGTGCGTCCCGTCGCCGTGCCGAATTCGAAGATGCGCTTTTGCCTGTGAACAGGATTCGGGACTCGCGGTTGGGACCGAGTCCGTTCGAGCGGAAAATTTCGTTCTAGGTGTCAACTGCGACATGTGTGATTGGCGGTTTGCGGAAATTGGGTCTGAGCTTCATGCGCACTCGCTGGCGAAGTGCATAGCTCAGTGTGAATGCAAGGGCGATAGCAAGGAGCAAGTGAACGCGACAAGCGCCCAGAACAATAAGGCAGAGACCGTCATGTTCTCCCCAAGATAAATCTCCAAGCGTCGCCGCGGCACCTTCGCTGCGATCTCCGTCAGCCACGCTACCTGCAATACGGCAAAAGATAAATCCTGGCAGGCCTCGCTGCGGCGGCTTTTCAGGAAGAATCTCCGGTTGGTTCCAGCAGATCGGCATAGAGCTTCTCGATATCACGGATACGGGCCTCGGGTTCGTAAAGTGACATGTCGTAATTCGGGCTTTCGTTGCGGCGGTTGAAAGCCTCGATATAGGCTTGCCGTAACTGTCCCGGCTCGTCTGCGTCAATGGAGATGATATCGGGGTTTTCAGAGGCGATGTCCTTCAGGCCGTGGCTGTTGTGCAGAATCAGCCTACGTCCGGCACGCATCGCTTCAATGGCGACGAGGCCAAAGGCCTCATTCGTGGCAGGGAAAACGACACAATCCATGATCGAGTAATAGTCGAAGACAGCTTCCCGGTGTCCAAGAAAGCGGATTCGGGGATCGGCGGCGTAGGCCCCGCCCGAAATCTCCGGTGCTTCCACGCCGACCACGACAAAGGCGACATCCTGCGGATTCCACTCGCTGAAAGCCTCAAGCGCTTCCTGGAGTTTCTTGCGTTTCGGGGCGCGGCCAACAAATCCAAGCACGAATTTGTAATCGCGGATGCCAGCCTCGTCTTTAAGGCTTTCAATTCTATCCGTCGCGGGCGTTTCAAATCTGGAGACCCAGTTGGGAACCACGGCAAATTTGGGCGACCCTCTCCCTTTTCGGCTCAAGGCATTCTGCCATTTCGAAACCAGCGTGATGCCGTCGAGCTTTGTCACCGTGATGGGCCGTCCCATATGCCAGGTGGCAATGCGTTTGGTCGGCGATAGAATGTATTTCGCGTAACGGACCGCTCGACCCAGATGTCCGTGATATATATTGGCGCCGAATTTCCATGTTTCGAAAGCTACTCTGAGCGGGCGCAGAAACCCGGGTATCCTTTTGTACCTTACCCGGTCATTCACGTAAGTCAGGATAGACTTGCCGTCCAGAGGACTGTCGGTCGACATAAGCAAAAGGACGTCATGTCTTTCCGAGAGGCCGTTGCACAGTTCGGCTACGATGCGCTCGGAGCCGGCAAACCCGCCGGTGAATATTGCCTGCACTATCTTCAGCTGTTTCATCTCGCGACCGTCTTGGAGTGAGAGCTGCGGCTAAGCTGCCGTCTGCTTTCGCGCCCGTCAATTAAAGATAGGCTGCCTTGGTGTTTCGCCATGTCGTTATAGATCTTGCGCTCGAGCCGCGCGGCGTAGAAGCCGTCCATACCGCCTTCGACGCCAAGGTGACAAGGCAGGCTTCTCAGGTCTCCTTCACCTGTGACGATCTCGCTTATACCGCCGGCCTCCTGCGGCGAAACCGGCACGCGCTCGAAGTCGTCATGCGAGGCAAGGAAGCGCGCGATCTGCTGTACGCCTTCTTCCGGTTCCAGCGAACAGGTGCAATAGACGAGAGTGCCGCCCGGCGCGAGGAGCGTTGCGGCATGATCGAGCAGGCGCGCCTGAAGGGCCGCCAGCTTGTCGCGGTCGGCGGGAGATTTGAGGCGCAGCACGTCGGGGTGGCGCCGTGCCGTGCCCGTGGCGGTGCAGGGCGCATCGAGCAATATCGCGTCCCACTGGCGTCCGGGCATGAAGGTCGCGGCGTCCGCGACGACGGTTTCGGCCGTGAGGTGAAGCCGCGAGAGATTCTGGGCGAGCCGCTCGAGGCGCGGCTTCGAGCGGTCGAGCGCGGTGACGCGCGCGCCCAGCGCGGCGAGTTCTGCGGTCTTGCCGCCCGGTGCGGCGCAAAGGTCGAGCACCTCGCGGCCTGCGACATCGCCCAGCAGCTTTGCGGGGATCGCGGCGGCGACGTCCTGCACCCACCAGGCGCCCTCGCCGAAGCCCGGCAGTTCCTCGATGCGGCCGGCATCGTCGAGACGGAGCGTGCCCGTCGGCAGCACGTGCGCGCCGAGTTTTTCGGCCCAGGCGTCGCGCTCTGCGGCCGTCTTCACGCTGATGTCGAGGGGCGGGTCCTGGTAATGCGCGCGGACGATCGCGCGCGCCGTTTCCTCGCCGTAAGCCGCGCACCAGCTCTCCCATAACCAGTCCGGCGTGTCGAGACGCTCCGTATCGAGACTATCGAGCATGGCGTCGCCCTCGCGCGAGAGACGGCGGAGCACGGCGTTCACCAGCGCCTTGAAGTGCCGGGCCGCGTGATCGCGCGAGGCGGTCTCCACGTTCATGCCCACGGCGGCGTGCGCGGCAACGCGCAGGAAAAGGAGTTCGGCCGTGCCCGCCCGCAGGATGTTCCGCGTGGGCCCCGCACGGTTCGGCAATTCCTTGTCGAGACAACGCGCGATGAGGGTGTCGATCGTCCCGAGACGGCGCAGCGCCGTCGCCGCGATGGCGCGGGCAAAGGCACGGTCCCGCGACTCGGCTCGTGCAAGGCGGCCTGCCGCCGCTTCGCGCGCAAAGGCCTCGTCGAAGGCCTGTCTTTCCTTCAATACGGCGGTCAGAAGAGCGGCCGCGCCTTCGCGGGCGGCGAGCCCCGGTTCGTCTGTCTTGGCTTTCATGCGCGGCTTTAGAGCATAGTCGCGGCTGCCGCGCAAAGCGGGCGATGGCGCGCGATGCTCAGCCCCAGGGACGGCGCGCCGCCTCACCCATGGTCTGTGCGAGCCGCCGCAGCGCCGAGATGCGGTTCTCCGTCGCGGGATGGGTCGAGAAGAGATTGTCGCGGCCGCGACCGTTCAGCGGATTGATGATGAACATATGCGCGGTGGCGGGGTTCGCCTCCGCCGCCTCGTTCGGCGCGCGGCGCGCGGCGGCGTCCATCCGTTCGAGCGCGGAGGCGAGCCAGAGCGGATTGCCGGAAATTTCCGCGCCGCCCGCATCGGCCGAATATTCGCGCGTGCGGCTGATCGCCATCTGCACCAGCGCGGCGGCCATGGGCGCGAGGATGGCAAGCGCCAGCGTGCCGATGATGCCGGGCCCGTTATCGCGATTGCCGCCGAAGAAAAGCGCGAAATTCGCCAGCATCGAAATCGCGCCGGCAATCGTCGCCGTCACGGTCATGGTCAGCGTGTCGCGGTTCCTGATATGGGCGAGTTCGTGCGCCATCACGCCGGCGAGTTCTTCCGGCGTGAGCATGGCGATGAGGCCGGTCGTCGCGGCGACGGCGGCATGGTCGGGGTTGCGGCCGGTCGCGAAGGCATTGGGCTGCGGGTTGTCGATGATGTAGGTCGCGGGCATGGGCATGTTCGCGCGCCGCGCGAGTTCCTGCACGATGCGCACGTAATTCGGCGCAATCGTTTCGTCCACGCGCCGCGCATTGTACATGCGCAGCACCATCTTGTCGGAATTCCAGTAGGCGAAGAGGTTCATGGCCGCAGCGACAAGAAAAGCGATCGTCGCGCCGCCCGTGCCGCCGATCAGATAGCCGAGCCCCATGAAAAGCGCGGTCATCGCCGCGAGGAGCATGAAGGTTCTGATCGTGTTCATCGGTTGCGTCTTTAACCTCTCGGGGGTTCGCCTTGCTTCCAGGCGGGCACTTCCGGGGTGGAAGGGCCCGCCTCGCCGCTTTATATGTATCCTGATAGTGTCCGGTTCAAGAAAGGCGGGTCTCTCATGGCCGACGAGGAAAAGCAGCAGGGCGGCGGCGAAAGCGAAACGGCGCCCCGCAAGGTGCTCTCGCCCGCCGCGAAACGCGCACTTGCAGAAGCCGAGGAGCGCCGACGCGCGGCGCAAGCCGAACCTCCCCGCCCGCGCGAGATCGCAGGGCGCGGCGGCGCCGAACCCACGCGCTATGGCGACTGGGAAGTGAAAGGCATCGTCAGCGACTTCTGATCCGGCGTTTCCCGGGAGGCGAGCAGAGGACGGCATTTGAAGGAAAACCTTTCGCCCCGCCTGCGCCGCGTCCTCATCGCCGCCGGTCTCGTCTTTCGCTTTGTCCTCTTCTTCGGCGGGCTCGCGCTTGCCCTCTGGTTCGCCTTCATCCATTTCCCCGACGCCTATAATCCTTTCGTGCCGCCCCGGATCGAGGAAAAGCCCAACATCGTCACGGGGCTGAAGCTCAGGGGCCTCGCGAATGAATACGATATCTGCGTTTCCGTCGTGCGCGCGTCCGGCGCAAAGGCGCGCCGCGACACCATCCCGTCCACCTCGGAAGGCTGCGGCATGGCGCAAGGCCTTCATCTCGAACAATCGCAGATCTCATATGGCGGCGGCATCGAACTCACTTGTCCCGCCACCGCCGCGCTTCTCATGTGGGAGCGCCATGCCGTTGCACCGGCGGCGCAGGAACATCTCGGCTCGGAGGTGGTGCGCGTCCGCCATTTCGGCACCTATGCCTGCCGGAACGTGAACCATGAAAAAAACGGCCGGCGCAGCGGCCATGCGCGGGGCGATGCGATCGACATTGCGGGTTTCGATCTCGCCGACGGGCGCCGCGTCAGCGTGCTCGCCGATTGGGGCAAGGAGACGCCGGAAGGCCGCTTCCTTGCCGATGTGCATGACGGCGCCTGCGGCCTCTTTGCGACCGTGCTCGGGCCGGACTACAACGCGCTCCATGCCAACCATTTCCACTTCGAAATGGCGCGATGGGGCATCTGCCGGTGACGGTTGGGGCTTGCGGAGGCTGATCGAGAGGAATAAAACCCTCCCAATCAAAGGAATAAATTCCTCCATTTCGGTTCGATCATGCGCCTTCCGGCCGTCATTCTGGTGCTTCTTTCCGGCCTGCTCCCTGCCCATGCCGCCGAGCGGCTCGCGGGGTCCGTCGAGGCGGATGTGGTGCGTGTCGTCGACGGCGACACGCTGGTCGCGCGGGCCCGCATCTGGCTCGGTCAGACGGTCGAGACGCATGTCCGTCTCGCGGGTGTCGATGCGCCGGAACTTCGGGGCAAATGCGCGGCGGAAAAGGCGAGGGCGCTTGCCGCGCGCGAGGCTCTTGCCCGTCTCGTCGGCGAAGGCCCGGTTCTGCTGGCCGACATCGAGAGCGACAAATATGGCGGCCGCGTCCTTGCCCGCGTCGCGACCGGCGCGCATGGCGATGTTGCCGCCGCGCTCGTCGCCGGCGGCTTTGTCCGTGCCTATGGGGGCGGCGCCCGCTCCGGCTGGTGCGGCGCGGAAGGTTAGCCTCGGACCTCGAGCCGGTAGCCCTCGCCGTCGCGCTTCACATGACCGGCGGCGGGCGTCGCGAAATGCGTGCCGATGACGAGGGTCGGCCCGTCCGCCATTTCGGCGAGGAAGGCATGGCGCGTTTTCTCCGCCATGTCGCCGTCGCTGTCGAAGGCGCTGCGCCAGTCCGCGCGCGCCATCTGGCAGGGGTGGTGCATCAGGTCGCCGGTGATGATCGCGCTCTCGCCCTTCGAGGAGATGACGACGCTGACATGCCCGGGCGTGTGGCCGGGCGTCGGGCGGAGCCGCACTTCCTCGCAGACCATGTGATCGTCGCTTACGAGGTCCGCGAGGCCTGCATCGAAGATCGGCTGCACGCTGCCGGCAAGCACCGGCGCGTTGTCGTCATCCTCCTCGGTCGCCCAGAAATCCCATTCGCGCCTGCCGATCAGGTAGCATGCCTTCGGGAAGGCCGGCACCCATTTGCCGTCCACGAGCATGGTGTTCCAGCCGATCTCCTTCACGGCGTCCGGATAGGCCTTCTCCACCATCGAGCCCGCGCCGCCGCCCGGCAATGCCGCCTCGACCTCCACCACGCGCGTGATCGTCACGTCGCCGATCTGCCAGTCCGCCATGTGATGTCCTCCCTGACCCAAAAAGAAGACGGAAGGGTGGGGGCAATGGCGGGTGAGTGCAAGAGGCTCAGCTGTCGGTGCGCAACAATCTGTTCAGATCGACGCCGAGTTTCGGAGGAGGCATGTAGGGCTCGATTTCGTTGCTTTCCGACGTAAGGAGTGCATGCAGTGCCGGATGAACAAAGAGCTTCTCCCGCCCGACCTTGGCTTCAAACAGCACGCCTATATCCGCCAATCTTCTGAGATAGGTCGATGCCGTTTGGCGTCTGGCCAATCCTGCATCGACAATGTTCGAGATGCGGCAATAGGGCTGCTCGAATATTTGTTCGACGAGTTCATGCGAGTAAATCTGGGGTTCCGCCTTCTTTATGTAGTCGGTGGCGATTTGCTTCAGATGCCGTATCGCCCGGATTTTCGATGTGGTCCAGGAGGAGGTTTCGGCGACACCGTTCAGGATATATATCAGCCAGCCGGCCCAGTTTCCTTTCGTCGTGACTTCCTGAAGCAGTCTGTAGTAGTCGATCTTGTTACGGATGATATGCCGGCTCAGGTATAGTATCGGCAGGTCGAGCAGCTCTTTTTCGATGAGATACAGGACGTTCAGAATGCGGCCCGTGCGTCCATTTCCGTCCGTAAACGGATGGATAGCCTCGAATTGGTAATGCATGATCGCCATGCGAACGAGGGGGTCGAGACCGTCTGCATCGCTGTGGATGAAATGCTCCCAATTCGTCAGAAGTTCTTGAAGCTTCGGTTCCCCGGCCGGAGGTGTGTAAATGATCTTGCCGGTTGAGTCGTTTTGGAGGGCCGTGCCGGGAACTTTTCGGATCTCCATCTGGACACTTTTTATCGTGCTGCAAACTTCGAGCGCCGTTGCTGTGGAGAGCGGGCGTTCCCGAAGCCTCATATATCCGGTCCGGAGCGCGCGCCGATAGCGCAGGGCTTCGCGCGTGGGGGGGTCGGCCTGCGCTTCATGACTTGTCCCGGAATAGCGGAACAGCCTGTCGGTTGTCGTGACGATGTTCTCGATTTCCGAGCTTGCCTGGGCTTCCAGTGTTGGAATCGTATTGATGAGAATGGCCTGATTGGGGATGAGTTCGGCCGCCTGCTTCAGTTCTGCCAGTGCGGCGCGCGCCCGCACGCATGCCTTGAGCACTTCCTTTGTCTCAACCTCGGCCCTGGGAGGAAGGAGGGGGAGATCATTGTAGGGCTTATCTGGATGCCAGTTTTTCATATGTCGATAAATCCCGAATTTATCGACATATTCGGACAATATGTCCGAGGCGTCAACATATCCGTCTCATCTGTCGATAAATCACCGTATCGTCGACAGGTCAACAGAATATGGGGCTAAAGTGCCCCTATTTACTATATATGCTACCCCGCCTTGTTCTGCCGGTTATGCACGAGGTCGTCGACCACGCCCGGATCGGCGAGCGTCGAGGTGTCGCCGAGATTGGAGAAATCGTCCTCGGCGATCTTGCGCAGGATGCGGCGCATGATCTTGCCCGAGCGCGTTTTCGGCAGGCCCGGCGAAAACTGGATCAGGTCCGGCGAGGCGATGGGGCCGATTTCCTTGCGGACCCACTGGACGAGTTCCTTGCGCAGTTCTTCCGACGGCTTCTCGCCCGCGTTCAGCGTCACATAGGCATAGATGCCCTGTCCCTTGATGTCGTGCGGATAGCCGACCACGGCGGCTTCGGCGACTTTCGGATGCGCGACCAGCGCGCTTTCGACTTCCGCCGTGCCCATGCGGTGGCCCGACACGTTCAGCACGTCGTCGACGCGGCCGGTGATCCAGTAATAACCGTCCTCGTCGCGGCGGCAGCCGTCGCCGGTGAAGTAGCGGCCCGGATACTGGATGAAATAGGTTTCGACGAAGCGCTGATGGTCGCCATAGACGGTGCGCATCTGGCCGGGCCAGCTGTCATCGATGCAGAGATTGCCGGTCGTCGCGCCGTCCAGCACCTTGCCTTCGGTATCGACCACCACGGGCTTCACGCCGAAGAAGGGCCTGGTCGCCGAGCCGGGCTTCAGCGCCGTCGCGCCGGGCAGCGGGGAAATCAATATGCCGCCCGTCTCCGTCTGCCACCAGGTGTCGACGATCGGGCAGCGCCCGTCGCCCACCACGCGGTGATACCAGAGCCAGGCTTCGGGATTGATCGGCTCGCCGACCGAGCCCAGCAGGCGCAACGACTTGCGGCTCGTCTTCTTCACCGGCGCATCGCCCTCGCGCATCAGCGCGCGCAGCGCGGTCGGCGCGGTGTAGAAGATGTTGACGTCGTGCTTGTCGATCACCTGCCAGCAGCGCGAGGCATCGGGATAATTCGGCACGCCCTCGAACATCAGCGTCGTCGCGCCGTTCGCCAGCGGCCCATAGACGATGTAGCTGTGGCCCGTCACCCAGCCCACATCGGCCGTGCACCAGTAGATGTCGCCATCCTGATAGTCGAAGACATATTTATGCGTCATCGACGCATAGACCATATAGCCGCCGGTCGTGTGCAGCACACCCTTGGGCTTGCCGGTCGAACCCGACGTATACAGAATAAAGAGCGGGTCTTCCGCGCCCATCTCTTCGGGCGCGCATGTCGCGCCAACCTTCGCCGCCTCCTCCGCGTACCAGACGTCGCGGCCCTTCTCCATGTTGACGGCGCCGCCCGTGCGCTTCACGACGATCACGCTCGTTACGTCCGGGCACTTCTTCAGCGCCTCGTCGGTATTGGCTTTCAGGGGAATCTTGCGTCCGCCGCGCACGCCTTCATCCGCCGTGATGACGCAATTGGACGCGCAGTCGACGATACGGCCGGCAAGGCTGTCCGGCGAGAAGCCGCCGAAGACGACGGAATGGATCGCGCCGATGCGCGTGCAGGCGAGCATGGCGTAGGCCGCTTCCGGGATCATCGGCATGTAGATCGTGACGCGGTCGCCCTTTTTCACACCCTGGCTTTTAAGCACATTGGCGAAGCGGCAGACTTCCCCGTGAAGTTCCCTGTAGGTGATCGACTTGTGATCCGCCGGCTCGTCGCCTTCCCAGATGATCGCGACCTGGTCGCCGCGCTCCTCCAGATGCCGGTCGACGCAGTTCACGCTCGCGTTGAGCGTCCCGTCCTCGAACCATTTGATCGAGACGTTATGCGGATCGAAGCTCGTGTTCTTGACCTTCGTATAGGGCTTCATCCAGTCGATCCGCAGCCCCTCGCGCCGCCAGAAGCTCTCCGGATCGTTCACGCTCGCCTCATACATGTTGCGGTATTTCTCCGCATCCACGATGGCGCGCTTCTTCCATTCGGCGGGAACGGGGAACAGTTCGTCGGACATGGCGGTCTCCCTGGAGGCACTTGTTCTGGGGGCGAGTTTCTTTTCGTTGGCGGCATTATGTCCGCGCGGCGGAGAGGGGACAAGGCGGGCGGTCCCAAACATTCCTTGTTATATGCCCGTCACGCGATCCCCAGCTCCGCGCGCTTCTTCCGGCTCAGTCCCGCCGCGACCAGCGCGTGCGAGGCCTTGAGGTACTGTTTCAACTCCCGCTTGCCGAGGCCCTTGTCGTAGCTCTGGATCCATTTCATGCCGCGCGAGGCGAGATAGGGCGCCGGGCGGCAGCCTTCGGCGTCCCGCAGCATTTCCCAGCCGATATCGGAGACCTTGAAGGTGATGCCGGGATGGTGGCCGCGCTCCCAACCGCCGATCGCGAAGACCTTGCCGCCCACTTTCCAGACATGCGCGCCGCCCCATTGCACGACATGCGTCGTGGCGGGAAGCGAGCCGCAGAAGGCATTGAACTCGCGATAGGTCAGGGGCATGTCTCATCCTTGCTCATCCCGGCGTGGTCGTCTCTATTCTCCGTCATTGCGAGGAGCGCAGCGACGAAGCAATCCAGGAGCCACTTGCTCCGTGCTTGCCGCTCCTGGATTGCTTCGGCCTTTCAGGCCTCGCAATGACGATCGCGGTGAAAACTCACACCTTCGCCGTCTTCGCGCCCGTCAGCGCCGCGATCTCGTCCTCGCTCATCCCCGATTCCCGGAGTACCTCTTCCGTCTGCTCGCCGAGGCGCGGCGGGTGGCGGCGAATGCTGGACGGGCTCTCGCTGAAGCGTACCGGCGGCTTCAGCGCGAAATAGGGCCCGGCATGCGGGTGGTCGTAGCGCGCGAAGAAATCGACCGCCTTCAGATGCGGATCGTCCTGCAGATCGTCCAGCCGGTTCATCTTCACGGCCGGAATCGAAAGCGGCTTCAGCAGCGCCAGCCATTCCTCCGTCGTCTTCGTCTCCGTTGTCTCCTCGATCATCGCATAGAGTTCGCGGATATGAACGGTGCGCGCCTTGTAGTTGTTGAAGCGCTCGTCGTTCTTGTAATCGTCGAGGCGGCCCGCCAGCTCGAAGAACTGTTCCCACTGCTTGTCGGAATAGGGCAGCAATCCGATATGCCCGTCCTTCGTGCGATAGGGGCGGCGGTCCGGATTGGTGATGCGGCCATAGGTCCATTGCCCGGTCGGCGGATCGTAGACATGGTCGTAGAAATGTTCGGCGAGCACGAAGGAGGTAACGGCTTCGAGCATCGGCACTTCCACGAACTGTCCCTCGCCGGTCCGCTCCTTGTGGAACAGCGCCGCCGTCACCGCCTGCACCATGAACAATCCGGACACCTTGTCCGCCATGATGGTCGGGATGTAGCGGGGCTTCGGGTCGCCATCCATGCGGCCGAGCAGGTCGGCGGCGCCCGATCCCGCCTGGATCAGGTCGTCATAGGCCGGCAGGCCCGCATAAGGCCCGTCCGAGCCATAGCCCGCCGCATGGACGAAGACGATGTCGGGCTTCACCGCCTTCACATCTTCATATGAGAGGCCGAGCTTCTTCATCGCCGCATAGCGGATGTTGGAGGTGAGCACATCGGCGGTGGCAACGATCTTCAGCAGCGCCTCGCGGCCTTCCGTCGTGCCGAGGTCGAGCAGCACAGAGCGCTTGTTGCGGTTGATGGTGAGGAAGATTGGCCCCAAGTCCGGCGCCGCGCCTTCGGGCAGGTGGCCCGGCCAGCGCATGATGTCGCCGCCCGCGCCGCCGCCGCCGGTGGGCGAGGGCGCTTCCACCTTGATCACGTCCGCGCCCATGTCGCCCAATATTTGCGTCGCATAGGCGCCGAAGACGACGGCGGTGAGGTCGACGATGCGCACGCCTTTCAGCGGGCCCTTGTTCTCGGTTTCGAGTTTCTTGCTCTTCTTCTCGCTCAACGCCGTTCCCCGTTTGTCGTCTTCTTGTTCTGTATGGCACCTCTTACGGGCGCCACTCATACAATATGTCGGGCAGACCTTCCTCGTTGTCCGTGCCCCTGGTGCGGCGCGTCTCGGTCAGCCCGTGGCGCTCATAGAAACGCCGGGCGCCGAGATTGGCCTGAAACGTCCAGAGGGAAAAGCCCCGCGGCATTTCCTCCTTCGCCTTGGCAAGAAGGAGCGAGCCTGCCCCTGCGTTATGCGCGGACGGGCCGACATAGAGATGATGGAGCCAGCCGGGTTCCAGCGCCGCGAAGCCCAGTATCTCGCCGTCGCGCGCCGCCACCCAGACCTCGCTCCGCTTCACCATGCGCCGAATGAAAAGCCGTGTCTCCGCATCGCTGTGCAGGCCGGCGTTCAGATAAGTCATGGTCCGCCGCGCGGCGAGGAATGTCTCCGCGATCTCCTGCCAGTCGTCTTCGCTCGCGCGCTGAATGTGCATGGGGTGGTTGTAGCGCTTTGCATTCCGTGCGGCGAGCGCCGGAGGCTTCTGCTTCTTCAGAACCCGCCAAAAATAGAAGTGTCATCCCGGCTTGTCCGGGCCATCGACCTCCTTTGGTGTCGCGCTGCAAAGACGTGGGTGACCCGCATGAAGCGGGTCATGACGGATGTCGGTGCAAAACAGAATTCCTTCCTCTACCCCAGCCCCTTCACCAGCAGCACGCATCCCTCCGTCGCCGCCTCGCGGTCGACCGAGATCGCGCGGTACTCCGCGCTCTCCGACCAGTCGCGGAAACCTGCCTCGTCGGGAAACTCGATCAGCACGACTTTCGTGCCCACCCATGTCCCTTCCACAACTTCCGGGTTCTCCTGCGCCGCGAGCAGGCGGCCCTTCCGCCCCTTCATCGTTTCGGCGAAGCGCGCGGCGTAAGCCTCGTATCGCGCCCGGTCCTGAATGGTGAACTGCGCCAGCGCATAGACGGTCATGGGGTGCTCCCTCGGTGTTTCGCTGTTCCATGCTGCTGGAGGCGAGATGCCTGATGAAGCCGCTCATTTCGCAGAAGGTTTTGCATCTCCCTTCCCACCCTCCCCCTGTGGGAGGGTCAAACGGCTGGAAGCCGTTTGGGGAGGGGGACTCCGTTCCCGGCATATGGCGCGCTTCCTGTGTTTCCCGCTTACCCCTCCCCAAAATTTTCTTCGCTGCGCTCGCAAATTTTGACCCTCCCACAGGGGGAGGGTGGGAACACCCCCCGATTCCACATTCTCCGCCACCTCCTCTATGCTTCCCCCATGCTGCTGCATCATTCGAGCTGGCCCGAAATCGAGGCCTATCTGGAAACGTCGAAGGGGATCGTGATCCCCATCGGTTCGACGGAGCAGCACGGGCCTTCAGGCCTCATCGGCACCGATGCCATTTGCCCCGAAGCCATCGCGCATCGCGCGGGCGCGGAAGCCGGCTTTCTCGTCGGTCCCACCTTCAATGTCGGGATCGCGCAGCATCACCTGGGCTTTCCCGGCACGATGACGCTTCGCCCTTCCACCATGATCGCCGCCATCCACGACTGGGTTTCCTCGCTCGCGCGGCATGGCTTCGAACGCATCTATTTCTTCAACGGGCATGGCGGCAATGTCGCGACCATCGATGCGGCCTTTTCGGAAATCTATGCAGACCGCTCGCTTGGCGGGCCGGCCCCCAATCGCGGCCCGGTGAAGTGCCGCCGTGCGAACTGGTGGGACTTCAAGCCCGTCATGGAGTACTGCCAGAAGCGCTACGGTTCGGCGCATGGCGTCCATGCGACGCCGTCTGAAATCGCCGTCACGCAGTTTCTCCATCCCCATGCGATCAAGGATGCCAGCATGGAACCGAAAGTCGCGCCCTGGGGCCGCTACACGGATGCGGAAAGCTACCGTGCCGCCTTCCCGGACGGGCGCATCGGTTCCGACCCCTCGCTCGCCGACCCGAAGGATGGCGGGCAGCTCATCGCGCTTTCAGTCGAGGGGCTGATTGAGGATTTCCGGAAATTCGAGGCGGCGTAAGGGGTTAGCCAAGGGGCTTGAAACGTTAATACGTTCGTTATAACGTTCGTCAGTCCTCTTTGACAGCCGGAGACCTTGGCCATGATTTCGCTCAAGCTTACACAGATCGGCAATTCTGTCGGCGTCGCCCTGCCCAAGGCGGTGCTCGAGCGTTTGCATGCATCCAAGGGCGACAATCTCTTTCTCATCGAGACTCCGGATGGCTACATGCTGACGCCTTATGATCCGGCAATGGCGGAGCAGCTTGAAGCCGCCGAAGCCGTCATGCGTGAAGACCGGGATGTGCTGAAGGCGCTTGCGAAGTAACGGGGCATGGCTGATCGCCCCGAACCCGTTTGGCTGCTTCGCAACGCCGTTCTCGCTTTCCATTCACGCCAACTGGCGGAGCACGGTGGCGGCGAGGGCCTGCGTGACGAAGGGCTTCTCGATTCCGCTCTCAACAGGCCTCTCAACAAGTTCGCCTATGAAGAGCCCGATCTCTTCGATCTGGCTGCGGCCTACGCCTATGGCATCGCGGCCAACCACCCCTTCGTCGATGGAAACAAGCGCACTGCCTATGTCGCAACGCTGACCTTCCTTCGCCTGAACGGATACCGGCTCGAAGCAAGCGCCACCGAAAAGTACGAAACCTTTATTCGTCTGGCCGAGGGCGAGGTGGAAGAAATGGAGCTTTCTGCCTGGTTCAGGCGGTACAGCAGGACGATTGCGAAATGAGAGAGAAAACCATCAGTACAAAGAGGGGCTTTGCCCGTTGCTCGGGATACAGGCCGGAAGTTCTGGAATGCTTCCGCGAAAGCCTCCGGAAAAATGCGGCGCTTTATGAGCGACTCGCGAGGAATGCGTCCGCCTGCTAGTCCCGATGCCTGCCCGTTCCGTCGCCGGCTGGAATCCATTGGCGGGCGCGGTTTACTTTCATCTTGGCATCGACGGCGTCGGCGAGCTCGAAGCCGAGCGTGGTGCCGAGCCGGTTGAGAAGAATGAGAACGTCGGCCGTTTCGCAGGCGGCCTCTTCGACATCGCCCTTCTCCAGCGCCTCGATGAGCTCGTCCATCTCGATGCCTGCACGCTTCGCCAGCGCAACGGGATCGCTCACCGGGCCGAATGTCTCCTCGCCCCATTTCGCGATGGTCGATTGCGTTTCGCGCCAGCTTGTCATGAGCTTCCTCTTCTTTCTTCTGTATACGTCTTATACAGCACGTTGACATCTGGACCACCCGCTCCCTCTCCACGTCATTGCGAGCCCACGGGTATCGCCTTTGACGATCCCGAGGACAAGCTCCGCGAAGCAATCCAGGGGCGGCAGGTGCGGAGCAAGCGGCCCTGGATTGCTTCGGTCCTTCGGACCTCGCAATGACGACAGAAAAGACGGGGATTACTTTTCTCGCCGCTTGTCCCGGCGAAAGCCGGGATCACCCCGCGTGCCACAGATGGGATAACCCTGTCTCTCTCGCGCCACAGCGAGAATAAGTCGTCCCGAGAAGATTTCCCCGTCCGGGGACAAGGCGCATATCGCAACCGGAAGAGACCGTGAGAGAGACGAGCAGGAAGACCGCGACGTCTCTCGTTCCGTCTCATCGAGGCGCGCGAAATCCATTCGTGACATTTCGATGACATTTCGATGACAGTCGCGGCTGTTTATCCCCGCTCCGGGCGGTTTCCTGCGATCCGTACCATGCCGTCCCGCACCTCGACAGGCACGCGCTCGAGGCTCTTTCCCGCGCAGGGTCCGCTTGTGCAGAGCCCATCCTCGATGCGGAAAAGCGCCGCGTGGTTGCCGCAGAGAATATGACGCTCGTCCTGCGTGAGAAACCTGTCCGGCCAGTTGTCGAGCCGCGTCGCGGCATGCGGGCAGAGATTGAGATAGGCGTAGACGGCGCTATCCTTCCGTACAAGGAATATATTAAGTTGAGAGGCACCCTCTCCGAGCGTCAGTCCCTTCGCGCCCGGATCGTCGATATCGTCGAGTGCGCACAGTGCCGTGCCCGGAAGTGGATCGCCGCGTTTCCTCACGGCCCCTTCTTCAGCCCGCCCATCTTGCAGACGAGTTTCCATTCGTCCTCGCGCACGGGCTGCACGGAGAGGCGCGAATTGTTGGCGAGCACCATTTCGTGAAGCGCGGGTTCCTTCTTCACATCGTCCAGCGTCACGGGTTTCGGCATGTCCTCGACCGCTTCGATCACGACGAGACCGAACTTTCCCTTCTCGTCGGTCGGGTCGGGGCGGTGTTCGCCGATCACGCGCACGATACCGACGATCCGCTTCTCGTCCACCGAATGGTAGAAGAAGCCGAGGTCGCCCTTTTTCATGGCCTTCATGTTGTTGTTCGCCTGGTAGTTGCGAACGCCGTTCCATGGTTCGCCCTTCGCGCCCTTCTTCTTCTGGTCGTCCCATGACCAGGTCGAGGGCTCGGATTTGAAAAGCCAGTAGGCCATCGCGTTTGTCTCCGCCTTATTCCGGTGCGCCGAGAACCCACTTCCAGGCGCGGATCTCCGTGCTCTGAAAAAGGCCGGCCGTCTTGTAGGGATCGCTTGCGGCGAGCTTCTCCGCTTCGGCCTTGTCCGCGGCTTCGATCACGATGAGCGAGCCGTTCATCACGCTCTGATCGTCATTCGTGAAAGGCCCTGCGATCTTGAGGCGGCCCGTTTCCTTCCAGTATTTCAGATGCGCGTCGCGATTGGCGAGGCGAAGGTCCAGCGCATCCGGTTTGTCGGTGCAGATGAGGCAGAAGAGCATTCGGTGTTTCCGTTTCTGGCGTCAGTTTTCGGCGCGGAAGGGACGGGCGAGAAGCGCGGCGATCACACCGTCGACCGTCGCCTTCGCCGTTACGATCTCGGCAACCGCTTCGGCGATCGGCATTTCAATATCGTATTTTTGCGCGAGTGCAACGACAGCGGTTGCGGAGTGCACGCCTTCGCTCACCGAGTTGCGCGCGCCCATTACCTCCTCGAGCGTCTTTCCCTCTCCGAGCGCGATGCCGAGAGACATGTTGCGCGACTTCGGCGAGTTGCAGGTAAGGATGAGATCGCCGAGACCGGAGAGGCCGGCGAGCGTTTCCATGTGCGCACCCATGGCGATTCCGAGCCTTGCCAGTTCCGCGAAGCCGCGTGTGGTGAGCGCCGCACGCGCGCTGTCGCCAAACTTCTTTCCCTCCACGATGCCGCAGGCGATCGCGAGCACGTTCTTCACCGCGCCGCCGATCTCCGCGCCAACGAGGTCGGACGAATAATAGGGACGGAACGTCGGCAGGCCGATTGCGTTGCCGAGGGCTTCGGCCACCTGCTCGTCCTCGCAGGCAAGCGTCACGGCCGTCGGCAGTCCGCGCGCGACCTCGGCCGCGAAGCTCGGACCGGAGAGGACGGCGGGCGTCGCCTGCGGCATGGCTTCGGCCAAAACCTCCGTAAGCAGATAATTGGTCGATTGCTCGACGCCCTTGGCGCAGAGCATGACGGGCTTTCCTTCCGCAATGTCTGGCGCCAGTTCCTCGAGCACGCGGCGCATATGCTGCGCCGGCGTCACCATCAGGATCGCGTCCGCTTCCGCCGCTTCCTTCAGCTCGCCTGTTGCGTGCAGCTTCGGATCGAGGGCGATGCCGGGCAGGAAGAGGCGGTTTTCATGGGCGCCATTGATGCTCTCCACAACCTCCGGCTCGCGCGCCCAGAGCGTCGCTTCGCGGCCCGCCATTGCCGCAATCTGGGCCAGCGCGGTGCCCCAGGCGCCCGCGCCGATGACAGCTATCTTGTTGTATTTATTGTTCAAAATGGCTCTCCCCGGCGCTCTTGCGTGTGGCGGTAGCTAACGATTGAACGATTCGTTGAATATTTACTCCGCCGCCTTACAATCATGTGTATGACCACTCCAGACGATCCGCACCAGAAAATCATCGCGGCGGCCAAGCGCCGCTTCACGCATTACGGCTATACCAAAACTACGATGGCCGAGCTTGCCGTCGATTGCGACATGTCGCCGGGCAATCTCTATCGCTATTTTGCGGGTAAGCTCGATATCGCCGAAGCGATCTGCCGCGAGGCTTCGATGCAGACGGCGGATGATCTCTCGCGCATCCTGACGACGCCGGGCCGCAGTGCTTCGGAGCGGCTCCACGATTTCCTTTTCATGGAACTGCGCGAGACCTTCCACAAGCTCGAGGAAGACCCGAAAATCGTCGAGATGGCGCAGATCGTCACCGCCGAGCGACCCGAATTTCACAATGAAGGCCTGGCGCGCGAGCGTGAGGTTCTCTGCCGCATCGTCGAGCTTGGAAACCTCTCGGGCGAGTTCAGCGTGCCGGATCCCGATTTCGCGGCGGAGATGATCCAGGCCGCGACGCTGAAGTTCAGCTACCCGCAGCTCTTCACCCGCCTGCCGTTGCACAAGCTCGAACGTGAGCTTGAGGGCGTCTATCAGATTATCGTGGCGGGGCTCAGGGCCGGCGCCGCGTGCTGTGACCCCGAAAAAGTCTCAATCGAGGCTTGAGTCGTTCCAGACTCCTTCATTACCCCTTGTTCCCATTGCGCCGCATCAAGATGATGATTGCGGTGCATTATCTCTTAAGCCACTGATTTTGCGTAAATAAGACGCCCGCCGCGCCGGTTTGTGTTGCAGTGCGGCAACATAAATCCTGACGATTGAATATTTTTGATTTTGTTCATTGTTTTTCATTCAGGCGGCTCCTACATCCAGCCTGTCAGCGGGCACCCCCGAAAATAAAGCCCGCTCACAGGCATCAGGAGACGAGCCATGACCTATCTGAACAGCAAGCTGACGAACCGCGTCATCACCCTCGCCATCGCCGGCTACACGCTGGCCTTCGCCGCCCAGATCGCTGCCCAGTACGCGGCCTGATCCGGCAAAACGAAATTACATCGGCGGCGCTGCCGCCCGGATGCGAGAAGGAAGATCGACATGACGCAGAACCCGAATATCCGCCAGACCGCGGAGCGCGTCGTCGCCAAAGCCGCCGCCGCGCTGCTCGTGGCCTACACGCTCGTACTGGTCGTGCAGACCTCGGGCGTCGCCCGCATCGTCTGACACACAGTTTTCCTCGACCGGGCCTTACCCCTCCCCTCAAGCAAGGCCCGGTGATCCCCGAGCCCTCCCCTGGAGGGCGCTTGGCCCCGCCGCTTCCCCCAGCGGCGGGGTTCTTTTTTTCTTCAGGCGAGGTGCTGCTTCGCGAAGCGGACGATATGCGCGATGGCCTCGCGGGCTTCCGGCAGCATGTCGGCGTTGAGCTGCCAGACATGCCAGACTTTCGGCCAGACCTCGATCGCGGTTTCCACACCGGCTGCCGTCAGTGCCGCCGCCATGCGTGTCGAGTCATCCCGCAGCATTTCCTTCTCGCCGACCTGGAAGAGGGTGGGCGGAAAGCCAGAGACGTCGCCATAGAGCGGCGAGACAAACGGGTCGCGTTCGTCGAGGTCAGGGAAGTAGGCAGGTTTCAGGCTGTCGAACATTTCCGGCACGAAAAGCGAGTCCGCCTCGGCGTTGGTGCGGTACGAGTCGCCGGTCGCGGCCATGTCCGTCGCGGGCGAAAGGCAGATCAGCGCTGCCGGCAGGTGCAGGCCCTCGGCCTTCAGCCGCAAGGCAAGGGCAAGCGTCAGATTGCCGCCCGCCGAATCACCGCCCACGAGGATCGATTTCGCGGGGATGCCGTTCTCGATGAGGCCCCTATAGGCGGCCACGCAATCGTCGAGACCAGCGGGATAGGGATGCTCGGGCGCCAGCCGGTAATCGATCGCATAGACGGGTATGCCGATGTCCTTTGCGAGCCGCCAGGTGAGCGGGCGGTGGGTGCGGGGTGAGCCCGCGACAAAGCCGCCCCCGTGGATATAGAGAAAGGCCGCGCTGTCCTTCGTCCCCGGCGCCGACAGTCTTTCGGCCGCGACACCGCCCAGTGTCAGCTCTTCAACGGCGATATCGGCAGGGAGCTTCGACATGCGCGGCTCCATCTGCAGCATGACCGGCCGCAGGAGCTGCACATCGGGATTCTTGCGGAAGCGGCGTTTCACCTGCCAGCGCATCAGCAGGTTGAGCAGAGATAGCTGGAAACTCATTCGGAGAAGTCCTCTCAGGCCTTTACGCCGGCACCCCGCGCGGGGGCCGCATCGGGATCGAGCGGCCAACGTGCGCGCGGACCGGCGTCGATTGGGTCCGTCAGTCCGAGCGCGAGCCTTTCCGCCCCCGCCCATGCGATCATCGCGCCATTATCCGTGCAGAGTTTGAGCGGCGGCACAACAAATTCGTATCCGCATGCGTGAGCCGACACCATCAATCGTTCGCGCAGCAGCATGTTGGCGGCCACGCCGCCCGCGACAACGAGGCGGCGATGGCCGGGCGGAATCGCCTCGCCGGCGAGCGCCATCGCGTTTTCGGTGCGCTCCGAGAGGACGTCCGCGACCGCGCATTGAAACGAGGCGGCGATATCGGCCTTGTCGCGATCCGTCAGGGTGCCGAGGCTCTCCGCTGCCTGGCGCACTGCGGTCTTGAGGCCGGAGAAGGAAAAATCGCAGCCGGGCCGGCCCCTCATGGGGCGGGGCAGGGGAAAGCGCGACGGGTCGCCGTCGCGGGCGGCGCGTTCGACGGCCGGTCCGCCCGGATAACCGAGCCCCAGGAGCTTCGCGACCTTGTCGAAGGCTTCGCCCACCGCATCGTCGATGGTCGTGCCGAGGCGGCGATACCGGCCGACGCCCTCCACCACGAGAAGCTGGCTGTGGCCGCCGGAAACGAGCAGCAACAGATAAGGAAAGGGAAGGGCATCCGTCATACGGACGGTCAGCGCATGGCCCTCGAGATGGTTGAGCGCGATGAAGGGAAGGCCGCGCGAGGCGGCAATGCCCTTGGCGGTCATGAGGCCCACAATCACGCCGCCGATCAGCCCCGGCCCTGCCGTTGCCGCGATGCCGTCAAGATCGTCCCAGCCAAGTTCCGCGTCTTTCAGTGCCCGCGAAATGAGCCTGTCCAGATGCTCGACATGGGCCCGCGCCGCGATCTCCGGCACAACGCCGCCGAAGGGGGCATGCTCCTCGATCTGCGAGAAGACGGCATTGGAGAGAATTTCACCCGGCGTTCCGCGGCCGTGCCAGCGCACGATGGCGGCGGCGGTTTCGTCGCAACTTGTCTCGATACCCAGAATGGTCAGAGGTTCTGCCACAGAAACACTCGAAAAAAGGGCCGCACCCTCTCTTATCGGCGGGCCGAACGGGCTATAAGGAGCCCCGGCGGCCATCAGCCGCCCGGGAACTTCCGCTGGCATACAACCTTAGAGACCCTGCATGCAACGCCGCTACCGCATCGGCACAAGAGGATCGAAGCTCGCCCTGATACAGGCAAACGAGGTTGCCCGCCGTATCGCGCTTGCGAGCCACGCGCCTGTCGAGGAGGTGACGGAGATCGTCGTCATCAGCACGGCGGGCGACCGGGTCCAGGACCGGGCCCTGTCGGAAATCGGCGGCAAGGGGCTCTTTACGCAGGAAATCGAGGAGCAGCTGGCCGATGCGCGGATCGACGTTGCCGTCCACTCGATGAAGGACATGCCGACCGTGCTGCCCGACGGGCTTATCATCGATTGTCTGCTCGAGCGCGCCGATCCGCGCGACGCCTTTATTTCGCTGACCGCAGGCTCGCTCGCCGACATGCCCGCAGGCGCGCGCGTTGGCACCTCCTCGCTCCGCCGCGCCGCGCAGTTGCGGGCGAGGCGCCCCGACCTCGAAGTGGTGCCCTTCCGCGGCAATGTCGATACGCGGCTTCGAAAGCTCGGCGAGGGTGTTGCGGACGCAACCTTCCTTGCGGTGGCGGGCCTCACCCGTATGGGTCTTGCTGACAAGATTACAGCGCCGCTTTCGCCGGAAGAAATGCTGCCTGCCGTTGCGCAGGGGGCGATCGGTGTCGAACGCCGCGCCGGCGATGACGAGGCCGCCCATCTTCTGGCAAAGCTGCACCACACCGAAACGGGACTTCGCGTTGCCGCGGAGCGTGCATGTCTCGCCGTGCTCGACGGTTCCTGCCGCACGCCGATTGCTGCGCTTGCCGAAATTGCGGGCGAGCGCATGCGGCTTCGCACGATGATCCTGACGCCGGATGGCAAGGAAATCCACGAGGCCGGACGGGAAGGCCTCGCCGCCGATGCGGCCCTTATGGGCGAGGACGCAGGCGCGGAGCTCAAGGGGCGCGCCGGCCCCAATTTCTTCGACGCGGTCTGATCCCGTGCGCCTGCTCGTCACGCGGCCGGAGGAGGACAGTGCGCCGCTCGCCGACGCGCTGGCGGCGCTCGGCCATGAAGCTGTGATGGCGCCGCTGCTCACGATCCGCTTTCTGGACGATACCCCTTTGCCGGAAGGGGCATGGCAGGCGCTCCTTGTCACCAGCGCGAATGGCGCGCGGGCGCTGGGACGGCGCGAAGACGCGCTGCCGCTTCTGGGGCTTCCGGTTTTCGCCGTCGGTGCGGCCAGCGCCGACGCGGCGCGGGCGGCGGGCTTTGTCCATGTCGAAGCTGCGGGCGGCGATGTCGAGACGCTGGCCGCACATGTGTCCGAGGTCCTCGTTCCAGGGAAAGGACCGCTTCTCCATGTGGCGGGAAGTGTGGTCGCGGGCGATCTTGCGGCGCTGCTTGGCGCAAAAGGTTTTGGAGTGGAGCGAGCCGTACTCTATGAGGCCGCGATGGCGCAAACTTTGCCCGATGCCGCCCGCGAGGCACTCGAAGGGGGCAGACTCGACGGGGTCATCCTCTATTCGCCACGGACGGCACGGGCCTTTGCGTCGCTTGTCATCGATGCGGGGCTTGAGGCGCGTGTGACGGGTCTTGCCGCCTATTGTCTGTCGCCCGCCGTTGCCGCCGCGCTTGAGCGTCTTCCGGGTCTTACGGTGAAAATTGCGCGGCAGCCGGACCAGGCGGGTTTGCTCAGTATTCTGCCTGCCTGATTTTCCCGGAACTTCGCCCTGACCCGCGCGCTTTGAGCCTCTATAGTGGCGGCAAGCGGCGGATTCTCCCAAGAAGGCCTCAGATGAGCAATCCAAACAACAGCGGCAAGGACGGCGAAAACGTCTCCGGATCGGAACCCGGCGAGGAGACGCAGGCGGAATACCTGAAGCCCGAAGGCGAAGCGCGGCAGCATTCTGCAAGACGCCAGAAGGAACCGCGCATCCTCGAAGGAACAGCCGAGCATGTTTCCGAAGGCGCAGGCGGGAATCCCCGCGGAGAGCGAGCGGAGAAAGCGGAGGTTCCGAAAGTGCCGCGCTCACCCGTCCCGCTCGTTCTTGCCGCCGGGATTGCCGGTCTGGGCGGTGCCGCCATCGCGCTTGCGGCCGTCTGGTCCGTCGGCTTGCCCGAGCGCGCGGGAGATCGGGATGCGCTGAACGCCTTCGAACAACGCATCGCTGCGCTGGAAAGCGGAAGCGATACGCGCGCGAACGAGGTGGGAGCGACGATCGCCTCTCTCGGGGAACGCATCGACAGGCTCGAAAAGGATCTCGCAGCGGCGTCCGAAACGCCGGACAGTGCGGCGGCGCTTCGTGAACGGACCGACGTACTCGCTGCCGATACGCAACAACTCAAATCGGCGCTTAACGACACGCGTTCCTCGATACGCGAACTCGAAGGCAAGGTCGGCGAGATTTCGCAGAGCCTTCCGCCTGCCGGTATCGCGGAGCAGGTCGGCAGCATCGACGCGCTGGTGCGGGCCCTCGATCTCCGTCTCGCCGCGCTTGCTCCCGATGTCCAGAAAATGGAAGAGCGTGTTGCCGTGCTTGAGCAGGCGGAGGAAGATCCGGATGCTGCGGCCCGTGCTGCGCTCGGCCTGGCGCTTGCCAATCTTGCCCGCGCTGCCGAGAGCGCCGGCTCATTTGAAACGGAGCTTGGCGTCGTAGAGAGCTTTTTGCCGGACGAGCCAGCGCTTGGTGAGCTCTCCGAAGCGGCCGCCGCGGGCGTGCCGACGCGCGCGGCGCTCGAAGCGCGTTTTTCCACGCTTGCCCAGGACATTTTCGATGCCGAGCGGCATGCGGGTGAAGACAGCTGGTGGTCGCGCTTCGCCGCCAACGCGAAATCGCTCGTTACCATCCGTCGCACCGGCGAGATTTCGGGCGACACGACGGAGGCAAAAGTCGCGCGCATGGAAGAACGGCTGAAGGTTCACGATCTTGCCGGCGCGGTGGCGGAAGCAGAAACGCTCGAAGGGCCTGCAGCAGAAGCGGCTGCGCCGTGGATTGCGGATGCAAACGACCGTCTCAGGACGGACCGGCTCGTCCGCGAACTCAGCGCGCGGGTCGCGGAGCAACTTGCAAAGACGAGGGGCTGATCCCCATGCTTCGCGCCCTCTATACCTTCCTCATCGTCGCGGCGCTCAGCGGCATCGCGATCTGGCTCGCCGACAATCCGGGCGAGCTCGTGATGCATTGGCGCGGCTACGAAATCCGCACGAGCTTCGTCGTCGGCGTGGGAGCGATGGCGCTTGCGGCGTTTCTCGTGCTCCTTGCCTACCGGATTGTGGTGAGCTTCATCGAGACGCCGGCAAGCGTTTCGGCCTATCTTGAGAAGCGCCGGCAGCAGAAGGGCTTCCTCGCACTTTCGCGCGGCATGGTCGCCGTGGCGGCAGGCGATGCGCAGGACGCGAAGCGCTATGCGGCACAAGCGCACAAGCTTCTGGATGCGCCGCCTCTCACGCTGCTGCTCGCCGCGCAGGCAGCGCAGCTTGAGGGCGACGAGGCGGGCGCGACGAAGTATTTCGAGAAGATGCTCGCCGCCCCGGAGACGGAATTTCTCGGCCTTCGCGGTCTTTTCATTCAGGCGCGGCGGGCGGGCGACCGCGATGCGGCGCTTGCCTATGCACGCCGCGCGTTCGGCCTGCGTCCGCAGACACCCTGGGCCGCGCAGGCTGTGTTCGAGATCGAGGCGGCGGAAGAAGACTGGGACGGCGCGCTCAAGACGCTCGACCGCGTGGTGAGCGCGAAGCTCATTCCGCGCGACGATGCACGCCGCCGCCGCGCCGTGTTGCTCACAGCGCGCGCGATGACGGCAGCGGAAGCGGCGCGGGGGCAGGCCGGCGAGGCGCGTAAACCCGCGCTCGATGAGGCCTCGAAGCTCGCACTCGACGCCGTTTCGCTCGAACCTCGTTTCGTGCCTGCTGTCGCGCTTGCCGCTGCGCTCTGCGCGGAGACGGGGCGCATCCGCAAGGGCATGAAACTCATCGAGGATGCGTGGAGCGCCGTGCCGCACCCCGATCTCGCCGATGTCTGGCTCAATCTGATCGAAGACGAGAGCGGCTATGCGCGCGCGGAACGCGCGAAGGCCCTTGCTGCGCGCAATCCCGAAGATGTCGAGAGCCATATCCTCGTCGCCCGCGGTGCGATCGGCGCGCGCGACTGGCAGGCTGCTCGTGAAGCGCTTGCGCCCCACGCGGGCCCGTTGGCAAGCGAGCTGCCTACTCAACGCGTCTGCGAACTCATGGCGGAGATCGAAGAAGGCGAGTATGGCGATCGCGGCGCGGCCCGCGGCTGGCTGACACGGGCGCTGCATGCGCCGCAGGATCCGCAATGGACAGGCAACGGCTATCGTTCGGCGAGGTGGTCTCCGATCAACCCGGTCACCGGCGAGTTCGATGCTCTCGAATGGACGGCGCCAGCCGGCGTGCTGGCGCAGCAGGAGGCCCCCGCAGCTGCCGGGAAAGCCGAGGAAAGCATCGCTCCGGCCGGTGCGGAAGAGGCGCCGGAAGCTGCCGTCGACACGGTCCGCGCCCTTCGCGAAGCCGGGAAGGCGAGCGAGGTACTTGCCTTCCAGCCACCCCTGCCTGACGATCCCGGTCCGGATGACGAGGGCGAGAACAGGCGGGAGGGGGAACGCAAATGGTAAGGCGGATACTGGCGGGCACGGTGACGCTCGTTCTGCTGGCGCTGGCGGTGATCGTGATCTCGGTGGTCCAGTTCGATTTGCCGCGCGAGAAACTTGTCGGCAAATATGCGGGCGGCGCGTCGCAGTTTGTAACCTTGCCGAGCGGCGCCAGCGCGCATATGCGCGACGAGGGCAATCGCGAAGGCCCGGCGCTGGTGCTCGTGCATGGCTCCAATGCCTCACTCCACACCTGGGAGCCCTGGGTCGCGGAGCTCGGCGATACCTATCGCATCATCAGCATGGACCTGCCGGGCCACGGACTGACGGGGCGCGTGCCGGGTGACGATTATACGCGCGCGGGCATGACGTCCTTCGTTCACGAGCTCATGGGCACGCTTCATGTCGAGCGCTTTGCGATCGCGGGCAATTCGATGGGCGGCGGGGTGGCCGCGCTCTATGCGCTGGAGCATCCCGAGCAGGTGTCAGCGCTCATTCTGGTCGATGCCGCAGGCATTCCGTTGAAGCGCGACGATGACGACGTGCCGCTCGCTTTCCGGATAGCGGGCATGCCCGTCATCAGCCAGGTGATGCGTTACGTGCTGCCGCGCTCGCTGGTCGAGGAAGGAGTGCGCAAGGTTTTCGTCGACCAGTCGAAGGTGACGGACGAAATGGTCGCGCGCTATTTCGACCTGTCGCTGCATGAGGGCAACCGCGATGCGACGCGGATGCGTTTTGCAAGCTATGCCTCGCGCGACGAGGAAGCCTTCGCGGCGCGGCTCGGCGAGATCGAGGCGCCGGTGCTGGTCATCTGGGGTGACAAGGACGGGCTCATCCCCGTCTCGGCGGCCTACGAGTTCGAGCAGCGGATTCCGCAGGCGGAACTGGTGATTTTCGAGAATGTCGGCCACGTACCGATGGAAGAGGTGCCCGGAGAGAGCGCCGCGGCGGTTCGCGCCTTCCTCTCGAAAGGACAGGCCGAGGTTGCGGCGGGACCGGCGGAGGGCGCCGGGGAGGCCATCGATCTCCCCCTGCCGGAAAGCACGGCCGCCGAATAAGGGCCCAAATCGCTGCAAGCCTCTTTCTCCCTGTTGCCAAAGCCTCGGTGGCGGGGTATCTGAGGGCCCTCGCAGGCTGGCCGTTTCGCCGGTCCCGGCGCCGCTTTAGCTCAGTTGGTAGAGCACCTCATTCGTAATGAGGGGGTCGGGTGTTCGAGTCACCCAAGCGGCACCATTTTCCCGTCTCTATCTTTCCCGCTTTCCGTTCTGGTGTCCTACCGCCAGGCCCACTAGATTCGCGCGTGCGCAACGCGGCGGCACACATGGCGCAGATGAGGTTCCCCCATGAGCGAAGCTCCTTCGGACAAGATCGCCCGCTTCGACGGCCGCATGGTGATGGTCGGCTTCGGCAGCATCGGGCAGGGCGTGCTGCCGCTTCTTCTTCGTCATATCGACATCGAACCGGACCGGATCACCATTGTTACCGCCGAGGAGCGGGGCCGGGCGGAAGCCGAGGAACTTGGCGTGAAGTTCATGGTGAGCCCGCTCAGGCAGGGCAATTATCTCTCCATTCTCGAGCCGCTTCTCTCGTCGGGGGATTTCCTCGTCAACCTTTCCGTCGATGTCTCGAGCCTTGCACTGGTCGAGTTCTGCCGTTCCAAGGGCGCGCTCTATCTCGACACCTGCATTGAGCCCTGGAGCGGGCAATATACTGACGCGAAGCGTTCGCCGTCGCAGCGTTCCAACTATGCGCTGCGTGAGAATGCGCTGGCACTGCGCGACAAATATGAAGGCGGTCCGACGGCGATCCTTACGCATGGCGCCAATCCCGGCCTCGTTTCGCATTTCGTCAAGCAGGCGCTGCTCGATATCGCCTGCGCGACGGGCGTCGAGACGAGCGTGCCAAAGAGCCGCGAGGAATGGGCCCGCCTTTCGGCGCGGCTCGGCATCAAGGTCATTCACATCGCCGAACGCGACACGCAGGTTTCGCCGATCCCGAAAGCGATCGGCGAATTTGTGAATACCTGGTCCGTCGACGGTTTTGTCGGCGAGGGATGCCAGCCGGCCGAGCTTGGCTGGGGTACGCATGAGCGACACTTTCCGCCGGACGGACATTCGCATTCGAGCGGTTCGCGCTGTGCGATCTACCTTGCGCGGCCGGGCGCGTCGACGCGGGTCAGGAGCTGGACGCCGAACGAAGGACCCTATCACGGCTGGCTCATCACGCATGGCGAGTCCATCTCGCTTGCGGACTATCTCACGATGCGGGAGGGCGATGAGGTGAAATGCCGGCCGACCGTGCATTACGCCTATCACCCCTGCCATGTCGCCGTTTTGTCGCTCCATGAACTCGCAGGCAAGAACTGGAAGGTCCAGCCGCACAAGCGGCTGATGATGGAGGAAATCACCGAGGGCGCGGATGAACTCGGCGTGCTCCTCATGGGGCATGCCAAGGGCGCCTACTGGTACGGCTCGAATCTTTCCATCGAGGAAGCGAGGCGGCTCGTGCCGCACAACAATGCGACGAGCCTGCAGGTGACGGTGGCCGTGCTCGCGGGCGTCGTCTGGGCAATAGAGAACCCGCAACGCTGGATCACCGAGCCCGAGGAGATGGACTTCGCCCGCATCCTCGAGATCGCGCGCCCCTATCTCGGCCAGATGGTTGGTGCCTATAGCGAGTGGACGCCGCTTCTCGACCGGGGACTTCTGTTCAAGGAAGACCTCGACGAAGACGATCCCTGGCAGTTCAAGAATTTCCGCGTCGTCTGACGCGCTTTCATCGTGCCCGCAAACGGAAAGGCCGTTCCTTCGCGGGAAGGAGCGGCCTTTCGCCTGTCGGAGGCTACCCGCCATCTTGTACGCGCCGGGGAAGGCAACCCTCAGACGAGTGGCAGGCGCGGGCAGTCTCTTCAGCCGTGTTGCGGTGCGCCGCGATAGCGCAGGCCGGCCCTGCTCGCCCGGGGCTTGTCCTTGTGGCCTTCGGCGGAGTGGTAGCTTGCTCCGCGATAATTCAGAACAATGTCCTTCGATGGAGCCACATTGTGATCGCCGTGATGGGCGGCGCCCCTATAGGTCAGATCGGTCATGGAAGCCTCCTGTGCTGCCTGTAATCTCTTGACACATAATATGAGTAAGATGTGTAAGTTTGTCAATAAGCTTAAAGGAAACAGATACACATTCTTTGGACAGGCTGCCGCTCCGCTGCTAGAAAAGGGCCAACCCCTTGCGTTTCAGGCATTTTTTCCAGGTCCTCGGGGCGAAGCGTGATGTCCCGATAGTGTGTACGAGGCTGAATATGGAAAAACTTGACCAGAGAATTCAGCTGGTAGCTTCGGTCGAGTTCAACAATGTGGTTGACCGATGGCGCCGCGAGCAGGCGGACCTGCCGTCCCGGTCGGAGGCGATCCGGCGGCTTGTCCTTCACGGTCTCGAATATGAGAAGAGCTTTCCCATGCGCATGATCACCGCCATCATCCGGCCTCACAAATACGAGGAATTGCGCGATGCGCTGGTTGCCATCGGTATCGAGGGCATCACGGTCACGCAGGTTCAGGGCTTCGGCCGGCAGCGCGGGCATTCGGAGATTTATCGCGGTGCCGAATACCAGGTGATGGAAGTGCCGAAGGTCCGCATCGACGTGGCCGTGAGCGCCGAACTCGTCGAGAAAGCGGTTCGCGCGATCGAGCGCGCCGCCAGCACCGGCAAGACCGGCGACGGCAAGATCTTCGTTCAGCCGCTTGAACAGGTGGTGCGCATCCGCACCGGCGAGACCAACGAAACCGCGCTCGGCTAACCCGCCGCAGCGCCGCTCTCGATCATTCCCGCTATTTCGTCTTCGCCGAACCCGAAATCGGCCAGAACTGCCCTCGTATGCTCGCCGATCGTGGGAGCGCGGCGGGGCTTGCGTTTTTCCTCCCCGGCCATCCGGATCGGGCTGTCCACCGTTCTCAGGCCGCCCGCGCCCTCGATCTCCGGCAGCAAGCCATTCGCCGCGACCTGCCGGCATGCGAGGTGATCGCCCGGCTGGGCGATCGGTCCGAAGGTGATCGTCGCCTCTTTTACTAACGCCGCGTTTACCCGGCCGCAACGATCCCGTCCCTATTCTCAGGGAAACGCAAGCAGGCGGGGAAAACCACCAGATGCAGAGCCACCAGCGACGCATTTCGCCCGGCCGCCGGAAGTCGCTTCTGGCGGACTACTCGGCAAATCTGGGCGAACTCGTCTCGCGCCGGAAGGCGGAGGCGGCATTGCGTTCGGCCAAGGTGGAATCCGACATGGCCAGCCGCACGAAGTCGGAATTCCTCGCCAATATGAGCCATGAGCTCAGGACGCCGCTCAACGCCATCATCGGCTTCTCGGAATTCATCCAGCATATCGGGGCGAACGGACAGCCCTCCGACAAGACGGTGGAATATGCTTCCCATATAGCGGGTGCCGGCCGCCACCTGCTCAACATTATCTCGGATATCCTCGACATCTCGAAAATAGAGAGCGGCACCTTCCAGCTCACGAAGGAGAACCGCGACCTCCGGGAGCTGATCGATGCCTGTGTCGTGCTTGTCGAACCGCGTATCCGCGAGAAGAAGCAGGTGCTGGAAATCAAGGCCGACCCGGTCCTGCCGCAGGTGCCCGTCGATGTTCGCCGTGTCAAGCAGGTGCTGATCAACCTGCTTTCCAATGCGCACAAGTTTACGGCGGAAGGCGGGCGCATCGTGCTCGTTGCGACGCGGACGCCCGACGATGGCGCGACGATTGCCGTCGCCGATACGGGCATCGGCATGACGAAGGAACAGATCGCATACGCGATGACGCCCTTCGGACAGGTACAGGCGAGCTACGCGCGGGGGCATGAGGGAACGGGGCTCGGCCTTCCGATTGCGGCGGCGCTAACAAAACTCCATGGCGGCGAGTTCCAGGTCTACAGCGAACCCGGGAAGGGAACGACCGTGTTCTTTACCCTGCCGCCTCTTCGCCAAGGCGAGAAATCCACGCACCATCAGGATCATCTGTCATGACGACCTTGCCCAGCGCCGACGCAAAAGCGCTTGCGGATGCCAGCGACGGCCCGGAGGCCCCGCCCTTTCTCGACCGGCGAGGAAAGCCGGCAGCGCCGCCGCAGCGGATTGCGCATATCGTTTCGGTATCGGGCTCGCAGGCGATCGCCGTGCTCGAACGTGACCGGCATTCGCCCGAAGGCGGACCGCGCGTCGAAATCGGCCAGCTTGTGAAGGTACCCACGCCGCTTTCGACGGTTGTCGGCCTCGTCTCCGCGGTCAGCGCGCCGACGCCGGCAAGTGGCGGCGATGCCGAGGACATCAGGCTCATCGAACTCAACCTCGCCGGCGAAGTGGTCGACGACCCGCATGACGGGCGGCTCTCGTTCCGCCGCGGCGTGTCTCATCTGCCGACGATTGGCGATCCCGTTCTGGCGGCGGATCGCCACGACCTGACGCGCGTCTATACGCAGCCGAATGTGGCGACGATCGAGGTCGGCACTCTCTTTCAGGATGCCGCCGTTCCCGCGCGCTTCATCATCGACGATCTTCTGGCGAAGCATTTCATCGTTGTCGGTACGACGGGGTGCGGCAAATCCTGTGCGCTTACCGCCATCCTGCAGCGCGTCCTCGACGGGCATAGTCACGCGCACATCGTGATGCTGGACGTGCATAACGAATATCCGACGGCGTTCGGAGATCGAGCCGAGCTCATCGACCCGAGCAACCTCAACCTGCCATTCTGGTTGCTCAACTTCCAGGAGCTGTCGGCAGCGTTGACGAGCGGCGATACCTCTCACGATGCGGAAGTCGAGATCCTGAGCGATGCCGTGATTGCCGCGAAACGCCGCTATTCCGACGCTTCGTCACAGAGGCAGATCGCGCGCCGGCCTGGCGACAATGGCGGCGTGACGGTCGATGCGCCGACGCCGTTCCGTCTCTCCGATGTCGTCGCCTTCATCGACGAGCAGCTCGGCAAGCTCGACCGGACGCAGAAGACGCTTCCCTTCCGGAGGCTCAAGAACAGGATCGAGACGCTGGCGAGCGATCAGCGCTACAGCTTCATGTTCGGCAGCCTGCAGGTGCAGGATACGATGACCGACATCCTCGGGCGATTGTTCCGAGTACCGAACGACGGGCGACCGATCACGGTCATCGATCTGTCGACGGTGCCTCCGGAAATTCTCGACGTCGTCATTTCCGTCATCTCGCGGCTTGCCTTCGACCTTGCCGTCTGGAGCAAGGGCGGCTTGCCGATGCTCCTCGTCTGCGAGGAGGCGCATCGATACGCACCGGCGAATGCGGGCGAAAGTTTCGCGCCGACGCGGCAGGCGCTGTCGCGCATTGCAAAGGAAGGCCGCAAGTACGGGCTGTCGCTTGCCCTTGTTACGCAACGTCCCTCGGAGCTCGATACCACCATTCTCTCCCAGTGCAGTACGGTCGTCGCGATGCGTCTTTCGACCGAGCGCGATCAGCAGGTGATGCGCGCCAACACCCATGACGGGGCGCTCGACCTGCTCGACTTCCTGCCGCTTCTCGGCGACCGCGAGGCCATCGTTCTGGGGCAGGGCGTCGGCATGCCGATGCGCATCAGGTTCGCCGATATCGCCCCCAGGGGCGTGCCGCGGAACCTCAACAGCGGCTTCTCGCAATCCTGGAGCCGGCCCAATCTCGACCGGGCCGGCCTCGATGCGATCGTTTCGCGCTGGCGTCAGGCCGGCCGCGAGCGGAACGGTTCCTAGGAAAACATCCGCGACACAATGCCCGCGATGGCAGGGTGGTGCCGCGGATGCGCGCCCTCCGGACTCTGTTATGCTTGCGGTCTTGCATCCCACTGTCCAGAGAGGCTCACCATGTTTCGCCCGCTCCTGCCGGTTCTTCTGCTGCTCGCGCCGATCCTTGCCTCCTGCGGTGAGAACGCGACGAGCGACATAGCGGTGAACGATGTCTGGGCGCGGGCAAGCGTGACCGATACGGGCGCTGCCTATGCCACGATAGAGAACAGGGGCGGGGCAGACGACACGCTGATCGAGGCGCTGTCGCCCGTGGCGGAGCGGGTCGAAATTCACGACATGACGATGGAAGGCATGGTGATGAAGATGCGCAAGCTCGACGCGCTCCCGGTTGAGGCGGGAGAGACCGTGACGCTTGCGCCGGGCGGCAAGCACATCATGCTGATCGGGCTTCACGGGCCCATCGAAGAAGGCGCATCGGTTCCGCTGACGCTGGTCTTCGAAAAGGCGGGCAGGATCGAGACCGAAGCCCCGGTGCGCGCCGCCGGTCAGGGCGGGCGTTGAGGTGTCGGGAGTTCTCTCTCAGCATCGTCTTTGCCGGGCTTGGGGCGACTGATTCGGATCCGGAAATTGCTGCGCTGCATATAATCAGTGTGCGGCGCAATATTTTTACGAAACCGGGCTCCGCGCTCTCCAGCGGACATTACGCGCGTGTCATAAATGCCATAGAGAGCATCAATATTGCATTCGTGTGTGGCAACCTCACCCCGCAGGCTTGACTCAAACCTCCAATAAATGTCGGCTAGTGCTTGAGGGATGCTGACTGACCGGGGGGAAACAGTCGAAATGCTTTCCGATTTCTCCTCCCGGCCAGGCTGCAAAGTTAGTGAAGCCATCGAGGATCGAGGAGGATCGCTCCATGAAAAGAAGAATTGCCCAAAAAGTGTTTTTGGGCGGCATGACGGGTGCGGCAATGCTGCTGGCCGTCGGAACGGCTCATGCCGTCGAATTCAAGTTCGGGGAAGCCAATCTCCAGATCGACAATCTGGTTTCGGTCGGCACCGGATTCCGGACCTCCAAACAGGATTGTACCCACGTTGCGATTCCGAACGGCGGCTGCGCCGCCGGAAACGGGGCCGGAATGGGTCTCAATGACGATGACGGCAACATCAATACCGACCAGTGGGATCCCTACACCGCAACCGTCAAGATCACGACCGACTTCGATCTTCAATGGCAAAATTTCGGCGCATTCGTTCGCACCAAGGCGTTCTACGACTACTGGGTGAACGAGGAACTCGGCACCAGGAACAACCGGTTTGGCAGCCGTCCCATCACCGACGCGGCGCGCGGCGATGCGGCACGGGATTTCGGCGGGAGAAGTTTCGACGTTCTCGATGCTTTCGTGTACGGGAATTTCGACGTTGCGGGCATGCCCTTGAATGTCCGCGTCGGCAAGCAGGTTGTGAACTGGGGTGAAAGCCTCTTCATTCAGGGCGGTATCAATTCCTTTCTGCCGATCGACGTGACGGCCATCCGCACGCCCGGTTCGGAACTGAAGGAGGCGCTGATGCCGACGCCTTCCGTGTTCGCGTCCATCGGGCTGCCGGGCAGCGTAACGGTCGAGGCTTTCTGGCAGTTCGGGTGGCAGAAAACGGAACTGGACGCCTGCGGCACCTTCTTCAGCACCACCGACGCCGCCTGCGAGGGCGGTGCATATGTCATGTTCGTCGGAGAATATCCGGGTCCCGTCCTGATTCCCCGTCGTGCGTCCGAGGAGGGCGACGACACGGGCACCTTCGGCGTGGCGATCAAGCATTACGCGGAAAACCTCGGAATGGGGACGGATCTCGGTCTGTATTTCACGCAGCAGAGCCTGGTCGTGCCGGTCGGCACGTTTTCGCTTGGCGATTTCGGCGCCGCGACGACGGGTCTCTTGGGCGGACCGCATACCGACCTGGCGGCCTTGTGTGCCAACTTCGGGCAATTCACATTTGGTGATTGCGCGACAAATGCGGTGCTCCCTGGCGGGTTGACGGTTCTCGAGGCCGGCGTGGGTGCCGTCGCGGCGACAAAGAACTACCTGATGCAGTATCCCGAAGACGTCCAGACCGTCGGTGCCAGCTTCAATACGTCGATTCCGCTTTTCGGCGGGTCGGCCTTTTCCGGCGAAGTGGCGTTTACGCCCGATATGCCGTTCACGCTCAGCGACCCGGAAATCAATTCCGCCGAACTGGATGCCATCGACGCCTGTTCCTTTGCCTTGGGATTGCCGGCCGGCAGCTGTATCAGCCAGGGAAGCCAGAACGCCGGATTCGCCTATGCGCCGGGCGACGTGATCCGGGGCTATGACGAGTTCGATGTCATAACGGGTCAGCTTGCGACAATCAGCACGCTCAACCCGTCGGCGGCTCTTCCGTCCCTGATCGGTTCGGACTTGATGATCCTGATCGCAAATGTCGGCTTCCAGTATCTTCCCGATCTCTCGGACAGCACGAACAGGCTGGCCGCTCCGCGGGCGGCGAATACGCACCCCGATCTGGCCGCCGCGATGATCCTCGGCGATTCGGCTTGCGGTGCAGCCGCGGCCAGCCCCCTGGTTCCGGATTGCAAACTGGCTTACGCGACGTCCAGTTCCTGGGGTTACCGCCTCGCGGCCACCGCGGACTACAATAACGTTTTCGGAACGGCCTGGACGCTCACGCCGGTTCTTCAGTGGGCGCACGATGTGAATGGCGTGTCGGCCGGCCCGGTCGGTCCCGGTTTCGTCGACGGCAAGAAGACCATCAGCATCGGCCTCAACGCCAATCTCCAGAATACGTGGCGTGCGAATATCCAGTACACCAACAGTTTCGGTAACGAGTTCAAGAACTTTTCCAGCGACAAGGATTTCGTCACGATGACGGTCTCCTACGCGTTCTGATCCTTCGGAACATGTGTGAAGCAAATGAGCCCGGCGGTTTCGACCGCCGGGCTTTTTCATTTCCGCGATGCGCGGGCGGCTTGAATGGAGAGGGCAAGCGAACCGGCCGGCGTTCGCATTGTATGTTGCGCTGCGTCAGGAATCGCCGCTGGCCGCCTGAATAGTCCGTAGACGGACGACAAGATCGAAATCCGGTACGGCCGCAAACTCCCGTTCATTAAAAAGATTTAATGCAAACAAGGGCTAAACTGCCCGAAAATCGGGGCGAATAGAGGCGCGAAGGACACAGAATCCGCGGCGTGCGATTTGCGAGCTTCGGCCAATTTGCTATCATCCCGTTTGAGTAAGGCGGGGAAACCGGCCTCGGTGAACAGTACATAAAGCCAAAGGGCAAAAGCTGGCGCCGAAAGCCTCATAAGAAATCCAGTGGAGGGAACGTATATGAAAAGGACAACCTTGTTGGTGTCCGCCCTTGCGACAGCCGTGTTCGCAACCGGCGCGCTCGCCAAGGTTCCGGAAGCCCAGGTGAATCGTCTGGGCCAGGACCTCACCCCGATGGGGTCGGAAAAGGCCGGCGACGGCGATATTCCTGCATGGACCGGCGGCTTGCAGACCGTGCCCAGCAATATCAGCTACAAGCCGGGCGACAAGCTCGCAGACCCCTTCGCCAGCGATCCGGTCAAGTTCACGATCACGGGTGAAAACGCCGGTCAGTACGACGATATCCTGACGCCGGGCTACAAGGCCCTGCTCAAGGCCTATCCAACCTACAAGATGAACGTCTATGAATCGCGCCGCACCTGCGCGTTCCCGGACAAGTTCTATCAGGCCAACAAGCGCAATGCCGCGGTCGGCGAACTCGTCGGCGGCGGCTCGGGCGTCAGCGAAGCCATTTTTGGTTCGCCGTTCCCGATCCCGAACAATGCGCTCGAAATGATCTGGAACCACACGCTGCGCTACCGCTCGTTCAAGACGGTCCGTCAGTTCGCGGCGGCGCCGGTTACGCGCGGCGGCGACTACACGCTCCAGATCGTGCAGGACGAGGCCATTCTCCAGTGGTCGGACCCCTCCGCGGAACGTGCCGAGGACCTCGACAACATCTCGCTCTACTACATCGCGAACACCATCGCCCCGGCCCGTGCCGCGGGTAACGTGATCCTGGTGTACGAAGCCCTGAACGCCGAAAAGCAGCCCCGTCAGGCCTGGCAGTACAGCCCGGGTACCCGCCGCGTGCGCCGTGCGCCGAACATCGCGTATGACAATCCCGGCACGAACTCGGACGGTCTGTCCACGTCGGACAGCTTCGACGGCTACAATGGTGCGCCGGACCGCTACGACTGGACCGTGCTCGGCAAGAGCAAGCGCCTGATCTCGGCCAATGCCTATGTGGCTGAATCCACGCCCTACAAGGACTTCCTGAGCCCGCTTCACCTGAACCAGGACAAGGTGCGTTACGAACTGCGCCGCGTCTGGGAATTCGAGGCGAAGCTGCGTCCGGATACGCGCCATGTCTACTCGCGCCGCGTCTATCATAATGACGAGGATGCCTGGCAGATTGCGTCGGCCGAACTTTATGACGGCCGTGGCCAGCTCTGGCGCGTTCAGGAACTCCAGCAGATCCAGCGCTACAACGTGCCGCTCTGCGGTTCCGCCGGCGAAATCGTCTACGATCTGCAGGCCGGCCGTTATCTGGCGCTCGCGCTGCAGAACGAAGAACCGCCGGTGAACTACTTCGCCGACGAGCTGGACAAGAACCGCTACACGCCGAACGCGATCCGTCAGCTCGGCGTCCGCTAAAGCGGACTGGAAATGGCAAGGGCCGGGCCCCGGAAACGGGGTCCGGCCTTCTGCTGTGCGGATGGGCGTCTCCAGCTGCCGCCCCGTTTAACCTTGTTTTACGGGTGGTGCCGGAATCGGGCGAGAGTCCAAGACGGATTGCGAAATTTGCGCTATAAGAACGGAAAACGACTATAACAAACCAAGAAAACAGGAAGCGCGCCGCCTGGCGGCATCGGGGCTCGGGGGAGACCGGGAGCGGTGCAGTTACGGCGGCCAGAAACGCCCGAGTGCAGGAGCCTAGGTAAAATGTCTTCGTTTTTTTCCCGGATCGTATCGAGCGGGGCGCCGCGTCTGCGGCTCATGTCCCTTGCCGGCGCGTGCGCCATTGCGCTGGCGCTCACCAGTTTCGGCCCGCGGCCTGCTGCCGCACAGGAAGAGGCCGCTTCATCCGGCATCGAGTATGCCGTTCCGTCCGATCTTGCGGCCGAATCGCTGCTTCTCGACGCGACCTATGCGGGCGAGCGGCTGGTTGCCGTCGGCGAGTTCGGCCATGTCGTGCTGTCCGACGATCGCGGCGTCACCTGGCATCAGGCCAAGACAGTCCCGACCCAGGCGACGCTCACGGGTGTGACCTTCGTGAACAAGGATCTCGGCTTCGCCGTCGGTCACGATGCGACGGTTATCCGCACGACGGATAGCGGCGAGACATGGAAGCTTGTCTATAACGACAGCGAATCCGAAATGGCCTTCATGACGGTCTATTTCGAAAACGAGAAGCGCGGCTTTGCGATGGGCGCCTTCTCCTTCATCGTCGAGACGAGTGACGGGGGAGAGACGTGGGAAGAGCGTTCGCTGAGCGACGGCCTGCTCGACGACTACCATCTCAACAAGCTCTTCTCCGATAAGGATGGCGATCTCTTCGTCGCCGCCGAGTTCGGCGTCGTCTATCACTCAACCGACAAGGGCCGCACCTTCAATCGAATCCAGACGCAGTACGAAGGCTCCTTTTGGGGCGGGTTTGGAATGTCGGACGGCTCGGTCATGGTCTTCGGCATGCGCGGCAATGCGTTCCGCTCCTACGACAAGGGCCAGACCTGGCAGAAGGTTGATACGGGCACGGACAAGTCGATCGCCGGCGGCGTGCAGCTCGGCAACGGCAAGATCGTTCTCGTCGGGCTCCAGGGCTATGTCGGCTATAGCGACAATGGCGGCAAGAGCTTCACGGAGGTGACGCGCGCAGACCGTCTCGGCTATGCGGCGGTCACGGACGGTCCGGACGGTCAGATCGTCGTCTTCGGCGAGCCGGGCGCGAAACTCATGCCGGACGACATGGAGAAGGCGCGCGAGGAAGTCGGCGCCAAGATCACGGCGCAGGCCGGCAGCGACAGCTGACCGGCCTCCGGTCTTCCGGAAATAGGGAACCCCGGCGCAAGCGCCGGGGTTCTTTTTTTGCACAATCTCCGACATGCTTTTCTTTGGCGCGGGCACGGGCCACAATCGGTTCAAGAGCTCGTGCAGAGCCGGATCGATGAGGGACCCATGACGGAGAAAATCGACTTTACGCGCTACACCCGGATCAAGGCGAGCCGCAAGGGGCGCGTTTTGACGCTGGCATTGAGCAATCCGGCGCTGATGAACGCCGTGGACGGCGATATGCACCGTGAGCTGTCCCGTATTTTTCTCGATGCCGCAGACGATCCGGACTCGGACATTGTCGTTCTTACTGGCGAAGGGCACGCCTTCTCGGCGGGTGGCGATCTGAACTGGATGAAGCGCGGCTTCGAGGCGGGCGAGAAGGGACCCGACGCCGCCGAGGCCAAGCGCATCGTTTTTTCCCTGCTCGATCTCGAGAAGCCGATCATCGCGAAAGTGCGCGGGCCTGCCGTCGGCCTGGGTGCCACGATCGCTCTCATGTGCGACGTGATCTTCGCCAGCGACAATGCGCGCTTCGCTGATCCTCATGTGCGCGCCGGCATCGTTGCCGGCGATGGCGGTGCGATCATCTGGCCGCAGCTTGTCGGCTATGCGCGCGCCAAGGAATATCTGATGACGGGCGACCCGGTACCGGCCGCCGAAGCCGAGCGCATCGGCCTCGTCAATCACCTCGTTCCGGACGCTGAGCTCGATGCACGCGTAGACGCATTCGCTGCGCGCCTTGCGGGCGGTGCCATCCAGGCGATCAAATATTCCAAGGTCTCGGTCAACATCGGATTGAAGCAGCTCGCTCATTCGATCCTGGATACGTCGATTGGCTATGAGATGCTGACCTTCACGACGGAGGACCACAAGGAAGCGGTGCGCTCCTTCCTCGAGAAGCGCAAGCCCGCCTTTACAGGACGCTGAGAGGTGGATGCCGCGATGACAGACATGCCGCTCAACTTCGACGAGCCCGAACATGTCCGTATGCTGCGCGAAACGACACGCCGTTTCGTCGAGGCGGAAATGCCGCGCGAGAAGGCGCGGAGCTGGGACAAGGACAATGTCTATCCGGCCGAGGTGATGAAGAAGCTCGGTGCCATGGGCCTGATGGGGCTCACGGTCGAGGAGCGGTTCGGCGGTGCGGGCGTCGATATCTATGCGACGATGGCTGTCATCGAGGAGATCGCGAAACGCTCCGTCGCCGTTGCCTGTCCCTACATCATGGCGGTCTGCTATGCGGGCATGAATCTCGGCGAAAGCGCAAGCGAGGACCAGAAGCAGGAACTGCTGCCGAAAGTCGCTGCGGGTGATCTCCTCTTTGCCTGCGGACTTTCCGACCAGATGGACATGGAGCGCTATGTGCGCGACGCGGTCAGCCTGCCCATCGTTGGCGGATCGTCCAACATGCAGAAAAACAATATTGCGAACCGGCTGAAGCTCGGCGCCTGAAGGGAGGGAGGACGTCATGATCGCGACGGAGACCGCGAAGAAGACAAGTGCAGACCTCCTTGAGGCCGTCGAGCGTTTCGCGACGGAGATTGCCGAGCGCGCGGCGGAGGTCGAGGCAAACCGATTCCTGCCGCAGGACATGGCGAAGCGCTTCGCGGAAGCCGGTCTCTACCGGCTCTGCGTTCCGGAAGCCTATGGCGGGCTCGAGAGCCATCCAGGCGAGCTTGTGAAGGTGGTGGAGCGGATTGCGCAGGCCGACGGGTCAGCGGCCTGGTGCGTTTTTATCGGTGCGACATCGGGTGTCGTTGCCGCCTTTCTGGAGCCCTCCGAAGCGGAGCGGATTTTCGGCGATCCGCTCACCATCACGGCCGGCGTTTTCGCGCCGCGCGGCAAGGCGGTGCGCGCCAGCGAGGGCGGTATCGACGGTTACCGCGTTACCGGCCGATGGCAGTGGGGTTCTGGCTCGCGCAATGCGTCGTGGATTTCGGGGGGTGCGCTCATCATCGGCGAGGACGGAAAGCCCGAAATGGCCGCGGAGGGTCTGCCGCAGAACCGTATGATGATGTTCCGGACGGAAGACGTGCTGCTTCACGATACGTGGGACGTCTCTGGTCTTTGCGGGACGGGCAGCACCGATTTCGAGGTGAAGGATCTCTTCGTGCCCGCGGCGCGGGCGGTGAGCCTCATCAGCGACAAGCCGCTTGCGCGTCCGCTCTATTGCTTCCCGACCTTCGGGCTTCTCGGGATCGGTATTGCGGCGGTCTCTCTCGGTCTTGCACGCGGCGCGATCGATACGCTGGTGGAACTTGCAGGCGGGAAGACGCCGCAGGGATCGTCGAAGCCGCTTGCGCTTCGCGCCAAGGCGCATCTCGATGTTTCACAGGCAGAAGCCTTGGCCCGTTCGGCACGCGCCTTTCTGATGGAGACCATAGAAGCGGCTTGGGAGGCGGCAACGCAGAACGGTGAGATCACCGTCGCCCATCGTCGTGACATCCGTCTTGCGACGACACATGCGGTGCAGTCGGCGGCGCGGGCTGTCGACCTCATGTATACGCTTGCCGGGGGCAGCTCTGTCTATCGCAATTCCCCGTTGCAGCGGCAGTTCCGCGACGTACATGTCGCGACCCAGCACATGATGGTCTCGGACGCGACCTACGAGTTGACGGGGCGGCTGCTGCTCGGTGTGCCGGCCAATACGGCCATGCTCTAACCCAATGAAATAGAACAGTCCTTTCGTGGCTTTCGCCGCTCTGCGCGGCGCTGTAGGGTCCCGGCATTCCGAAACATCAAGGACAGGAAGAATATGGCAAAGGAAAGAAAGGGCCGCGTCGAAGGCAAGATGACTTTCGTGACCGGCGGGGCGCAGGGGCTCGGCAAGGCGTCCGCCATCATGCTCGCGCGCGAGGGCGCAAAGGTGACGCTCGCCGACATCAACGAGAAGGGTGCGGCCGACGTTGCCGCCGAGATCAATGCCGAATGTCCCGGCATGGCCTTCGCGGTCGGACTCGACGTCACGCGCGAAGACCATTGGAAGGATGCGCTCGCCGAGGCCGACAAGGCGATGGGCGGCATCAACGTGCTTTTCAACAATGCCGGTATCGGCGGCGGCACGACGGTCGAGGACACCGATTTCGAGACCTTCAAGAAGGTCCAGGCGGTCGATGTCGATTCCGTCTTTCTCGGGTGCAAATATGCGATCCCCTACATGGTACCCCATGCGCCGGGCTCGATCATCAACACGTCGTCGATCGCGGGGCTGATCGCCGGGCACAACATGGCCGCCTACAACGCGGCGAAGGCAGGCGTTTGGCTGCTGTCCAAGTCGGTCGCGCTTCATTGCGCGAAGCGGGGCTACCGGATTCGCTCGAACTCGATCCACCCGACCTTCATCGACACGCCGATCCTCGACGGCATGGCGCGCGGCATGTCTAAAGAAGAGCTGGTGAAAAAACTTGCCAGGCAGGTGCCGCTCGGTGTCGTCGGAGATCCGGACGACGTCGCCTATTGCGTTCTTTATCTGGCCTCGGACGAATCGAAGTTCATCACCGGCTCCGAAATCAAGATCGACGGCGGCATTAGCGCCATGTAAGGGCTTTCATGGCAGGCTGATCGGGTCGCGCCCCGGGTCTTGCGCCGGAGCCGGGGCGCCCCCAAATTGGTCAGCAGCCATGACACGCCGCATTCTCATTGTGCTCCATCAGGAGAGGTCCAGTCCCGGCCGGGTCGGTCAGGCGCTGATCCGGCGCGGATGCGAACTCGATATCCGCCGTCCCTCGCTCGGCGATCCCCTTCCAGCCAGCATGGAAAACCACGACGCGGCCATCATCTTCGGTGGGCCCATGAGTGCCAATGACGACCTGCCCTTCATCAAGGCGGAAACCGAGTGGATCGGCGTGCCGCTCAAGGAGGAAAAGCCCTATCTGGGTATCTGCCTCGGGGCGCAGCTCATGGCGCGGCATCTCGGTGCCCGTGTCTATGGCCGCGAGGACGAGAGGGTCGAGGTCGGCTACTACCCGATCCGGCCGACGGATGAAGGTCGACACCTCTTCGACGATCCGCAATATGTCTATCAGTGGCATGCACAGGGCTTCGATCTTCCCTCTGGAGCGGTGCAGCTCGCAGAGGGTGACGCGTTTCCGGTCCAGGCGATGCGCTACGGGCCTCGCGCCTATGGCGTACAGTTCCATCCCGAACTCACCACGCCGATGATGGATGCCTGGCTCACCTTTGCGAGCCACAGGTTGTCCCAGCCGGGCGCACAGCCCGCCGAACTGCACCGGAAGGGACGGGCGGAACATGACGCCACGCTCAGGGCCTGGCTCGCCCGCTTTCTCGATCACTGGCTGCCGGTGGAAGCAGGTGTGCCAAGGGGCGAGGCCGAGCCGGCCTGAGGCTTGCTGATGGATTTTCGGGGGCTTCCGGGAATGGTGGAGCCGAGCGGGATCGAACCGCTGACCTCCTCATTGCGAACGAGGCGCTCTCCCAACTGAGCTACGGCCCCGGAGCCCTGCGCTTTTTCATGCGCCGGAGGCCGCTTATTAGGCGGCGGCGGGCGAGGTGTCAAGAGAGGCATCCGCAGGCAGCCGGCGAGCCCGATTGTCGTTGTATTTCCAATCTTGGGCGCCGACGCCGCCCTCCGGCAGCCCGAGCTTCGCGTCACAAGGCGCGACGGCGCGGCAAAGCTCTCCTTGAACGGGCCCTTCCCGGCGGTTACATCTCATGGGGCCGGGCCTTCCGGCACCTCGTTTCCGGCCGGTTTCCGGCCGTCTGCGTGAGCCGCCCACTCCCAAAAACCAGCAACCGGCGAGCCCCCCATGATTGCCCTTCTGAACCTGATCGACACGCTCATCACTCTCTATATCTGGGTGATCATCATTGGCGTTGTGCTGAGCTGGCTCATCGCCTTCAACGTCATCAACACGCATAACCGCTTCGTCTATATCGTGGTGGACACGATCAACCGGCTTACGGAGCCGGTCTTGAGGCCGATCCGCAACCTGCTGCCCAATCTGGGCGGCCTGGACGTATCGCCGGTCATCCTGCTGCTGCTGCTCTTCTTCGTGCAAAATCTCATCCGCTACGACATTCCGATGTGGCTCGGCGCCGGCCGCTACTGACGGCCGATGCTTGTCAGGCCCGCGGCGGGCGGTGTCACGGTTCGGCTGCGGGTGACGCCGCGCGGCGGAGGCGACCGGATCGAAGGGCGCGGAGAGGATGCGAACGGGGAGCCGCATCTCAAGCTCCGCGTTTCGGCCGTGCCCGAGAAGGGCAAGGCAAATACCGCCGTGCTGAAACTTCTCGCGAAGGCCTGGGGGTTGCCGCGCTCCTCGCTCTCCATTGCCTCGGGCGAGACGGGAAGAAACAAGATAGTTGCGGTGGCAGGCGATTCCGAGCACCTCAGGGCCCGGATCGAAGCCTGGCTCGAAAACCTCGCGGAAAGACCGAAGTGATGCAGACGCGGACTTGTCGCGGGACCGCGGTCCTTATTATAGTGCCGCTGCCCTTGTGTGACTGGCGAGAAGAGGTGGAGCGAACCACCGTGGAGCGCAAGGGCTATGCGCCGCTCGCCTGGGCACCCTATCCAGACAACGAGGTGCCCTCATGACGCGTTCGGTAAAAGCTTCCATCATCGACGGCAAGACCATTTCCGCGGAACTGCGCGCCCGCGTGGCGGCGGAGGTTTCGCGGCTGAAGCAAGAGCATGGACTCACGCCCGGGCTTGCCGTGGTGCTTGTCGGGAACGATCCGGCGAGCGAGGTCTATGTCCGCAACAAGGGCATCGCGACGCGCGAGGCCGGCATGAATTCATACGAGTACAGACTGCCTGCGGAGACGAGCGAGGCGGATGTTCTCGCCAAGGTGCGAGAACTCAACGCCGATCCGAGCGTACACGGATTTCTGGTTCAGTTTCCGGTGCCCGACCATATTTCCCAGCAGAATGTGATCGACGCAATCGATCCGGCGAAGGATGCAGACGGGCTCCATCCGCTGAACGCGGGGCGTCTTGCGAGCGGGTTGCCCGCGATGGTTCCCGCGACGCCCGAGGGGTGCCTCATCATGGCGAAGAAGGCGGGTGGCGATCTCTCAGGCAAGCACGCCGTCGTGATCGGGCGCTCGAACCTTGTCGGCAAGCCCGTCGCACAATTGCTGCTCAGGGAGAACTGCACCGTCACGATCGCGCATAGCCGTTCGCACGATCTGCCGGCGATCGCGCGCGAAGCGGACATTCTCGTTGCGGCGGTGGGCCGGCCGCAAATGGTTAAACGCGATTGGGTGAAGCCCGGCGCCATCGTCATCGACGTCGGCATCAACCGCGTTCCCGCGCCGGAGAAAGGCGAAGGCAAGACCAGGCTTGTCGGCGACGTCGCCTTCGACGAGGTGGCGGAAGTCGCGGGCGCGATCACGCCTGTTCCCGGCGGGGTCGGTCTCATGACAGTAGCCTGCCTGCTCCGGAATACCGTAATTGCCGCCTGCCGGGCCAAAGGCATCGATTTACCGAAGGATTTTTGACGCTCATGGAAATGCGCAAGCTCGGAAAGCTCTGGCCTGTCAGCGCGCTTACGCTGGGTGGCGGCGGGCTTGGCCAGATCTGGGGAGAGACCTCTCGCGAGGAAGCTGTCGCGACGCTCCGCCTCGCCGTCGAGCGCGGCATTACACTGATCGATCTTGCACCGCTCTATGGCCGCGGCGAAGCCGAGGCGGTGGCGGGTGAAACCTTCGGCGGCGGTTGGCCGGAAGGTGTTCGCGTCACGACGAAATGCATGGTGGGGCAGAACCATCTTGCCGACATCGCCGGCCGGCTCGAGAAATCGGTGGTGCGCAGCCTTGCCACACTGAAGCGCGAACAGGCTGATCTCTTCATTCTGCACTCGAATATCTGTCCGGACGATTACGTTTATGAGTGCGATCCGGCGTTCGAGGATTATGGCGTCGTGCGCTGGTCAGCCTTCGTCAACGAGGTGGCCCCCGCCTTCGAGGCATTGAAGGAAAAAGGGCTCATCGGAAATTGGGGGATCACGGGTACGGGGCTGCCGCGCAGCATCATGGATGCGCTTCGCGGCACGCCGAAGCCGGCCGTCGTGCAGGCCGTGACGAACCTCCTCGATTCGCCCGGAGGGATGCGGCGATACGAAGAACCGCCGGAGCCACGCAACATCATCCGCACCGCGAAGAACAACGACGTCGGCGTGATGGGGATTCGCGCAGTGCAGGCAGGCGCGCTCACCGCGGCCATCGACAGGCCGCTGGCGGCAGACGATCCGGAAGTGCGCGACTATGAGAAGGCGGCACCTTTCCGGGCGCTTTGCCGCGAGCTCGGCGAAGACCCGGCCATCGTCGCGCATCGCTACGCGCTCCGCATGCAGGGCGTCGACACGCTGGTGCTCGGTGTCAAGAACCGGGCGGAGCTTACCGCCATTCTCGGCGCCGAGGCTCGTGGGCCGCTGGACGAAGAGACTCGCCGACGCATCGATGCGCTGCGGCTCAACTTCCAGATGCCGCGCATGCCGATCGACGGGGACGGAACGCTCTAGATGTGTGCACGGGACCTGGCATCACCTGTTGTCGAGTTGCGCCCGCACGGCGTGCAGCCCCTCGCGGGTGATGAGATAGGGTTTACCTTCCCGCGATGCGATCAGCCGTCTTTTTCTCAAGCGCCGGAATGTGGCGAGGGTGCAGTCGGCAAGCACCCACCCTTCGCGCGTGATGCAGGCGGCTTCGACGATCTTGCCCTTGCCGTCCTTCTCGACGCGGATGCATCCGCCGCGCGCGAGCGCGTGCAGCGTGCGCTGCTCGAACTTCGAGATATTCATGAATAGAGTTCCGGAGAAAAGCCAAAGCGAGGCGGGCCTCACACCGCGCGCAGGCAATCGCGATGCGCGGGCGGGCTCCCGTCCTGTGGAATGGCCTGGCGAGAAGGGGGCTTCCCTCTCAGCGGCCGTGCTTTTCTCCGAATACAGACATCAACGCTCCATCTGGCGTGAAGCCTTATCAGTAATCGCGGATGCGGCAGCCGGTCAATCCTGGCGGCGCGCCGGTCTGTTTCTTTTGTTCACATTGTGTCTCATGCCACACATGGTCATGGCTCAGGTGGCCACGGCGCAGGACGACCCTGAAGCGGGCATGATCGGCTGGCCGCAGGCGGAGATGCGCCACGCGCTCGACTACTTCATCGAACGGCGCATGCGGGAGCTCGATATTCCGGGCGTTGCCCTCGCGGTCATCGCCGATGGCCGCATCGTCTACGAAAAGGGCTATGGTTACGCCGATGCGGACGGCGATCAGGATGTAACGCCGAACACGCTTTTCGAAGTCGGCGGCCTCGGTCTGCCGCTTGAGGCCTATGCGTCCATGCTGCTGGTGCGTGAGCGGAAGATGTCGCTCGACACGCCATTGTCGGACTATCTCGAGACGCCCTGGCTGCCTGACGATGAAGCGTCCGCGACGGTGACGCTTCGCCATGTGCTTGGTCATCGTTCGGGATTGACCGACCGGGTGCGGCTCGGGTCGCGCGGCCTTTCTTTCGAGCCGGGGACCGAATTCGGCTATTCGGGCATGGGATATATTTATCTCGCCCATGTGATGTCGGAGATCGAGGGTGTGCCCTTCGACCGCCTGATGAGGCAACGCCTGTTCCAGCCGCTCGGCATGTCCTCTTCCGGCTATGTCATTCCCGAGGGGCTCGTCGGCGAAGTTGCACGGGGTCACCACGCGCTCTGGGTGCCGATCTCCGCTTTCGCCGGTCCAATGGCCGCCATCTTTGCGGTACTGGCGATCGCGACCGTTCTGGTGGTGCGGCTCGGATTTCACCGGCTGAAGCTCGAGCCTTTCGATCTCGTTCCAGCCGCGATCGTCGCGCCTGTCGGCGCCAGCGTCATTCTCTATTACCTGCAAGGCGGCTGGGCGCTCCTCTTCTGCCTTGGCTATTTCATCGCGTGGCTGGTGGCGATCGCGCTCATCGTTGCTGCGGTTCAGTATCTTCGTTTCATCTTCGATCGCGGCCGGTCGGACGGAGTGCTGTCGCGGGGTGCGCGGCGCTCTTCGTTCAGTCCGGTCCTCTTTGTGGCCGTGTTGCTCATGAGCCTGTTTTTCATGACCTGGCAGGTGCCGCTTCCCGCGCGGGACGGCGACGATTTCAATGCCGCGTTGTCGCTTCGCTCGAGCGCCCACGATCTGGCTCTCTTCGTCACGGGTTTTGTCGACGGAGTGCTTGTCGGACCGCCATTGCGCGCGACCATGATCGAGAGCCGCGCGACAGTCACCGAAAGAAAAGGAGACCGGTTCGGCTGGGGGCTCGGCTTTGGCACGCGCGAGCGCGATGGCGGCCTGACCCTCTGGCAAACCAGCACCAATATCGGTTTGCGCGGGATAATGGTGATCGATCCTTCGCGGCGGGCCGGCGTCGTCATTCTCACGAATGCCGACAAGGGCAGCGTTCTCATGCAGGAAGTAGCGGGCCATGTGCTCGGGCCGGAAGATCCGTGGCGGCTGCCCTGAAGCTCAGCTAGTCTCCTCTCATGTTCCGGGAAGGATCATGGAGAAATTCGAGACGATCTTCGCCCGCGCCGCGAAAAGGCATGGCGGCGCCAAGGTTGTCGAAGTGGAACTGCCAAAGCCGAAAGGCGCTGCCGCCATCCGCAAGATCGGGGACGACCGCTGGCTTGCGGCCATGACCAGGTCCGTCTTCCAGGCGGGCTTCGTGTGGAAGGTGATCGAGAACAAGTGGCCCGGCTTCGAGGAGGCCTTCGATCATTTCGATCCGCACCGCATCGCCTTCTATGCGGATGAGGACATCGAGCGCCTCGCGAGCGATGCACGCATCGTGCGAAACGGCGCGAAGATCGTCGCGACACGGAACAATGCGCGCTTCGTCTGCGAGCTGGCGAACGAACACGGTTCGGCCGGGGCATTCTTCGCCGCCTCGAAGCCGGAAGATTTCGCCGGCCTTCTCGATACGCTCAAGAAGCGCGGGGACCGTCTGTCTGGCGCGTCTGCCCAGTTCTTCCTGCGGCAGATGGGCGTTGACGGCTGGGTGATGTCGCCTTCGGTCGTCGCAGCGCTGGTGAAGGCGGGCGTTATCGACAAGACGCCGACCTCGGCGAAGGCCATGCGCGCGGTACAGGAGGCGTTCAATGTCTGGCGCAAGGAGAGCAGCCGTCCGCTCATGGCGATCAGACGCGTGCTGGCGATGTCCACCGATCCGGATTAAGCCTTCTTCCCGGCCTCGATCGCCTTCACGATCAGCTCGCGCGCGACGCTCGCGTCCTTCCAGCCGTCGACCTTCACCCATTTGCCTTCCTCGAGATCCTTGTAGTGCTCGAAGAAGTGAGTGATGCGCTGGATCAGAATGTCCGGCATGTCGGTGTAGTTCTGGACATTCTTGTAATAGGGATTGAGCTTCTCGACCGGGACGGCGAGGATCTTCTCGTCCTGTCCGGCCTCGTCATGCATCATCAGAACGCCGATGGGACGCGAGCGGATGACCGCGCCGGGCACGACCGGAATGCGGCTCACCACGAGCACATCGACCGGGTCGCCGTCATCCGACAGCGTGTGCGGCACGAAGCCGTAGTTGCAGGGATACTGCATGGCGGTGTGCATGAAACGGTCGACGAAAAGCGTGCCGGATTCCTTGTCCATCTCGTATTTCACCGGGTGGCCGCCATGCGGCACCTCGACGATCACGTTGATGTCGTCCGGCGGGTTCTTGCCGATCGGGATGGCGTCGATGCGCATTACTTTCCAACTCTCCTGTCGCGGGCCGCGAGCAGGCGCAGGCGCAGCGCATTGAGCTTGATGAAGCCTGCCGCGTCCTTCTGGTCGTAGGCGCCGGCATCGTCCTCGAAGGTGACATGCGCTTCCGAATAGAGCGAGTAGGGCGAGGAACGGCCGACGACGGTCGCCGAGCCCTTGTAGAGCTTCAGGCGGACCGTGCCCGTCACCATTTCCTGGCTCTTGTCGATCAGCGCCTGCAGCATCTCGCGCTCGGGGCTCCACCAGAAGCCGTTATAGATGAGCTCGGCATAGCGCGGCATGAGCTCGTCCTTGAGATGGGCCGCGCCGCGGTCGAGCGTCAGACTCTCCATGCCGCGATGGGCGGCAAGCAGGACCGTGCCGCCCGGCGTTTCGTAGACGCCGCGCGACTTCATGCCGACATAGCGGTTCTCGACGAGGTCGAGGCGGCCGATGCCGTTCGCGCCGCCAAGTTCGTTCAGTTTCGTCAGCAGCGTTGCCGGGCTCATCGGCACGCCATCGATGGAGACGGCATCGCCCCTTTCGAAGCCGATCTCGATATAGGTCGGCTTGTCGGGCGCTTCTTCCGGCGAGACGGAGCGGGAATAGACATATTCCGGCGCTTCCTCTGCCGGGTTTTCCAGCACCTTGCCTTCGGCCGAAATGTGGAGAAGGTTTGCATCGACGGAGAAGGGCGCTTCGCCACGCTTGTCCTTGGCGATCGGGATCTGGTGCTTCTCGGCAAACTCGATGAGCTTCGTGCGCGAGGTCAAGTCCCATTCGCGCCAGGGCGCAATTACCTTGATGCCCGGATTGAGCGCGTAGTAGCCGAGCTCGAAGCGGACCTGGTCGTTGCCCTTGCCGGTCGCGCCATGGCAGACGGCGTCGGCGCCTGTCTCGGCGGCGATCTCGATCTGGCGCCTGGCGATCAGCGGCCGGGCGATGGAGGTACCGAGCAGGTAGACGCCTTCATAAAGCGCGTTGGCGCGGAACATGGGGAAGACATAGTCGCGCACGAAGGTTTCGCGCAGGTCCTCGATGTAGATTTCCTTGATGCCGAACATCTCGGCCTTCTTGCGCGCCGGCTCCAGTTCCTCGCCCTGGCCCAGATCGGCGGTGAAGGTCACCACCTCGCAGCCATAGGTCTCCTGAAGCCATTTCAGGATGACAGAGGTGTCGAGGCCGCCCGAATAGGCCAGAACCACCTTTTTCACGGATTTGTCGGCGCTCATGTCGTCACCTTGTTGAGGGTCGATTTTGCGGCGCACTATAGGGAAATCCGCCCTTGCGGCAAGAGGAGGGGAGAGGGGCGCGACGAACCGGGCTTTGCCTGCCATAATCGGCCGGAATGAGGCCAATTGCGGGGATATTCCATGGATTCGTCGGTCGTTCTTCTCGTCCTGCTCGGGCTCGTGGCCGTTGGCGGATATGCCTGGTATGCGAGCCTCATCACGAGGCGGAACGAGGTCAGGGAGGCGATGGGGTCGATCGACGTGCAGCTCCGGCAGCGTTTCGACCTTCTGCCCAACATTGTGGCCTTGGCGGCGAAGTTCATGACCCATGAGAAGGAGTTGCTGGAGGGGCTGACGGCGCTACGCGCCAGGGTGGCTGCTCCCTACGCAAAGGACGATCCCAAGGCTGTGGAGGAGCATCTCGATGCCTCGCGGAAGCTCGAGGCGGGCATGGCGCGGCTCTTTGCCGTGGCCGAGAACTATCCCGAGCTCCGCTCCGCCGAAACGGTGACGCGGGCTCAGGCGACATTCGAGGAAGTGGAGGGCAACATCGCCGCCGCGCGCCGCTTCTACAATTCGGCGGTGACACGGCTCAACAATGCGGTCGAGATTTTCCCCGGCTCCGTGATCGCGCGGATCGCGAATGTGCAACCGTTCCCCTTTTACGAGGTGGAAGACCCGGCAGCGCGCGAGCCCGTCGACGTCAACAAGCTGATGCCGTGAGCTCATCATGACACCGGGCGCGGATTTCGACGGCTTCTTCGCGCGCGAGATCGCGCCTTTCATTGAAAAGAAGGAGGCGGAACGGAAACTCGTGGTCTGCCGCGCGTTGTGGCGGGCCCTGCCGGTCATCGCGGCGGGGCTTCTTGCCTTTGCCGTTTCGTCGCAGCTCATCGAGAGCGAGGACGCGCGAGGCTTCGCCCTTTTCGGCAGCTTCACCGTCATGATTTTCGGCGCGCTGATGCTCACCTCCGTCATGACCTGGGGGCGGGCATTCGCGGAAGAACTCTCAACAAAGATATTCGGCCATTTCGGCTATATCTACTCGTCCAAGGCGCCGGAGAACTTTCTCGCGCCCTTCAACCAGTGCGGCCTTCTCCCGGGGTATGACCGCGCTGCGACCGAAGATCATGTGCTGGGCGAGGTCGATGGCGTTCCCTTCGAGCTTGCGGAGGCGTTTCTCGAAAAGAAGGTACGCCGCGACAAGCGCGACGACTACGATCTCGTCTTTCGGGGGCTTGTCGCGCGTTATGCCTTCCCGAAGCGCTTTGCGGGCCGCACGATCGTCCGCGGCGACAGGGGCTTCCTGAATGCCCTTGGCCATGCAGGCGCTGGAGGCGAAAGGGTCCATCTCGAAGACCCGCGCTTCGAAGAGAGGTTCGACGTCTTTTCGAGCGATCAGGTGGAGGCGCGCTACCTGCTCACGCCGGCCTTCATGGAACGGCTCGTGCGGCTTGCCGATGCGAGCGACGGGCCGATGCAGGCCGCCTTTGACGGCAACGATCTCCTTCTCGTCATCGACGGGCGGCGGGGCTATTTCGCGCAGCCTTCGCCGTGGAAAGACCTCCGCCAAAGCGATCACATCCGCACATTTGTCGAGGACATCGCCTTCATCCGCGAGATCGCCGAGACGCTGAAACTTGACGCGGCGACGAAGGTGTGAGCGCGCAAAGCGGATTGCGCGGCAGGCTCTTTCCGTGCGCCGTGTTCTGCGGCAGGCTCGCGCATCCATTCCCGGAGGTCCCATGCAGGTTGAGTTCTGGTACGAGTTCGCGAGCACCTATTCCTATCCGGCGGCGATGCGCGTCGAGCAGGCGGCGAAGGAAGCGGGCGTCGGGCTCATCTGGCGGCCCTTTCTGCTGGGGCCGATCTTCGGCGCGCAGGGCTGGAATGACAGTCCCTTCAACATCTATCCGGCCAAGGGCCGCTACATGTGGCGCGACATGGCGCGCATCTGCGAGGCGCAAGGGCTTGCGCTCAAAGAACCTGTGCGCTTTCCGCAGAACGGACTGAAGGCCGCGCGTCTCGCGCTTCTCGGTCAGGACGAGGACTGGGGGGCGGAATTCACACGCCGCGTCTATCTCGCGAATTTCGCCGGGCAGAAGGACATCTCGGACGAAGCCGTTCTCACCGGCATCCTGTCGTCGCTCGGTCTCGATGCGGGCGCCCTTCTCGTGCGCTCGAATGAACAGGCGAACAAGGACAGGCTCAAGGCGCAGACGGAGGAAGCCATCGCAAAGGGCATATTCGGCGCGCCGAGTTTCGTGGTGGGCGGCGAACTCTTCTGGGGCAATGACCGGCTCGACGACGCGCTCGACTGGGCGAAGCGTTAGCTCCTGCGGAAGCGTTCGGGCAAGTCAGCTTCCGGGGTCAGCAGGTCGTCGATAATGTCGAGCCAGACTTCCTCGATAAGTTCCGCCTTGCCTTCGCGCTGCGGGATCGAACGGGCAGGGCCTTTCGAGTAATCGGCGAAGGCCTTGTCGCGGGCTTCCTTCGAGGGCCAGCGCGCATAGGCGACGAAGTCGCCGTTCTCCGCGCGGTGGAGCCGCGAACCGCCGCCGCCATGGTCGCGCATGATGTCTTGCGTGATTTCATGCCAGCGTCGCGCGAAGTACTCCTCGCTTTCGGGCGCGACCCTCCAGCGATAGATGGCGGCTTTCATGCGTTCAAGCCTCCGTCTGCGCTTCCCTGAACCGTTCGCTTGCGCGCTTCTTCACTGTTTCGCTCTTCAACTGTCCGCAGGCCGCCATGATGTCGCGGCCACGCGGCGTGCGCACGGGGCTCGCATAGCCCGCGCGGTTGACGAAGTCGGCGAATTTTTCGATCTGCTCCCAGTCGGAGCATTCATACGGGCTGCCCGGCCAGGGATTGAAGGGGATCAGGTTGATCTTCGCAGGGATGCCCTTCAGCAGGCGGACGAGTTCCTTTGCGTCCTCCATGCCGTCGTTCACGCCCTTCAGCATCACATATTCGAAGGTAATGCGCCGCGCGTTCGACACGCCCGGATAATTCCGGCAGGCGTCGAGCAATTCCTTGATCGGATATTTCTTGTTCAAGGGCACCAGCTTGTTGCGCGTTTCGTCGTTCACGGCGTGAAGCGAGATCGCGAGCATGCAGCCGATTTCCTCGCCCGCCTTCTCGATCATCGGCACGACGCCGGAGGTCGACAGCGTGATGCGGCGCTTCGAGAGCGAAATGCCCTCGCCGTCCGAGATGACTTCCAGCGCGTCGCGCACATTGTCGAAATTGTAGAGCGGCTCGCCCATGCCCATCAGCACGATGTTGGTGATGAGACGGCCTTCCGAGTTTCGTCCGCCATCCGGCCATTCGCCCAGCGCGTCGCGCGCAATCAGGATCTGTCCGACGATTTCGCCCGCCGTGAGATTGCGCACGAGTTTCTGCGTGCCGGTATGGCAGAAGGTACAGGTGAGTGTGCAGCCGACCTGGGAAGAGACGCAGAGCGTGCCGCGTCCTTCTTCCGGAATGTAGACGGTCTCGATTTCCGGTCCCGGCACGCCCGGTATGGGCGAGGGAAGACGCAGCAGCCACTTCCGCGTGCCGTCGACCGATTTCTGCTCGGTCACGATTTCGAGGCGCGAAATGTCGAAGGCCTGGCCAAGGTTCTCGCGCAGTTCCTTCGACAGCGTCGTCATGCCGTCGAAACTCGTCAGCCCGCGATTGTAGATGCCGTTCCATATCTGGCCGGCACGCATGCGCAGGTGCTTTTCGGGCAGGCCGAAATCCTTGAGCGCCTCCATGAGTTGCGGCCGCGTGAGCCCGACAAGGCTCGGCTTTGCGCGCGGCGCGGCACCCACGGGCGCGGCGTCCCGGTTCTCATGCGCTATGTCGAGCGTGGTCATGTCGGTTCAACCGGTTTCCGGTCCTGAAAATGCACCTTGCCGCGCCTGCCGGAGCGGGCGCGGATCACCGCTTCTCATATCACAAAGGGCGCTTTTGTTGCCAATCGGCAGGTTTGCGCGGGTTTTCCGGGGTTTTTCGGCGCTTTTTCGGCTCCGGATCGGCGAAGTCCTACTTGCAGGCTTCGTCGATCTTCTTGAGCGCGGCCGACGAACCTTTCAGCGAATAGGTATCCGTCGTCAGCGTGTCGCGCTCCGACGTGCCCTTGATTTCCATGGAGCTGCCCGCTTTCAGCGCCTGTACCATCTTGCCTTCCTCGGAGGGGTTCTCGAGCCAGGCCCAGAAGCGGTGTTCGCCGCCTTCCTTGACGCCGGAGAACATCTGGAACTTGTCCGTGCCGATGGTGGCGAAGGGCCGGCTCGTCGACTTGAAGGGATAGCCGACACGCATGCTGACTTCGTTCTTCGTCTTCCGCGCGGGACGGTGCGTCACCATGAAATAGACGTCGCCCCGGCTCGCGCCGGCAGGCAGCATCTTCACGGGCGTCGTCATGGCGTAGCACATGCGGTCGTTGCCCGAGCCATAGGTATAGGCCGACCAGTCGTCATACTTGCCGAGGAGCTTCGGCGCGTCCTGGGCCTTGGCCCCGGCTGCGAAACCCGCCACCCCGAAAGTCAGGGCAAGCGCGGCAATGGCCGTGGTGAGGACTGGGGAAAGGGTCTTGCGTCGCGGCATGGTCTCCAACTCGTCTGCTCCGAATGGGCTCCGGTCGTCCGGCCCCAATGATCTCCGGGGAAGGTGGTCCGACCATAGCGGTCGGCGCAGGCGATTTCCAGTTGCCGCCCCGCAATGCCCCTTCGTGGCCTGCCGGATTGTCCTGAGGCCGGAGGGGAAATTCCCCGATTCATGTGGCGGAACCAAGGCAGAGAGCCGGTGAAACGCCCTCTGTCTGGCGGATATCCGCCCGCTCGTGCTAAGGGAGAAGCGCCGGAATTTCCGAAACCCGAGAAACAGACAAGACCTGGAGGGAGACGACCATGAAAGCCGTGCTGTGCAAGGAATATGGCCCGCCGGACAGCCTCGTGATCGAAGAGGTGCCGAGCCCGGAGCCGAAGAAGGGCGAGGTCCTGCTCGAAGTGCATGCGGCGGCGGTCAATTTTCCGGACGTCCTGATCATCGAGAACAAGTACCAGTTCAAGCCGCCGCTGCCCTTCTCGCCGGGCGGTGAGGTTGCCGGTGTCATCGCCAAGGTGGGCGAAGGCGTTACCAAGGTGAAGGTGGGCGACCGCGTCATCGGTTCGTGCGGCTGGGGCGGCTTTGCCGAAGAGATTGCGCTCGACGAAGCGCGGGTGACGCCGATCCCCGACGAGATGGACTATGTGACGGCGTCTGCCTTTCTCATGACCTATGGCACGTCGCATCATGCGCTGAAGGACCGGGCCCACCTGAAGCCCGGCGAAACGCTGCTGGTGCTGGGGGCCGCAGGCGGCGTCGGTCTTGCCGCCGTCGAGCTTGGCAAGGCGATGGGGGCGCGTGTGATTGCGGCGGCGTCGTCGGAAGACAAGCTTGCCGTCTGCAAGGAGCACGGCGCGGACGAGACGATCCTCTATCCCGCCGGTGCACTGGACAAGGATGCGCAGAAGGCGCTGACCGACAAGATCAAGGAACTGACGGGCGGGCAGGGCGCCGATGTCGTGTACGACCCGGTCGGCGGCGACTATTCCGAAGCGGCGCTGCGGGCGACGAACTGGGAAGGGCGCTTTCTGGTGGTTGGATTCGCGGCCGGTCCGATCCCGAAAATTCCGCTGAATCTGGCGCTTCTCAAGGGCTGCCAGATCGTCGGCGTGTTCTGGGGCGCCTTCACGGGACGCGAGCCGAAGCGCCATCAGGAAAACCTGAAGGAACTGATGACGTGGTTCAAGGAAGGCAAGCTCAAGCCCCATGTTTCCAAGACCTACAAGTTCGAGGAGGCGGCGCAGGCGCTGAAGGACATGGCGGCGCGCAAGGTGAAGGGCAAGATTGTCATCGTACCGTCACGATAACGTCACGAAACGGCGAAGCGGGGATAAGTGCGCATGAGGGGTAGCGCAGGATGAGGCGGGCATTCGTGACGCTTGGCATCGCGTTCGGCGTCGCCGTCGTCGCGCTATTCGCCTTTCTCATTTACGTGCTGCTCGCCTCGGGCGACCCGAAATACTGGGAAGGAGAGATCGCGGCTTTCGAGCGCCGCGATGTCTCCAACCCGCCGCCCGAAAACGCCGTGCTCTTCGTGGGCGGACGCGATCTGAGACTGTGGCCCTCATTCGCCGAAGACATGGCCCCCATCACAATTATCCAGCGTGGCTTCGGGGGCGCGCAGCTTTCCCACATCAATCATTACCGGGCGCGCATCGTGCTGCCCTACGATCCACGCGCGATCGTGGTCATGGCGGGCGAGGCGGATCTGTCCGACGTGCGCGGACGGCGCCCCGAAGACCTGCTCGACGACTTCCGGACCTTCGCGCTGTCGCTGCGCGCGGAGGGCGAGAAATCCCCGATTTATTTCGTGTCGCTCAGGCCGGCGCCCGCCCGCGAGGAACGCTGGTATGGCCAGCAGCGCGCCAATGCGCTGATCGCCGATTACGTGCGTGGCGAGCGGGACATGCATTTCATCGACGTGTCTTCGGCCATGGTCGATGGACAAGGCAAGATTCGCGAAGACCTCTATCGCTGGGACGGGCTCACGCTCAACGACAAGGGATACGAAACGCTCGGCCCGATCATCCGCCAACGGCTCATCGATGCCGGCTATGGCGGCCTTCGCTCGAGCCGCTGAAGAATAGAAAAATATACAGGGAGAGAGACGATGGAAAATTTTTCCAGGGAAACGAAGGCGGGCACGCTTCACGGCAGCTATGACGCGAAGTTCAAGGAAGTGGCGGATGCCTTCATCGAGAATTTCGAGACGCGCGACGAAGTGGGCGCGAATGTCGCGATCACGCTCGAGGGCAAGACCGTCGTCGATATATGGGGCGGCAGGAAGGCGCGCGACGGCGAGCCCTGGGACAAGGACACCGTCTCCATCGTCTTTTCCTGCACCAAGGGCGCGACGGCGCTGTGTGCGCATATGCTCGCCGACCGGGGCAAGCTCGACCTCGATGCGAAGGTCGCGGATTACTGGCCCGAATATGCGAAGAACGGCAAGGAAGAGACGCTCGTCTCGATGATGCTCGATCATTCCGCCGGTCAGCCGCATCTCAGGACGAAGCTCAAGGACGGCGCCTATTACGACTACGACTACATGGTGAAGCTTCTGGAAGAGGAAGAGCCCTTCTGGAAGCCCGGTGTGCGCAACGGCTATCACGGCGTCAGCTTCGCCTGGACGGTGGGTGAGGTCGTGCATCGCGCGGCGGGCAAGCGCACGGGCAAGTTTTTCGCCGATGAGGTGGCAAAGCCGCTCGGCCTCGATTTCCATATCGGCACGCCCGAAGAAGTCGAACCGCGCATCGCGCCGATGATCTTTGCCGAACCCGATCCCGCGGCGGCGAACTCGAAGTTCACGCAGGCGCTGATGACGGACCCGGCGAGCCCGGCGCATCTCTTCCTGCTCAATGGCGGCAACGCCAATTTCAATTCGCGCGAGGCCCACGCCGCCGAAATCGGTTCGGCGAACGGCATCACCAACGGGCGCGGGCTCGCCGGCATGTACGCACCGCTTGCGAATGGCGGCGGCAAGCTTGTCTCGCGGGATACGGTCGAACGCATGGGCCGCGTCGCCATGGGAACGCATGAGGATGCGACGCTTCTCATCCCGACGCGCTTCGCGCCCGGCTACATGAAGTCGATGGACAACCGCAAGCTCAAGAACGAACCGAACTCCTCCTGCATCATGGGCGATGCGGCTTTCGGCCATGTCGGCATGGGCGGTTCGCTCGGCTTCGCCGACCCGGAAGCCCGGATGAGCTTCGGCTACAACATGAACCGGATGGGCTTCGGCATCCTGCTCAACGATCGCGGACAGGCGCTGGTCGACGCGGCCTATCGTTCGCTCGGTTATCGCTCGAATGCGAGCGGCGTCTGGGCGACGTAACGCGGCTTTTGGGAAGCAGCCTGCACATTCATGAACTGAAAATCGTCACGGCCCGATTCATTCGGGCCGTCCACGTCTTGAGGCAAACTCGGAAATTAAAGACGTGGATGACCCGGACAAGCCGGGTCATGACGGCTGAGGTTGTGGATATGAATCATTCTTCGTCTTTCGCGGGCAGGCCGAGCGCCTGCCGCGCGGCCCTGCGGTGACGCGGCTTCATGTAGCTGGAGACGAGGCCGAGCGCGGCCATGAGCACCGTCGCGTCGTCGGTAAAGCCGAAGGCGGCGACGATGTCGGGAATGAAGTCGGCGGGCATCACGAAATAGGCGAGGGCTGCGAGAAGCGTCGCGCGGACGCGGATCGGCGTTTCGGGATCGCGCGCGCAGAACCAGGCGGCCGCCGCCTCCTCGGCGAAGGGCACCTTGCCGGCAACGCGCGCCATCTTCTTCCAGAAGCCTTCGCGCACGGTCTTCTCGTTCCGCGCCATGACGGCGGGAAGCTCGTATTTCGGATCACCGAATTCCTTTTCGGCGCTTTCCGCGTCCATATCGCCTCGAGAAGAGGACATGGCCTCCCTCCGTGCTGCTTGCCGCCCCTTTACCTTCGCTGCGTCTCCAAGATGGGGCGAAGGGCCTCGCCTTGCAAGCCAAGGGCGACGTTACGTAAATCGCCGGATCGCGCAGATTGCCTTTATTCCGGCGATTTTTGGCTCGCTCTTTCGCCGCCGAATTTGTTAAATCGGCGCCAATCGGGCGGCCGGCATAGGCACCCGCATACAGGGAAACGCAAGGACCGGCCCAAAGAGGTCCGCGCAGAGAAGGAATGACCCCATGAAACTCGACAGCAGCATCAGCGCCATCATCACGGGCGGCGCATCGGGCCTCGGCGCGGCGACCGCGCGCCGCCTCGCCAAGGAAGGCGTGAAGATCGGCATTTTCGACCTTCAGGAAGACAAGGGCGAGGCGCTGGCGAAGGAGCTCGGCGGCGTCTTCGCGAAAGTGAACGTGACGGACGAAGCAAGCGTCGACGCGGGCTTCGAGAAGGTGCGCGCGGCGATCGGCCAGGAGCGCATCCTCGTGAATTGCGCGGGCACGGGCAACGCGATCAAGACCGCCTCCAAGAACAAGGAGACGGGCAAGCCGGAGCATTTCCCGCTCGACAAGTTCAACCTCATCATCCAGATCAACCTCGTCGGCACCTTCCGCTGCATCGCGAAGTCGGCGGCCGGCATGCTCACCCTCGACCCGCTGCCGGATGGCGATCGCGGCGCGATCGTGAACACGGGCTCCGTCGCCGCGCAGGACGGCCAGATCGGCCAGGCTGCCTATTCGGCCTCGAAGGCGGGCGTCGTCGGCATGACGCTGCCGATCGCGCGCGACCTCAGCCGCGAAGGCATTCGCGTGAACACGATCCTGCCGGGCATCTTCGACACGCCGCTGCTCGCGGGCGCGCCGGAGAAGGTTCGCCAGGCGCTCGGCGCGCAGGTGCCGTTCCCGGCCCGTCTCGGCAATCCGGACGAGTATGCCTCGCTCGCCTGCGAGATGATCCGCAACGGCTACTTCAACGGCGAGACGGTTCGTCTCGACGGCGCGATTCGCATGGCGCCGCGCTGATACGTTTCCAATAGTCGGAAAAACGAAGCCCCGGTGGAAACACCGGGGCTTTTTTGCTTTTAGATCGCCGCTGCATGGGGACGGTCGAGCCGACCCGGCGTTGTCCGGTTAGATGAAAACGTTGCTGCGGCAGCCTACTTGCTCACCCAAACCCGTCATGGCCCGCTTTATGCGGGCCATCCACGTCTTGGTGGCACGAAAGGCAGGAAAGAAAGACGTGGATGACCCGGACGAGTCCGGTCATGACGGCGGTTTTCAGGTCAGCGAGCACAAGCCGGGCAATGACAGGGTATGACAATGGAACGGAAATTCGACTCCCTCATCATTCCGGCAACTCGCTCGACCCCGTGATGAGGCGCACGCCCTGGCGAAGCGTCACATGGGCCCATATCCAGTGCAGCATGACGATGAGCCGGTTGCGGAAGCCGATCAGGAAACAGATATGCGCCGCGCCCCATACGAGCCAGGCGATGAAGCCTTTCATCCGTATACGCTTGAAATCGCGCGCCCTACTTCTTCTTCGCCGCCTTTCCTGCCTTGCCCGCCCACTTGTCCATGAGGGCCGCGAGTTTCACGTCCTTTTCGGAAAGGCCGTCCGCGTCATGCGTCGTCAGAACCACATCGACGCGGTTATAGACATTCGCCCATTCGGGGTGGTGGTCGGCCTTTTCGGCGGCGAGCGCGACGCGCGACATGAAACCGAAGGCTTCGTTGAAGTCCCTGAACCGGAAGGTCTTCCCGATGGCGTCGCGGCCTTTCACCTTCGACCAGCCCTTCAGCTTTTCGAGGGCTTTTTCCCGCTCTTTTCCCGTCAGTTTCGAGACCGCCGGATTGCCGCTCATTTTCGCCTCCTCGATGCACATGGTTTGCGGGCAGAGCCTCGCGCTCTTAAGCTCTGCGCGCAAGAGAGGATATGCCGATGGATTGGGATAATGCGCGGGCGCCCTCGCTCGCCGATTTCGAGCGGATCGCGGACGAGGCCTTTGCGCGGCTGCCGGAGGGCTTCCGGGCGCGTTGCGAGGGGCTCATCATTCGCGTCGAGGATTTTCCGGACGAGGACATCGCCGCCGAAATGGAGCTTGAAAGCCCGTTCGAACTTCTCGGTCTCTATCAGGGCATCAGCCATGTCGAACGCTCGGTGATGGAGCCCATGCACATGCCGGACATGGTGTTTCTCTATCGCCGGCCGCTGCTCGACTACTGGGCGGAATTCGACGAGACGCTCGGGCATCTCATCACACATGTGCTGGTGCATGAGATCGGTCATCACATGGGTCTTTCCGACGAGGACATGCACGCGATCGAGGAAGCGGCGGGACGGGGATAAGCTTCTCTTCCTACCCTCCCCTCGGGGAGGGTCAAACCGCGCAAGCGGTTTGGGGCGGGGGCCGAGCATCCGCGAACACACAAGCTGGCGTATTCATCGCAGCAGCGCCGCGACCCCGCCCCGAAATCTGCTTCGCTGTCGCTCGCATATTTCGACCCTCCCCCAAGGGGAGGGTGGGAGGAGGTGCAATGCCTGCCGCTAATCTTCCTCTTCCCAATCGATATCCGGATAGCGCTTCTCCGCCACGTAAGGGCCGCCGCCCGTGCTTGCCCTGGCCGAAAAGAGCGTGAAACGCTCGACCGTGAAGGCGGGCGCGGCGAAGGGCGAATTCGCGCGGATGAAATTGTAGACGGCGCCGGTTTCGACGCGGCCGAGACGGGCGATCGTGACATGCGGGGTGAAGTTGCGTGTGTCGGGCTTGAGGCCGATGCGCCGCGCGGCGCTTTCGTGACGCCCCTGCAGGATGCGCAAGGGTTCCGACGGCCTGACGCCCGCCCACAAGGTGTGCGGGCGCGCGCCGCCGAATTCGCCGAGCCCCTCGATCTCGATGTCGAAGGGCTCGACGGGGACCCCTTCCAGTTCCTCGGCGAAGTCGCTTGCGACGTCTTCCGGGATATCGCCCGCGAAGCGCAGCGTGATGTGGAAGTCCGGCCGCTCGATCCAGCGCGCGCCGTCGAGACCCTGCTGCAGGCGCGCGAGCCGCTCCGCCACTTCGTCGGGGATTTCGAGTGCTGTGAAGAGCCGGATCATGGCTGCCGTTCGTGCGTGGTCGCTGGTGGTCTCGACTCTCGTTTCTTCTTTACCTCCCCCTTGAGGGGAGGTCGAGAAATTCGCATCGCGGATTTCTCGGGTGGGGGGCGCGGGAAAAAAGAGATGGGCGGTACCCGACGCTAAGGCTCCAACCCCCACCCGCAAAATCCTTCGGATTTTCCGACCTCCCCGCAAGGGGGAGGTGAAGACAAAGGATCATGTCGCGGCGGCGGCCCAGCCCTCACGGCGCGGGGTTCGGCTGGTCGAGATGCGCGGCCTCGATCTCCTTCTCGAGTTCCTCGGTCCATTTCACGTCCACGCTGGTGACGGCGAGTTTCAACTGCTCCATCGTCGTCGCGCCGATGATGTTGGAGGTGACGAAGGGACGCGTCGTCACGAACTGGTTCGCCATTTGCGACGGATCGAGGCCGTGCTTCCTGGCGATGGCGAGGTAGCTGTCGATGGCGCGGTTCGCCTGCGGGCTTTCGTAGCGCTGCAGCCGGTTGAAGAGCGCCTTGCGCGAGCCTTCCGGCAGGGCGCCGTTCTGGTACTTGCCGGTGAGGTAGCCTTGCGCGAGCGGCGAATAGGCAAGAAGGCCGACGCCGTCCCTGTGCGCGATCTCGGAGCCGCCGAGTTCGAAGGTGCGGTTGATGAGATTGTAGGCGTTCTGGATCGACTGCACGCGGGGCAGGCCTTTCGTCTTCGCGTGATGCAGGAAGGTCATGGTGCCCCAGGGGGTTTCGTTCGAGAGGCCGATGAAGCGGACCTTGCCGGACTTCACGATCTCGTGCAGCGTTTCGAGGATTTCGCCGATCGGATGGCATTCGCCCTCGACATGCCTGTAGCCGAGGCCGCCGAAAAGATTGATCGGCCGGTCCGGCCAGTGAAGCTGGTAGAGGTCGATATAATCCGTCTGCAGACGTTTGAGGCTCTTGTTCACCGCTTCGACAATCTGCGCCTTGCTCTGCTCGGTGCCCGCGCCATCGTCGCGGAGCCAGGTCATCGGGCTGCGGCCCGCGACCTTGGTGGCGAGGATCACCTTGTCGCGGTTCTTGCGCGCCTTGAACCAGGAGCCGATGATCTTCTCGGTTGCGCCTTGCGTCTGCGGTTTCGGCGGCACGGCATACATTTCCGAGGTGTCGAAGAAGTTGATGCCCTGCGCGATGGCGTAATCCATCTGCTCGTGGCCTTGCGCCTCCGTGTTCTGCTCGCCCCAGGTCATCGTGCCGAGACAGATCGAGCTCACCTTGACGCCGGTGCGGCCGAGTTCGCGATATTCCATGAAGTTCCCCCCTGGGTTCTCAGTTTGTTGGTTGATATGGTTTGCGGCGGGCCGCGCAGACAGGCGCGCCCGTGTGAAAGGAGACCGTTCTCCGTCAGTTGGCGGCGCTGCGCTTTGCCCGCGCGCGCTCGATCAGTTCCTCGACCCTGGGCAGGATGCGCTCGACGATGATGGCGACTCCTTCCGCCGTCGGATGGATGCCGTCGCCGAGGTTGAGCGCCGGGTCGGCGGCCACGCCTTCGAGGAAGAAGGGATAGAACACGAGGCCTTCGCGCTCCGCAAGTTCGGCGAAGATGGGGTTGAACTCGTCGCCATAGTCGCGCCCGAGATTGGGCGGCGCGTACATGCCGGCGAGGAGGATGGGCAGGCCGCGCGCCTTCAGGCGGGAGACGATCTCGTCGAGGTTCCGGCGGGTGATTTCGGGGTCGATGGCGCGCAACGCATCGTTGGCGCCGAGTTCGACGATGACGGCGTCGGCCCCAGGCCCCACCGCCCAGTCGAGGCGGGCAAGGCCGCCCGATGTCGTGTCGCCCGAGACGCCCGCATTCACGACCTTCACGTTCTCGTGACCGGCTTTCGCAAGTGCGCGGCCAAGCTGTTCGGGGAAGCCTTCGCCGGGGCCGAGCAGATAGCCCGCCGTCAGGCTGTCGCCGAGCGCGACGATGGTAAGCTCGTCCGATGCGTCGGCGGGCGGCGCCGCGAGAAGGACGAGAAGGAGCGCGGTGGCCGCGAAAAGCTTGCAAAGCGGACCCGAGAGGCCATATCGCATAATATCGTCTGCCTTCCTTCGAGACCCGCTTCACCACAAAGGCTCAACGCGTTTGCCCGATACAATCATCGAACTCGACAGCGTGAAACTCAGCCTGCCGAGTGCGGCCGGTCCGGTCAACATTCTCCGGGGGATCGACCTTTCCATCGCGAAGGGCGAGACCGCCGGTCTGGTGGGGCCGTCCGGTTCCGGCAAGTCCACGCTTCTCATGGTGCTGGCCGGTCTCGAAAGGCCGAGCTCGGGGCGCATCGCCTGTGCGGGCGAAGACCTCACCCTTTACGGCGAAGACCAGCTCGCGCGCTTCCGCCGCGATCATATAGGGATCGTCTTCCAGTCCTTCCACCTCATTCCGACGATGACGGCGCTGGAGAATGTCGCGATCCCGCTTGAATTCGCCGGCCGGAAGAACGCCTTCGAGCGGGCGGAAGAGGAGCTTCGGCTTGTCGGGCTCGCGCACCGGCTCACGCATTATCCGGGGCAGCTTTCGGGCGGCGAGCAGCAGCGCGTCGCGCTTGCCCGCGCGGTGGCGGGCGATCCGGAAATCCTGCTCGCCGACGAGCCGACCGGCAATCTCGACCAGTCGACGGGTGCGGAAATCATCGAACTCATGTTCGACCTGCACCGGCGCAAGGGCGCAACGCTGGTGCTCATCACGCATGACGAGGCGCTGGCGGCACGTTGCCACCGGATCGTGCGGTTGCGCGACGGGCTCATTGAAAGCATCGAGGCGGGAGCGGCGGCATGAGCGGCGTGGACGCGCCGCTCGGGCTTGCCTTCCGGCTGGCGCGGCGCGAGCTGCGCGGCGGGCTTGCGGGATTTCGCGTCTTCATCGCCTGTCTGGCGCTCGGCGTCGCGGCCATCGCGGGCGTCGGCTCGGTTTCGGCGGCGCTCACGCACGGGCTCGCGCAAGGCGGACAGGATATTCTCGGCGGCGATATCGCGCTGCGGCTCATCCATCGCGAAGCGAGCGCGGAAGAGCTTGCCCATATCACCGAGGGCACGGTTGTTTCCATCTCGGCGGAAATGCGCGCCATGGCGCGGAGCGCCGGAGAAGAGGGCGCGCGTGGCACCGAGGGAAGCGAGGGACGCGGCCAGACGCTTGTCGAACTGAAGGCGGTGGACGGCGCCTATCCGGTATATGGCGAGATGACGCTCGAACCGGCCATGCCGCTTGCCGATGCGCTTGCCATGCGCGACGGGCGGCCGGGCGTCGTCGTCGAACCCAATTTGCTGAGCCGTCTCGGCGTCAATGTTGGCGGTGTCATCCGCATCGGCGAGGAAACATTCGAGCTGCGCGCGACGATCGCACATGAGCCGGACCGTGTGTCGGACGGTTTCGCGCTCGGACCGCGCGCCATGATCTCGCGCGATGCGCTTGTCGGCACGGGCCTCGTGCAGCCCGGCAGTCTGGTCCAGTACCAGTACCGGATCGCGCTGCCCGCGAATGCACGCACGCCGGAAGACATCGCGGCATGGACGGCGGCGCTCAACGAGCGCTTTCCCGATGCGGGCTGGCGCGTGACGGATCGCAGCGACAGCGCGCCCGGCGTGCGCCGCTTCGTCGAGCGCGTGGCGCTCTTTCTTTCGCTTGTCGGGCTCACGGCGCTCGTCGTCGGCGGTGTCGGCGTCGCCAATGCGGTCAAATCCTATCTCGACGGAAAGCGCGAGGTGATCGCGACCTTCAAATGCCTCGGGGCGCCAGGTGCGCTCATCTTCCGCATCTACCTGATCCAGGTGCTCGCCCTTGCCATTGTCGGCATTGCGATCGGTCTTGCCATCGGCATGGCGGCGCCCTTCATCGTGGATGCGGTTGCGGGCGACATGATCCCCATTCCCGCCGAGATGGGGCTTTATGGCGGGCCGCTGCTGCTTGCTGCTGCCTATGGCGTGCTGACGGCGCTCGCCTTCGCGATCTGGCCGCTGGCGCGCGCCCGCGAGGTGCCCGCGGCGGGGCTCTTCCGCGACATCGTCGCACCGGCGCGCCGCTTGCCACGCCCGGTCTATGTTGCGGCGACGGCGGGCGCGCTTTTCGTGCTTGCCGCACTTGCCGTCGCGATCGCGGAGGAGCGCCTCTTCGCGCTCTGGTTCGTGGCGGCGGCCGCCGGCGTCTTCGTCGTGCTCACGCTGGCGGCGCAAGGCATCATGGCGCTTTCGGCGCGCGCGCCGCGCCTCAACTCGCCGGAGCTCCGCCTCGCGCTCGCCAATATTCACCGGCCGGGCGCGCCGACCCCGGCCGTCGTGCTTTCGCTCGGCCTCGGTCTCACACTGCTCGTCACCGTGTCGCTCATCAACGGCAATCTGACCGGCGAGATTGCAAATGAGCTGCCCGAACGGGCGCCCGCCTTTTTCTTCGTCGACATCCAGCCGGACCAGACGGATGCACTCGAAAGCCTGGTGACAGGCACGCCGGGCGTCACCGCATTCAACCGCGTGCCGATGCTGCGCGGCAAGATCGCGGCGGTGAACGGCGTGCCCTCGGACAAGGTGGAGGTGACACCCGAAGCGCAATGGGCGCTCAGGGGCGACAGGGGCATCACCTATTCGCGAAGCCTGCCCGAAGGATCGACGCTCGTCCGGGGAACGTGGTGGCCGGAGGATTACGAAGGGCCGCCGCTCGTCTCCTTCGGCGAAGATCTCGCCCAGGGCTTCGGCATCGATGTCGGCGACACGATCACCGTCAATGTGCTCGGCCGCGAGATCACGGCGGAGGTCGCCAATACGCGCGCCATCGACTGGACGAGCCTCGGCATCAATTTCGTGCTCGTGTTTTCGCCGGGCATGCTGTCGGCCGCGCCGCATACGGTGCTGGCGACGGTCGAGATGGAAGGAAGTCCGCAAGCGGAGGAAGCGCTGGAGCGCGAGGTGACATCGCGGTTTCCAAACGTTACTTCGGTTCGCGTGCGCGAGGCGCTGCAGGCGGTGAACGGGCTTCTCGAGAATTTCGCCATGGCGGTGCGCGCGACAGGCGGGGTGACGCTTGCCGCAGGCGTGCTCGTGCTTGCGGGCGCGATGGCGGCAGGGTTTCGCACGCGGGTGCGCGATGCGGTCGTGCTCAAGGTGCTCGGGGCGACCCGGGGGCGAATCCTCGGTATCTATGTCCGGGAATATGCGGCGCTCGGGCTTGCGACGGCGCTCGTGGCGGCGCTGGCGGGAACCGCCGCGGCCTGGGTCGTCATCACCATGGTCATGGAAATGCCGTGGCGTTTCCTGCCGGGCACGCTCGGGCTGACCATCGCAGCGGCCACGCTTGTCACGGTTGCGCTCGGGCTTCTGGGGACCTGGCGGGCGCTTTCCGTTCCGTCCGCTTCCGTGCTTCGGGCCGACTGACCGGCGAAGGTTAAATTTACGCCATCCGCCATGACTGGCGAAAGCCGTATTTTACGACATTTCAAAGACTTAACTGCCGAACCCGCGGCGGAAACCTTCCGGTTTTTCTTGAATTCGCCTCTTCATCCGCCAATATACTGCTCAGCACACTCAGGAGGGTGCAGATACATGGCGAACTACGATCAGGAACGGCTCCATCAGACCCGTGTCGGCGCGCGCGCCGACATGTCGATCGATCAGGGCCTCCGGAGCTATATGCTCAGCGTCTACAACTACATGGCGGGCGCACTCGCGCTGACCGGGCTCGTTGCCTATTTCGCCTTCACGACTGCGACGGTCGAAACCGCGCAAGGCCTCGGCCTCACGAGTTTCGGCGAGACGCTCTACACGAGCCCGCTGCGCTGGGTCGTGATGCTGGCACCGCTCGGCTTCATCCTGGTGCTCAGCTTCGGCATTCAGAAGCTCAGCCTCTCGGCGACGCAGGCGCTTTTCTGGGCCTTTGCCGGCGTGATGGGCCTGTCGCTGTCGTCGATTTTCCTCGTCTATACGGGGCAGAGCATCACGACGACCTTCTTCGTGACGGCGGCGGCCTTCGGCTCGCTCAGCCTTTACGGCTATACGACCAAGCGCGACCTGACCGGCATGGGCTCGTTTCTCATCATGGGCCTGTTCGGCATCATCATCGCGATGGTCGTGAACATTTTCCTGCAGAGCTCGGCGCTGCAATTCGCGATCTCGGTGCTCGGCGTGCTGATCTTCGCGGGCCTCACCGCCTACGACACGCAGCGTATCAAGGGCATGTACTACGAAGCCGACAGCGCCGTCGTTGCCGGCAAGAAAGCCGTGATGGGCGCGCTGTCGCTCTATCTCGACTTCATCAACATGTTCCTGTTCCTGCTGCGTTTCATGGGCAGCCAGCGCGGCTAAGCGCCCCGCATGACGGAACGATAAAGCCCCGGCGATGCCGGGGCTTTTTGTTCAAGGCATGGTTCCCTCACGCGTCGATGAGGCGGAGCGAGCGCTTCTCGAAGACCTTGAGCACCTGGGCAAGATCGTGGCCGCGCTTGAGCACAAGGCCCGTCGCCGCGATCACGCTGTAGGCGCCCTGCCGCCTCGCGAGCTTCGGGCGTTTCTCGATGCGGTAGAGAGGCATTTCGCTGGCGCGCCGGAAGACCGAGAAGACGGCCACATCGCGAAAACCGCCCATCGCGTAGTCGCGCCATTCGCCCTCGGCGACCTTCCGCCCATAGACGGAGAGGATCGCGTCGAGTTCCGCGCGGTCGAAGAAGACCTCGGCTTCCCGCGGCCGCGCGCCCGGCGTTTCCGGCAGCCTCGCGGTTCCGACAAGGCTGAGGCGGGTTTGCGCCGCTCCGCCGCGGACATCGTAGTCGGCACTGTCGGACATGCGGCGCCTTTCGCTGGTTCGGGCCGGGACTGTGCACAAGCATGGCACGAGGAGCGCGCCGCCGTCACCCGATTGTTACGAAAACCGCGGAGAGCAGCGCTTTTTCGCTGAAACGGCAATAAGGGCGAAACCACAATATTGCCTTGTTTCAGCCCTTGGGCAGCCACACTGAACCTCCATCTTTGCATCGTTGCCTCATTGGCCCGGTTCCCTGCGACGTTCCGGTTTCATCAGCCCCCCAGCCCCACCGGGATAGATTGGGGGAGCCGGGCCACCCCTTCCCCCGGGGAGAGACAACGTCTTCCAAGAAAAGAGCGACAGCTCCGCCGCCCGGGACTCCCCCCTCCCGGGCGGCTTCTTTTTGTGCGCCTTTCCGCGGCCTTCCGGGCGTGGTGGCGCGCTGCCGCCAGATGAAGCATCTTTCACTTGAAGGGCTTTGCGCCCTGTCCTACACAAGCTCCCGTCTTGCCGAGCTTTTCGGGGGAAGAGCGGAAGACGGCGCGCGATGCGGAACGGCCGGAAAGGCCGCTCCGGCGACGCTCGAGGGAGAGACGCGATCAACCGGTCTGACAGGGATATGGCGAGCGGAAAAGCCGCGGGCGCAGCAGGTGGCGAGCCGATGATTGTCATCGACGGGCTCACCAAGCAGTTCGGTCCATTCACCGCCGTCGACGGGATCAGCTTTTCCGTCGCCAAGGGCGAAGTACTCGGCTTCCTCGGGCCGAACGGCGCCGGCAAATCCACAACGATGAAAATGGTGACGGGCTTTCTTGCACCGAGCGCGGGATCGGCGCGCGTCTGCGGCCACGACATCGTCACCTCGACGCTCGATGCGCAGCGCATGATCGGCTATCTGCCGGAAGGCGCGCCCGCCTATGGCGACATGACGGCGCGCGGCTTTCTCAAATTCATTGCGCGGGTGCGCCGTCTTTCGGGCGCGGAGGCGGACAAGGCGATCGACAGCGCGGTTGAGGCGACGGAACTTGCCGGCGTTCTCGAGCAGCCGATCGACACGCTCTCCAAGGGTTTCCGCCGCCGTGTCGGCCTGGCCCAAGCGATCCTCCACAATCCGCCCGTCCTCATCATGGACGAGCCGACCGACGGTCTCGATCCGAACCAGAAATTCGAAGTGCGCAAGCTCATCGGCCGCATGGCCGCCGAGAAGGCCATTGTCATCTCGACGCATATCCTGGAAGAGGTGGATGCGATCTGCACGCGCGCGCTCATCATCAACCGCGGCCGGATCGTTGCGGACGGCACGCCCGCCGAACTCATGTCGCGCTCGCGCTACCACAATGCGGTGTCGCTGACGCTTGGCGGCCGCACGACGGTGGAAACGGCGGAGAAGCTGCGCTCGCTCGCGGGCATCGAGAGCATCGAAGTTTCCCCGCGCGGCGACGAGACGACCTTCACGCTCTTTCCCGCCCGTTCGGGCGAAGGCGACACGATGCTGGTCGACGCCGTGGCGCGGATTGCGCGCGAGGAGAACTGGCAGGTGCGCGCGCTTTACGGAGAGGCCGGCCGCCTCGACGAAGTGTTCCGCCGCCTGACGCGATCCGATGCGGGCGGAAAGGAAGCGGCATGAACGAACTTCTCGCCGTTTTCCGCCGCGAGCTCGGCGGTTATTTCGCGACACCGCTCGCCTTCATCTTCATCGTGATCTTCCTGTTCACGATGGGCGCCTTCACCTTCTATCTCGGCGCCTATTACGAGAGCGATCAGGCGGACCTCACGATCTTCTTCAACTTCCATCCCTGGCTCTACCTGTTCCTCATTCCCGCCATTTCCATGCGGCTGTGGGCGGAAGAGCGGCGTTCGGGATCGATCGAGCTTCTCTTGTCGCTGCCCGTGCCGCTCTGGGCGGCGGTGCTCGGCAAGTTTCTGGCCGCCTGGGCCTTTTCGGGCATCGCGCTCGCGCTCACCTTTCCGATGTGGCTCACCGTCAATTATCTCGGCGACCCGGACAACGGCGTCGTGCTTGCGGGCTATCTCGGCAGTTTCTTCATGGCGGGCGGCTATCTCGCCATCGGCTCTTGCCTGTCGGCGGTGACGCGCAACCAGGTGATTGCCTTCGTCGTGAGTGTCGCTGTGTCGTTTCTCTTCACGGTGTCGGGACTTCCCATCGTGATCGACTTCTTCGCAAGCTGGGCGCCGCAGCAGGTGCTGTCCACCATCGCGTCGTTCTCCTTCCTCACGCATTTCGAGGCGATCACGCGTGGCGTCATCGACCTTCGCGACATCGTCTACTTCACCACGTTGATCGGCGCCTGGCTCATCGCCTGCGGCATCGTGGTCGACATGAAGAAGGCGGGGTAGGGGATGTTCAACGGGCAGATCAGCCGCTCGGCCTATCGCATCATCATGCTGGTGCTGCTTGCCGTGCTCTTCCTTTCGGTGAACATGTTCTCGAACGTGGTGTTCCGCTCGGCGCGGATCGACCTTACCGAGAACAGCCTCTACACGCTCTCGGACGGCACGCGGGAAGTCGCCGCGGCGATCGAGGAGCCGATCACGCTGCGCTTCTTCTATTCGGAAAAGCTTGCGACCGATTACGGCCGCATCCGCACCTATGCGGGCCATGTGCGCGACCTGCTGGAGGAAATCCGCGCGGCGTCGGGCGGCAAGGTGCGCCTCGAGGTGATCGAGCCCGAGCCCTTCTCCGAGGAAGAAGACCTTGCCATGTCGCTCGGCCTCAAGGGCGCGCCGACGCAGAGCGGCGACATCATCTATTTCGGCCTTGTGGGCACCAATTCGGTGGACGGGCTCGAAGCCATTCCCTTCTTCACCGACGAGCGCGAGCAGTATCTCGAATACGATATCGCGCGGATGATCCAGAACCTGAGCCGGCCCGAGCGCCCCGTGCTCGGCATCGTCACCAATCTCCCGCTCGACACGGGAACGGGCGGCCTCATGTCGGCGATGCGCGGCGATTCGCTGCCCTTCATGATCTATGAAGAATTGCGCAACCGCTTCGAGATCGAGTTCCTGGAGCAGCAGTTCCAGAAGGTGCCGGATCGTGTCGACGTTCTGATGATTGCGCATCCAAGGCCGCTCGACACACCGACGCTCTATGCGCTCGACCAGTTCGTGATGCGGGGCGGGCATGTGCTTGCCTTCGTCGATCCGCATTCGGAGGTGAGCCTCACGGCCGGGCCGAACGGGGATCCGATACGCGGCTACACGGAGCAGTCCGATCTCGGGCCGCTTCTGGAAAGCTGGGGCGTGCATTACGACGCCTCGAAGATCGCCGGCGACCGGAAGCTCGCGCAGCGCGTGCAGACGGGGCTCGATGCGCGCCGGCAGGAGAGCGACTATGTGCTCTGGCTCGCCGTGCCGCGCGAGAATGTGGATGCGAACGATCTCGTGACGGCAAATGTCTCGCGCCTCAATCTCGGCACGGTGGGCTATTTCACGCCGGTCGAGAACGCGACCACGGTGTTCTCGCCGCTCGTCACCACGTCGGAGGAATCTCAGCTCTACGACGTCGAAGAGGTGAAGAAGGGGCCGCGCCCGGACGATCTCCTTCGCAATTTCAAGCCGTCGGAGCAGCGCTACGCCATCGCGGCGCGGCTGTCGGGTCCGGTGAAGAGCGCGTTCTCCGGCCCGCCGGAGGAAGAACCCGTGGCGCAGGAAGGCGCCGCCTCGCCACGCCGCTCCAAGGAGAAGGCGGGACCGCATGTCGCGGAATCGCAGAAGGACGCGAACATCATCGTCTTCGCGGATAGCGACATTTTCGACGACCGCTTCTGGGTCAGGACGGAATCCTATCTTGGCGAGCGCGTGGCGCAGCCGATCGCCGACAACGCCGTCTTCATCATGTCCGCCATCGACAATCTGATGGGGTCGAACGAACTCATCTCGCTTCGGGCGCGCAGCAAGTCCGACCGGCCCTTCGCCGTGGTGGAGGAGCTTCGCCGCTCGGCCGAACGGCGCTTCCTCGCCGAGCAGGAAACGCTCGAGAAGAAGATCGAAACGGCCGAACGGAACCTCACCGCCTTGCAGACGGGCGGCGCGAGCACCGATGCCGCGAGCGGCGGACCTGACGACGAGGAGGCGGCGGCCATCAAGCAGTTCCGCCGCGAGCTTCTCGAAAGCCGCAAGGCGCTGCGCGACGTGCAGGGCGATCTTCGCCGCGATGTCGAGCGGCTGGGCGCGCAGCTTCGCTTCTTCAACATCGCCCTCGTGCCGCTGCTGCTTGCGGTCATTGCGGGTGTGGCGGCCATCCTGCGGTATCGCCGCCGCAAGGCGCGCGTGGAAAAGAGGGCGTGACGGTCATGTGGCAGACCCTCTGGAACAACAAGCCGCAGCGGAACCTCGCGCTGCTTGCCGCCGCCACCTTGATTGCGGTGATTGCCGCAAGCGTTGCCGTCGTGAACGACCGGAGCAGCGTGCGGACGAGCTTCGTGCCCTATCCGCTCTTCGAGGGGCTCGATGCGAAACTCGATCGGGTCGACCGGATCGTCTATACGGCGAGCCGGGGCATGAACGGCGTTTCGCAGATCGAACTCAAGCGCGATGCGGATGGCGGCTGGGTCGCGCCTTCGCGCGGCGGCTATCCGGTGAGCGAAGGTCTCATCAAGAAAACCTTGCTCGGCGTCGGTCAGATGGAAGCCTACGAGCCGCGCACGGCCAATCCCGAATGGCACCGCAATCTCGGCCTGCTGAAACCCGAGGATATCGGTTCGGCGATGCGCGTCGAATTCTTCGACGGCGAGGAGCGGCTCGCCGGTCTTCTCGTCGGCAAGGTGCCCGAGCGGGCGGTGGACGTGAAAGGCGAAGGCCTCATCTATGTGCGCCGCGACGGCGAGGACGAAACCTTTCTCGCGCGCGGCCGGCTGCCGCTCTACAAGAGCGTGAACGACTGGCTCGATCCCGCCTTCATCGACATTCCGCGCGAGAAGCTTGCCCGCGTCACGCTCTGGGCGGGAACCGAGAGCCCGGTTCTGCTTTCGCGTGGGCCGGGTGACGAAAATTTCGCTATCGAAAATGCGCCCGAAGGCCGCGTGTCGCGCGGGGCGCCGGTCGCGAACAAGGCAGCGACCGCGATCCTCGGATCGTCCTTCGACGATGTGGCGCCTGCCGAGACGCTCGAGTTTCCGGACGACGCGCCGCGCGCCGTGTTCGAGACGTTCGACGGGCTGCGCCTCACCATGCGGATGGCGGGCGAGGGCGGCGCTCTCTGGGCGAAGTTCGAGGCGGAGGCCGATCCGGCGCTGGTGCCGGAGGGCGAGGATATCGCGCCTGTGGAAAAGCGGGCGGCGGAGCTCAATGCGCGACTTTCGGCCTGGACCTACAAGCTGCCGCAGGATCTCGGCAACCAGCTCACCCAGACGATGGATCTGCTGACGCGCGAGGCGGGGCCTGCCGACGCGATGAGCCCGCTGCCGGAGCAGATGACGCCCTGAACCGCTAGTTCATTGCCATCTGCGCGGCGCCGAGGATCGGCCCGCCCTTGCCGGCCTGAAGAAGCGCCACGCAGCCATCGAAACCGCCCGCGAGGAGATCGCCTTTCGGCAGCGTCAGGCTCATCGCCTTGCCGCTCCACATGCCGACAGGCGTCAGCTCGCGCACCGCATGGGCATAGACCATGGTGCGGCCCCGGTTCTCGCCCCTGCCGATCTCGACCGTTTCCTCTTTTGTGAAGCGGATGAGCCAGAGCGTCACGGGCTGTCCCGGCGACCTTCCGGCACCGACATCGAGCGTCAGCGTGTCGCCCTTGTCCGTGAAGGAGACCGCGACCGGGAGCGGCGTTGTCCGTGCGCCGGCGATCTCCCGTTCGATCTTGTCGCGCTTGCTGCCGACGCCCTCGGCGGCGCCGTTCACCACGATCTGGGGCGTGTAGACGCCGGAGAGGCCGAGGCGGCGTGCATAGGCGCGCTGGCGTTCGGTATGAGCCGGGCTCGCAAGCGTGTCCTCCCAGCCGAGGTAGTTCCAGTAGTCCACGTTGAAGGACAGCGCGATCACGCCGTCGCGGTTCGCGAGTTCGCGCATATAGGCGTCCGCCGGCGGGCAGGAGGAACAGCCCTGGCTGGTGAAGAGTTCGACCACGATGGGGCTGTCCCCGGCGCGCGCGGGAAAGCTCGCGAGGATGAAGACGGCAAGAAGGGCACAGAGCCGGAGCGCCATGCGAATGGCGGGCATGATTGTCGTTTCCTTTCGCGGACAAGAATAGGAAGGGCGCCGCGCGGGAGCGAGTCACGTTGAGGTGATTGGGGGAGTGATCCGGGACAAAGAAAAAGGGCGCCCCTCGGGGCGCCCTTTGCATCGGCCGGTGGTTCCGCCTTATGCCGCGAGGTTTCGCAGCACGTAGGGCAGGATGCCGCCGTTTTCGTAGTAATCGACTTCGTCCTGCGTATCGATGCGGCAGAGAAGTTCGATCGACTGTTTGCCGCCATCGGCAAAGGTGATGACAGCGTTCACCTTGCTGCGCGGCTTCACGGCGGCGAGACCTTCGATCGTCACCGTTTCAGAGCCGTCGAGGCCGAGCGACTGCCAGCTCATGTCGTTGAGGAACTGCAGCGGCGCGACGCCCATGCCGACCAGGTTCGAGCGGTGAATGCGCTCGAAGCTCTGCGCGATCACGGCCTTCACGCCGAGCAGCATGGTGCCCTTCGCCGCCCAGTCGCGGCTCGAGCCGGTGCCATATTCCTTGCCCGCGAAGATGACGAGCGGCACGCCACGGCGCTTGTACTCCATCGCCGCGTCATAGATCGGCATCTGGGTACCTTCCGGCTGCAGCTTCGTCAGCCCGCCTTCGATTCCCTTCAGCATCTGGTTCTTGATGCGGATGTTGGCGAAGGTGCCGCGCATCATCACTTCGTGATTGCCACGCCGCGCGCCGTAGGAGTTGAAATCCTGGGCACCGACCTGCTTGGAGTTCAGGTAGGCACCGGCCGGGCTCTGCACCTTGATGTTGCCGGCGGGCGAGATGTGGTCGGTCGTGATCGAGTCCGCGAAGAGGCCGAGGATGCGCGCATCCCTGACGTCGCTGAGCGGCGCGGGCTCGGGCTTCATGTCGACGAAGTAGGGCGGGTTCTGAACATAGGTCGAGTCCCCGTCCCAGTCATAGGTGAGGCCGCCCGACACGGCGATGCTCTTCCAGGCGGCGTCGCCGTCGAAGACGTTCGCATAGCGCTCGCGGAACATCTGCGGCGTCACGCAGGTGCGCACCGTCTCGGCGACGTCATGCGAGCTCGGCCAGATGTCCTTCAGATAGACGGGCTGGCCGTTGCTGCCTGTGCCGAGGGGCTCGCTCGTGAGGTCGATCTGCGTCGAACCGGCAAGTGCATAGGCAACGACGAGCGGCGGCGAGGCGAGATAGTTCGCCCGGACATCCGGCGAGACGCGGCCTTCGAAGTTGCGGTTGCCGGACAACACGGCGGAGGCCACGAGATCGTTCTTGTTGATCGCCTGGCTGATTTCCGCCGGCAGCGGACCCGAATTGCCGATGCAGGTCGTGCAGCCATAGCCGACGAGGTTGAAGCCGAGGGCGTCGAGGTCGTCCTGGAGGCCCGCCTTTGCGAGATAGTCGGTCACCACCTGGGAGCCCGGCGCGAGCGAGGTCTTCACCCAGGGCTTCACCTTGAGGCCGAGCTTGCGGGCATTGCGCGCGACGAGACCAGCGGCGACCAGCACGTTCGGGTTCGAGGTGTTGGTGCAGGAGGTGATCGCGGCAATGACGACGTCGCCATGGCCGAGGTCGTAGTCCTTGCCTTCGACGGGCACGCGGGTTGCGGCCTGGCCGGGCTTGCCGAACTCGCCGCCAAGCGATTTCAGGAAGCTCGCCTTCACGTCGGTCAGCGCGACGCGATCCTGCGGACGCTTCGGGCCGGCGAGCGAGGGCACGACGGTGCCGAGGTCGAGTTCCAGCGTGTCGGTGAAGACGGGATCGGCCATGCCCTTCTCGCGGAACATGCCCTGCGCCTTCGCATAGGCTTCGACGAGAGCGACGCGCTCTTCCGAACGGCCGGTCGCCTTGAGGTATTTCAGCGTTTCGTTGTCGACCGGGAAGAAGCCGCAGGTCGCGCCATATTCGGGCGCCATGTTGGCGATGGTCGCACGATCCTCGAGCGCGAGGTGGTCGAGGCCCGAGCCGTAATATTCGACGAACTTGCCGACCACGCCCTTCTTGCGGAGCATCTCGGTGACGGTGAGCACCATGTCGGTGGCGGTCACGCCATCATTGAGCTTGCCGGTCAGCCTGAAGCCGATCACTTCCGGGATGAGCATGGAGACGGGCTGGCCGAGCATGGCCGCTTCCGCCTCGATGCCGCCGACGCCCCAGCCGAGCACGGCGAGGCCGTTCACCATCGTGGTGTGGCTGTCCGTGCCGACGCAGGTGTCGGGATAGGCGATCTCTTCCTTGCCTTCCGTCTTCGTCCAGACGGTCTGTGCGAGGTATTCGAGGTTCACCTGGTGGCAGATGCCGGTTCCCGGCGGCACCACGCGGAAATTGTTGAAGGCCTTGGAGCCCCAGCGCAGGAACTCGTAGCGCTCGCGGTTGCGCTGATATTCGATTTCCGTGTTTTCCTTGAAGGCTGTCGGTGTGCCGAACTTGTCGACCATCACCGAGTGGTCGATCACGAGATCGACGGGCACCAGCGGGTTGATCTTCTTCGGGTCGGCTCCCAGGTTCTTCACCGCGTCGCGCATGGCCGCGAGATCGACGACGGCGGGAACGCCGGTGAAGTCCTGCATCAGCACGCGCGCCGGGCGATAGGCGATCTCGCGGTCCGAGGTGCGCGTCTTGAGCCAGGTCTTCACCGCTTCGATGTCTTCCTTCGTGACGGTGCGGCCGTCCTCGAAGCGGAGCAGGTTTTCAAGCAGCACCTTCAGCGAGAAGGGAAGGCGCGACACGCCGTCGAGGCCCTTCTTCTCGGCATCGGGAAGGCTGAAATAGGTGTAGCTGCGCTTGCCGACCTTGAGCGTCTTGCGGGCGCCAAAGCTGTTGCCGGGCTCTTTCCGCGCGGCGGGCTTCTTCGGCGCTGCCTTCTTCGCGGGGGCCTTCTTCGGAGCGGCAGAAGCTTTCTTCGGCGCAGCGGCTTTTTTCGCTGCAGGCTTCTTTGCCGCGGGCTTGCGGGTCACGGCAGCTTTTTTCGGTGCGGCCCTTTTGGACGTCGCCTTTTTCGGAGCCGCTTTCTTCGCGGCAGGCTTCTTCGCGGCGACTGTCTTTTTCGGCGCGGCTTTCTTTGCAGCAGCCTTCTTCGGAGCAGCCTTCTTCACCGCCGCCTTTTTCGGCGCAGCTTTTTTGGCGACTGCCTTCTTCGCGGCGGGCTTCTTCGTTGCCGTTTTCTTCGGCGCGGCTTTCTTCACTGCGGCCTTTTTCGGCGCCGCCTTCTTCACCGCTGCCTTCTTCGGCGCAGCCTTCTTCACTGCTTTCTTCGCAGCGGCGGCCTTCTTCGGAGCTGCCTTCCTTGCGGCGGCTTTCTTCGCCACCTTCTTCACGGCTTTCGCCGGGGCAGCCTTTTTCGCCTTCGCCGCAGGTTTCTTTTTTGCCTTGGTTGATTTGGCCGTCGCCTTCTTCGCCATCTCTCTATGATCCTCGATGATGCGCGGTCCGGACCGGTGAGGGGGGATGGCGGGAGCCTTGCGGGGAGCCGCCCGCGCCGAAAACAGCGCGTGCGTCAAAGCAGGATTTCGCCGCCGCTTCTCAGCCTGGGACCTATATGCTTGTCGCGCGGGACTATAATGTCTTTCGCATGGAATGACCATGCTTCGCCCGGAAAAGCGGGCGTGATAATCAGCGTCGCAAACGATGCGGGGAGATGCGGATGCCCGAAGTGCTCGTCGAAAAAAACGGACCAGTGACAAGCGTCATTCTGAACCGGCCGCACGCAAAGAATGCGGTCGACCGAAAGGCGGCCGAGGCGCTTGTCGAGGCGTTCCTCGCCTTCGAGCGCGACGAGGAAGCGCTCGTCGCGGTCTTCTGCGGCAGCGACGGCGCGTTCTGCGCGGGCGCCGACCTCAAGGCGGTCGCGAAGGGCGAGGGCAATCGCTCCGTACCGCCCGCAACAGGCGCCGATTTCAACCGTCTCGCAACCGATGGGCCCATGGGTCCGTCGCGAATGATTCTCAACAAGCCGGTGATCGGTGCGATTTCCGGCCATGCCGTCGCGGGCGGTCTCGAGCTTGCGCTCTGGTGCGACATGCGCGTGGTGGAAGAGGACGCGATCATGGGCGTCTTCTGCCGCCGCTGGGGCGTGCCGCTGATCGATGGCGGCACGCTGCGCCTGCCGCGGCTCATCGGGCACGCGCGGGCGATGGATCTCATTCTCACCGGCCGTCCCGTCAACGCGGAAGAGGCGCTGTCGATGGGGCTTGCGAACCGCATCGCGCCGAAGGGCAAGGGGCGCGAGGAGGCGGAGCGGCTCGCCCTCGAAATCTCGCGCTTTCCGCAACTCTGCCTCCGGCACGACCGCATGTCGGCCTATGAGCAATGGGATCTGCCTTACGACCGCGCGCTCGCCAACGAGTTCGAGCACGGACGCAAGGTTCTCGCCTCGGGCGAAACGCTGAAAGGCGCGGCGCGCTTCGCGGCGGGCAAGGGCAGGGGCGGACGTTTTGACGATATCTGAGCTTTCGCTTTCGGTTCGCGATCTCGCCTGCGAGCGTGGCGGCCGCCTCGTCTTTGACGGTCTCTCCTTTTCGCTCAAGGGCGGCGAGGCGCTGGTGCTGACGGGACCGAACGGTGCGGGTAAATCGAGCCTGCTCAGGCAGCTCGCCGGTCTTCTCGACGTGGCGCAGGGCGTGGTGGCATTCGAGGGCGGCGATCCGGAGCTGAGCCTCGGCGAGCAGGCCCATTATGTCGGCCATCTCGATGCGCTGAAGCCATCCATGACGGTCATGGAGACGGTCTCGTTCTGGCGGACCTATCTCGGCAGCATTCCGGAGGGGGCAGATACGGCGCTTGAGGCGCTGGGCCTTGCCCATCTCGCCGATCTTCCGGCCGCCTATCTCTCCGCCGGGCAGCGGCGGCGGCTGTCTCTTGCCCGCCTCATCGCGGTGCCGCGGCCCATATGGCTCCTCGACGAGCCGACCGTTGCGCTTGATGCCGCGAGCGTTGGGCGGCTCGTGGGGCTGATGACCTCGCATCTCGCGCAGGGCGGCATGATCGTGGCGGCGACGCATCTCGATCTCGGTCTCGGCGAGACGAGGGGGCTCCGGCTCGGCGCGGAGGCCATGGCATGACGCGCGCCTTTTTCGCCCTTCTCGCCCGCGATCTTCGCCTTGCCGTGCGGCTCGGCGGCGGCGGCGGCATGGCCGTCTTCTTCTTCTTCGTCGTCATAACGTTGCTGCCCTTCGGGATCGGGCCGGACCGGGAATTGCTGGCGAAAGTTGCGCCGGGGATGCTGTGGGTGGCGCTGCTTCTCGCCGCGCTGCTCACGCTCGACCGGCTTTTCCAGGCCGATTACGAGGACGGCTCGCTCGATCTCCTCACCATGGGCCTCCTGCCGCTCGAGCTCATCGTGGTCGCGAAGGCGCTCGGTCACTGGCTCACGACCGGCCTGCCGCTCGTCGTTGCGGCGCCGCTGCTCGGCCTCATGCTCAACCTGCCGGGGGAGGCCTATCCGCCGCTCATCCTCGCCATGCTGGCCGGCACGCCCGCTTTGAGCTTTCTCGGCGCGATCGGCGCGGCGCTGACGGTCGGCGTGCGGCGCGGCGGGCTTCTCGCCTCGCTTCTCGTGATGCCCTTTTATGTGCCGGTGCTCATTTTCGGCGTCGGCGCGGCCGATGCGGCAACGGGCGGATTTGCGGGCGAGGCGGGGCGGCAGAGCCTTCTTCTTCTCGGCGCGGTGGCGCTGGCGAGCCTCGTTCTCGGGCCGCTCGGCGGCGCGGCGGCGCTTCGCGCCAATCTCAGATAAGGGTCCCTGTGTGAACCGGATTGCACCCGAAAGCCGTGGCAAAATGCCCTCGGGCGCGGCTTGCCCTCTTTGCGGGGCTTACGCTAAATGGCGGGCATGAACATGATTTCCGCCGCGCAGCGGTTCCATGCCTATGCCAATCCGGCGCGCTTCATGGCGCTGTCGGCGCGGCTTCTCATGCCGCTGGCGGCGCTGGCGGCGCTCCTCGTCGGCGCGGGGCTCTGGTTCGCGCTCGCCGCCTCGCCGCCCGACTACCAGCAGGGCGAGACGGTGCGCATCATGTATGTGCATGTGCCTTCGGCCTGGCTTGCCATGATGGGATATGGGGTGATGGCGGTCGCGTCCGCCGTCGCGCTCATCTTCCGGCATCCGCTGGCCGATGTCTGCGCGAAGTCGGCCGCGCCCATCGGCGCCGCCTTCACCTTCCTCGCGCTCCTCACGGGCTCGCTCTGGGGCGCGCCGATGTGGGGCACGTGGTGGGAATGGGGCGATGCGCGCCTCGTCTCAATGCTGGTGCTCTTCTTTCTCTATCTCGGTTACATGGCGCTCTGGGCGACCATCGAGGAACCCGTTCGTGCCGCGCGGGCAGCGGCGGTTCTCGCGCTTGTCGGATCGATCAATCTGCCGGTCATCCGCTATTCGGTGGTCTGGTGGAACACGCTGCACCAGCCGGCCTCCGTCTTCCGCATGGACGGGCCGACCATCGCGCCGTCCATGCTGCTGCCGCTCGGGCTGATGGGCGTCGGCTTTACCGCTCTCTTCGTCACGCTGCTGCTGGTGCGCATGCGTGCGGAGATCCTGCGCCGCCGTGTGCGCAATCTGCGTCTCGCCCAGGCGGGTGCGGCGAGCGAGGCGTGAGCATGGCCGAATTTTTCCATATGGGCGGATATGCCTTCTTCGTCTGGTCGGCTTATGGCGCGGCGCTTCTCGTCGCGGTGGCGCTCATCTGGCAAAGCATCGCGGATTACCGGACGCAGGCACGGCTCGTCGAAACGCTGGAGAAGGCGGCCGGGGGACGCGTGCGCCGCGCGGCGCATCGCCAGAGCGGAGAGGCACCCTCGTGACTTTCAATTTTCGGCTGGCGGCGCTCATTCCCGTTGCGATCTTCCTGATCCTCGCGGGGCTCTTCTTCGCGGCGATCTATCGTGGCGATCCGTCGCGCGTGCCTTCCGCGCTGATCGGGCGCTATGTGCCCGAGTTCGAGTTGCCGCCGGTCGAGGGGCTGGACAGGCCGGGGCTTTCCTCTGCCGATTTCGGCAAGGGCGAGCCCGTTATCGTCAATGTGTGGGCGTCCTGGTGCGTGCCCTGCCGGGACGAGATGCCGCTTCTGGTGGAGCTTGCCCGCGTTTCGCAAGCCCCGCTCTTCGGCCTCAACTACAAGGACGATCCGGCGGCGGCGCGGCGCTTCCTCGCGGAACTCGGCAATCCCTTCACCCGCATCGGCAAGGATGCGACGGGGCGCGCCGCCATAGACTGGGGCGTCTATGGCGTGCCTGAAACCTATATTGTGGATGGAAACGGGCGCATCGCCCTCAAGCATGTCGGGCCGCTGACGCCCGAGGCGATCGCAGATGAAATCCTGCCCGCATTGAAGGAGGCGCGCCTTTCCAAAGGGGGATAGGCGCGGCCTCCGGCTTGGGCGTCAGGCCTTCTTGCGGCTTGCGGCAGGCTTCTTCGCGGCCGTCTTGCGTGCCGGCTTCTTCTTGGCGGGCGCGCGCTTCGCCGTCTTCGGAGCCTCTTCCTCGACCTTCATGCTTTCGATCGCGGAATTGAGCTGGCCGAGGCCCTTCAGGAGATCGCCCTGCAGCGTCCTGGGCAGCACGTCGAGCAGCGCCTTTTCGGCGGCGATGGCCTTGGGCATCGCACCCTTGAGCGCGCGGCGGCCGGCGGCGGTGAGGCGAACGGAGTTCGCGCGCGCGTCCTCGGCGGTGCGCTTGCGGGCGAGAAGGCCGTTCTTGATCATGCGGCTGATCATGTCGGCAAGCGTCGAGCGGTCGATGCCCGTCCGGTTCACGAGGTCGGTCTGGCTCAGGCCTTCTTCCTCGTTCACGGCGAAGAGCACGATGAACTGGCGCGGCGTGATCGAACTCGCACCCATCTGCTGCACGAACTGGTCGTAGGCGAATTGCTGAGCGCGGCGCAACAGATGGCTCAGCGAATTCTCGAGATCGAAACTTCCGGTTGGCTTCCTGGCTGCCATTCGTTCGGTCCTCTGGATTATCAGACACCACAAGGTGTCCGGCACTGGGGGCGGTGTCCTTCCCGGACATGTCTCCCGGTTTGAAGGGAGAATGATCGTCGCGCGCAGTCGCGGCGTTTGTGTGGCCGTTTTTTGTCTGGCGCTCTATCATCATCATATGCACCCGCATGCCCCACCTATGCAAGAGGCGGAATGCGGGAAAAGCAGAGTTAAAATTATGTGGATAGGTCTGTGCGCGGACATTCCGTTGCCAACGTACCGGGTGTGGCCATCCGGTTTCAGCTTCCTCACACAGAGTAATTTCCGCACCGCAATGTAGCTCCGTGGGCGGACCAACAGGTTGAAGCGCAACAATGCAGGACGAAAGAAAAGACAGGAAAGAAATGCCCGCCGAGCCGAAGCCTCAGGAGACGGATGCGGCGGAGGACATGGCGTTTTCGCGCCGCGTACCAAGGGGAGACAGTCTTCCGCGCGATATATGCGACCGCTGCGGCTTTATCCATTACGTAAACCCCAAGATCGTTGTGGGTTCTGTCGTTCTGCACGAGGGAAAGTTCCTTCTGTGCCGCCGCTCCATCGAGCCGCGCCGGGGCTACTGGACGCTGCCGGCGGGCTTCATGGAACAGGGAGAAACGACGGAAGAGGGCGCGCGCCGGGAAGCGCGGGAAGAGGCCAATGCCGATATCGAGCTGCGCGATGTTCTGGCGATCTACAACATTCCCCGCATCGCCCAGGTCCAGATCATGTATCGGGCTTCCCTCCGGACACCGCATTTCTCACCGGGCGAGGAAAGCCTCGAAGTCGATCTCTTCGGCTGGGACGACATTCCGTGGAACAAGCTCGCCTTTCCGAGCGTTCATTGGGCGCTGACGCAATTCCGCTCGGTGATGGACAGGGACACCATCGCGCCCTTCACCAATCCGGAAGACGAAAACGGAAATCTCTTTCCGCAGCCACCTTCCGCAGGCTGAGCGCAATCCTTCACTGGAAAAACGGAGAGTTTGCCGCCATTGTTTCCCCATTATCGATTCCGGGGAGGGACAGATGGAAAATGCGGCGGGTGCGACGCACCGGATGACGGCGGAGGAGCGGCGGGTCATTTTCGCCTCGTCGCTCGGCACCGTTTTCGAGTGGTACGACTTCTATCTCTATGGATCGCTCGCCGCGATCATCTCGGTGCAGTTCTTCTCCGGCGTGAATCCGACCGCCGCCTTCATCTTCGCGTTGCTTGCCTTCGCCGCCGGATTTGCCGTGCGTCCCTTCGGCGCCATCGTCTTTGGACGGCTCGGCGACCTCGTCGGACGCAAATACACCTTCCTCATCACCATCCTGATTATGGGTCTTTCAACCTTCATCGTCGGATTGCTGCCGGGCTATGCCGCCATCGGCTTTGCGGCGCCTGCGATCCTCATCGCGCTGCGTCTCGCGCAGGGCCTTGCGCTTGGGGGCGAATATGGCGGCGCGGCGATCTATGTCGCCGAACACGCGCCGCATACGAAGCGCGGCGCCTACACGGCATGGATCCAGACCACGGCGACGCTCGGCCTCTTTCTCTCTCTCCTCGTCATCCTCGGTTGCCGGCTGTCGATGGACAAGGAGAGCTTCGATGCCTGGGGCTGGCGCATCCCGTTTCTGCTCTCGATCTTCCTGCTCGGCATTTCCGTCTGGATCAGGCTGAGGCTCAACGAGTCGCCGCTGTTCCAGAAAATGAAAGAAGAGGGAACGCTGTCGAAAGCGCCACTGACGGAAAGCTTCGCGCGGTGGGGAAACCTCAAGATCGTCATCATCGCGCTGATCGGCCTCACGGCGGGGCAGGCGGTCGTCTGGTACACGGGCCAGTTCTACGCGCTCTTCTTCCTGACGCAGGTGCTGAAGGTGGAAGGGCAGACGGCGAACATCCTGATCGGCGCGGCGCTGCTGATCGGCGTGCCCTTCTTCGTGATCTTCGGGGCGCTGTCGGACAGGATCGGCCGCAAGCCGATCATTCTCGCGGGCTGCCTGCTCGCGGTGCTCACCTATTTCCCGCTCTTCTCCGCGCTCACGCATTTCGCCAATCCGGCGCTGGAGCAGGCGCGCGAGCGTTCGCCCGTCGTCGTCATCGCCGACAACGCCACCTGCTCCTTCCAGTTCAATCCGGTGGGCACCGCCGCCTTCACCACGCCCTGCGACGTTGCGAAAAGCGCGCTCGCGAAACGCGGCATCCCCTACAGCAATGCCGCGCTCCCGGCGGGTGAAGAGGCGCGCATTGCGGTCGGCGAAATGGCCATTCCGTCCTTCGATGCGAGAACGGATGCGGACGGGTCGCGACGCGCCGCTTTCGAGGCGGCGCTGACGCGGGCGCTTGACGAAGCGGGCTATCCCGCCGCTGCCGATCCCGATGCCATCAACTATCCGATGGTCGTCGCGATCCTCTTCATCCTCGTGCTCTATGTGACGATGGTCTATGGGCCGATCGCGGCGATGCTTGTCGAGCTCTTCCCGACGCGCATCCGCTACACCTCGATGTCGCTGCCCTATCATATCGGCAATGGCTGGTTCGGCGGCTTCCTGCCGACCGTGTCCTTCGCCATCGTCGCGGCGACGGGCGACATCTATTCGGGGCTCTGGTATCCGGTCATCATCGCCGCCATGACCTTCATCGTCGGGCTCATCTTCGTGCCCGAAACGAAGGATCGCGAGCTTCACCCGGAAGGAAGCTGACCTATTCGGCGGCTTCCGTTTCGTTCTTCGGCGCGTGTTTCGTGAGCACGGGGATCTGCGCGATGCCGAAGATCATGGTCAGCGGCATGATGCCGAAGAGCTTGAAGCTCACCCAGAAGTCGGTGGAGAAATTGCGCCATACGATTTCATTGACGACGCCGAGAAGCACGAAGAAAAGGCCCCAGCGAACGGTCAGCACCATCCAGCCCTTGTCGGTCAGGTTGAAGGCGCCGTCGAAGAGCTGCTTCATGACGGGTTTGCCCATCGCCGCCGCGCCGAGAAGCGCCACCGCGAAAAGCGCGTTCACGATGGTGGGCTTCACCTTGATGAACTGGTCGTCCTGGAGCCAGATGGTGAGGGTGCCGAAGACCATCACGAACACGCCGGTGACGAGCGGCATGGTCGGGATTTTCCGGAACTTCACATAGGAATAGGCGAGCGAGATCGCGGTCGCGGCCATGAAGCCGCCGGTCGCATAGAAGATGTTCCGCGACGGCTCGTTGCCGAAGAGGCTGTTGGCCTTCGAATTCAGCAGGAAGAAGACGACGAGGGGCCCGAGTTCGATCGCCATGCGAACCCATTGCGAGTTCGTCATGCCGCCGTGCGTTGCGTCGGCCTTGCTGTCGCTCATGATCTCTCCGGTTCCGGGTCTGTTCAGTTACGCATGGGGCGGTGGCGCGGATCAACCCCGGGGCTTACTTCGCGCCCGTGATCGCGCGCGCATAGGCGTCGGCGTTGAAAGTCTGCAGGTCGTCGATCCCTTCGCCCACGCCGATCAGATGCACGGGCAGGCCGAATTTCCTCGCGATCGCGACCAGAATGCCGCCCCGCGCCGTGCCGTCCAGTTTCGTCATCACGAGGCCGGTGATGCCCGCGACCTGGCCGAAAATCTCGACCTGGTTCACCGCATTCTGGCCCGTCGTCGCGTCGAGCACGAGCAGTGTCGCATGCGGCGTCTCGGGGTCGAGCTTGCGGATCACGCGGATCACTTTTTCGAGTTCGGCCATGAGATCGGCCTTGTTCTGCAGGCGGCCGGCCGTGTCGATCATCAGCACGTCGGTGCCTTCTTCCCTCGCGCGGGCAAGCGCCTCATAGGCAAGCCCGGCCGCATCGCCGCCGATCTTCGTCGCGCAGACGGGCGCGCCGATACGCTCGCCCCAGATTTTCAACTGTTCGACGGCGGCGGCGCGGAACGTGTCGCCGGCGGCGAGCATGACGCTCTTTCCTTCCGCCTTCAGCTTCGCGCCGATCTTGCCGATGGTCGTCGTCTTGCCGGCGCCGTTGACGCCGGTCATCAGGATCACGAAGGGTTTTTTCGTAGCGTCGATGACGAGCGGCTTTTCGACGGGCTTCAGCACGCCTGCGATTTCCCCGGCGAGAATTTCGCGGACCTCTTCCGGGCTCACTTCCTTGTTGTAGCGATCCTTGCCCACAGCTTCTGTCACGGCGGCAGCCGCATCGAGCCCGAGATCGGCGGAGATCAGCAGCTCTTCCAGTTCTTCCAGCGTTGCGGCGTCGAGCTTCTTCTTCGTGAAGATGCCGGTGATGCCGTCCGACAGGGTCTTCGTCGAGCGGGTCAGCCCTTCCTTCATGCGGCGGAAGAGCGATTTCTTCTCGACCGTCTCGCCGTTCGTTTCGCTCTCGCTCACGCCGCCCTCAAACCTTCGAAACTCTGACCGTCATGCGCGGCAAGACGCAGCGCGAGGATGTCGCCCGCGCGCGCTTCCTCCGCCACGCGCACCGGCGTGAATTGATGTGTGCGCCCGAGCGTCGCCGTCTCCATGAGCACGGGCCGCGTCGCGCCGAGCCCTTCTTCGAGATGCGCGAGCACGCGTGCGCGGCCTTTCGCGCGCAGCCTTTCGGCGCGCTGCTTCGCGATGTCGCGTGCGACCTGCGGCATCTTCGCGGCGGGCGTGCCGGGGCGCGGGCTGAACGGGAAGACGTGCAGCCAGGTCAGCCCGCATTCGTCGACGAGACGCATCGTGTTCTCGAACATCCCGTCCGTCTCGGTCGGGAAGCCCGTAATGAAATCCGCGCCGAAAACGATGTCGGGGCGCAACCGCCGCGCTTCCTCGCAGAAGCGGATCGACTCCTCGCGCAGATGGCGGCGCTTCATCCGTTTCAGGATCATGTCGTCGCCCGATTGCAGTGAAAGATGGAGATGCGGCATCAGCCGCTCCTCCTCGGCGATGAGGCGCATCAGGTCGCCGTCCGCTTCGATGCTGTCGATGGACGAAAGCCGCAGGCGTTCGAGTTCCGGCACGAGCTTCAGGATGCGCCGCGCCAGATTTCCGAGGCTCGGGCGTCCCGGCAGGTCGCCGCCATAAGAGGTCATGTCGACGCCGGTCAGCACCACTTCGCGGTAGCCGTTTTCGACGAGGGTGCGCACCTGCGCCACGACCTCGCCCGCGGGGACGCTGCGCGAGGGTCCGCGGCCATAGGGAATGATGCAGAAGGTGCAGCGGTGGTCGCAACCGTTCTGCACCTGCACGAAGGCGCGCGCGCGGCCTTCGAGGCCCTGCACCAGATGCCCCGCCGTTTCCGTGACCGACATGATGTCGTTCACGCGCACCTTCTCGTTCGCATGGAGGGCGAGGGAGGGCTGCCAGCTCGCGGCCTGCATCTTCTCGTCATTGCCAAGCACGAGATCGACTTCCGGCATGGCGGCGAATTCGTCGGGGTTCACCTGCGCCGCGCAGCCCGTCACGACGATGCGCGCATGCGGGTTCTCGCGGCGCGCCTTGCGGATCGCCTGGCGGGCCTGACGTTCGGCTTCCGCCGTCACCGCGCAGGTGTTGAAGACGATGGCGCCGTTGAGGCCCGCCGCATCGGCATGGCCGCGCATGACCTCGGATTCATAGGCGTTGAGGCGGCAACCGAAGGTGACGATTTCGGTCCCCTTCTTCATGCCGCCGCTCCCGAAAGAAGCGCGGGGTCGAGTTCGCCCTCATAATCGAGCATCACGGGGCCGGTCATGTAGATGTGATTGTCCGCCTCGCGCCATTCGACGGTGAGGTCGCCGCCGGGCAGGCTCACCGTGATCTCGCGTTCCGTCTTGCGGCGGCGAATGGCGGCAACCGTCGCCGCGCAGGCCGCCGTGCCGCAGGCGCGCGTCAGCCCGGCGCCGCGCTCCCAGGTGCGCAGCTTCAGATGCGTCGGCGAGAGCACTTGCGCGACCGAGATGTTCGCGCGCTCTGGAAAGAGCGGATGATGCTCAAGCATGGGGCCGGAGCGTTCGAGGTCGATCGCGTCCGCGTCGTCCACGAAGAAGACGGCATGCGGGTTGCCGACATTGACGACGCCCGGCGAATGCATGATCGGGTTTCCGAGCGGCCCGATCTCGAGTTCGATGCCGCGCGTGTCCTGGAATTCCTCGGAGAGCGGGATCTCGTCCCATCTGAGGCGCGGGGCGCCCATGTCGACCGTGATGTCGCCGCCATCGGCGCGGGTCGCCACCGTGTCGCCGCCCAGCGTCTCGATGACGACGGCGTCCTTGTCCGTTTCGTCGAGGAGGAGCTTGCCGATGCAGCGGGCCGCGTTGCCGCAGGCTTCCACCGTGCCGCCATCCTGGTTGCGGATGCCCATGAAGGCATCGCCGCCATGGCGCGGTTCCTCGATGGTGATGAGCTGGTCGCATCCGATGCCCTTTTCCCGGTCGGCGATGGCGCGCGCGAGTGCGTCCGTCAGCGCCAGCGGCTCGCGGCGCAGGTCCAGCACGACAAAATCGTTGCCGAGCCCGTTCATCTTCAGAAAATGGTGCGTCATGCCGGTCATGATGCGCACCTATATGGCCCTTTTTGGCCGCTTGTGCCAGTAGTGGGCGAGCCAAATGGAAAGCCGGACCGGAAAGGGAGGTTCCATGTTCTGGATCATCGGGGCGCTCGCGCTGGCGGCGCTCGCCGTCCTCGCCGTCTGGTACCGCTTCCACCGCCTCTTCGAGGACAAGGTGGCGCGTCATGTCCGCTCGCTGGCGGGCGAGTTGGGCGCGCAGCGGATTCTGGCGGTTTTCGCCCATCCGGACGACGAGCAGCTCATCAACGGGCTCCTCACCTCGGCCAAGGCGGACGGGGCCTGGCTCGGCATGGTGACGGCCACGAAGGGCGATGCGGGCAGGCAGTCGCCGGTGGTCTGCCGCCAGAGCGAGCTTGGCGTCATCCGCCATGCGGAAGTGCTGAAAAACGGCTTTGCGCTCGGCATCGACGAGCAGGAGGTCTGGGACTATCCCGATGGCGGCCTGCCCGAGCAGCCGCTCGAGGAACTCGTCGCCCGCGTGGCAGGCGCCATGACGCGCTACAGGCCCGATCTCGTCATTGCCTTCTGGCCTGCGAGCGGCGCCACCGGCCACAAGGACCATATGCGCATCGGGCTCGCCGCCGAACGGGCGATCGCACAGCTTCGCATGGCGGCGGAGGGCTATCGCGGCCCCCGCTTCGTCGCCTATCCGCTGATCCCGCGGAACTCGCTCTTGACGCTCGGCGGCAAGACCGGCCGCTTTATCGCCGGCAACCAGCCGCCGCCCACCCATTCGACGCCGGGCAACACCGCCTCCAAGGTGCGGGGCTGGAAAATTCATGCGGCGCAGGCGAATTACGTCTCCCGCGCCTACAAGATGCCGACGCGCCTCCTCTATCTCATCTGGGACAAGGAGTTCTATGCCGTGCGGGAACTCGGGAAAATCTGATGGAAAGCCTCTTGCCGCTTGCAGCCGAGGTCGCGGAACTGCTGAAGAAAAGGGGCGAGACGCTGGCCCTGTCGGAGAGTTCCATGGGCGGGCTCGTATCCGCCGCACTGGTCGCCCAGCCCGGCGCCTCCGCCTTCTATCTGGGGAGTACCGTCATCTATACGCGGGGCGCGGCGAAGGCGCTCTACGACCTCAAGGGGCCTCCCGCGCCGGATGTAAAGCCGCTGACGGAACCTTACGTGGCGGCGATGGCCGAAGTGGTGCGGGGCAAGCTCGGCTCGACATGGGCGCTCGCCGAAATGGGCGCATCCGGGCCCTCCGGCTCGCCTTACGGGCCGGGGCCCGGCACGGCGGTGGTCGGGCTTGCGGGCCCCCACCCGGCGACGATCACGGTCAGCACGGGCATGGCGGAGCGCGCCGCCAATATGCGGAGCTTCGGGGCGGCGGCGCTCGAATTGCTGAAAGACGCCCTTACCAGAGCCTCGTGACGCCATAGGCGTCGAACCGCGTCTCGTTCGAGATGAGTGTCAGGTCTTCGCAGAGCGCCTGCGAGATCAGCATACGGTCGAAAGGATCCTTGTGGTGCCCGTCCAGCGCACCCGCCAACTGCCCGTGGACGACCGATACAGGAAGTTCGATAAATCCCTCGGCCTCCATGGCGCCCGGCACATCGGCGATGAAACCAGCCACGATGGGAAGCTTGCCGATCTTGTGCTTGATCGCCATTTCCCACGCCGTGGCGGCGCTCAGGAATATCTCGTTGTCCTCATCGCCGATCATCCTGCGCGCGGATGCGGGCAGGGCGCGGTCGTTCGTCATCCACCAGATGAAGGTGTGCGTGTCGAGCAGAAGCCGCACTTACTTTTCGCCCCAGAGTTCGAGGTCCTCGTCGGACAAGGGTTCGAAAAACTCCGGCCCGATGCTCATCTTGCCCGCCCATCTGCCCGGCTTGCGCTGCGGCTTCGGCGCGGGATCGGCGGCCACGAGCTTCGCGACCGGCTTGTTGCCGCGCGCAATCACGATCTCCTCTCCCGCCTCGACGCGGGCGAGGAGCTTGGAGAGTTCGGTCTTGGCCTTGTGGATGGTGACGATCTCGGTCATGGGCCTGTTTCCAAGGTTAGCTAAGTTAGCTTAGCTAAGCTAGCTAATATGAGGCCGGAGTCAAGCTTGTGCCCGCCGATATTGACTTATCGGCGCCCGGCCCCTAGGTTCCGCCCACGTTTTCGGGACATTGTTGCGCCCCGACCCGCCCGAGGCATGGAGCCCGGGTCAACTTCCGCCGGCGATATTCGCTCGCGGAAGCGTTTTTGCTTTGTGTGACAAGGATTTAGCGAACCCGTGTTCGAGAATCTCTCAGGCCGTCTCGGCGACGTTCTTTCCAGGCTCAAGGGGCGCGGCTCCCTGGGCGAGAAGGACGTGGACGAGGCCATGCGCGAAGTGCGGCGTGCCCTTCTCGAGGCCGACGTCGCGCTGCCGGTCGCCAAGTCCTTCATCGACAAGGTGCGCGAACGGGCTATCGGCCACGAAGTGCTGAAGTCGGTCACGCCGGGCCAGCAGGTCATCAAGATCGTTCATGACGAGCTGGTCGAGATGCTGGGCGGGACGGAGGCCGATACCTCGATCTCGCTGCGCGCCGCCGCGCCGGTCGTGCTGATGATGGTGGGCCTGCAGGGCTCGGGCAAGACGACTTCCACGGCCAAGATCGCCAAGCGGCTCACGGCGCGCGAGAAGCGCAAGGTCATGATGGCCTCGCTCGACACGCGCCGCCCCGCCGCGCAGGAGCAGTTGAAGGTGCTCGGCGAGCAGGTGGGCGTCGCCACGCTGCCGATCGTCGCGGGCCAGCAGCCGGTCCAGATCGCGAAGCGCGCCGTCGAGGCCGCGCGGCTCGGCGGTTTCGACGTGCTGATGCTCGATACGGCGGGCCGCATTCATATCGACGAAGAACTGATGGCCGAGGTCGCCGAAGTGCGCGACGTCGCCAGCCCTCACGAGACGCTGCTCGTCGCCGATAGCCTGACCGGCCAGGACGCGGTCAATGTCGCCGAGCAGTTCAATGCGCGTATCGGCGTCACCGGCATCGTGCTCACCCGCGCCGATGGCGACGGGCGCGGCGGCGCCGCGCTTTCCATGCGCGCCGTCACGGGCGTGCCGATCAAGCTGCTCGGCACCGGCGAAAAGATGGACGCGCTGGAGGATTTCCGCGCCGACCGCGTCGCCGGCCGTATTCTGGGGATGGGCGATGTCGTCAGCCTTGTCGAAAAGGCTGCCGAAAGCATCGACGCCGAAAAGGCGGAGAAGATGGCCGAGCGGCTCCGCAAGGGCCAGTTCGACCTCGACGATCTCGCCGAACAGCTTCGCCAGATGGGCCGCATGGGCGGCATGAAGGGGCTTCTCGGCATGCTGCCCGGCGTCGGCAAGGCGCAGATGCAGGCCGCGCAGGCGCATATGGGCGACGGCACGATCAAGCGCCAGATCGCCATCGTCTCCTCGATGACGAAGGCCGAACGGCAGAACCCGAAGCTCCTCAACGCGAGCCGCAAGAAGCGCGTCGCGAAGGGTTCCGGCACGGAAGTCCAGGAGATCAACCGGCTCCTCAAGATGCACCGCCAGATGGCGGACATGATGAAGACGATGAGCCGCCAGAAGGGCGGCATGTTGTCGAAGCTCTTCGGCGGCGGTGGCGGCGCGATGCCCGACCTTCCGCCGGAACTCGCAAACGATCCCAAGGCGCTCCAGAAGGCGCTTTCCTCGGGAGGTATGGGCGGCCTGCCAAAGGGTTTGCCCGGTCTCCCCGGTTCCGGTTTCGGGGGCGGCCTGCCGCCCGGTCTGCCGGGCCTTCCTTCCGGCAAGAAGAAAAAGTAACCGCACGAGATTCGTATACGGATGAACGAAATTCCGGCCCGACAATTTGGCCGGACTACTTGAAAGGTAAGACAAGATGGCTCTGAAAATCCGGCTCGCCCGTGGCGGCGCAAAGAAGCGGCCCTTCTACCGCGTGGTGGTCGCCGATACGCGCGCGCCCCGCGACGGCCGCTTCATCGAGAAGATCGGCACGTTCAACCCGCTGCTCGCGAAGGACGACGCCGCGCGCGTCGTGCTCGATGTCGAGCGCGCGAAGCACTGGGTCGGCGTTGGCGCCCTGCCGACGGACCGCGTTGCCCGCTTCCTGAGCGATGCCGGCGTGCTCACGCGCGCGGCCCGCAACAACCCGGAAAAGGCAAAGCCGAAGGCGAAGGCGCAGGAGCGTCTCGAAGCCGCGCGCATGGCGGCGGAAGAAGCCGCCGAGGCTGCGAAGGCCGCTGCCGAAGCGCCCGCCGAAGCGGCTCCCGCCGAGGAAGCCCCTGCCGAAGAGGCGCAGGCGTAATCGCGCTTGCGCATCGCGCCGATGGGTGACGAGCGGAACGGCAAGGTCTGTCTGGGCGTCGTCACCGGCGCACATGGCGTGCGCGGTCTCGTGAAGGTGAAGCCCTTCACGGAGGAACCCGAAGGCGTCGCCGCCTACGGCCCGGTCGAGACGAAGGACGGGGCGAGGCGGTTCGCCATCGAGACGAAGGGCATGGCGAAGGATCTCGTCATCTGCCGTCTTGAGGGCGTGACCGGCCGCGACGTCGCAGCGGCACTCCGGGGCACCGAGCTCTACGTGCCGCGCGAGCGCCTGCCGCAAACGGATGAGGATGAGGAAGGCTGGTATCATGCCGACCTCGTCGGGCTCCGTGCGGTCGGCATTGATGGCACGGCTTACGGCCGGGTCGCCGGGGTCGAGAATTTCGGGGCGGGCGACCTCCTCGAAATCGCGCCCGAGCAAGGCGGCGAGACGGTACTGATGGCCTTCACGGACGAGAACGTCCCTGAAGTCGATATCGAGGGCGGGAAGGTCGTGATCGATCCGCCTCTCGGCACGTTCGGCGATGAGGGCGCGAAAGAAGCGGGGACGCAGGATGAGTGAAGCCTGGTCCGCAACCGTGCTGACGCTCTTCCCGGAGATGTTTCCGGGGCCTCTTGGCCTCTCGCTTGCGGGCCGGGCGCTCGAAGCGGGGACATGGGCGCTCGAAGCGGTCGATATCCGCTCCTTCGCGACCGGCCGGCACCGCTCCGTGGACGATACGCCTGCGGGCGGCGGGCCCGGCATGGTGATGCGGGCGGATGTCGTGGCAGCGGCGGTCGATGCGGTCCACGGGGCCGGCGACCGGCGGCCGCTGATCTATCTGAGCCCGAGGGGGCGGCCCCTCACCCAGAAAAGGGTGAGGGAACTGGCCTCGGGGCCCGGCGCCGTTCTTCTCTGCGGGCGCTTCGAGGGTCTCGATCAGCGCGTCATCGAGGCGCGGGAGATGGAAGAGATCAGCCTCGGCGATTTCGTCCTTTCGGGCGGAGAACCGGCGGCGATCGCCCTTCTCGATGCCGTTGTCCGGCTTCTGCCGGGCGTCATGGGCAAAGAGGCGTCCGGCGAGGACGAGAGTTTCGAAAGCGGGCTCCTCGAGTACCCGCACTACACGCGGCCCCAGATCTTCGAGGGCCGTGAAATTCCGCCGGTTCTCACCTCCGGCGACCATGCAAAGGTTAAGGCATGGCGCCGGGAGAGGGCCGAAGAGACCACCAGGCAGAGGCGGCCCGATCTCTGGGAGAAATTTCTCCGGAAAAGGCCCTAAGACAGTCGCCAATGCCTATTATTTATGTTAGGGAAGCGCGCTTCCGGGCGGGGATGTCCCGAAAACCCTGAGCGCCTTCATATCCGAGGTTGAGACCCATGAATATCATCGAGCAGCTCGATCAGGAGCAGATGGAAGCTCTTGCGAATGGCAAGACCCTTCCCGACTTCGCGCCCGGCGACACGCTGCAGGTCAATGTGAAGGTTGTTGAAGGCACCCGCGAGCGCGTTCAGGCCTATGAAGGCGTCTGCATCGCCCGCGCCGGCGGCGGCATCAACGAGAACTTCACGGTCCGCAAGATTTCCTACGGCGAAGGCGTGGAACGCGTGTTCCCGCTTTACGGCCCGCTGATCGACTCGATCAAGGTTCTGCGCAAGGGCCGTGTGCGCCGTGCGAAGCTCTATTACCTTCGCGGGCTGCGCGGCAAGGCTGCCCGAATTACCGAGAAAAAGCAGGACAAGACCCGCAGCCAAGAGAACGGCGCCGCCTGATTTCGTCCGCATAAGCGGAAACTGTCTCTAGAAAAGCGGGCAGGGCGGTGAAACGCCCAAGGCCCGCTTTTTTGTTGTGCGGTGCGTCAGTCACCAACCGTCATTGCGAGGAGGCGGAGCCGACGAAGCAATCCGGTCTGAACTCAGACAAGATGGATTGCCGCGCCCCCTTCGGGAGCTCGCAATGACGAAGATGAATGTATTGAAAGACGAGGAATAAAAAATGTCACCCCGAACCATGTACGACAAGATCTGGGATGCGCACCTGGTCGAGATGGCCGAGGACGGCACGGGCCTCCTCTATATCGACCGCCATCTCGTGCATGAGGTCACGAGCCCGCAGGCCTTCGAGGGCCTGCGCATGGCGCATCGCAAGGTTCACGCGCCGCGGAAGACGCTCGCCGTCGCCGACCACAACGTGCCGACGACCGACCGCTCGAAGGGCATCGCCGACGAAGAAAGCCGCATCCAGGTCTAGACGCTCGAGCACAATGCGCAGGATTTCGGCGTCGAATATCTGCAGATGTCGGACATCCGCCAGGGCATCGTTCATATCGTGGGCCCGGAGCAGGGCTTCACGCTGCCCGGCACCACCATCGTCTGCGGCGACAGCCACACCTCGACGCATGGCGCCTTCGGCGCGCTCGCGCATGGCATCGGCACGTCGGAAGTCGAGCATGTGCTCGCCACCCAGACGCTGATCCAGTCCAAGGCCAGGAACATGCGCATCAACGTGGTGGGCAAGGCGCCGGAAGGTTTCACCGCGAAGGACATCGTGCTCGCGATCATCGCCGAGATCGGCACGGCGGGCGGCACGGGCTATGTCATCGAATATGCGGGCGAGGCGATCCGCGAACTGTCGATGGAAGGCCGCATGACCGTATGCAACATGACGATCGAGGGCGGCGCCCGCGCCGGCCTCATCGCGCCGGACGAGAAGACCTTCGCCTATCTCGAAGGGCGTCCTCGCGCGCCCAAGGGCAAGGCGTGGGAAATGGCCGTCGACTACTGGAAGACGCTGCCGTCCGACCCGGATGCGAAGTTCGACAAGGAAGTTACCGTCGATATCGCCAACCTGCCGCCGCTCATCACCTGGGGCACGAGCCCGGAAAACGTCATCAAGATCACGGACCGCATTCCCGATCCGAAGGACGTGTCGGACGAGGCACATGCGAAGTCGATGCAGCGCGCGCTGGACTATATGGGCCTCACGCCCGGCACGCCGATCGTCGACGTCAAGATCGACCGCGTCTTCATCGGCTCCTGCACCAATGGCCGTATCGAAGACCTGCGCGCCGCCGCCGTCATCGCGCAAAAGGCGATCAAGGCGGGCCGCAAGGTGGCGTCCACCGTCAACGCGATGGTCGTGCCCGGTTCCGGCCTCGTGAAGGAGCAGGCGGAGAAGGAAGGTCTCGACAAGATATTCCTCGAAGCGGGCTTCGAATGGCGCGAGCCCGGCTGCTCCATGTGCCTTGCGATGAATGCCGACAAACTTGCGCCCGGCGAACGCTGCGCCTCGACATCCAACCGCAATTTCGAGGGCCGTCAGGGCCGCGGCGGCCGCACGCATCTCGTTTCGCCCGCCATGGCGGCGGCGGCGGCGATCGAAGGCCATTTCGTCGATGTGCGTGAATTCGGGAACTGAGGGAACGACAATGGAAAAGTTCAACAAGCTGACGGGCGTCGCGGCGCCGCTGCCGATCATCAATGTCGATACCGACATGATCATCCCGAAGCAGTTTCTGAAGACGATCAAGCGCACGGGGCTCGGCAAGAACCTGTTCGACGAAATGCGCTATGACGATGACGGCAAGGAAATTCCGGGCTTCGTGCTCAACCAGCCGGCCTATCGCAATGCGCAGATCCTCGTCACGGGCGAGAATTTCGGTTGCGGTTCGTCGCGCGAGCATGCGCCCTGGGCGCTGCTCGATTTCGGCATCCGCTGCGTGATAGCGCCCTCCTTCGCCGACATCTTCTACAACAACTGCTTCCAGAACGGCATCCTGCCCATCGTGCTGCCGCAGGAAGAAGTCGACAAGCTGATGGACGACGCGGAGCGCGGCGCCAACGCCGTCGTCACCGTCGATCTCGAAGCACAGGAAATCCGCGGACCGGATGGCGGCGTCATTACCTTCGACATCGACCCCTTCCGCAAGCATTGCCTGCTCGAAGGTCTCGACGGCGTCGGCCTCACGCTCAAGAAGGAAGCGGAGATCGCCAGCTTCGAGAAGAAACTCGAAGAGACGCAGCCCTGGCTTTAAGCGCATTACTTTATTAATCGTCAAACCCGGCAATGACGAATAGGGAAAGACCGAGACTCCAATGACAAGAAACATTCTCATCGTCGCCGGCGACGGCATCGGCCCGGAAGTCATGGGCGAAGTCGAGCGCGTGATCCAATGGTACAATGACAATCGCGGCTTCGACGCGGCGGTCGAGAACGAACTTGTCGGCGGCTGCTGCTACGACGCGCATGGCGTCGCGGTGACGGATGAGACGGTCGAGAAGGCGAAGCGCGCGGACGCCGTCATGCTCGGCGCGGTCGGCGGGCCGAAATGGGATAACGTGCCATACGAGGGCCGCCCCGAAGCGGGCCTGCTCAGGCTGCGCAAGGACCTCGAACTCTTCGCCAATCTGCGCCCCGCGCTCTGCTTTGCGGCGCTCGCGGACGCCTCGTCGCTGAAGCGCGAGATCGTCGAGGGCCTCGACATCATGATCGTGCGCGAGCTTACCGGTGGCGTCTATTTCGGCGAGCCGAAGGAAATCACCGATCTCGGAAATGGCGAGCGGCGCGGCGTCGACACGCAGGTCTATACGACGAGCGAAATCCGGCGCATCGCCGAGGTCGCCTTCGATCTCGCGAGGAAGCGCGGCAACCGCGTCATGTCGGTCGAGAAGCGCAATGTGATGAAGTCGGGCGTGCTCTGGTACGAGGAAGTCTCGAAGCTCCACAAGGAGAAGTTCGCGGATGTGAAACTCGAACACATGCTGGCCGACAATTGCGCCATGCAGCTCGTGCGCAACCCGAAGCAGTTCGACGTCATCGTGACCGACAATCTCTTCGGCGACGTGCTCTCCGACATCGCCTCGATGCTCACGGGCTCGCTCGGCATGCTGCCCTCCGCTTCGCTCGGCGCGAAGGACGCATCCGGCAAGGCCTGCGCCATGTACGAGCCGGTACATGGCTCCGCGCCCGATATCGCGGGCACGGGTGCTGCCAATCCCATCGCCTCGATCCTCAGTTTCGCCATGGCGCTGCGCTACACGTTCGAGCTTGGCGCCGATGCAGACCTGCTCGAAAAAGCCGTCGATAGCGTTCTCGCCGAGGGCTTGCGCACCGGCGACATCATGCAGCCGGGCATGAAAAAAGTCGGGACCAGGGAGATGGGCGACGCGATACTCGCCGTGCTGACCAAACTGAACGGATAAACCCGCTCGCCTCCCCCTTGCGGGGAGGCCCAAAAATTGTTGTTTCTCAACGATTTTTGGGGTGGGGGTCCGCAGCGCTCGACAAGCCCGGTGAGATTTGCGGGTCGGTACGGCGCCGAGCCCCCCACCCGAAAAACCGTCGCTGGCGCGCCGTTTTTCCGACCTCCCCGCAAGGGGGAGGTGAAGATGTGGTCGGCGGCGTTCCATGACAGAATGCCGATGCCATGGCCGATGAGCGCGCGCGCTATCTGAGACGAAACCAGACGGAGGCGGAGCGGAGGCTCTGGCTCTATCTGAAGGACATGAAGCACGACGGGTTTCATTTCCGGCGGCAATGCCCGGTCGGTCCCTATGTCGCCGATTTTCTCTGCTATTCGGCCCGGATCATTGTCGAGGTCGATGGCGGGCAGCACGGCATGGAAGCAGGGATCGAGCATGACCGGCGCCGCGACGAATGGTTCGAGAAAGACGGCTATCGCGTTCTCAGATATTGGAACAACGACGTGCTCGGAAATATCGAAGGTGTGATGGAGACAATCCTGAGCATCCTGAATGAAGGAAAGAGGTCCTAGCCTCTTCCAGCGGAACACTGGAGACGATCATGGGCTACAAGATTGCCGTTCTCGGCGCCACGGGCAATGTGGGCCGCGAAATGCTGAACATTCTGGCCGAGCGCGAATTTCCGGCGGATGAGGTCGTGGCGCTGGCGTCCCGCCGCAGCCAGGGCACGGAAGTGTCGTTCGGCGACCGCGACCTGAAGGTCAAGGCGCTCGAAACCTACGATTTCGCGGGCACCGATATCTGCCTCATGGCGACGTCGGGTGAAATGTCGGCCGAATGGGCGCCCAAGATCGCGGCCAAGGGCTGCGTCGTCATCGACAATTCGTCGAAGTGGCGCATGGACCCCGACGTGCCGCTGATCGTGCCGGAAGTGAATGCGTCCGCCATCGCGGGCTATGCAAAGAAGAACATCATCGCCAATCCGAACTGCTCGACGGCGCAGATGGTCGTCGCGCTGAAGCCGCTGCATGACGCGGCCGGCATCCGCCGTGTCGTCGTCTCGACCTATCAGTCGGTTTCGGGCGCGGGCAAGGAAGCGATGGACGAGCTTTTCAGCCAGACGCGCGCGATCTTCGTCAATGACAGCATCGACGAAGGCAAGTTCACCAAGCAGATCGCCTTCAACGTCATTCCTCACATCGACGTCTTCATGGAAGACGGGCAGACGAAGGAGGAATGGAAGATGATGGCGGAGACGAAGAAGATCCTCGATCCGAAGATCAAGCTGACCGCCACCTGCGTGCGCGTGCCGGTCTTTGTCGGTCATTCGGAGGCGATCAATATCGAATTCGAACGGGCGATCTCGGACGAGGAAGCGCGCGACATCCTGCGCGAGGCGCCGGGCTGCCTCGTCGTCGACAAGCATGAGGATGGCGGCTATGTGACGCCCATCGAATGCGTCGGCGAATATGCAACCTTCATCAGCCGCATCCGCGTCGATCCGACCGTCGAGAACGGCCTCAACATCTGGGTCGTCTCCGACAATCTGCGCAAGGGTGCGGCACTCAACGCCGTGCAGATCGCGGAAATTCTCGGTGCGCGCTATCTGAAAAAGGCGGCGTAAGGGGGAATCCTCCGTCCCCGGACATTCTCCCGTTAACCTTCCGCTAAATCCTGCACAAAATATGTGCAGGATTTCCGCGGGTTTCCGCGCGCCGTCGTCACGCAGCCGAAAGGAAAATTTACCTTTCACCCGGATACTCATGCCGTCACATCGGACAGCCGGGAGCGAGTTGTGGATAGCGTTGCGCAGTCGATCGATACGATCTGGGTTCTGATCTGCACGATTCTCGTGTTGCTGATGCAGGCGGGCTTCGCCTGTCTCGAGACCGGGCTCGTGCGCGCGAAGAACTCCATCAATGTCGCGATCAAGAACGTGCTCGACTTCTGCGTCGCGGGCATGGGCTTCTGGCTTGTCGGCTTCGGCCTCATGTTCGGCGCCAGCGTCTCCGGTCTTTTCGGCGCGTCGGATTTCGCCTTTCAGGGCGCGGCGGGCGGGCTGGGCGACAATGCCTGGATCATGGTCTTCTTCTTCTTCCAGCTTGCCTTCTGTTCGACCTCCACCACCATCGTGTCGGGCGCCGTCGCGGAGCGCATGAGCTTTCGCGGCTATGTCATCACCGCGGCCATTCTTTCCATGGCGATCTATCCCGTCTTCGGTCACTGGGCCTGGGGCGGCATCTTCGATGGCGAGGCGGCGGGCTGGCTCGAACGGCGCGGCTTCGTCGATTTCGCCGGCTCGACCGTCGTCCACAGCATCGGCGGCTGGATCGCGCTCGCCGCGATCCTCGTGCTCGGCCCCCGCATCGGCCGCTTCGGCCATAACGGCAAGCGCATCGAGCCCCACGACATGCCGATGGCCACGCTCGGCATGTTCCTGCTCTGGATCGGCTGGTTCGGCTTCAATGGCGGCTCCACGCTCGCGCTCAATTCGAGCGTGCCCTACATCCTCGTCCACACGATGCTCGCGGCGGCAGCGGGCGGCATCGCCGTCACGGGCGTGAGCTGGATGCGCAAGGGGCTTCCCGAAGTGCAGGCGGCGCTTAACGGCATTCTTGCCGGCCTCGTCGCCATCACCGCCAATTGCCACATCGTCACCACCGGCAATGCGGTCCTCATCGGCGCGGGCGGCGGTCTCGTCTGCTATCTCGCGAGCGAGCTTCTCGCCCGGCTCGAAATCGACGACGCGGTCGATGCCGTGCCGGTTCATCTCGCCGCCGGCATCTGGGGCACGCTTGCCGTCGCTCTGTTCGGCGAACCCTCCCTCTTTCCCGGCGGGCATACGCGCCTCGAACAACTCGGCGTGCAGGCGCTCGGTGTCGCGGCCGCCGGTGTCTTCGCCTTCGGCACCGCCTATGTCGTGCTCCTCGTCATCGACCGGTTCCTGCCGCTGCGCGTCTCGTCCGATGCGGAGCGCGTCGGCCTCAACATCGCCGAGCATGGCGCGTCCTCCGCGCTTCTCGACGTGCTGGGCGCGATGGAAGGGCAGGCGGCGCGGGGCGACTTCTCGAAGCCGCTCCATGTCGAACCCTTCACGGAGGCGGGCGAGATGGCGCGCCGCTACAATCTCGTGCTCGACAAGTTCAACAGCGAGGTGCGCATCCGCGAGCAGACGGCGAACGAGTTGCGCGACGCGCGCGACGTGGCGGAGCTCGCCAACGCCTCGAAGTCGCAGTTCCTCGCCAATATGAGCCATGAGCTCCGGACGCCGCTCAACGCCATCATCGGCTTTTCGGAAGTCATGAACGGCGAACTTTTCGGGCCGGTGGAGAACGAGCGCTACAAGGAATATGTCGGCGACATCCACAAATCGTCGAGCCATCTTCTCAGCCTCATCAACGACATTCTCGACCTCTCCAAGATCGAAGCCGACCGCTACGAACTCTATGAGGAAGAACTCGACGTGCTCGATGTCGTCGCGAGCTGCGAGCGCATGATGCGCCACCGCTCGGACGAGGCGGGCGTCAATCTCACGGTCACCGTGGAGGACGGGCTGCCGCTGCTCATGGGCGACAAGCGCGCGCTCCGGCAGATCCTCCTCAATCTTGTCTCGAATGCCGTCAAGTTCACGCCGAAAGGCGGCAACATCGGGCTTGCCGCCTTCATGGAGCCTGACGGGCGCATGGCCTTTCGCGTTGCCGACACGGGCATCGGCATGGCCAAGAAGGACATTCCGATCGCGCTGGAACCGTTCCGCCAGATCGGCAAGGACAGCAATATCTACACGACCGAGGGCACGGGCCTCGGCCTGCCGCTGACAAGGGCGCTGGCCCGCCTGCATGGCGCGACGCTCGTCATCGAGTCCGAGCCCGGCCTCGGCACCACCATCACCATCCGCATGCCGCACACCCGTATCCTCGAGGCTCCCCAGCGGATCGCGAGCTAGCGCTCCTTTCTTTCTGGTGCGAGGCGCTTGCTTTCTGGATCACCCTCCCCCTGTGGGAGGGTCGGAAAATTCAAACGAAGTGAAGAATTTTCCGGGGAGGGGTGAGCAAGGGAAACGGAAGGCAAGTCATTCGCCGATGGCGGAGACCCCCTCCCCGAAATTCGCTTCGCTGCCGCTCGCAAATTTCGACCCTCCCCCTGTGGGAGGGTGGTCCCCAGAGCAAACTCAGCGGCCAGACTCCTCGGGCTTCGTTCCATGTCACATTGCCGCTTCACAGGCGGCGCCGGGCTTTATAGTGTCCCCCCCGCAATTCCTCGCGAAATGGAGACCCTTCATGGCCGAACTTGCCGCACGCCCGCGCCGCAGCGTCCTCTACATGCCGGGGTCCAATGCCCGCGCGCTTGAAAAGGCGAGGGAAATCCCCGCGGATGCGTTGATCCTCGATCTTGAAGATGCGGTCGCGCCCGACGCCAAGGAAGAGGCGCGCGCCCAGGTCTGCGCCGCCGTGAAACAGGGCGGTTATGGCAAGCGCGAAATCGCCATTCGGGTGAACGGGCTCGACACGCCCTGGGGCATGGCCGATATCGAGGCCACCGTCGCCGCCGGACCGGATGCCATTCTCGTCCCGAAGATCAATTCCGCCGCCGATGTCGAGCGCGCCGAGCATGCGCTCTCCGAAGCGGGCGCCAGGGGCGATATCCAGCTCTGGTGCATGATCGAGACGCCGCTTGCCATGCTCAACATCCAGGCGATCGCCGCCAAGGCGCGCGAGCCGGGCAGCCGCATGTCGGTCTGGGTCATGGGCACCAACGATATCGCCAAGGAGCTTCGCGCCGCGCATACGCCGGACCGCGTGCCCATGCTCGCCTCGCTCGGCCTCGCGCTCATCGCGGCGCGCGCCTATGGGCTCGTCATCCTCGACGGCGTCTATAACGACATCAAGGACGAGGACGGTTTCGCCGCCATCTGCGAGCAGGGCCGCGACATGGGCTTCGACGGCAAGACGCTCATCCATCCCTCCCAGGTCGGGCCCTGCAACGCCATCTTCTCGCCCGATCCGGAGACAGTCGCCTTTGCGCGCAAGACCATCGAGGCTTTCGAACTGCCCGAGAACAAGGGCAAGGGCGTGCTGAAAGTCGATGGCCGCATGGTCGAAATCCTCCATGCCGAGATCGCGCGGCGCACCGTCGCCATCGCGGATGCGATCGCCGAACTCGAAAAGGCGGGGTAGAAGGAGGGCGATTGCTTCCTGAGAGGCGCCCGTAAGCCCATCCATGACGATCACCCTCCCCCTGCGGGAGGGTCGGAAAATTCAAACAGAGTGCTGAATTTTCCGGGGAGGGGTAAGCGAGGAAAACGGGGGGCGAGTCGTTTTCTGCGAGCGGAGACCCCCTCCCCGAAATTTGCTTCGCTCGCGCTCACAAATTTCGACCCTCCCACAGGGGGAGGGTGGTCCGCATGGTAGGCGTGGCGGAAAAAGAAGGACGGGAAATGACCAAAACCAACGCCGGAAACTTCTTCGAGGACTTCAAGGTCGGGCGCGTGCTGCATCATGCGACGCCGCGCACGGTCACGGAAGGCGATGTCGCGCTCTATCAGGCATTGTTCGGCTCGCGCTTCTCGCTCCAGTCCTCGGCGGAAGTCGCGCGCAAGGCCGGTTACGCCACGGCGCCCGTCGACGACATGCTTGCCTTCCACATCGTCTTCGGCAAGACGGTGCCGGACGTCTCGCTCAATGCGGTGGCCAATCTCGGCTATGCCGATTGCCGCTTTCTCAAGCCCGTCTTTCCCGGCGACACGCTGTCGAGCGAATCGAAGGTGATCGGGCTGAAGGAGAATTCCAACGGCGAGACGGGCGTCGTCTATGTCCGCTCGACGGGCCGCAACCAGGAGGGCGACATCGTTCTCGATTATGTGCGCTGGGTGATGGTCAGGAAGCGCCATGCCGCCTCGCCCGCGCCGGAAGAGGATGTGCCGCATCTGCCCGCCGCCGTCGGCGCGGCGCATCTCGTCGCGCCCGCGGGCACGTCCTTCAAGGGCTTCGACACGGTGGCCTCTGGAAGCCCACATCTCTGGGACGATTACGAAAAGGGCGAGAAGATCGACCATGTGGATGGCATCACCATCGAGGAAGCCGAACACATGATGGCGACGCGGCTCTATCAGAATACCGCCAAGGTGCACTTCAATCAGTATACGGAAGGCAAGGGCCGCTTCGGCCGCCGCCTCATCTATGGCGGCCATGTCATCTCGCTTGCCCGGGCGCTTTCCTTCAACGGGCTCGGCAATGCCGTTCTCGTCGCCGCCATCAATGGCGGGCGGCACGTCGCGCCCTGCTTCGGCGGCGACACTGTATTCGCCTGGTCGGAAGTGCTCGACAAGGCGGAGATGAAGGGGCGCGACGATCTCGGCGCGCTCCGGCTGCGCACCTTCGCGACGAAGGACCGGCCTTGCGGCGATTTCCCGGGCCCGAAGGAAAAAGGCTACGAGGACGGCGTCATTCTCGATCTCGACTATTGGGTGTTGATGCCGCGCCGCTGACTTAAGGGCTCGTTTACGGAGCGGTGAGAGATTTGGCGGGCAAGGAGTTGGGCACTATGCTTTCCTCAGAGATGGACGGTCACTCGTACTCCAGGGCCATCATGAACATGCGGTCGCCCGAGAGCATTTCCTTCGAGGAAGCATGGGAAGCCGCGCGGGCGGGCCATGACGTGCCGCCCCGCGGCGCGATCGACCTGCGGCGCTTCGCGCCTTTCGCGCCCTGGTTCGCGATCATCGAGCCGGACCCGAGCGCGGTTGCGCTTCCCTTCCGGCTCACCGGCTCGGGCTTTCGCGATTTCTTCGGTCAGGATCTCACCGGCATCGATTATCTGACGCTCGCCGATCCCGCGATCCGGCAGCATGCCTATGATTGCGTCATGGCGTGTCTCGCGCAGCCTTGCGGGCTGTGGCAGTGCACGCCCGCGACCACGGCCGAGGGCGGTTCCATCAATTACGAGTATACGATCCTGCCGATCTCGAAATCGGGCGGGACGGCGGACCACATCGTCATCTTCGTCAATTTCGAGTCGAAGCCCTTCGACGAGCTTCCCGGCCTTTCGCGCATCGAGCGCTCGACCGTCTGGCACTGGCTCGATATCGGCCATGGCGTGCCGCCAGCCTCGCTCACGGAAAATCCCCCGCTCGGCTGAGTCTCAGGCGTCCGCCGGATAGATATAGGCGAGCGTCGCAAGGCAGATCGCGACGAGTTTTTCGTCTCCCTCGTCGTCCGCGCAGGTGACTTTCGTCTCGACCACGCATTGCCGCCGCCCCGCCTTCACGACCTCGCCGCGTGCGATCGCGCGCCGTCCCACGGCGGGCCGCAGCAGGTTCAGCTTGTATTCGGAGGTGACGAGGCTCACCGCGCCTTCCGGCAGCACCGTCGAGGCGGCGCAGCCTGACGCATTGTCGGCCAGATAGCCGATCACGCCGCCATGGATGTAACCATTGTTCTGGGTGAGGGCCCGGCGGTTCTCGACGCTGAGTTCCGCCCGTCCGCGTTCGACCGTTCCGACCTTCGCTCCCACCAGCACGGAAAAGGGCTGTTCCGTCAGCACCCGCGTCGCCCTTTCGAGCGGCGTTTCGCCGCCCGGCAGCAGGCCGGGAATCGTTTGCGTGTTCATGCGCGCCGTCCTCGCTTTGAAAACCGGCCTTCATCATGCCTTTTGCCAGTTGCGAAGGCTTCGCAGTTAAACGCAAAGCGCTTTGCGGGAAGGTCTTTGCCCCAGCGTTTTCGGGCGCTTTTTGCTTGCCCGTTTCGCGCAAATCCCTTTGCGCGGCCGTGCCTGAACCCCGTACCCTCTCCACCCGTAAGGATATTTGCCATGTGCGCCGCCGCGCGATAAACAACGGGACAACACACGCGGGTCCGTCCGGGTCCGCCCTCTTCTTGTTGCCCGAAACGGGGTTCTTCGGATGGCTGAACAGCGACAAGCCGTAGAGAGGCCGCTCTCTCCGCATCTCCAGATCTATCGCGTCACGATCACCATGGCGATGTCGATCCTGCATCGCATCGTCGGCGTCGCGCTCTATGCGGGCACGGCGCTTGTCGCCTGGTGGCTGATCGCGACGGCCACGGGCCCCGAGGCCTATGCGGCGTTCCGTTCGGTCGCGGATCACTGGTTCGGCCAGCTCGTTCTCTTCGGCTTCACCTGGGCGCTGCTGCATCACCTCTTCGGCGGCATCCGCTATCTCGTCTGGGACGAGATCGCGGCGATGACGCCCAAGGCGGCGGACCGCATCACCTGGGCCGCGATTCTCGCTGCGCTCGTTGCCACGGTCCTTGTCTGGGCCGTCATCTGCACCATGCGGGGGGCGATCTGATGTCCGCATCGAAAAAGGATATGCGCACGCCGCTCGGCCGCGTTCTCGCTCACGGTTCGGCAAGGTCCGGCACCGGCGACCACATCCGCCAGCGCGTCACGGCTCTGGCCATGGTGCCGCTCGCGCTCTTCTTCACCGGCTTCCTCGTCTCGCTTGTCGGCGCCGACTACGAAACGGCCCGCGCCGCGCTCGGCAATCCGTTCATTGCCGTTGCCGCGCTTCTTTTCGTCGTCGCCGCGATCATGCATATGCGCATCGGCATGCAGATCGTCATCGAGGACTATGTGACGGGCGCGCGGCTGCGCAGCATCGCCCTTATCGGCAATTTCTTCTTCTCCTACGCCGTCGGTCTCGCCTGCCTCTATGCGGTCGCGAAGATCGGCTTCGGCGGCTGAGTTCCTTTCCTTCAAGCGTCGAGACATAAGCTCATGACGACTGCTTACGAATTCCACGATCACACATTCGACGTCGTCGTCGTCGGTGCCGGCGGCGCCGGCCTTCGCGCCACGCTCGGCTGCGTCGAAAAGGGGCTCCGCACCGCCAACATCACCAAGGTCTTCCCGACCCGCAGCCACACCGTCGCGGCGCAGGGCGGCGTCGCCGCCTCGCTCGGCAATATGGGGCCGGACGACTGGCGCTGGCACATGTACGACACGGTGAAGGGTTCCGACTGGCTCGGCGACCAGGACGCCATCGAATATCTCTGCCGCCAGGCGCCGGAAGCCGTCTACGAGCTCGAACATTTCGGCGTGCCCTTCTCGCGCACCGAGGACGGGCGCATCTATCAGCGGCCCTTCGGCGGCATGACCACGAATTTCGGCGAAGGCATCGCGCAGCGCACCTGCGCGGCGGCCGACCGTACCGGCCATGCGATGCTGCACACGCTTTACGGCCAGTCGGTCCGCCACAATGCCGAGTTCTACATCGAATATTTCGCCATCGACCTCATCATGGATGCCGAAGGCCAATGCCGCGGCGTCGTGGCGCTCGACATGGCGACCGGCGAGGTTCATCGCTTCCGCGCCTCGCTCGTGATCCTCGCGACGGGCGGCTATGGCCGTGCCTTCTTCTCGGCGACCTCCGCCCACACCTGCACGGGCGACGGCAACGCCATGGTGCTGCGGGCGGGGCTTCCGCTGCAGGACATGGAATTCGTCCAGTTCCATCCGACCGGCATCTACGGCGCGGGCTGCCTCATCACCGAGGGTGCGCGCGGCGAAGGCGGCTATCTCACAAATTCCGAAGGCGAGCGCTTCATGGAGCGCTATGCGCCGTCCGCGAAGGATCTGGCCTCTCGCGACGTCGTCTCGCGTTCGATGACGGTCGAAATCCGCGAAGGCCGCGGCGTCGGTCCGAACAAGGACCACATCTTCCTTCACCTCGACCATCTCGATCCCGCGATCCTTGCCGAGCGCCTGCCGGGCATCTCGGAATCGGCGCGCATCTTCGCCGGCGTCGACGTCACGAAGGAGCCGATCCCGGTGCTCCCCACCGTGCATTACAACATGGGCGGCATCCCGACGAACTTCCACGGCGAGGTGCTGACGCTCAAGAACGGCAATCCGGACACGGTCGTGCCGGGCCTGATGGCGGTGGGCGAGGCGGCCTGCGTCTCCGTTCACGGCGCCAACCGTCTCGGTTCCAACTCGCTCATCGACCTCGTGGTTTTCGGCCGCGCGGCGGGGCTTCGCGCCGCCGAACTCGTCGCCCCCAATCAGCGCCAGCCGGAATTCGCGAAGGGCGCGGGCGACAATGCGGTTGCGCGCCTCGACAAGTTCCGCAACGCCAGGGGCTCGACGCCGACCGCCGAGCTCCGCCTGCGGATGCAGCGCGCCATGCAGGAAGACGTCGCCGTGTTCCGCACCCGCGAAACGCTCGAATCGGGCGTGAAGCGCGTGGCGGAAGTTCACGACGCGATGCCGGACCTCAAGGTCAGCGACCGCTCGCTCATCTGGAATTCGGACCTCATCGAGACGCTCGAATTCGACAATCTCATCGTTCAGGCGATTGCGACCGTCAATGGCGCAGTCAACCGTCAGGAAAGCCGCGGCGCCCATGCGCGCGAGGACTTCCCGAACCGCGACGACGAGAACTGGATGAAGCACACGCTGTGCTGGGTGGACGATGCGAGCGGCAAGCCCTCGCTCGACTACCGCCCCGTCCACGCCTACACGCTTTCCGACGACATCGAATACATCAAGCCAAAGGCGCGCGTTTACTGAGTAACCCCAATCCGTCATGACCCGCTTTATGCGGGTCATCCACGTCTTTGATGTGGAAACGGAAGCAAGACGTGGATGGCCCGGACGAGCCGGGCCATGACGTGAAGAGAAACGGAACGAGATGCGACGATCGGCGTGAAGTCCGATCCGGTTGCGGGAATAGCAAAATGGTCCAGTTCACACTGCCGAAGAATTCCAAGATCACCGAGGGCGAGACCTTCAAGGCCGCGCCCGGCGCGAAGAACGTCAAGCGTTTCCGCGTCTATCGCTGGTCGCCGGACGACACGGCGAACCCGCGCATCGACACCTATGAAGTCGATCTCGACAAATGCGGCCCGATGGTTCTCGACGCGCTCATCAAGATCAAGAACGAGGTCGACCAGACGCTCACCTTCCGCCGCTCCTGCCGCGAGGGCATCTGCGGGTCCTGCGCCATGAATATCGACGGCCAGAACACGCTCGCCTGCACCAAGGGCATCGACGAGGTGAAGGGCGACGTCAAGATCTATCCGCTGCCGCACATGCCGGTGATCAAGGACCTCGTGCCCGACCTCACCAATTTCTACGCGCAGCACGCCTTCATCGAACCCTGGCTGCAGACGAAGTCGCCGACGCCGGAAAAGGAATGGCGTCAGAGCCACGAGGACCGCGAGAAACTCGACGGTCTCTACGAGTGCATTCTCTGCGCTTGCTGCTCGACCTCCTGCCCGTCCTACTGGTGGAACGGCGACCGCTATCTCGGCCCGGCCGCGCTGTTGCAGGCCTATCGCTGGCTCATCGACAGCCGCGACGAGGCGACCGGCGAGCGTCTCGACGACCTCGAAGACCCGTTCCGCCTCTACCGCTGCCACACCATCATGAATTGCGCGAAGACCTGCCCAAAGGGCCTGAACCCCGCCAAGGCCATCGCGGAAATCAAGAAGATGATGGTGGAGCGGCAGGCCTAGTTCTTCGCTCTGTCATTGCGAGGAGCGATAGCGACGAAGCAATCCATTCTTCTTCGCGAGAATCAAAGGCCGCCTTCGGGCGGCCTTTTTGTTTCTCCGCCCTCGCCACACCCACAGATGTCACCCCGGCCTTCGCCGGGATGACACCGAATGTAAAATGAAGGCCATCGCAAGCAGACTTCACTCCGCCACATACTCCGCATCCGGCTTCTGCCGCTCATAGGCAAACAGAAGCGCCTTCTTCAAATTCTCGAAATCCGTCACCACGCAGTCGCTGTTGCGCACGATCATGCCGAAATCGGCGAGCGTCATGCCTTCGTCCTCGACCAGCGACACGAAGTCGGGACAGACCATGCCCCAGCGCCACCAGGTCGTGCCGTCGCGGCGCATCAGGGCGTAGAAGTTCCCCTCCGTCTGGTCTTCCTCGCGGATCATCACCGCATAGAGGTCCGGCCCGATTTCCTTCATCAGCCCACTGAAGGCCTTGTTCTCCTCGCCCGTGCGCATCACGTAGCGGCGGTTCTCCACCGTCACGAGCGCCTGTTCCGGCGTTTCGTCCGCGCGTTCGCCGTCCTCGTTCAACATGTGGACGGTGAAGCGCGCGCCATCCGCCACCGGATAGTCCGCCTCCTTCGGCGAAACGAGATCGCCGTCGGAAATGAGGCAGCCTGCGAGAAGAAGAGGCGCGAAAAGCGCGGCGAGACGGCGGATCATGGGAAGCTCCCTCGTGGTTCCGCCGCAGTATAACGAAAAACCCGGCCGCCGTATGGCGGGCCGGGTTCTGGGAGGGTCGAGATATGCCGGGGCGCTTAGGCAGCCGGGGCTCGGGACCCGAAATTTCGAGGCGCGTACATCCGGCGCCGTCTTGAGATAAAGCCTAGCGCCGAATGTCTGAATGCGCGGTGAACGCATGAGGCGCTGCTCCGCCGCCGCCGGGCGCGCCCGCCCGGGGGATCGCCGGATTCCGGACCGTCCTTATCCGGAGGGTTTACCCTTCCTTCACCACGACTTCACGTATCGCGATTTCGGGTTCCGTTTCGGCGAGGCGGCGCGCGGCCTCCATGAACTCGTGGCAATAGCTCTGCGCGAAATGGAAGTCGACCGCCGCGCGGTTCGCCTCCGCCACTCTCGCCCCGCCCGTTATCACGATCATGCCGCCCTCCCTTTCGTGGTTCCACGAAGCATAGCAGATGCGCGCGGCGCAGGGCATGGCGCTCCGTAGACGGATCATATATCGGGAAAGCCGAAGCCGGCCCGCACCGCTCACAAGGGGGAAGGAGCGGTACGGGCCGTGGCGTCGGCTCTTGAGGGATGCTGACGCCGGGAGAAACAGGCGGACCCGGGGGGAGGGGGAGGGAACCGGCGCCGGTCTCGAGAATACAAACGGGCGGGGATTTCTTTTCCGTCGCGGGGTTTCGACAAATATCCCCGGTTTTCTTCCGTCTCCGCCGGCCGCGTCCGCCCGCCGGCGGGTTGCGCGTGTTTTCGGTGCCCGGCCGAAACCGGGGACAAGTTTTTCGCCGCGATCCCGCCATCGCGCCCCCCGCCATTCATGACGGTTCGGTGACATTTCGATGACAGTCGCCCTTGCTTATCCCCGCTTCTTGACGCCGCTTGTCATTTTGATAATAGTCAAAATATGGAAATGGAAACCGCCGTCACAGCCCTCTCCGCCCTCGCGCAGGAAACGCGTCTGGCGATTTTCCGCGCCCTCATGCGCGCCCATGCGCCGGAGGAGGGACAAGGCGGTCTCGCGGCTGGCGAGATCGCATCCGCGCTCGATGTCGCGCCCGCCACTTTGTCCTTTCATCTCAAGGAGTTACTCCATGCGGGGCTGATCGTTCAGCGCCGCGAGGGCCGCTCCCTCATCTACAAGGCGGACCTCTCCGCCATGCATGGCCTGACCGCCTATCTCGTCGACGATTGCTGCCAGGGCGTCTGCGGGAGCTTATCCCCCTGCGTTCCGGAGGGCGTAGAACGGGTGGCCGTTCCCGCGCGCTGCTGATATTGTCCTTATACGGAGTAAACCGCCATGACCGGCGCAACCGATCCCTACAATGTCCTCTTCCTGTGCACCGGCAATTCGGCGCGCAGCATCCTTGCGGAAGCCTATATGAACTCGCTGCCCGGCGGGCGCTTCAAGGCCCATAGCGCGGGCAGTCATCCGGGCGGCACGGTCAATCCGTTCGCGCTCGATGTGCTGCGCAACGCGCGGCTGTCGACCGAAGGATTGAGGTCGAAGTCATGGGACGAGTTCGCCGTGCCGGGTGCGCCGGAAATGCATTTCGTCTTCACCGTCTGCGACAATGCGGCGGGCGAGGTCTGTCCCGTCTGGCCCGGTCAGCCGATGACGGCGCATTGGCCCTTTCCTGATCCCGCTGCCTTCGAAGGAAGCGACACGGAGAAGCGGGCGCTCTTTCTCGATGTCTTCCGGCAGATCAGGGCGCGCATCGACATCTTCGTCAACCTGCCGCTCGCGTCTCTCGACAAGCTCGCGCTGCAGAGGCGCATCGAGGAGATCGGACGCGATCCGGCGAAGGCAAGCTGAATGACGCATACGGAAGAACCGCGCCGCCTCGGCTTTCTCGACCGTTGGCTCACGCTCTGGATTTTTCTTGCGATGGCCGCCGGCACGGCGCTCGGCAGTCTCCTGCCTGCGCTGCCCGCTGCGCTCGATAGCCTCTCCATTGGCACGACGAATATTCCGATCGCCGCGGGCCTCCTCCTCATGATGTATCCGCCGCTTGCCCGGGTACGATACGAGGAGCTGCCGCGCATCTTCGAGGACCGAAAGGTGCTCGTGCTGTCGCTTGTGCAGAACTGGCTCATCGGCCCTTTCCTGATGTTCGGCCTTGCCGTGCTTTTTCTCAGCGACGAACCGGCCTACATGACCGGCCTCATCCTCATCGGTCTTGCGCGCTGCATAGCCATGGTGATCGTCTGGAACCAGCTCGCGCGCGGCAGCAATGAATACGTGGCCGCGCTCGTTGCGTTCAACAGCCTGTTCCAGCTTGTCTTTTTCAGCGTCTATGCGTGGTTCTTCCTCGCCGTGCTGCCGCCCTTCTTCGGCCTCGAGGGGCAGGTGATCGAAGTCAGCTTCTGGACAGTCGCGGGCGCGGTGTTCCTTTATCTCGGTGTGCCGTTCGCCGGCGGTTATCTCACGCGCCGCTTTCTCCGCCCGCGTCTCGGTGCGGACGCCTACGACAATGGCTTCGTGCCGCGTATCGCGCCGCTGACGCTCATTGCGCTTCTCTTCACCATCGGCGTCATGTTCGCCCTGAAAGGCGAGGCGGTGCTCGCGCTGCCGTTCGATGCACTCAGGATTGCGGTGCCGCTCGCGCTCTACTTCCTCATCATGTTCCTGGTGAGCTTCGCGATGAGCCGTCTGCTCGGTGCGGACTATCCGCGTACCGTCTCGCTCTCCTTCACGGCGGCGAGCAACAACTTCGAACTTGCGATCGCGGTCGCCATCGCCGCTTTCGGCATCGCCTCGCCTGTCGCCTTTGCAACCGTCATCGGTCCGCTGGTCGAGGTGCCGGTGCTGATCGCGCTGGTCAGCGTCGCGCTCCGGCTTCGCACACGCTGGTTCGGGGCGTCCTCGCCGCAGCCGGCGGAATGAAAAAGGCCCGCGCCGTGAAGCGCGGGCCCGATCCCTGTTCGAAGGGATGAAGTGCCGGAATTATTCCGCCGGCGTCTCTTCTTCGGCGGGGGCGGCTTCCTCGCCGCTCATTTCCTCGCCGGCTTCCTCGACGGCCTCGTCCGCATCTTCCATGGCTTCGCCAGTGGCTTCGGCAGCATCGTCCGCGGCTTCTTCCGTGGCCGCGGCGGCGTCCTCGGCCGCTTCCTCGGTCGCGCCCATCGCGTCGCTTGCCGCTTCGCCTGCGGCATCCATCGCGTCGGTCGCTGCCTCGCCGGCCTGATCCATGGCGTCTTCCATGGTCGTATCTTCCGGATTCATCATCCGGTATCCGATTACCAGAACCACCGCGATCACGATGACGGCGATAGCGGTTTTCATGAAATTGGACATGATATTTTCCTCTTGGCGGTCGTTTCGCCTTGGTTTCACCCCAGCCGCAGCGATGCGGCGCGATCAGGGCCCCCGCTTTTGTTCTCCCACGGTTTGGATGGGTGCCCGGCGACGATGTTAGGGATGATTTGGGGCAAAACGCCACCATGAAACACGGAATTACAGGAAATCTTTTGCGGCTGTTGACGTTGGGTCACGCCCCGTACGGGGCCGGAACGGCCCTGCCCGCCGCGCTTGCCGAGGCCGGGGCCTTGCCGTCCGCTCGGGCGGCGGGCTAAACAGGCAAGGAATTCACACTGAAGGGAGACGCGGCCCGCGTTAAGCGGCGCGCGGCACTGAAAAATGGCCAAAGACCTTACTCATTTCATTGGCGGCGCGCATGTTCCCGGCACAAGCGGGCGCTTCCTCGATGTGACAAATCCGAATACGGGCGAAGTGACGGCGCGGACGCCGCTGGCCAGCGCGGCGGAGTTGCGCGCGGCGGTCGACGTGGCCGCGAAGGCTTTCCCGGGCTGGGCGGCCACCAATCCGCAACGCCGCGCCCGCGTCATGTTCGAATTCAAGCGTCTCCTCGAAGCGAACATGGACGAGCTTGCCGAACTTCTGTCGGCGGAGCATGGCAAGGTGATCGCGGATTCGAAGGGCGACGTTCAGCGCGGCCTGGAGGTCATCGAGTTCGCCTGCGGCATCCCGCATCTCATGAAGGGCGAGTTCACGGAAGGCGCGGGGCCCGGCATCGACATGTATTCGATGCGCCAGCCGCTCGGCGTCTGCGCGGGCATCACGCCGTTCAACTTCCCGGCCATGATCCCGATGTGGATGTTCGGCGTCTCCATCGCCTGCGGCAATACCTTCATCGTGAAGCCCTCGGAGAAGGATCCGTCCGTGCCGATCCGGCTTGCCGAACTCTTCATGGAAGCAGGCGCACCGGCCGGCGTTCTCAACGTCGTCAATGGCGACAAGGAAGCGGTCGACGCGATCCTCACCGATCCGACGATCCAGGCGGTCAGCTTTGTCGGCTCCTCCGACATCGCGCAATATGTCTATGCGACAGGCACAGCGCATGGAAAGCGGGTGCAGGCGATGGGCGGAGCGAAGAACCACGCCATCATCATGCCGGATGCCGACATGGATCAGGTCGTGAACGATCTCATCGGCGCGGGCTACGGTTCCGCCGGCGAGCGCTGCATGGCGATCTCGGTTGCGGTGCCGGTCGGCGAGGAAACGGCGGACCGTCTCGTCGAGAAGCTCGTGCCGCGTGTGCAGGCGCTCAAAGTCGGCATCTCGACGGCGGCCGACAGCGATTACGGCCCCCTCGTCACCAAGGCCCATATGGAGAAGGTCAGCTCCTATATCGAGATGGGCGTGAAGGAAGGCGCGAAGCTGCTGGTCGACGGGCGCGGCTTCAGGCTGCAGGGCTATGAGAACGGTTTCTTCCTCGGCGGTTCGCTGTTCGATCACGTGACGCCCGACATGCAGAGCTACAAGGACGAGATATTCGGGCCGGTGCTCCAGGTCGTCCGGGCGAAGAGCTTCGAGGAAGCCGCCGATCTGCCGACGAAGCATCAGTATGGCAATGGCGTCGCGATCTTCACGCGCGACGGCGATGCGGCGCGGAGCTTCGCCTCCCGCGTACAGGTGGGCATGGTCGGCATCAACGTGCCGATCCCGGTGCCTCTCGCCTATCACACGTTCGGTGGCTGGAAACGCTCCGCCTTCGGCGACACCAACCAGCATGGGCCGGAAGGCGTGAAGTTCTGGACGCATATCAAGACGGTGACCTCGCGCTGGCCGACCGGCGGCGTGAAGGAAGGATCCTCCTTCGTCATCCCGACCATGAAGTGATTGGCCCCAAACCGATTTGCGAAAATGGCGCTTCTTTCGGGAGGCGCCATTCCCATATGAGCGGATATTTCTCGCAGGGAGCCTCGCGATGAGCGGTGACACGACCCTCGACCTCGACGCCTATTTTTCCCGCATCGGCTTCGACGTCACCACGCTGATCGGCCGCGCCGCTGGATGGCGCCGGAAGAGGTCGACACCGCGCGTTCGCACATGCTGATGCGCGTCGAGCTTCCGGAGGGCCCGTTCCTTGCCGATGTGGGGTTCGGCGGCCTCACCATGACCGGTCCGATCCGCTTCGAGACGGGAGCCGAACAGGAAACGCCGCATGAGCCGCGCCACCTACTCAAGCATGAGGATGGGCTCGAGCTGCAGGCGAAGATCGGCGACGGCTGGGTGCCGATCTATCGCTTCACGCTGGAGCCGCACCGGCGCACCGATTACGAGGTGGCGAGCTGGTACACCTCCACGCATCCCTCGTCGATCTTCGTGCAGTTCCTGATCGCCGGGCGACCGCAGGAGGGCAAGTGGCTTTCGCTCTTCAACCGCGAGTTCAAGATACGCGGTCTCGACGGCAAGGCCGAAACGCGCGTCCCCGACAGCGCGGACGAGATCGCGGAGGTGCTCGGCAGGTATTTCGGCATTGCGCTTCCGGAGGAAGACAAGGCGCTTGCCATTGAACCTTACCTTGATAGCGGGCGTGCGATGTCCGGCGGCTAGGTACCGGGCTCGAAGCGCCATTTGCGGGCAACCTTGCCGTTTCCGGCTGTCGCGTCCATAAGAGGGGAACATTGCACCCCCTCCGTTCCGGCAGGTCATGATCTCAGGTCCGCTTTCCGCCTATCGCGACAAGATTGCCCGCGGCGAGATCGCCGAGGATGTCGCGCAGGCGCATGCCGCCGAACGGCTGCAGCATCTCGCCGACGAACTCGCCGAGTGGCGGCCGGGCCAGAAGGCCGGTCCCTTCGCGCGGTTCGGCTTCGGCAAGCCGGTGACACCGCCGGAGGGGCTCTACATCTGGGGCGGGGTCGGGCGCGGCAAGTCGATGCTGATGGACCTCTTCTTCGAGACGGTTGCGATCAGCCCGCGCCGCCGTGTCCATTTCCACGCCTTCATGCAGGAAGTTCACGAGCGCATCCATGACTGGCGCCAGCGCGAGAAGGCGGGCACGGTGAAGGGATCGGACCCCATTCCGCCGGTGGCCGACATGGTCGCGAAGGAAGCCTCGCTCCTTTGCTTCGACGAGTTCCAGGTTCACGACATTGCCGATGCCTCGATCCTCGGGCGTCTCTTCTCGCAGCTCTTCGAGCGTGGCGTGGTCGTGGTCGCGACCTCGAACCGGGCGCCGGACGGGCTCTACGAGGGCGGCCTCAACCGGCACCGCTTCCTGCCCTTCATCGACCTCGTGAAGACGAAGATGGACGTGCTCCATCTCGACAGCGCAACGGATTATCGCCTCGACCGTATCAAGGGCCTGCCGGTCTATCATGCGCCGCTCGGAGATGCGGCGGACGCCGCGCTCGACGACGCCTTCGAGAAACTCACCGATGCGGTTCATGGCGAGCCGATGACGCTGTCGCTCAAGGGCCGGGCCGTCGAAGTGCCGGAAGCGCGGCACGGCGTTGCGCGTTTTTCCTTTGCCGATCTCTGCGCGCGGCCGCTCGGCGCTGCCGACTATCTCAAGATCGCGCAGTGCTTCCATACCGTCATCCTCCGCGACGTGCCGGTCATGGGTCCCGAACGGCGCAACGAGGCCAAGCGTTTCGTCACGCTGGTCGATGCGCTTTACGAGGCGAAGACGAAACTCATTCTTTCGGCGGAAGCGCCGCCCGTTGCGCTCTACGAAACGGGTGACGGTGCGTTCGAGTTCGAGCGCACCGTATCGCGGCTGATGGAAATGCAGAGTGCGGATTATATCGGGCTCAGAAGCGCCGATTGAGTTTCCGCCCGATCAGAGCCCCATATAGGGCGAATGCGCGGGACGGAGACCGAGCGCCGTCGCGGGCGCCTCGGCTGCGGAAGACGCATCGGCAAGCCGGCGTGTCGAGGCATCGGGTGCCATGTCGAGCCGGTAGTCCCAGGACTGGCCAAAGGTTGCCGACATCATCCCGAAGGAGATCGTTTCCTTCGGCGCCTGGCGCGACGCCTCCCGCGCGATTTCGAGCGAGAATTCGTGAGCCGCGCGTCGGTCCACCGGCACGAAGCCGAGCGCCAGCGGATCGAGATCGGCGGCGGCGACCGCCGTTTCCTTCACATCGCCATCATCGTTCCTGAAGAGGGCAACAAGGCCGCCGAAATCGTCCTTCGTCGCGACGGAGTTGCGTTCTTCGCAGAAGGAGCGGCCCTCGCGGAGCGCGGCCTCGAGAAAGCGGCAGTCCTTGCCGGTCAGGGCCGAAAGCGCATGCTCGCCGAGATCCCGGCCCGTCATGATGGTGGAGGAAATGCCGGCTATCGTCAGCACCTCGCCGATGGTGAGCGCGCCGATGGCAGGCGCCGCGCAACCCGAAAGGCTGAGAATGCCAAGGCCGATCGCCGCAAGGCGGACCGTGCGCGATGCTTTTCCGAAAATGCAGCGACTGATATTCAGCGTCATAACGCACGCCCCCAACTAAACGGTCCTGAACGGGTGCAAGCTTCACGCCGTCCCGGACCTGGCGCGGTCCCCCCGGATCCTGCGCCGCCCGCGCTGCGTGCCCCGTGAGCATCGCGGGTCAACCTTTACGTTGAGTAAAAATCATGCGGCCGGAAGGCCTTATGTGTCAACGCGAGACGGCATTCATGGTTAAAATCCGGACCTCTCAAGGTGCGGTCTTTCCCATGCCTCCGTTGCGGAACGCGCGGATTCACGCTACTAGGCTGCGAGATTAACCACGGCGCACGCATATCGGAGGCTTCAACACCATGGCGCGCAAGAAAATCGCACTTATCGGCGGCGGCCAGATCGGCGGCACGCTGGCTCTTCTCGCGGGGCTCAAGGAGCTTGGCGACGTCGTCATTTTCGACATCGCGGAAGGCCTGCCGCAGGGCAAGGCGCTTGATCTCGCACAGGCGGGCCCCGTCGAGGGCTACAATGCCGCTCTTTCCGGCGCGAATGACTACAAGGGCATCAAGGGTGCCGATGTCGTTATCGTGACGGCCGGCGTGCCGCGCAAGCCGGGCATGAGCCGCGACGATCTTCTCGGCATCAACCTCAAGGTGATGCGCCAGGTCGGTGAGGGCATCGCGAAATATGCCCCGAATGCTTTCGTCGTCTGCATCACCAACCCGCTCGATGCGATGGTCTGGGCGCTGCGCCAGTTCTCCGGCCTGCCGCACAACAAGGTCGTCGGCATGGCGGGCGTGCTCGATAGCGGCCGCTTCCGTCTTTTCCTCGCCGAGGAATTCGGGGTGTCGGTCGAGGACGTCACGGCCTTCGTGCTGGGTGGCCATGGCGACACGATGGTGCCGCTGCCGCGCTACTCGACGGTTGCCGGTATTCCTCTCCCCGACCTCATCAAGATGGGTTGGACGACGAAGGAAAAGCTCGACAAGATCATCCAGCGCACGCGCGATGGCGGTGCGGAGATCGTCGGCCTGTTGAAGACCGGCTCCGCCTTCTATGCGCCCGCCGCTTCGGGTATCGCAATGGCGGAAGCCTATCTGAAGGACCAGAAGCGCGTGATGCCCTGCGCGGCCTATATCAACGGCGAGTATGGTGTGAAGGACATGTATGTCGGCGTGCCGGTCGTGATCGGTGCGGGCGGCGTCGAGCGCATCGTCGAGATCGATCTGAACGCTTCCGAAAAGAAGCAGTTCATGAACTCGGTCAACGCCGTAAAGGGCCTGGTCGATGCCTGCAAGAAGATCGACCCCGCTGTCGGCAAGGGCAAGGCCGCGAAGGCCAAGGCTGCCGCGAAGAAAAAATAATCCGGTATCTAGCCGGGACGAAAGGCGGGCCTTCGGCCCGCCTTTTTTATTGGCACATAAAGTGTCAATAATGCCTTGATTGCGAGTGCGGGGAGGCTTATTTAATGTTTTGCATTAGCGATGTCGGCAGGGAGGCTTACAGATGAAGCGCGTGGTGGCGGCCAGTATCGGTCTGCTGATGGTGGCTGCGGTCATTGGTCTCGGCATCGTCTGGTTCTCGCCTTCGGCACAGGACGCGGTGATGAGGCGCGTCGTCGCCTCCAATATGGGCTCCTTCGACGCCGTGCTGAACGAGGATGCGCTTCATGTCGTTCTTTGCGGAACGGGTTCGCCGATGCCGGATCCGGAGCGGGCCCAGTCCTGCGCCATCGTCTATGCGGGCGGGAAGGTCTTTCTCATCGACTCCGGGCTTGGCGGCTGGGACAGGCTCGCGCGCTTCCAGCTGCCGGTCGGCGGCCTCAGCGGCGTCCTCATCACTCATTTCCACTCCGACCACATCAGCGGCATTCCCGACATCGCGCTCAATAGCTGGGCGGCGGGGCGCCGCGAGGCGCTCGCCCTTTACGGTCCGCCCGGCATCGAGCGGATCGCGCAGGGTTTCGACATCGCTTATTCGCTCGATGACGGCTACCGGATCGCCCACCACGGCCTTGAGTTCTTTGCCGAGGAAGGTGCCAATTACCTGCCGATCGTCGTCGATGTTCCCGACCGCGACACGGGCGTCACCGTCTTCGACGAAGATGGCGTGAAGATCACCGCCTTCCGCGTCTCGCACGAGCCGGTGGACCCTGCCTATGGATACAGGGTCGACTACAAGGGGCGTTCCATTGTCTTCAGCGGCGATACGAAAAAGGACAGCAATGTCACGACGTTCGGCGCCGGTGCCGATGTCCTGATCCATGAGGCGCTTGCAGTCCATATGGTTGCCTTGCTCGAAGAAGGGCTCGAGCACAGGGGCGACCGGCGCGCCAAGGTCATGCACGATATTCCCGACTACCATGCAACGCCCGTCGATGCGGCGGAGGTCGCCAACGAGGCGGGCGTGAAGCTCCTCGTCTACACCCATATCGTGCCGAGGTTGCCGAATGCACTCGCCGAGCGGGTCTTCCTGCGAGGTGTCTCAGACGTCCGGAGCGAAGGCGTCACGCTGGGTTATGACGGGCTCTATCTGGAGCTTCCGGCCGGGTCGGACAGGATCGTCGAACACGATCTGCGGTGACGCTGCGTCACTGTTTGCGGCGTTGCGGGCAGCGCTGCGGCAACTGAAATTCCTGTAAGCGGCGTAGCCCGGTTGTGCCCTCTCCGGCGGCTATCTGCCGGTTGCGCCCGCCCGCTCGGGTGGTATAACTCCGAGCCATCCGACATAGCTTTCGGACAATCCTTTCCTTCTGGCGACGCGGGTTCCCGCGCCGCTCTCCAGCCGGACGGTTTTTCATGAATATTCACGAATACCAGGCCAAGGCCGTGCTTGCGAAGTATGGCGTGCCTGTGCCCCGCGGACATGCGGCGTTCACGCCCGAAGAGGCCGTGGCGAAAGCCAGGGAACTCGGCGGGCCGGTGTGGGTCGTCAAGGCGCAGATTCATGCGGGCGGTCGCGGCAAGGCCGGCGGCGTCAAGGTCGTGAAGTCGGTGGAAGACGTCGAGAAGGAGGCAAAGCGCCTGCTCGGATCGACGCTCGTCACGCACCAGACGGGGCCGGAAGGCAAGGAAGTGCATCGCCTCTATATCGAGGAAGGCTCCTCGATCGCGCGCGAACTCTACCTTTCGGTGCTCGTCGATCGCGCGACCTCGCGCATCTCCTTCATCGTCTCCACCGAAGGCGGCATGGACATCGAGGAGGTGGCGAAGAAGACGCCCGAGAAAATCCTCAGCTTCTCGATCGACCCTGCGTCCGGTATCAGCGGCTTCCATGGCCGCAAGGTTGCTTACGCGCTCGGCCTTGAAGGCGACCAGGTAAAGCAGGGCGTTGCCCTTATCGACAAGCTCTACAAGGCCTTCGTTGCCGAAGACATGAGCATGCTCGAGATCAACCCGCTCGTCGTGACGGGCGAGGGCAATATCGTCTGCCTCGACGCGAAGGTGAATTTCGACTCGAACGCGCTCTACCGGCACAAGGACATCGTCGAGCTGCGCGACCTCACCGAAGAGGACCCTGCCGAAGTCGAGGCGTCGAAATACGACCTCAACTACATCAAGCTCGACGGCAAGATCGGCTGCATGGTGAACGGTGCGGGCCTTGCCATGGCGACCATGGACATTATCAAGCTCTATGGCTCGGAGCCTGCGAACTTCCTCGATGTCGGCGGCGGCGCGACGAAGGAAAAGGTCACGGCCGCCTTCAAGATCATTCTCTCCGACCCGAGCGTCGAAGGCATTCTGGTCAACATCTTCGGCGGCATCATGCGTTGCGACATCATCGCGGAAGGCGTTGTCGCCGCCGCCAAGGAAGTGTCGCTCGGCGTGCCGCTGGTGGTGCGCCTCGAAGGCACCAATGTCGACCTTGGAAAGAAGATCATGGCGGAATCGGGCCTGCCCATCATTTCCGCGGACAACCTCGCCGATGCGGCCGAGAAGATCGTCAAAGCCGTGAAGGAGGCCGCATAATGTCCGTTCTCGTCGACAAGAACACCAAGGTCATCTGCCAGGGCTTCACGGGTAATCAGGGCACGTTCCATTCGGAACAGGCGATTGCCTATGGGACCAAGATGGTCGGCGGCGTGAGCCCCGGCAAGGGCGGCACGAAGCATCTCGATCTGCCGGTCTTCAACACGGTCGCCGAGGCGGTCGAGAAGACGGGTGCGACGGCGTCTGCGATCTACGTGCCGCCGCCCTTCGCGGCCGATGCGATCCTGGAAGCGATCGATGCGGGAATTGAGCTTGCCGTCTGCATCACCGAGGGCATTCCGGTTCTCGACATGGTGAAGGTGAAGCGCGCGCTGTCGGGTTCGAAGACGCGCCTCGTCGGCCCGAACTGCCCGGGCGTCATCACGCCGGGCCAGTGCAAGATCGGCATCATGCCGGGCCATATCCACAAGCCGGGCTCGGTCGGCATCGTGTCGCGCTCGGGCACGCTCACTTACGAAGCGGTTGCCCAGACGACGGCGGCGGGCCTCGGCCAGTCGACCTGCATCGGCATTGGCGGCGACCCGGTGAACGGCACCAACTTCATCGACTGCCTCGAGATGTTCCTCGGCGATCCCGACACGACCTCGATCATCATGATCGGCGAAATCGGCGGCTCCGCCGAAGAGGATGCGGCGGAATTCCTGAAGGCTTCCAAGGTGAAAAAGCCCGTCGTCGGCTTCATCGCCGGCGTCACCGCCCCTCCCGGCCGCCGCATGGGCCATGCCGGCGCCATCATCTCGGGCGGCAAGGGCGGCGCGGAAGACAAGATGGAGGCCATGCGTTCGGCCGGCATCACCGTCGCGAAGTCGCCCTCGGCGCTCGGCACGACGCTGGTCGAAGTGCTGAACAAGTGAACCAAGCCTCGTTTCGGGGCTGATCGAGCGGGGTTTCCGGCTTTCCGGACGCCCCGCTTCGCTTTTCGGCCCCTTTTTTGGCCCGTTCACGGCTTCGTCAGTACAAAATCTTCACGAAGCTTCTATATTCATATGCAAGGCACGTGATTTGCCCCTTTCTCTAGGGTATTTCCAGAATGTGCCTCTGTGGCAAATCTGTTTGACGGACAATTGCCTCTATGGCAATTTGCTCCCATGAAGCTCACCGACTGGCTTGAATCGAATAATCTCACGGCAAGCGCCTTTGCCGAGCAGCTTGGCGTGTCCGTCTCCACGGTCACGCGTTGCATGAACGGCCAGCGCCGCCCCGAATGGCAGACGCTCGATGCGATCTACAAGGCGACGGGCGGCCAGGTGACGCCGAACGACTTCCTGTCCGACGAAGCGGCTCTTCAAGGAGTGGCGAGCGCCGCTCCGAAGCCAAATGGACCAGACATCATGAGCAAGAACAGTGAGAACGACCGCATGGAGCGGACGTCCTTCCTCTACGGCGCCAATGCGCTCTTCGTGGAAGAGCTTTACGCGCGCTATCAGGAAAGCCCCTCCTCGGTCGACCCCGAATGGCGGACTTTCTTCGAGGGGCTCGGCGATGCGCCGGAAGATGTTCTGAAGGAAGCCAAGGGTGCTTCCTGGAAGCGGACCGACTGGCCGCTCCATGCAAACGGCGAACTTGTGAGCGCGCTCGACGGCAACTGGGGCTCGGCGACCATAGAAGCCGGCAAGGTGCGCGAGAAGATCGAACAACGCCGCCCCGCGGCGAGCGAAGATGAAATCCGCGCGGCGACGCTCGATTCCGTCCGTGCCCTGATGATGATCCGCGCCTATCGCATCCGCGGCCATCTCGATGCCGACATCGACCCGCTCGCGCTTCGTCCCAAGTCGCAGCATCCCGAACTGCAGCCGGAAAGCTACGGCTTCGGCCCGGACGATCTCGACCGGCCGATCTTCATCGACAATGTGCTCGGCCTCGAAACCGCGACCGTGCGCGAGATGCTCGACATTTTGCGGCGTACCTATTGCGGTACGCTCGCCGTCGAATTCATGCATATCGGCGATCCGGAAGAGAAGGCCTGGATTCAGGAGCGCATCGAGGGGCCGGACAAGGAAATCGCCTTCACCGACATGGGCCGCTCGGCCATTCTCGACAAGCTGATCCAGGCGGAGGGCTTCGAGAAGTTCTGCGGCGTCAAATATGTCGGCACCAAGCGCTTCGGCCTCGACGGCGCGGAAGCGATCATCCCGGCGCTTGAGCAGATCATCAAACGCGGCGGCGCGCTTGGCGTGAAGGAGATCGTCTTCGGCATGGCTCACCGCGGCCGCCTCAATGTTTTGACGAACGTGATGTCGAAGCCCTATCGCGCCGTCTTCCACGAGTTCAAGGGCGGCTCCTCGACGCCCGAAGACGTCGATGGTTCGGGCGACGTCAAATATCATCTCGGAGCATCCTCGGACCGCGAGTTCGATGGCAACAAGGTGCATCTGTCGCTCACCGCCAACCCGTCGCATCTCGAAATCGTGGACCCCGTCGTGCTCGGCAAGGCGCGTGCGAAGCAGGACCAGCATCACGATCGCCAGCGCGGCAGCGTTATTCCTCTCCTCATTCACGGCGATGCCGCCTTTGCGGGGCAGGGCATCGTTGCCGAATGTCTCGGCCTTTCGGATCTCAAGGGACACCGGACGGGCGGCTCGATCCATTTCATCGTCAACAATCAGATCGGCTTCACGACGAGCCCGATCCACAGCCGCTCCTCGCCTTATCCTTCCGACGTTGCAAAGATGGTGCAGGCGCCGATCTTTCACGTGAACGGCGACGATCCGGAAGCGGTCGTCCATGCTGCGAAGATCGCGACGGAATTCCGGCAGCGCTTCAACAAGCCGGTCGTCATCGACATGTTCTGCTATCGCCGATTCGGCCACAACGAAGGCGACGATCCGAGCATGACGCAGCCGCTCATGTACGAGAAAATCAAGAATCATCCGACGACGCTGCAGATCTATTCCAGGCGGCTTGTCGACGAGGGTCTGATGTCGGCAGAGGAGGTCGACGAACGTCTGGCCGCATTCCGGGCGCAGCTTGAGGAAGATTTTCAGGCGGTAGCGACTTTCCGCCCGAACAAGGCGGACTGGCTCGATGGCCGCTGGTCGGGTTTCAGCAAGGCGGAAGGCGAGGCACGGCGCGGCGAAACCGCGGTCGAGATCAAGAGGTTGAAGGAAATCGGCCTCAAGATCACCGAAGTTCCGGAAGGCTTCAACGTCCACAAGACGGTGCAGCGCTTCATGGACAATCGCCGCAAGGCGATCGAGACCGGTCAGAACATCGACTGGTCGACGGCGGAGGCGCTTGCCTTCGGCTCGCTGCTCGATGAGGGCATCAAGGTGCGTCTTTCCGGGCAGGATTCCGAACGGGGCACCTTCGTGCAGCGCCACTCGGTTCTCAACGATCAGCTGACCGAAGACCGCTACGTGCCGCTCAACGGGATTTCGGAAGCCCAAGCGGAGTACGAGGTCATCAATTCGATGCTCTCGGAGGCGGCCGTGCTCGGTTTTGAATATGGGTATAGCCTCGCGGAACCCAACGCGCTCGTTCTCTGGGAAGCGCAGTTCGGCGACTTCGCGAACGGCGCGCAGGTCGTGATCGACCAGTTCATCTCATCGGGCGAACGCAAGTGGCTCAGGATGTCGGGCCTCGTCATGCTGCTGCCTCACGGCTATGAGGGGCAGGGGCCGGAGCATTCCTCGGCGCGTCTCGAACGCTACCTGCAGATGTGCGCGGAAGACAACATGCAGGTCGCGAACTGCACGACGCCGATGAACTATTTCCACATTCTGCGCCGGCAGATGCATCGCAACTTCCGCAAGCCGCTCATTCTGATGACACCGAAATCGCTGCTGCGGCACAAGCGCTGCGTTTCGAACATCACGGAGTTCGGACCCGGCTCCTCCTTCCACCGCGTGCTCTGGGACGATGCCGAGATACTTCCCGACCAGAAAATCAAGCTTGTCTCGGACAAGGAGATCAAACGGGTCGTGCTCTGCACGGGCAAGGTCTATTACGACCTCTACGAGGAACGGGAGCGGCGCGGTATCAACGACGTCTATCTCATGCGCGTCGAGCAGCTTTATCCGTTCCCGGCGAAATCGCTGATGACGGAGCTGGCGCGCTTCCCGGATGCGGAATTCGTGTGGTGCCAGGAAGAGCCCAAGAACATGGGGGCCTGGTTCTTCATGGAGCCGAATATCGAATGGGTGCTCGACCATATCGGTTCGCGCTATCGCCGCGCCACCTATGCGGGGCGCCCCGCCTCGGCCGCGACGGCGACGGGCCTCATGAGCAAGCACAATCAGGAACTCAATCAGCTTCTTTCGGAAGCGCTCAGGATCGACTGATCCGGCACCGGAAGACGTTCGGAAAGGCAGACCCCCTATGGCGACGGAAATTCGAGTACCCACGCTCGGCGAATCGGTGACGGAAGCCACCGTCGCGCAATGGTTCAAGAAGCCGGGCGAGGCGGTGCAGGCGGATGAACCTCTCGTCGAACTCGAAACGGACAAGGTGACGGTGGAAGTTCCCGCGCCTGCGGCGGGCGTGCTTTCCGAGATCATCGCCAAGGACGGCGAGACGGTCGAAGTCGGTGCGCTGCTCGGCCAGATCGGCGAGGGCAAGGGCGCAGCGCCCGCTCCGAAGAAGGAAGAACCGAAGAAGGCGGAAGTGAAGGCGGAGGCAAAGCCCGAGCCGAAAAAGGCCGAAGCCGCCGCCCCCTCGAAGCCCGCCGATGCCGAGCCTTCGCCTGCCGTGCGCCGCGTCGCGGCCGAAAACGATCTCGATGTCTCGAAGATCGAGGGCACGGGCAAGGGCGGCCGCGTGACCAAGGCGGATGCGGAAGAAGCTGCTGCCTCGAAGTCGTCCGCGCCTGCAGCACCCGTCCAGGTCAAGGCGCCTGCGCCCGCCGACCAGGGCGCGCGCGAAGAGCGCGTGAAGATGACGAGGCTGCGCAAGACGATCGCGACGCGCCTCAAGGAAGCGCAGAACACGGCGGCCATGCTCACCACCTTCAACGAGGTGGACATGAGCGCGGTCATGGCGCTGCGCTCGCAATACAAGGATATCTTCGAGAAGAAGCATGGCGTGCGCGTCGGCTTCATGGGCTTCTTCGTGAAAGCCTGTATTCATGCGCTGCACGAGATTCCGGCCGTCAACGCGGAAATCGACGGCGAGGAACTCGTCTACAAGAACTACTACAATATCGGCGTGGCCGTCGGTACGGAACGCGGTCTCGTCGTGCCCGTCGTTCGCGATGCGCAGGATCTGTCGATTGCCGATATCGAAAAGACGATCAACGATTTCGGCCGCCGTGCGCGCGACGGCGCGCTCAAGCTTGAAGAGCTGCAGGGCGGCACCTTCACCATCTCGAATGGCGGCGTCTACGGTTCGCTCATGTCGACGCCGATCCTGAACGCGCCGCAATCGGGCATTCTCGGCATGCACAAGATCCAGGAACGGCCGATGGTGATCGACGGGAAGATTGAAATTCGTCCGATGATGTACCTCGCGCTCTCCTACGATCATCGCATCGTCGACGGCAAGGAAGCGGTCACCTTCCTTGTCCGCGTCAAGGAAGTGCTGGAAGACCCGCAGCGCCTGCTGCTCGATCTCTGAGGTAAATCAATGGCTGATGCATTCGACCTTGTGGTGATCGGCGCGGGCCCCGGCGGCTATGAATGCGCGATCAAGGCCGCGCAACTCGGTCTCAAGGTCGCCGTGATCGAAAAACGCGACCGGCTCGGCGGCACCTGCCTCAATGTCGGCTGCATTCCCTCCAAGGCCATGCTCCACGCCTCCGAACTCTTTCACGAGGCGGGGACGAGTTTCGAGGATATGGGCATCGAAGTGCCGAAGCCGAAGCTCAACCTGCAGCAGATGCTCGCCTTCAAGGATGAGGCCATCGACGGCAACACAAAGGGCATCGAGTTCCTCTTCAAGAAGAACAAGATCGAGTGGGTGAAGGGCGAGGGACAGATCGAAGCGCCCGGCAAGGTGAAGGCTGGCGACCGCACGCTCGAAACGAAGAGCATCGTGATTGCGACGGGCTCCGATGTCGCGAAGCTGCCGGGTGTCGAAATCGACGAGAAGACGGTCGTTTCCTCGACCGGCGCGCTTGAGTTCGGCAAAGTGCCGGGCAAGCTTCTCGTCGTCGGTGGCGGCGTAATCGGTCTCGAACTCGGTTCCGTCTGGGGCCGCCTCGGCGCGGAAGTGACCGTGGTCGAATTCCTCGACAACATCCTCCCCGGCACGGATGGCGAAGTCGTGAAGAATTTCACCCGCACGCTGAAGAAGCAGGGCTTCTCCTTCAGGCTCGGCACGAAGGTGACGAAAGTCGAAAAGGCGAAGTCCGGCGTCAAGGTGACGGTCGAGCCGGCGAAGGGCGGCGAGGCGGAAATCCTTGATGCCGATATCGTGCTCGTGGCGATCGGCCGTGTCGCCTATACGCAGGGGCTCGGCCTCGACAAGGCGGGCGTGAAGACCGACAAGCGCGGCCGCGTCGAAGTGGATGCGTCGTTCAAGACGAATGTCGACGGCATCTATGCAATCGGCGATGTGATCGCGGGGCCGATGCTCGCGCACAAGGCGATGGAAGAAGGTGTCGCGCTTGCCGAACGGCTTGCGGGGCATTACGGCGCGGTGAATTACGATGTCATTCCGGGCGTCGTCTATACCTCGCCGGAAGTCGCCTCCGTGGGCAAGACGGAAGAGCAGTTGAAGGAAGCGGGCATCGACTACAATGCCGGCAAGTTTCCCTTCACGGCGAACGGGCGCGCAAAGGCGAACAAGACGACCGAAGGCTTCGTCAAGATTCTCGCCGACAAGAAGACCGACCGTGTGCTCGGCGTTCACATCATCGGCGTTGGCGCGGGCGAGCTGATCGCGCAGGCGGTCGTCGCGATGGAACTGTCGTCGAGTTCGGAAGACATCGCGCGGATGTGCATCGCGCATCCCACCATGTCGGAGGCGGTGAAGGAAGCCGCGCTCGCGGTTACCGGATCGCCGATCCATATGTAAAAAAACTAATCCCCCTCTCTTTCCGCGCCCCCATCTTGGTTGGACCGGCTTTCACGAGAGGGGCGCATCCGGAGCGTCCGGTGCAGGAGAGCCGGGCGGCGCCTGCGCCGCCGGGGAGGTAACGCATCCCGGCGCCCCGGGGCTCCCGATGCGTGAAGGGCGCGGACACTAGAGCGTTTCACTGATTGAGGGAATCGTTTGGGATTCCCATTGAGGCCGGATTGTGATTCAAGATGTTGGCTGGAGAGGAGGCCAGCACCTGATGACCCGACCTTACTCCAATGATCTTC
>Ga0098035_1000014_pt1 | contig 152534 bp, 144 predicted proteins | sample 3_EtaG_FD_75046 | JGI IMG/M metagenome (GOLD analysis project Ga0098035, IMG submission 75046) | Marine viral communities from the Subarctic Pacific Ocean - 3_ETSP_OMZ_AT15126 metaG | ecosystem: Environmental > Aquatic > Marine > Oceanic | place: Pacific Ocean | collected 2015-01-07
CTGCCGCCTCAAGGACTGGCGCCGCATCGCCACCCGCTTCGACCGAAATGTCGGCAACTTCATGGCTGCCGTCGCCCTTGCTGCCGCCGTCATCTGGTGGCTCTAATGAGTCCGGACCCTAGTGTGTCCATCCTTCGCGTCTGCTACTTTCAATCCCAAGGCGTTCCACCGTTCCATGCCGCCGCGCAAGACCGCGACATTCTTGAAGCCTGCATCATGAAGCATGGCGTAAGCCGCCGCCGAGCGTTTGTCGGTCCGACAAACCAAAATGAGAGGTTTGTCCTGTTCCGCTTTGATTTCGCTCAGACGACGGGACAGCGCATCGACCGGCAGATTCAACGCGCCGGGGATATGGCCTAGCGGGCCCGTGAACTCGTCCGTGCCACGCACATCGACTACCAGCGTCGTTTGACCTTTATTGAGCTGCTGATGCAGTTCCGCGGGCTCGGTCCAAGTGACGCCGCCTTGACGCAAGCGCTTGATCAGGCGCGGCAAGACGGCAATGGTGGCGAGAAGTCCGAGCGCGAGGAGCCCGTAGCGGATCGCCGAAGCGTCGCCGGAAAGCGCTTCCCGGCCGGCATGACCCAACCAGGTATAAGCGATGGCGCCGGGCGCCATGCAGATGAGCGACGTCATGACATAGGATAGGAACCTGATACGGGTAAGGCCCAGCGCGTAATTGGTCAGATTGAACGGAAACAGCGGCACCAGCCGGACAAAGGCGACAAAGCGCCATCCTTCGGCTTCGACGCCTTCGATTAGCCGTTTAAGCTGTCCACCCGCCTTGCGCGCGATCCAGTCACCGCCGATGGAACGTGCGACAAGGAAAGCGAGGCTGGCCCCGATGGTAGCGCCGACAAGGTTGAATGCGGCGCCCCACACCGGTCCGAAGAGCGCCCCGCCAGCCAGCGCGAAGAGCGAGCCCGGCAGAAACACAACGGTTCCGACCGCGTAAAGGCAGACATAGGCGATAGGCGCCCAAACTCCTAAGCCTGAAAGCGCTGCATCGAGCGCAGCCGGGTCGAGCCGGTCGCGGTTCAGCGCCGCCCAGGTGATGGCGGCCGCCACACTGGCAAGAAGGAGAAGCTTGGGAATTACCGTTCGCGCCTTCATTGCCGCTCGTTCCTTTCGCGGTTGATGGGGTAGCCGATGGCCGGCCCGCGCAGCGGTTGGACCAGCATTCGGTCGAGCCACAAATCGCGCTGTGTACGGAACTGTTCGATGCCGATCGTCATGGCCTCATGCTCCTCTCTCGGCTGAGCGCGGTAGGTGCCCAGAAGGCGATCCCACCAGGGCAGATTGAAGCCGAAATTGCTGTTGGTCTCGGGCGGATAGATTGAGTGGTGAACGCGATGCATGTCGGGCGTCACCACGAACCAGCGCAGCACCCGGTCGAGTCCGCTTTGTATACGGACATTGCCGTGGTTGAACATCGACGTGGCGTTCAGGAGAATCTCGAAGGCAAACACGGCGATGGCCGGCGGTCCCAGCGCCAGGACGACACCGAGCTTTATGCCCATCGAAAGAAGGATTTCCACCGGGTGAAACCGCAGGCCCGTGGTCACGTCGAATTCCAGATCGGCGTGATGCATGCGGTGCAGCCGCCACAAGGCGGGCACGGCGTGGAACATCACATGCTGGAGATAGACGGCGAGATCGAGCGCGAGCAGCGACCCGACGAGGACGAGCCAAACGGGCGCCTCGATGATATTGAAGAGACCCCAGCCCCGCGCCTCCGCCGTCAGCGCAAGCCCGACAGCGACAACTGGGAACGCCAGTCGAAGAAGCACCGTGTTGGCGACGACGACACCAAGATTGTTGGGCCAGCGGACACGGCGGGAAATCTCCCGCCACCGGCGCGGCGCCGTCGCCTCCCACGCCGCCATAATGACGAGGATTCCAAGAAAGAAGGCGATGCGGATTGCCGGTTCATTCGCCAGGAGTGCGTCGGTCATGGGCGTAGGTCCCTTGTGTGGGACTGGGAATGGCTTTATATTCAAGTAATCAATTGAATAATATAATCTAAGGTTTGCTCATGTCAATCGGTCCCAAACAGGCCCTGTTCGCGGAATTCGCAACTGTCGCCCGAGCGCTCGGGTCCCCGCATCGTTTGGAAATTCTCGAACATCTGGGTCAGGGCGAGTGCGGCGTCGAGGCTTTGGCGGAGCGGGTCGGCCTCTCGATCGCCAATGCGTCCCAGCATTTGCAGCACTTGAAGCGCGCCGGGCTCGTCGCCGCGCGGCGCGACGGCAAGTTCGTGCTGTACCAGCTTGCGGATGATCGCGTGCTTGCGCTGATGGCGGCGCTTTTCGACGTGGGTAAACGTAATCTCGCCGAAGCGGACAGGATCCTCAGAGACTACTTTATCGCGCGCGACAGCATGGAGCCGGTTACGCGCAACGATCTATTGCAACGGACGCGAGACGGGCTGGTCATGGTTCTGGATGTACGGCCTGCTGACGAATTTGCGGCGGGTCATCTGCCCGGCGCGGTCAACATTCCACTCAAAGACCTCGAAGCCCGGCTTGCCGAACTCGATCCGTCACAGGAAATCGTCGCTTATTGCCGAGGTCCTTATTGTATTCTGTCCTTCGAAGCCGTCGCCAAGCTGCGTGCAAAAGGTTTTCGCGTGCGCCGCCTCGAAGACGGATTGCCCGAATGGCGCGCCGCCGGACTACCTCTTGTGACTGGTATTCGATGAGGCGAGGCTGCGTGAAATAAGTATGAAACGGCTCATGGCAAATTCCTTCAAAACGCTTACATACACTCAAAGGCAACGCTAATGGTCGCGCCGCTATTTGCTGTATCGGAGATAGCAATAACTCACCGGACGAGATCAGGGTGAGACGGCTTGTCGGATGAAGATGGCCCATCACGCCGCCGCTTGGAAAAGGCCCTGCTGATATCGATGGTTGCATGCCCCCGCAACCACTTTTGTTATAACTCGCTGGAAATCCAGATATGACCAAGGCTCCGCAAGCTTAACTGCTTGCGGGCCTTTGTATTTTGTCCACGACGTCATCCGCCGGAGTGGGTAGTGTCCAGTATCTTCCGCACATTTGATCAGGCGACGGCTCCGTGGGTTGAGGTCCGCTCTGTGTAGAGCGGGTCCATGTTCATATACTTTCGGGTCGACCTCTGGCTGCCGGCGATAGTCGGGCAGCTGCCAGTTGCACGGACACCAAGTTTGGGTGCTTCATGAAGACGGAGGTGTCGCATGGAGAGGCGCACATCTAGTCGCGAGTTCAAGATCGAGGCGGTTCGGCTCATTCGGGAGCGCAGGGTGAGTGTGGCGCAGTCTTCCCGGGATATCGACATCCACGAGAACGTGTTGCGGCAAATGGATGAGGGAGTTTACCGCCGATCCGGCGCAGGCGTTCCGCGGGGCAAGGGCAGATGAAGCCGGAACAGCTCAAGATCGAACATTTGCGGCGCAAGGTCGCCAAGCTGAAGGCGGAGCGTGATATCCAAAAAGCCGTAACCTACTTCGCGAGGGAAACGATATGAAGTGTGTCTTCATCGCCAAGCACCGTTCGATCGGGCCGGCGGCTTGGCTCTTTCATGCGTCGCTCCCACGAGGTCCCAGCGCACGCGCGTTGGCGGATAAAGCGCTGGCGCGGAAAGTCTGGGCGAGCTTTGTCGCAAGCGCGCGAACCTACGGCGGCCGCCGCGTCTGGAAAGACGTCTCGGCCGATGGCGGCTGATGCGGGCGCAGGTCCTGCGAGCCCGTTCCCTGCGCGTCTGCAAAATTCCAGGAAATGGTGTAGGGACGCGGCGTACATCCCCAGACATCGTTCGGAACAAATAGGCAAATGGCGGCTGATACACCTCCTACGGCTCCGTCACCGCGCATTCGGCTGCCTTCGAGCATCTGGGCGCTCGGATTCGTCAGTCTGTTCATGGACATCTCGTCCGAGATGATTCACGCACTCCTGCCGATCTATCTCGTGACCGTACTTGGTGCGTCGACATTGACCATTGGCTTCATCGAAGGTATCGCCGAGGCGACGGCAAACATCACCAAGATCTTCTCCGGCGCCTTGTCCGACTGGCTCGGCCATCGCAAGCTCTTGACGACGCTCGGCTATGGACTGGCGGCGTTCACCAAGCCGATCTTCCCGCTTGCCGCGACGGTTGGTTGGGTGGTCGCAGCGCGGCTCATCGATCGCATCGGCAAGGGCATCCGCGACGCCCCGCGCGACGCGCTCGTCGCCGACCTTGCGCCTCCACACCTGAGGGGTGCGAGCTTCGGGTTGCGGCAGGCGCTCGATACCGTCGGGGCCTTCGCTGGACCGCTCGTCGCGATTACGCTGATGGCGCTCACCTCCGACGATTTCCGCTTCGTCTTCTGGATCGCGGTCGTGCCGGCCTTCATCGCGCTTGCTGTGATGCTTGTCGCGGTCAAAGAGCCGGTCCGGCACGCAGCCGACGTCAAGCCGCGGTTTCAGCTTACGGACATGAAGCGCCTATCGGGCTCGTTCTGGAATGTGGTAGGCGTTGCGACGATCTTGACCCTTGCTCGCTTCTCCGATGCGTTTCTCATTCTGCGCTCGCAGGATGTCGGACTATCGGTGACGCTAACACCGGCAGTCATGGTAGTAATGAACATTGTCTATGCGCTCGCGGCCTATCCAGCCGGTGCGCTTTCGGACCGGATCGGCCGGAGCGGGCTGCTCGCGCTCGGCATGGTGTGTCTCGTCGCTGCGGATCTCGTTCTTGCGCTGGGCACAAGCGTGGTATTCGCGATGCTCGGGGTCGTATTCTGGGGGTTGCATATGGCGCTCACCCAAGGGCTATTTGCGAGCCTCATTGCTGACACAGCGCCGCAAGACCTGCGGGGAACGGCCTTCGGCGTATTCAATTTCGCTGGCGGCATCGCCATGTTGGTCGCGAGCGTACTCGCCGGCGGGCTGTGGGACGCCTATGGCCCGACCGCGACCTTCCTCATTGGCGCGGCCCTTACCCTGGTCGCGCTCGCCGGTCTTGTCCTTTCGGTGCGCCGCAGCAAGTCTACCCGTTCTGCCGGATGAACTGGCTGATGCGCGGTAACACGTCGCGCCGCCACGCCGTTCCGTGAACCGGGCCTCAATGGCCTACCCTCGGACAAAGGAAATGGCCGCGTCGTTCGGCCGGGATCCGCCGGTGATTTTGTGCTGATCATCGTGCGGGTGCCGTACCCGAGACGGCCACCAGCAAGCTGCATGGCGCGTGGGCGAGCAGCGAGGCGCCGACGGAGCCGCGCCACCACCGGGCCAGTGCACTCTGTTCGCGGTGACCGACCACGATCAGATCCGCGCCGACTTCGTGCGCCACTCGGCCGACCTCCTCGGCGGGGTTGCCCCTGCCGAGGCGCGTCTCGACGGAGAGGCCCGCCCGCCGCAGTTCTTCCGCCCCCGCCGCCAGCACGCGGCGCACTTCCTGATATTCGCGCTCCGGCAAATCTGAGGGTGCCGCCGCTTCAGCGAGCGCGACACCCAACTCATGGGCGACGACGGCGAGGAGATGGACACGTGCCTTGCAAAGCGAGGCCAGCTTGGCCCCCTGATCCAGCGCCTCACGGCCTTGCTGGCTGCCGTCATAGGCCAGGAGGATGGTCCGGTACATTGTGGTTCTCCTTCCGTGAGCGCCGTGGAAAGTCTTTCCCGAGCCAGGCTGCGGACAGAGTGGGCGGCCGAGCCCTGCTCTATCTCTGGACATTCAATAGATAGCTATCTATCATTATAACAAAAGAACCATTCAGGCAATGAAATGAAGCTGCCTCTCAACGATCTGGAACGATTCGGCCTTCACCTCAGCCTGGTCGCCCGGCTGTGGCGCGCCGAGATCGACCGGCGGCTGGCCGCCTTCGGCCTCACCGAATCCCGCTGGTTGATATTGTTGCATCTTTCCCGGCTGGGCGAAGCGGCAACCCAGCGTGAATTGGCCGAGGCGGTCGGGGTGCGGGGGCCTACCCTGGTGCGCACGCTGGATCGGCTTGAAGCCGAGGGGCTGATCGAACGCCGGACAGAAGCTGGCGACCGCCGCACCAAATCGGTTCACCTGCGCGCGGATGCCGTTCCCGTTCTGGAACGCATCGAAACGACCGCGGCGGCGGTGCGTGCGGAAATCCTCTCCGGCATGTCCCATGCCGAGGTGACGACCTGTCTGAGGGTCTTCGAGAAGATCGCCGCCAAGCTGGGTGGCACGGAAACGACGATGCGGCTCACGCACCAAATGCCGATGGACAGGTGAGCCATGGACCAGCGTGTGAGCAGCCTGGAGCGCCAGAGCGCCGATCCTGAAATCGATCTGCGCACAGACCCCGACAAGGAGACGGAGGCTGCGTCAGAGGCCTTTTCCCCGCCTGGCCGCGCCCGGCCATGGCGACTGTATGGCGCGATCCTGGCGGCGCTGATCGTTCTCGGGGCCGGTGGCTGGTGGCTGTGGCAACAGTTCACCCACGTCTTTGTCACGGATGCCCGCGTTGCAGCCGACATCGTTGCCGTGAGCAGCCGGGTTCCCGGCTGGGTCACCGCCGTTGAGGTCATTGCGGGCGATTCCGTTCGCAAAGGCGACATACTGGTCCGGATCGACGACCGGGAAAGCCGCCTGCTCGTCCAGGAACTTGATGCGCAACTCATGGGAATCGCCCGCCGCCGGGAGGAAATCGAAGCGCGCATCAAGCTGACCGACCGCCAGACGCAAAGTCGTATTACCGCCAGACAGGCAGCGGTAAGGGCCGCCGAAGCCGCGTTGGCAGCAAGGACGGCACAACGCGATCTTGCCGGACAGGACAATGATCGGGCCGAGAAGCTGGCGCCGGGCGGCGCCATCACCCGCGCGCGCCTGGACCAGACGCGGGCGGCGCTGGAGACTGCAAAACAACAGGTGTTGAGCGCCCAGGCGGACCTGGAGAACGTCCGCGCCGTCGTTGCCGAGGCCGAAGCCGCACGCGAGGAGCTTACGGTGCTCCAAAGCCAGTTGGCCGAGCTCGATCCGGAAGAACAGCGGCTGCGCGCGCAACGGGAGCGCGCGGCGCTCGATCTCGAAGACCGCACCATCGTCATGCCGTTCGACGGCGTCGTGGACCAGACTTTCGTGGACGAGGGCGAATACGTCACCCCCGGCCAGCGCCTGCTGATGGTGCATGATCCCGAGCGCATACGCGTCGAGGCGAACGTCAAGGAGACCGATATCCGCTTCTTCCAGCCCGGAAAGACCGTGACGATCACTGTCGATGCCCTGCCGGGGCGGCGCTTCGAGGGTAAGGTCACGCGCGTCGGGCAGGCTGCGACCAGCGAGTTCGCGCTGCTGCCCAACCCAAATCCGAGCGGCAACTTCACCAAGATCACCCAACGCCTGCCGGTTCGCATCGCCGTCCAGCAGGACGGTGGCGAAATCAAGCCCGGCATGATGGTAGAGCTGGAGGCCCGCACCGGTGACTAGCGCGCCTCCGCCGGACAGCATCGAAGCGCTGTTCGCCCGCTTCGGCCCCGCCTATCGCTGGCTGGTCACGGCGACGGTCATGATGGGCACGATCGCCACCATCCTGACCGCGACGATCGTCAATGTGGCCCTGCCCGACATCATGGGCGCCTTCGGCATGGGCCAGGACAAGGCGCAACTTCTCTCCACCGGCTTCCTTGCCGCGATGACCGGAACCATGCTGCTCAACGCCTGGATGGTCGAGACGCTCGGCCAGCGCGCGACCTTCATGCTGGCGGTGGTGGTCTTCATCGTCGCCTCCGTCATGGGCGGGCTGGCTCCTGCGGAAGGGGTGCTGATCCTGGCTCGCGTGCTCCAGGGCGGCGCGGCCGGCATCCTTCAGCCGCTCGCCATGCAGGTAATCTTCCAGGTCTTCCCGCCGGAAAAGCGCGGCTCGGCCATGGGCATCTACGGCATCGGCGTGGTGCTGGCCCCGGCGCTCGGTCCCACGCTGGGCGGAATCATGGTAGACAACTTCAGCTGGCGGTATGTCTTTTTCATGGCCGTACCGTTCTGTCTCATCGGGCTGTTCCTTGCCACGCTTTTCATCCCGGGACGGGCCAGTTCGGGACCGCCGCGGCGTTTCGACTGGATCGGTTTCGGGCTGATGACGGTCTTCCTCGTAACCCTGCTCAACGGCCTGTCGAACGGCCAACGTGAGGAGTGGTTCTCCGATTTCATTCTGGGCAGCTTCGCGATCGCCCTTGTCTCGGGCATTGGCTTTATCGTCTGGGAGCTGCGCTCACCCGCGCCCATGCTCAATCTCAAGCTCTTCATGAACCGCGTCTATGCGGGCGCGTCCGTCGTGGCCTTCATCTTCGGGGCGGGAATCTACGGTTCGACCTTCTTGATTCCGCTGTTCGTGCAGGCGATCCAGGGCTATACGCCGACGCGCTCCGGCCTGCTGCTGATGCCGGCGGGGCTCATCCTGGCCATCGTCTTCCCGATCGCCGGAAGGCTTACCGACAGAACGCCAGCCTATGCCACGGTCATGTTCGGGCTGGCGGTCTTCGCGCTGTCGTCGTTTTTGATGACCGGCGTCGATACCGATACGTCCTTCTGGCTGTTTGCCTGGTGGATCATGCTGGGGCGGATCGGGCTCGGCTTCATCATGCCGAGCCTGAACGCCGGCGCCCTCAAGGCGCTGCCAATGACGCTGCTCGGCCAGGGCTCCGGCGCGATCAACTTCGTGCGCCAACTCGGCGGCGCCTTCGGCGTCAATCTTCTTTCCATCGCCTTGGAACGGCGCTCGCAGCTTTACGTCGACAGTTTCACGGCGGCGCAGCACGCAGCCAACAGCGCGACGGCCGGCTTGCTGCGCGATGTGACCGCCTTGCTCGCGCAGGCCGGCGTGCCGGAAGCGATTCGCCAGGCCGGGGCGATGAACTATCTCGGCCGCATGATCTACACCCAAGGCAATATGCTGGGATATCGCGACAGCTTCTTTATTGTCGGCGCGATCTTCCTGGCTGCCCTTCTTCCCGCGCTGATGATGCGCCAAGGGGCCGCGCGTCCGGCGCTACAGGCACCCCTGCGTGAGTCTTAAGGAAGCTCAGTCCAAAAGCATAGATGTCGGGTGCCTGGTGCAGGATTCTCCGCCGCTCGATAGTTTCGTGCGAGGTGATCTTGACGCCCATGGACTCCATGGCCTCAAGCACCTGTTTTTCGTGCGATCCGTGGAACGCGGTCGGCTCCGACAAGACACCGATGACCATCGTGTCGGAGGCGGATATTCTATCTTCGGACTTGCCGAAAGCGCCGCCGACGAGCGGAACGCGGTTCAGCCCGGTCTGGCCCGTGCCCTCATATTGCTGCGTCCCGCTGGCAATCGTTCCAAGGACGATGGGTTTGCCGTAAGGGAAATAGCCGGTGATCGCATAGGTGTTCTTCGACACGTCCAGAACCTGAGCCGATGCGGACGGCTCCAGCGTGCCCAACGAGCTGAACTCGAAATTCAATTTGAGGTTTACATAGTCGGGTGTCGCAAGCACCGGCTCGAGGTTCAGCGTCAGGCCGGTTTCGGCCGTGTACTGTTCGGCATCCCCCGCGGAATTGAAGAGGATGGTCTTGTTCGATCCCTCGTGAATTTCGGATTCCTCGCCGATCGAGGTGACCACCGACGGCGCCGCATTCACATATACGCTGCTATTCACATTCTGCGGCGTGAGGCGCACGGCATATTCGATTTCGGGGATCGAAAGAGACAGTTCACTCAGTATGCTGACGGTGGACTCTCCGGCTTCCTTCTGCCATTCCTGCGTGCGCGTCGCTCCGAGTTGAACCGTCAAATCGTTGAAGAAGTCGGTTCCCCTCGATTTGGAATCCGTGGAATAGCGGCGAACGAAATAGATATTCGCAACGATGTTGAGGTTGCGGCAGATGTCGTCCCTGGCGTTTTTATCGCATGTCAGGCCTTTCTCAGCCTGTGTGTTGTCGGCTTCGTGCGGAATGGTCGCGATCGGGCTGGAATAGGTCGTGTCGCCCGGCAGATAGACGGCGCGGATGAAGCGGCTGGCCGGGTCGTCGTCCTGTGTATGCGAGGCCTGCATGGCATCGAAAAGGGAACGGGCGACGATTTCGTCGCCATTCTTCAGCGCCGCCATGGCGGACAATGCCCAGTATGTGCTGCGGTCGTCGATCAGCGCGGCGTTCAAAAAGGCGATTTGTGCCGAAGCGAAATTTCCCGGGGACATCTCGGAAACGCCGAGTCCTACGTAGGCTGGCGCATAATCCTGGGAGAAGCGTGCCGCGCTCGAAAAGGCCGCGCGGGCAAAGACGTTCTTGTTGACCGCAAGGCTGTCGTCTTCCAGCAATTGAAGACCGTATGCGAAATGCCTGTGCCAGTCATGCCCCAGATTCTGAAACGGTATGGGCCGGTTTTCAACGCGGGGCAACCCGCCAAAACACCCGGAAAGCATGACGCATAAGCCGGCGGCCAGAGCCACGCGGCCCTGTCTGGCAAAGGAGGAAAAACGCCCGGAACGATGCCGCTCCGGACGTTCAACCATTACCGTCATGGCAGGCGCCGATACGGTCAACTGCACGATTTCTTCCACTCGTCGGCCTTGTCCTTGAGGTCTTCAAAGCCGCCGAATAGCGAGGCGATGCGGTCTGCGACCTTGGACTGCAGATCCTGCATCTTCTTCTCCTTCATGTCGGAGACGTCTGCGAGATATCCGAAGGGTGCGGGAACGGTAACCGAGCCGAGGCTGACGCCGTGGGTTTCGCCGCTGTAATCAAACTTGGCCCGGCTTTTGACCTTGATCTGAGTGTCGCTTATCGACTCGACCTGGGAGCAGAGCTTTGCTTTCACGCTGCTCGTGATTTTGATCTTTCCCCAGCAGAATTCGCTCTTCTCGTGGTCACCAACGAGCTTCTGGAACAGGTTGAGCTCGGTCCAGTTGTTGTCGCTCCACTTGAAATAGGAGTTGTAGGAAAGATTAATCTTCTCCAACTGGCCGAGCAGGACGGGCTGCCCGGTCGGATTATCGTTTCCGCCCGCATCGTCCGGATATTCAGGATAGAGACGGAGGTCGACCTTCAGCTGAATAGTCCGGCTGTGCCCGTCATAGCTCTTCTTTTCCTTGGCATGGAGATAGAAGAGCGAATAGCCGTTTTCCCGAATCTCGTTGAGCTTCTCCCGCTTGTCCTGAAGGCTGGCCAGCACATGGACGATCCGGCAGGCCGTCTTCTTGGCCGACTTGTATTTCGAAACCGTGGAGCTGTCCGCCTGGTCCAGGAATGCGCCGAGAGCGGCATCTTCCGTGTCCTGATTGCATCGCATATCAGCGATATCGAGCTTGGTGTTGTCTTCATCCAACGCCGCCTGCGCAAGCTCGTTGGCATTGCTCATCGTGATGGTGACCTGCGGCGGGATGTGCTTCTGAACGTTTCCTTCGCTCAGCGGCGAGGTGTATCCGGTAAGGTCATAGGTCTTGTTGATGAGGTCGGCGGCGTCCTGAGCCTTGCTGTTGTAGCTGTCGAGCTTTTCGAAGAAATCCTTCGCATAGCTGCTGGAAGTGGCGCTCGCATAGTCGTCCTCGACCTGATCGGAGGTCTTGTCCGCATCGCTCTGGAAATCGGAAATCCCCGCGGCGACATCTCCCGATTGCGCCGAACAGCTTTCGGCGGCGAGGACCGGATTGGACATGAGCGCCAGAATCGCGGCTACCGATGTCGTGCAACGGGCCCATTTCAGCACCCGGTCACACATTCTTGTCTCTGCAGTAGAAGTCATCCTGTTTCCCCTTCACGCTGGTGTGTGAGCAAGGGGTAGAACGCCTGAAAACACGTCCCGGGCTCAATACCAAGAACTGGGTATGGGCAAAGACGCGCCGCTGCCTGAAGTGCTTACATGCATTGTGAGCGAGGGAAAGGCGGAAATCCGTCCTTTCCTTGGCCGTGCCCAAGGGTGTGAGGACATGGTTATTGCAGCATACTCATCGGGAAGTGCGGCATTGTGAGCAGGAGAGAGGGCGGCTTCACATGAGTGTTTCAGACGGTGACGGGCAATCCGGAAAACGCGGCGCCTCCATATGCCGGATTATCGTGACGGAGGATGACGACGCCGTAAGGGAGCGGTTTGTCAGTCTGATCGCGGATTGGGATGGCGGGGAACTGGTGGCTGAAAGCGCGACGCTGTCGGACACGCTCGCCGCGATCCGGGAAAGCGAGATAGATCTGCTGATCACCGACCTGAATCTCCCCGACGGCAATGGGATAGAGGCAATCAAGGCTCTTGGCGTGATTCAGCCGCACGCCGAGGCGATGGTCATCTCGGTCCTGGCCGATGATCGGACCGTGCTCGACTCGATCGAGGCGGGCGCATCGGGCTACCTCCTGAAAGATGCCGATCCGGTCGATCTGGTCGAGGCGATCAACGACTTGATGGCGGGGCGTTCTCCTATTTCCTCGCGCATCGCGCGCGTTCTCGTCAAACGTCTGGCCGAGCGGTCGGAGCGTGCGGCGGAAGACACGGACGCGCCGAAAATGACCCCGAGGGAAATGGATATCCTGTGGGGAATAGCGAAAGGGTTTACCAGCGATGAACTGGCCGCCAGCCTCGGCATATCCCGGCAGACGGTCCCGGTTCACATTCGCAACATATACAGAAAGCTGCAGGTCTCGAACCGCTCCGAGGCGGTGTTCGAAGCGACGCGGCAGGGGATCATCCGGCTATGACGGCGATCCATATGACGGCTTCTGTACCGAGTGGGCGGCATATGGCCTTGCTGGCGCTGGTCGCCGTCATCGCATTCATCGCAGCGCTTCCGCAAATCGTGCAGATTCCCGAACCGCGCCATTACTATCGTCTCGGCACGGCCGAGTTCCATGAAGTGGGGAAGCCGGACCGGACTGTCAGCCTGCCTGCGCGCTGGGTTCACGAGACGGCATTCGGTCCGGAAACGGCAACCTATCGTATATCGTTCGTTCCGAAGGATTTGCCCGATACCGAACTTGCTCTCTTTATTCCAGCGGTGAGGCAGACGATAGAGGTTCGTCTGAACGGGCATCTCCTGCCCCGGATGCCGCGCTCCTCATGGTCGAGTCCCAGAAGCGGATATGCTTATGCCGCAACATTGCCGCAGCAGTTTATCGACGCCGGCGGAAACAACGATCTCGAAATACGTTTGATCCGGACGGATGGATGGCTCTCGGGCTATCTGTCACCCGTCTATGTTTCAGCGGCAAAGGACGTCAAAGGGTATCGCCGGATCGCCGACATGCTGACCGAACAATGGCGCGCGATGACCTTTGCCCTCCATGTCGTCGCCGTGATGGGGTTCGTGACGATCCTGCTGTTCCGATATCACGATCCTGTATTCCAGTGGCTGACGCTCGTCACCGGCTGGAGCCTGGTTCTCGTTCTCTCCCAGTCGCCGGTTGTTGGGCAATTTCTCGATGGTAGCAGGCTTTACCTCCTCCCGGGCGTCGCCGGGGTGGGATTGATGGCCATCGGTGTGGCCATGGCGCTTACAGGTCAGGAGCGCCCGCATTGGCTACGTCTTTCTATCTGGCTTGTGCCGTTGGTTCTGTTTCTGTTCGGAGTGAGTGGTGTTGTTGGCTTACCCGCCGCTATTGTGGCCGGTATCGTCACCATGATCGTTTCCTATGCCGTTGCGGCATCGATCCTGATCCGGGGTTTCTCGCAGAACGGCGGGTGGCAAGGCGCGATGCTGTCGGTGCCCTTCGCCTTGAGCGCCTGGTTCGCCGCGCATGATCTGCTGATGGGGCTGGGCCTCAATGACGGCGTGTTCCTGCTGACGCCCTATATGCGGACGATGATCCTCGTCGTCATTATGATCGTTCTCATGGGGCGTCTGGCGCAGAGCCTTAATCTGGTCGATCAGGCCAATGATGTCCTGCTCCGGCGCCTCGCCGAACAGGAGGAGGAGCTGAATGAACTCCATGAGAGGGATCGCTGTCTGAGAGAGCAAAGCGTTCTGGAGCGGGAACGGCAGAGGCTGATGTCCGATCTCCATGACGGTCTCAGCGGCCATCTGGTATCGATCATCGCACTGGCCGAGCGCAGCGATGTGAACGGCGCCTTTATCAGTTCTTCGGCGCGTGAAGCGCTGGACGATCTTCGTCTCGTGATCCAGTCGCTGGATATCGGCGATAGCGATCTGCTTGTCGCGCTTGCGGGCTGGCGCGAGCGTCTTGAGCCGCGGTTGCGCCGGATAGGCGTCAAACTGGAATGGTCCATGGAAGCCATGCCGCAGATCACCGGCGTAACCCCTGCAAACGCACTGGCGGTATTGAGGATTATGCAGGAGGCGGTCACCAATGCCCTGAAGCATGGACCTGCGACGCGCATCTTAATTCGGGGGGAACCTCGCAGCAGGGGAGCTGCGATCATTGTCGAAAACGACCTGCACGATCCGGTGAAACCAGGCAAAGGCCATGGCGTCGTCAATATGCAGAGGCGGGCCGAAGGCTTTGGGGCTTCAGTTCGTCTTGACTTCGCAAAGTCGTGTGCCCGTTTGGAGCTGATGCTTCCCGGAAGACTTGTAAGTGAGAATTCATAACGGGTGATGCTGCTTGTGAGCAAACGGTATACCTGAGAGCTGCGGCTATTGGACGGGTTTTCGACTGGTTTCCTTGGGAACGTGAGCGCGAGAGCGCTCATTGTCACCATCAGCGGTCTGGCTGATACTCGATCGCTCGGGACCTATCATCCAGGCCTTGCCCATCTTCCCGATTACCTGGACGGACAGATCGCTGCGCGGACGAATACGACACGCAAGCACTTGTCCTTCACGTAAATCGTCTTCGCTGACATGCTGGCGACTCATGACGTCCGCTTCGTAGGCGTCTTCTATCACCCGGATTTTGCATATGCCGCAGCCGCCGTTTGACCAGCCCGCCCGGTCCAAGGTTGGGGGCAAGTTCAGGTGGACGTATCCCCCACGAATGCGCTAAGCAATAAGAAAATCATGATAAGGGATAGGGATGGGTATCAACGGAAAGTCTTATATAGTCGGAATCTACGAGCATCCGTGCCGCGCGGCGCTGGACAAGACGCTGCCGCAACTTCACGCCGAGATCGCGAAGGGCGCGCTGGCGGACGCTGGTCTTTCAAAGGACGATGTTGACGCATATTTCTGCGCCGGCGATGCACCGGGGTTGGGCCCGATCAACATGATCGAATATATGGGCCTCAACAATGTGCGTCATATGGACAGCACGGAGACCGGCGGGTCTTCCTACATCGTCCATGTCAATCACGCAGCGCAGGCCATCGCTGCGGGGCATTGCAATGTGGCGCTGATCACGCTGGCAGGCAGGCCGGTTGCCGACGCGAAAGAAGGTAAGCCCGTCCGTTACTACAACCAGCAGGCGCCGGACTTTCCGTTCGAAATGCCTTATGGCCCCAACGTCACGAATATGTACGCCATGTGTGCGATGCGGCATATGTATGAATACGGCACCACCAGCGAGCAACTCGCATGGATCAAGGTCGCCGCATCCCATCACGCCCAGCACAATGAACATGCCAGGCTCCGCGATGTTGTGACCGTGGAGGATGTCATCAATTCGCCGATGATTGCCGATCCGTTACACAGGCTTGACTGTTGCGTTATCACCGACGGTGGTGGCGGCATTGTAATGGCGAGCCCGGCAGTGGCGAAGTCGCTGAAGCGTAGCCGCGTCAAGGTTCTCGGCGCCGGTGAGGCGCCCAAGCATCTCGCGGCGGGCCAGGTCGATCTGACCTATTCCGGCGCGCGTTGGAGCGGGCCCAAAGCGTTCGCCGAAGCCGGTGTCACGCCCGCCGACATCAAATACGCCTCCATCTATGATTCCTTCACTATTACAGTGCTGGAAACGCTCGAAGATCTGGGTTTTTGCAAAAAAGGCGACGGCGGAAAGTTTGTTTCGGACGGCAATCTGATTTCCGGCGTCGGCAAACTGCCCTTCAACACGGATGGCGGAGGATTGTGCAACAATCACCCGGGCAATCGCGGCGGCATGACCAAGGTTCTTGAAGCGGTTCGTCAGGTTCGCGGTGAGGCTCACCCAAAGGTTCAGGTTCGCAATTGCGATATTGCGCTGGCGCATGGAACCGGCGGGCTTCTGGGATCGCGGATGGGCAGCGCAACCGTTATTCTGGGAAATGAAGACGCATGAACACCGACCAAAAAAAGATCGATCTTGTGGTCAATTCCGAGAGCAAGCCCTATTGGGAAGGTGCCGCCAAGGGACAACTCCTGATCCGGGTTTGCAACGCCTGCGGCAAGGCGCATTACTATCCGCGGACGATTTGCCCGCATTGCTTCTCGGAGGACACAGCGTTCGTCGAGGCTTCGGGCAATGGCGTTATCTACAGCTATTCGGTCACGCGGCAAGCCAAGCCTCCTTATGTCATTGCCTATGTTGAGCTTGATGAAGGGGTTTCGATGCTCACGAATATCGTCGATTGCGAAATCGACAAGATTCGCATCGGACAGAAAGTCAGGGTCAAATTTACCGAGGCCGGCGAGGGATACGCGCTGCCGGTGTTCACACCCGTATGATGCGGGATTTTCGATGAACGGCATTCCGGCGTGCTTGACGGCTTGCCGGAACGTCCGGCGACGGGTCGGTTGAGGCAACGGACGGTTAAGGACGGAACGGCGTGATCGCAAAAAAAGCCGACCCCCGAAGACCGGATTTTTCAGGGAGGATCATATGGCTTGGAATTTCGGTGACATTCTCGACAGTATCTCGGCGGTTCTACCGCAGGAAGCGCCCGCTCTCATTCATGGCGATCGGGTGATCACATGGGCGGAAACGACACGGAGGTCCAACAATCTCGGGCGGGCGCTGATCGCACGCGGTGCCAGGCCCGGCGACAAGGTCGCGTTCTATATGCGAAACCGGCCCGAATATGTCGAGACCATGGCGGCCTGTTTCAAGAGCCGTCTTGTCCATGTCAACATCAACTACCGCTACAAGGCGGACGAAGTTTTCTACATCTTCAATGACTCCGACGCGCAAACGGTCGTTTACGGTTCCGAGTTCCGGGACATCATCGTCGAACTGAAAGACCGGCTTACAAAAGTCGCCACTTTCATTGAAGTGAACGAAGACGGATCCGCCGCGCCCTTCGCGGAAAATTACGAAAAGATCGTCACTGGCGGAGATGGCGCGCCGCTCGGCATCGAGCGGTCTCCGGACGATTTGCTGTTCATCTATACGGGCGGCACGACGGGTATGCCCAAGGGCGTGATGTGGCGGCACAACGACATGCGCGAAGCTCAGCTGACGACGCTTCGGGCGCTGGGGCCGATCCCCGAGACACTTCCCGAGTTGGTTGAGTTTATCGCGGCTTCCGGTCCAGGGCCCGTATCGATGCCTGCCTGCCCGCTGATGCACGGCACCGGCTTCATTACGGCTATAGGCAATATGATGAGCGGCGGCTGCATCGTCACGCTGGAGAGCCCGACCCTCGACGCGCATGAACTCTGGACGGCGGTTTCGCGCCGTGGTGTCAATTCGCTGGCGATTGTCGGCGACGCTTTCGCCCGGCCGATGCTGGCGGCGCTCGACGAGGCGCCTGGCAAATACAACCTGGCCAGCGTCGTCTCGATCATTTCTTCCGGCGTTATGTGGAGCGCGGAAGTGAAGCGTGGTCTGCTCAGGCATTTGCCGAATGTCATTCTGATGGATTCTTTCGGTGCCTCGGAGGGACTCGGTTTCGGCAGTTCGATCATGACGGGCGCCGGCGAGGTCAAGACCGCCAAGTTCCAGATCGGCGGCCGGTGCCGCGTGTTCGATGAAAACGATCAGCCGGTCGAACCAGGCAGCGGCAAGCCGGGCATCATCGCTCTAGGGGGACCGATTCCCGTTGGCTACTACAAGGATCCGCAAAAGACGGCCAAGACATTCAAGACCATTGGCGGCGAACGCTATTCCATTCCCGGCGATTGGTGCGTTGTGGAAAAGGACGGCAGCCTGACATTGCTGGGACGCGGCAGCGTTTGCATTAACACCGCGGGCGAGAAGGTCTACCCGGAGGAGGTCGAGGAAGTTCTGAAGACTCACCCATCCGTGGAGGACGCACTTGTTGTCGGCGTGCCCGATCAGAAATGGGGTCAGGCGGTCACCGGCATCGTCACGCTGGCGAACGGCGCGAAGTTTGACGAAGAGGATTTGCGCAAGCACGTCCGCTCGCACCTCGCCGGCTACAAAACGCCCAAGCGCATCCTGGTGGGCGCCGTGCCTCTTCGCGCGCCGAACGGCAAGGCCGACTACAAGAGCGTTACCGATTTCGCGAAACGCGAGCTCGGGGTTGCGTAGACGGCGGTTTGAGTGACGGCGCCGGATGCGGCCGCCGCACTCGCAACGGGAGGACTGGATGGGACGGGTAGACGGAAAAATCGCCCTTGTGACGGGCGGCGCCAATGGCATGGGGCGTTCCCACGCCTTGCTGCTTGCGCGCGAAGGCGCAACGCTGATCGTTACCGACATGGACGAGAAGGGCGGCAAAGCCGTGGTCGAGGAGATTAACGATAACGGTGGGCAGGCGCGATTTTTCAGGCACGATGTGTCGAGCGTCCCGGATTGGGAGCGGATTTCACAGCAGGCGAAGTCCACTTTCGGACGCGTCGACATCCTCGTGAACAATGCCGGTATTCTCGTTTTTTCTGCTGTGCAAGACACCTCGAATGAAGACTTCGCACGTGTTCTCGACGTCAATGTAAAAAGCGTATTCTATGGCACGAAATATATATTACCCGCGATGAAGGCGGCTGGCGGCGGTTCGATCGTCAATATTTCCTCGATCTACGGACTGATCGGTGCGCCCGCCACGGCGGCGTATCAGGCATCGAAGGGCGCCGTTCGCTTGCTGACGAAATCGACGGCTGTGGATTATGCGCCTTTCAAGATTCGCGTGAATTCCGTGCACCCCGGAATCATTCGCACGAATATGACAAAGGATCTCCTCGGCGATGCGGATGTCGCCAAACAGGTCCTGAGCGCCACGCTCATCGGCCGGCCGGCCGAACCCGTCGAGGTTTCCTATGCGGTCCTGTTTCTGGCATCCGACGAGTCGTCCTACATGACCGGCTCCGAGGTTGTCGTCGACGGAGGCTACACGACCATGTGACACCTTGCGATGCGATGGACTCCGGATTTGTTGAGGGTCGAAGCCGGTTTGTCGCTGGGCAGGAAAATAATCGTGTGTCAGTCTCGTGGCTGGCCAAACGGCGAGGAAGGAAGCGCAATGCGTGCATCCGGTGTGAGCAACCCACTCGATCGCATTCGCCACAGGCTCGATTCTTGGCTTTTCGAGGACATGTCGACCGGGCGCTTCATGCTCGATCGCGCCATATTCACCGATCCCGAGTTGTTCGATCTCGAGATGAAACACATCTTCGAGCGCAACTGGGTGTTTCTCGCCCGGCGAAAGCTATCTTGTCCTACTGACCGGGCCGCTCCGCGTCGCGCATCTGACCGACCATATTCCGCTCCGGCGCGTTTGCGAAATCATCAGCCCTGATTTCGTGGCGGCCGATACGACATCGTCCTCGCCATGTATCACGATCAGGGACACATCGCGGTCAAGACATGGGGTTTTTCCGGCAATTGCGCCATCATCGTCGAGCTGTCCTACCTGCATGTGACGGTCGCGCATGGAACGGCCTATGACATTGCGGGCAAGGGCACCGCCGATCCGGCGATGATGCTGAGCGCCATGCGCACGGCGGCCTCTCTTGCCGCGGCCGAGGATTTCCCGAGGAACGCTGACGGCCGTATGCCGTATTTTATGTTCGGGAGGCGTCGAACCGGCCGGCCATCATTCGCAACGGCGTATATTCGATCACCGTTTCGTTCCGTTGGGTCACGATCCGGTTGCGGGTGCGCACCAGACCGCGCCCCCTGGATGTCGGTCGCGCCTGAAGCACTTTGCATTCCACATGAATTGTGTCGCCGACAAAGGTAGGTCCCTTGACGTTGAACTCCATGTGCAGGAAGGCGAGGCCCGTCTCCTGCATCATCGACTGGACGAGCAAACCTTCGGCCATGCAATAGACCAGCGCGCCGGGCACCACACGGCCGTTCATGGGGCCATGGGCCTTGAGATATTCGATATCGGTGAAGAGCACTTCCACCATGCCTGTCGTGTTGATGAAATTGACCAGGTCGGTTTCGGTGATCGTCCGGCCGATGGTGCGGAATTCCTCACCGGCGGTGAGGTCGTTCCAGCACATGCCGAGTCCTATTTTTCGCATGCCCTCTCCTTGCAGGTAGCGGCGGCGACACGGCCCCCCCGCCCGCGACATCCTGTGACTGATGCCCGGAAATGCGTCCCGGTGTTTTGCATCAGCCTGGAATTCTGACCGGCATGCTCGAGTAACCCTTGATCAGATTTGAAAAAACCCGCGTCGGTTCGCCGACCACTTCGATCGGCTTGTCGGGCCAGCGTTTCAGGATTTCTTCCCAGACGACGCGGAGCTGCATTTCCGCCAGCCGGTTGCCGACGCAGCGATGGATACCGAAGCCGAAGGATAGATGCTGTCGTGGATGCTTGCGGTCAATGATGAAGCTGTTGGCGTTTTCGATTGCCTCCTCGTCCCGGTTGCCCGAGACGTACCACATGACGACTTTGTCGCCTTTCTTGATCTGCTTGCCGCCAAGCTCCGTATCCTGAAGCGCGGTGCGGCGCATATGCGACAAGGGTGTCTGCCAACGGATGATTTCGGGGACCATGGATTCGACGAGCGATGGGTTGTCCCGCAGCTTCTTGTATTGAACCGGGTTCTCGTTCAGGGCCAGAAGGCCACCGGTGATCGAGTTGCGGGTCGTGTCGTTGCCGCCGACGATCAGGAGGAGAATATTTCCCAGATACTCCATTGGCCCCATGTTTTTCGTCGCTTCGCCCTGAGCCAGCATGGTGATGAGATCGTTTCCCGGCTCGGTCGCGTTGACACGCTGATTCCACAACTCGGTGAAGTAGGCGGCGCAATCGCGCAATTCATTCCTGCGAGCCTTCTCTGCCTCCTCATCGCCGAAGGCGGTGCCTGCGGTGGCGACATCCGACCAGCGGGTGAGCTTCCGGCGTTCTTCCCAGGGGAAATCGAAAAGAGTGGCGAGCATCTGCGTTGTCAGTTCGATCGACACGCGATCCACCCAGTCAAAGGTTTCATTGATGGGCAGGGAATCGAGAATTTTGCCGGCGCGCTCGCGGATCGTGCTTTCGAGTTTCGCCAGATTGCCGGGTGCGACGATCGGGCTCACAACCTTGCGCTGCGCGTCGTGCTTCGGCGGGTCCATCATGATGAACATGGGCAGGAAGAAACCTTCTTCCTGATTGCGGAGGGCGACGCCGCCCAGGGTCGCTTCAGACGAATAGATGCCGTGGTTGGTGTCGACATGCATGATGTCTTTGTATTTTGTCACCGACCAGAACGAGCCGTATTCGCTTTCCTTGCAGTAATGGACCGGATCTTCGCGGCGCAACCGCTCGAAATACGGCCAGATCGCATTCGCCCTGAAGAGCTCCGGATTGCTGACATCGATCTTCTCAAGCGGGATCGCGTAGGCGTCCGCAATCGGCTTGTCTCGATCGGCACCCAGGGATTCACTCATGACGGCGTCTCCATTGCGTTTCCAGAAGCCTGCGAATGCGTGACATAGGGGGTGCCGGTTAGCCGACTCTCTCCCATTAAATCATTATAAGCATATTCCCGTGGATTGTCAGGTTGCATTCATTGGGCGGCGACGCGGTGTCGCCAACTTTCCGAACAGTCCGTCACACGCCTGTTGCCGGCCTTCCGCCACCGGCTGCCTGCGGAATGTCATGCCGACAGGGCGACGGCGATCTCGCGCAACTTGAACTTCTGCACCTTGCCGCTCGGTGTTCGAGGCAGTTCGCCGACGATTTCCGCCCGTTCCGGCAGGTATTGCCGCGCGACCCTGTGCTCTTCGAGGAAGGCGACCACCTCGCGCAAGCCAACCTCGCGGCCGGGCTTCGGCACGATGAATGCACATGCCCGTTCGCCCAGCCGTTCATCCGGTACGCCGATAATCGCTACATCCTGAATGTCGGGATGACGGAAGAGAAGGCCTTCGATCTCGACCACGGGGATATTCTCGCCGCCGCGGATGATGATGTCCTTGGAGCGTCCGGTCAGCCGGATATAGCCTTGGCCGTCGACCCGCGCGAGGTCGCCTGTATCGAACCAGCCTTCCGCGTCGTGATTGTACCACTCCGGTCTTTTGAGATAGCCAACAAAAGTCGAACAGGCGCGAGCCTTGAGCATGCCCTCCTCGCCGGCGGGCAGGGGGCTGTTCCCGCTGTCGACCACCCGGACTTCCATGCCTGGCAGCGCGCGTCCGTCAGTATTGATCGCCTTGTCCTCCGGATCGTCGAGGCATGTCGTTGTCACCAGGCCGTTCTCGGTCATGCCCCAGGCCGACACGATATTTGTTCCGAGGATTTGCCGCGCCCGCTCGACTAGCGCGCGGGGGATGGGTGCGCCTGCCACCAGGAAGATGCGCAAACGGGATACGTCGCCCCCGTCCGCCGCCACCGTTTCGGTCAGATCGGACAGGAACGGCGTGGACGCCATGGTGAAGGTGATTCCTTCGCGGGAGATCGACGCGGAGGCGCGCTTCGGTTCCCATACATCCTGCAGAATGGCGGTCGCTCCGGCCAGAACGGGCATCAACAGCCCGTACATGAAGCCTGTCTGGTGTGCCATCGGCGACGCCATGAACATCACGTCGTCCGCGCCGAGCCCGAGGCGCTCGGCGCAGATGAGGATATTGGAGAGCAGCGTATTCGACGTATGCATGACGCCTTTCGGTTCGCCGGTCGTGCCGGACGTATACATCAATTGCGTTACGTCGTCGGGATCGGGTCGCCGCGCCGCGAAGAGACGGCCGGCGTCGCGCCGCTGCTCCCACGGCGTATCAAGAAGGACTTTCTCAAAGCTGGTTTCGCCGTCGCCGCCGATGACGAGCACATACTTCAGCTGCGGCAGGTCGGCCCGGATGTTGGCCACCATGGCAGGGTAATCGAAGCTGCGAAAGGCGCGCGGGATGACGAGTACCTTGCTTTCCGCAAGGCCAAGCATGAAGGACAATTCGCGCTCGCGAAAAATCGGCATCAATGGATTGGTCACGGCGCCGATCCGTACGCAAGCCAGATGCAGCGCGGTGAATTGCCACCAGTTCGGCAATTGGCAGGAAACAACATCGCCTTTCTCCACGCCGAGTTCCGCGAGGCCGACCGCGATACGTTCGACAATCTTGCCGAAATCGCGGTAGCTGAGGCGGGTGGCCTCATTCGTCATGGAGTTGAAGTCGACGACGGCCGTCTTGTCCGGCATTTCGGCGATGCAACCGTCGAGGTAGCCGGCGGCCGTCTTGCCGGGCCAGAAGCCGCCGGCGTTCATCGCCTCGACACGCTTCCTGGTCAGAACTGGATCGAACATCGGTAACCCTCCCCTCGCAGGCGGGCTTGAACTTCAGGTGTTCTTTGGCTCGAAATAATCCGGTCGTCCAGGGGGCCACGGGTCACCCCAGAGCTGCTCGCCGCCATCGACCGTCAATACCTCGCCGGTAATGAACTTGGCGCCCGGCGAGGCGAGATAGACGACAGCCTCAGCGATGTCATGGGCATCGCCGACACGCAACATCGGATTTGCGCCAGGATAGGTCTTGAGACCTTCGGGCGGATATTGCACGAAGCCGCTCGTTTCGCAGACGCCCGGTGCGACGCAGTTGACACGGATGCGATGCGGTGCCCATTCGACGGCCACCGATTTTGACAGGTAGGCAACGCCGGCGCGTGCTGCGCATGTGTGCGCGATGCCTGGCATTCCGCGCCATATGTCGGCGATAATGTTCACGATCGAGCCGGGGGTCTTTCTATCGACCCACTGCCGCGCGGCGCTTTGCATCATGTACCAGGTGCCGTTGAGATTGGTGTCGATGACGGCGTTCCATCCCTTGACCTTGAAGTCGAGGGCCATTTGCGGAAACTGGCCGCCGGCATTGTTCACGAGAACGTCGAGCGTGCCGAACTTGTTCCAGACATCGTCGATGAAGCGGTTGACCCGATCTGGATCCCGTATGGTCAGCGGGGCGCTGAAGACGCGGACACCCATGCTTTCCAGAAGAGGAACCGTCGCGGCAAGTTTTTCTTCGTTGCGCCCGCATATGGCGACGTTCGCGCCCAGTCGCGCCAGAAGACAGGCGATCGCCTTGCCGAAACCGCTTCCGCCGCCGGAAACGACGACCGTTTTCCCCGAAAAAAGATCGGCGCGATAAACCGTGGGCAGTGCTTTCAGTTCTTCATCGGAAAATCCGAAGTGAGTCTTCTGGACTTCCATGTGCGTCTTCCTCGAATGTTTTCGGTCACGCGACCGTTTCGTTTTCCCCGCTTCGTATGGGTTCTTCGATCCCGATTCCGCTGAACAGCATCAGGCACATATGGTCGGCTATCGTCTGAATGGACGTCCTGCCGGGCTGGTACCATTCGACTGACCAGTTAAGGGCGCCCATCAGCAGCATGCGTACGAGGCCGAGATCGACGTCGCTGCGCAATGCGCCCGATTTCTGCGCCTTGGTGAGAATGCGCCGCCAGAGTTCGGCGTAGGCGTCGCGCTGCCTGATGTGATGCTGCCGCACCTCTTCGGGGACCTGTCCGAAAATGCGGATATTGGCGGATGTGTAATCGTCATGCTTCAGCAGTGTGGTGAGATGCGCCTCGACGGCGACACGAATTCGGTCGCGGTACGATGAATCCGCAGGCAGACGTTCCTGACTCTCCTCGACGGCTTCGTGAACCCGCCTCATGCCTATGTCGAGAACTTCCTCGATGAGTTCGTCCTTCGAACCGAAATGGTAATAGAGGCTGCCCGCCTGCATGCCGGCGGCTTTCGCGATTTCGATCAGGGTCGTCGCCGCGTAGCCTTTTTGCCGAAACGTCTTGGCGGCGGCGTCCAGTATCCTCGCGCGGCTGATGTCGGATTTGCTTTGCTCGCTCGTCACGAACGCCCCCTCGCCGCCTGTTTGGCGGTGCCGATCGTAAATCTAATGTGCGTTCGAAACATGTTGCGCCCCATCGAAAATCGAACTAGTATTAGAAAAAATGCGCCGCCATTGCTATGGCAAAATAAAAATATGTCTGAAGCGGCGCAGCGAGGGAGGCGACATACATGCGAGGACTCGATCAGAAGCCGGTTATCGTTACCGGCGGCGCAAGCGGTATCGGAAAGGCGATTGGGCTCAGGCTTGGCGAAGAGAGTGCCAGGGTCGCCATTTTCGACATGAACGAGAAGGGTGCCGAGGCCGCCGCCGCCGAAATTCGCCAGAAGGGTGGAGAGGCTTGGGCCTATAAGGTCGACATCACCGACTATGCGGCAGTGGCGCGGGCAGTCGATGCGTTCGAAAAGGCGGCCGGCCAGGTTTATGGACTGGTGAACAATGCCGGTTGGGACGAGGCGAAGCCTTTTATCCAGACAGAGCCTGATTTCTGGAAAAAGGTGATCGACATCAATCTTTACGGGCCGCTCAATCTCACTCATGTCGTTGCGCGTCGGCTTGCCGAGCAGGGTGCCGGTCGGGTCGTCAGCATTTCGTCGGATGCGGGCCGTGTGGGTTCGTCTGGCGAGGCCGTCTATTCCGCGGCCAAGGGCGGCGTCATCGCCTTCATGAAGACGATGGCGCGCGAGTTCGCCCGGAAGGGCGTCACCTTCAATACGATCTGTCCGGGGCCGACGGACACGCCGCTGCTCGCCTCCGTGGATGTGTCGGGCGGCGGACGTCTGACCGAAGCGCTCACCAAGGCGATCCCGATGCGCCGCCTGGCGCAACCGGACGATTATCCGGGCATGGTCGCATTCTTTCTGAGCGACGATGCAAGTTTCATTACCGGCCAGACGATCAGCGTCTCGGGCGGTCTCTCAATGCACGGTTGACGGGGATTTTCATGGACTACGAAGACATTCTGTACGACGAGAAAAATGGCGTCGCGACCATCACCATCAATCGTCCGAAGGTCTATAACGCGTTCCGCCCCCGCACCTGCGTCGAACTGATTGACGCTTTTCTGAAGGCGGGCTGGAGCGAGGAGATCGGTGCGATCGTGCTGACTGGCGCGGGCAACAAGGCGTTTTGCACCGGCGGCGATCAATCGGATCATGACGGCACCTATGGTGACGGCGAGACGCGCGGAACCATCGGCATGCCGGTCGAGGAACTGCACACGGTCATTCGCGACGTGCCCAAGCCGGTGATCGCGAAGGTGCGGGGCTATGCCATCGGCGGCGGCAATGTGCTGGCGACGTTGTGCGACATGACGATTGCGGGCGAGAGCGCAATCTTCGGTCAGGTGGGTCCCAAGATGGGCTCCGTCGATCCCGGCTTCGGCACCGCCTATCTCGCCCGCGTGGTCGGGGAGAAGAAGGCGCGCGAAATCTGGTACATGTGCCGGCGTTACCCGGCACGCGAGGCGCTGGCGATGGGGCTCGCCAATGCGGTCGTTCCCGACGACAAGCTGGATGAGGAAGTGGATGCCTGGTGCGCCGAGCTTGTCGAGCGTAGCCCGACGGCGATTGCGATTGCCAAGAAATCGTTCAACGCCGACAGCGATAATATTCGCGGCATTGGCGGTCTTGGCATGCAGGCGCTCCGCCTCTACTACAACTCGGCGGAGTCGAAAGAGGGCGTCAACGCGCTCAATGAAAAGCGTAAGCCGGAATTCCGCAAGCATATGAAGTAGGTGGTATCTTGGACTTTGCCTTTACGTCCGACCAGGGAGCCATTCGAGATACCGCCGCACGATTTGCGCGCGAGCGGCTCGCGCCCGCCTACAAGGTGCGCGAAGCCGCCGGAGCGATCGATCGGCAGCTCGTCCGGGATATGGGCGAGCTTGGCCTCGTCGGCGCCGATTTGCCCGAAAAATTCGGGGCGCCGGGACTCGATAGCGTTACGACCGGCATTATTATCGAGGAAATATCACGCGGTGACATTAGTGTCGGTTATGTCCAGCTCCTGGCTTCGCTGATGGGATCGATCGTCGCCGCGCATGCAAGGCCTGAAGTCGCCGATGAAATCGTTCCGAAGATTTGCTCGGGCGAGGTGATCGTCGCGCTCGGTCTGACGGAGCCGCGAGGCGGCTCCGACGCAGCGCATCTGCAGACGAAAGCACGCGCCGATGGCGACGGCTACGTCCTGTCGGGCGAGAAAACCTCGATCTCGATGGCCGAGCAGGCTGATTACATTCTTGTGCTCGCGCGCACGGATGAAAGCAATCCGGGCGCTGGCGGTGTGTCGGCTTTTCTGGTGCCGCTCGACGCGCCGGGTATCACCTGTTCGAGCTTCGATGATGTAGGTTCGAAAGCGGTCGGCCGCGGTTCGGTATTCTTCGACAATGTTAAGGTGTCGTCGCGCTACATGGTCGGCCCGGAGGGCGAAGGTTTCCGGAAGGTCATGCAGGGGTTCGATTATTCCCGCGCGCTGATCGGCCTGCAATGTCTGGCTCCCGCCTTCGCATCGCTGGAAGAGACCTGGAAGTATGTGACGGAGCGCGTTGCCTTCGGCAATCCGCTGGCCAAATATCAGGGTGTCACGGAACCGCTGGCCGAAGCCCAGACGCTGCTCGAGGCGGCGCGTCTGCTTTGCTACAAGACGCTTTGGCTCCGCGACAATGATTTGCCGCATACCGCCGAAGCCGCGATGTGCAAATGGTGGGCACCCAAGACGGCTTTCCAGGTCATCCACCGTTGCCTGCTCACGCACGGACATGGCGGTTACAGCACTGATCTGCCTCATCAGCAGAGATTGCGCGACGTGATGGGGCTTCAGATCGGCGACGGCACCGAGCAAATCCAGAAGATGATCATTTCGCGCGAGAAAGTCGGCCGGGTGGCCGTGCCTTATGCGTGAGGGAGGCGATATGACGAGCGCCGCGGAAGCCCCGGTCCAGACCGAGATGCGAGACGGCGTCGGAATCGTGGCGCTCAACAGGCCTGACAAGTTCAATTGCCTCTCGTCGGTTGTCATGGCCGGTCTCGACGAGGCTCTCGCAATGTTCGAGGGAGACAGGAAGGTTCGCGCCGTTCTGTTGCTTGCGCGTGGCAAGAACTTCTGCACCGGTGCCGATCTTGACGAGGTCCTCGACGCTCGCAGGGAGCGGGGTCGGCTGGAAGCGTTTATCACGGGCGGTCATCGCGTCCTGCGCCGTCTTGAGGTCTCGCCTCTGCCGATTGTCGCCGCGGTGAACGGTCTGTGTCTTGCGGGCGGGCTGGAATTGATGATGGCATGTGACGTGGTTTTTGCGGGGCAGTCGGCGCAGATGGGATGCCAGCATGCCCGCTACGGGCTCGTGCCGGGTTGGGGCGGCACGCAGCGTCTCGCGCGCATCGTCGGTTCGCGGCGTGCCCTTGATCTGATGTTCAGCGGCCGCTGGCTCAAGGCAGACGAGGCGCTGGCCTGGGGGCTTGTGAACCATATCGTTGACGACAGCGCGCTTGCCGGCATGGCGGAAGCCTATTGTGCCGACCTCGCCAAAAAGAATCCGGGCGGTCTTGCCGCCATGAAACAGCTTTGCAGAAACGGACTCGACGGATCGCTCCAGGAAGGTCTGGATATGGAACGGAGCGCAGTCGTGGACGCGCTGATGGGCGAAAATGTTTCGGAAGGTCTGGCGGCGTTCCGGGAGCGCCGGGAGCCATTATTCCGCTGACGGATAATCAAGGGACCTCTTCGGGAGAAGTGCGATCATGAAACACGAAGCCCAGGTCGAGCAGTTGCGGAAGATCTTCGGCTATCTCGACGCGGGTGAGACCGCGATGGGCGATGCCGTGTATCGTCATCATGTCAGTGACTACACCAGTCCGGATCAGGCTGGCCGAGAACGGGAGATGCTGTTCCGGCATGAGCCACTCCTGATCGGATTGAGCTGCGAATTGCCCAATCCCGGCGACTATGTAACCGACGATTTTTCGGGCGTTCCGATCCTGGTGGTGCGGAATGAAGCGGGGCAGGTCAATGCCTTCATCAATGTCTGCCGCCACCGTGGCGCGCGCGTTGCGTCGGGCTGCGGCAGCGGCAAGACCGTGTTCAGTTGTCCCTATCACGCATGGACCTACGACCGGAGCGGCAGGCTGAGGTCGATACCGTTCGAGCAGGGCTTTGAGAGCGTCGACAAGACGAGCAACGGCTTGCGGCCTCTGCCGGTGGTGGAGAAATACGGCATGATCTGGGTCATGCCGACGCCCGGCGGGTCGATCGACATCGACGGCCACCTTGCGGGGATGGCGGACGATCTCGTCGCGTTCGGCCTTGCGAGTTACAGCCACTACGAGACACGCGTGCTCCGGGCCCGCCTCAACTGGAAGCTCGTGATCGACACGTTTCTCGAAACCTACCATCTGAGCACACTTCACAAGAATACGATCGCGCCGATCCTGCACTCGAACCTCGGCACGTTCGACGGCATGGCACGAAATCTGCGCATGATTGGCGCCCGCAAGACGATCGACGCGTTGCGCCAGAGGCCGGAAAGCGAGTGGGATCTGGTCCGCCACTCCGCGCTTGTATACGTGCTCTTTCCGAATACGGTCTTCATCATGCAGGGCGATCATCTGGAGACGTGGAGGGTTTATCCGGGCGACAGCGTGGATGAATCAAAAATGCACGTCTCTCTCTATACGCCCGAACCTGCCATGACCGACAAGGCCAGGAAGTACTGGGCCAAGAACATGGACTTGCTGATGGCGACCGTGCAGCAGGAAGATTTTCCGCTGGCGGAAAATATCCAGCGTGATTTTCACTCGGGTGCACAAGATTTTGTGACTTTCGGCGCCAACGAGCCGGCTCTTGCATACTTCCACCGGTCGATAAAAAAGACGCTGGGGATCGACGCCGCGTGAAGCGGAATTGAACAAAAAAGGAGATTCCCATGCATGTCGGCATGAGCACGTTCTTTCAGAACCTCGCTGGCGGTTATACCGACCAGGAGGTCTACGCCCATGAAATTGCGATGGCCGACATGGCCGAGCCGCTTGGCTTCGATTCCATATGGGCGGCCATGTGCCCGAACGTGGCGCAGTTCCTCACCTATATGGCTGGCCGCACCAAGAGGGTCGGGGTTGGCTCAATGGTGGTTGTGCCGGTGAATATTCGTCCACAAACGAGGATAAGATCATGAGCAGCATGAACGTAGCCGAACGCGTCCAGTCCTTGGACGATCCATATGCCATTCCGCTCGACAAACTCAATGTCAGCGATCCGGAGCTCTTCAGGTCCAATCGGATGTGGCCGTATTTCGAAAGGCTGCGTCGCGAGGATCCCGTGCATTATTGTGCGGAAAGCGCTTATGGACCTTTCTGGTCCGTGACAAAATACAAGGACATCATGCATGTCGAGACCAATCATGGCGTCTATTCGTCCGACGTCGAGCAGGGGGGAATTACGATTCGCGACAATAATGCGGGTCTGAAGCTTCCGATGTTCATCGCAATGGACCCTCCGAAGCATGACGCGCAGCGGAAGGTGGTGAGCCCGATCGTCGCTCCGGCCAATTTGGCCAAACTCGAAGGCACGATCCGCGAGCGCGCCGGCAAGATTCTCGATTCGCTTCCGGTGAACGAGACGTTCAACTGGGTCGATCGCGTGTCGATTGAGCTGACGACGCAGATGCTCGCCACCCTGTTCGACTTCCCTTGGGAAGAGCGCCGGAAACTCACCCGCTGGTCCGACGTCGCAACCTCGGAGGAAGCCTTCAAGACACCGGAAGGCGAGGCAGCTCGCGAAGCAGAGCTTCTCGAATGCGCCGCCTATTTTACCGAGTTGTGGAATCAGCGCGTGAACGCAACTGAACCGGGCGGCGATCTCATCACCATGCTGGCCCAGGGTGAGTCCACCAGGAACATGAGTCCGGCGGAGTATTTGGGAAATGTCATTCTGCTGATCGTCGGCGGTAACGACACGACCCGCAATTCGCTCACCGGCGGCTTGCTCGCGCTCCACGAGAACCCGGATCAGTACAGGAAGCTGCGCGAAAATCCGGCGCTCGTTGAAACCATGATACCGGAAATCATCCGCTGGCAGACGCCGCTCACCCACATGCGCCGCACCGCGCTACAGGATACCGAGTTGGCCGGCAAGCGGATCAAGAAGGGTGACAGGGTTGTCATGTGGTACGTCTCGGGCAACCGGGACGAGGAGGCCATCGACGAGCCGAACCGTTTCATCATCGATCGTGCAAGGCCGCGTCAGCATCTCTCCTTCGGCTTCGGCATTCATCGCTGCGTCGGCAACCGCTTGGCGGAAATGCAACTCCGCATTGTCTGGGAAGAAATCCTGAAGCGCTGGCCCGACAAGCCGATCGAAGTGGTCGGCGAACCAAAGCGGGTCTTTTCCAACTTCATCAAGGGCTATGAGGCCTTGCCGGTAAGAATCCCGGGCTGAACCTGGGGGTGGCGGGTGGAAAACTTCCACCCGCCACATAAGATCGAAGGAGGTCGAAGGCAGCGCGGCGCGTGGCCCGCCGTCATTTTTTTCCGAATGAGGCGACCCGTTCGCGCGCGTCGTAGCAGGCACCGGGGCTATGCGCGAGTTCGTAGGCCAGCCCCGCCTGGGCGGTCATGCCGTCGGTCGCGCCCAGCAGACTTTTGTTGACCTGATTGCTGTAGGTTGAATTGGCGGCGATACGCTGAGCAAGGTCATTTGTCGCCTGTTCCAGTTCGACATCGTCGACACAAATGTCGACCAGCCCCATACGCTCCGCCGCCTCCGCCGCGAAAATATCGGAGGTAAACATCATCTGCTTGGCCTTCGACAGCCCGACGCGACGCGGCAGTCTTTGCGTCATGCCCCAGAGCGGGCTCAGTCCCCACTTGCTATGCGTGTCGCCGAACCTGGCGGAGCGCGCGGCGATGATGATATCTGCCGCGAGCGCAAGCTCCAGTCCGCCAGTATAGCAATGCCCGCGGATGCAGGCGACGACCGGTTGCGGCAGTTCGGCCAGCGCCTGAATGGTCTTCGCCTGGAAATGCGGCTCCGGCGGGCGTTCGCCCTTCTGGATGTCCTTCAGATCGTGGCCGGCTGAAAAAGCCTTGCCCGCGCCCGTGATGATGACGCATGCCACCTCGTGAACCTGTCCACGAAGCGCATCCACATGCCTGCGCAATTCCTCGAACAGCGGGACATTGAGCGCGTTCAAGGTTTCCGGACGGTTGAGCGTCAGCGTACAAATACGCCCGCTGTCCTTGCGAAGAACCAGATTCGACATCGGCTTTCTCCCTTCCTCTTCTCGATCTTAATTTGTCTGGCTTGTCTTCATCTGTCGAAGACGTACAGGCGTGAATGAATACGTCCGGGCTGGGGCTACGATGCGCTTGCGGCAGGTGCCATTCGCGTCAGAAAATCCAGAACGGCGCTTGTAAATATGTCGTTCTTGTCGCCCGCTACCATATGGCCCGCATTTGCGACATCGATAAACTCGGAATGAGGAACGATCTCGGCGAATTGCCGCGCCGCTTCGACCGTCACGAGGTCGCTGTCGCGGCCGCGGACAAGGAGCGTCGGTATTTTCAGGGAACGTGCCGCCATTTGGAGGCGTTCGGGTTCGCGGCTGCCTTGCGGCTTTTGCGTGCCGGTGACGAAACGCGGATCCCAATGCCAGTAGTAGCGGCCGTTTTCCCTGAGGCGAAGGTTCTTCGCCAGTCCGCTCAGATTTTTGGGACGAGTCCGGCCGGGCATGTAGCGCGATATCGTATCGGCTGCTTCCTCAAGCGAGGCGAAGCCCTCTTCCACATTCGACGACATGAATCCGAGGATTTTTTGAACACCCTCCATGTTCATCTGAGGGGTGATGTCGACGAGGACCAGCGCCGCAAATCCGCGCCGTCCGGCCTTTGCGTATTCTCCCTGCGCGATCATGCCCGCGATGCCGCCCAGAGATGCGCCAACCAGGACCGGAGGCACGGAGAAGCCGTCCGCGATGTCGAGGAGATCCTCCGCGAAACGCTCCATTCTGTAGTCTCCGTCCGGAGACCAGTCGCTTTCGCCGTGCCCGCGCAAATCGACGGCGAGGGTGTAGTATCCGTTTTGTCCCAACCTTTTACCGCAGGCTTGCCAAGCATGGCGTGTCTGTCCGCCGCCATGGGCGAGCATGACCGGACGCCCATGGTCGGGGCCGAATGCGTCCGCCGCGATTTTGAGATTTTGGACAAGGGTGAACAAGGTCCGGTTTTCTGACATCAAACGCCTTTTTCCAATGTTCTTCGTATGTGTATTAAGAGCCGGAATCCATTATGATAAATTGATGGGATGTTGCAAACACGGACGATGGTATTGTAGTCGGGTTCGCCCAACCGTTCCCTGATGGGGGGGCGATTGGTCTTGAAAACGAAGAATGCAGGTATCCGAATGAAAGCGAGCGTGTCCGTTTCGCGAGTTGGCCGATTTCCGAAAGGGTCCGGCAAGCGTGCCCTCACAGTTGCGAGGCAGATTGTCGACGACATTGAGCAGCAAGGTGCCGAGGTCGGAGATCGCTTGCCACCGGAACAGGAGATGCTCTTACGGTATGGCGTGGCCCGCGCGACTTTGCGGGAGGCGCTCAGGTTTCTGGAACTGCAGGGCATCATTTTTCTGCGGCCCGGCCCCGGCGGCGGGCCGGTTGTTCAGGAGCCTCGACCGAAAGATTTTGCCAGTACAATGGCGTTGCTGCTGCAGTTTCTCGGCACCACATTCCGTTCGCTGATTGAAGTGAGGCAAGCGGTCGGCCCGACCATGGCGGCGCTTGCGGCGGAGCGTGCGTCCGATGAGGATATCGACAAGCTGAATACCTCATTGGCCACTTTGAAGACGCTGTCCGTATCTTGCGACTCCTATGCGGAGGAGAACAGGCGTTTCCACGACGTGCTTGCGTGGGCGTCTGGCAATCCCTTGATCGGATTTCTGATCAGTTCGCTTCACAACATTACGAATGCGTCGGAAGTCGGCATAACTTACACCGAAGGTGAGCGTGATTATCAGATCAAGGCGTACGGACGGCTTCTCAAGGCGATTGAAGATCGCAATCCGGACCTCGCCTTCACCGAAATGTCCCGGTTCATAAGCCGATCCGACAAGTATCTGGAATCTCGTCATCCCGACATCATGTCCAAGATCGTGCGTTGGCAGGATGTGGACGACCTGAGCGTGCCGCGGGTTCCCCGACGGAAACGCTAGGCGAGTGCTAGCGATTTCGATGTCGTTTTTTGCGGCACTTGCGCCGGTCCTTGGGCGTCGCTAATTTATGATCATAAATAACGCGGCCGATGAAGTCGCCCATGGGAGGTTAGCTATGACTCTGCATAGCCGAGTATGTGATATTCTGGGAATCAAATACCCGATTTTGCTGGCCGGTATGGGCGGCGCGAGCGTTCCACGGCTTGCGGCGGCGGTATCGAATGCGGGTGGCCTCGGTGTGCTTGGTGCGGCTGCTTGTTCTCCCGATCAGCTGCGCGAATGGATTCGGGAAACGCGATCGTTGACGGACAAACCATTTGGTGTAGACACCCTGCTGCCAGCCTCAGTGCGCAGGGAAGCCTACAAAGGCAAGGCGGGTCCGTCTCCGATGGATCTGCTGCCTGAGTACCAAAAATTCGCGCAAGATTTTCTGAAGAAGGAAAACATACCGCCGCTGAAATCCAGGGCGCGGGAATCCGAGGAAGCTCACCGGTCGTCCAAATCGAGCGCGCCGTTGTTTTCGAAAGAATTCTTCGAAGCGCAAATGGAAGTCGTTGTTGAGGAACGGGTTCCTGTCTATGCGGCGGGTCTCGGCAATCCGGGACCCTGGCTTGATCGGCTCCACGCCAACGGCACCAAGGTGATGGCAGTCGTCGGCGCCGTAAAGCATGCCCTGCAGGTGGTCAATTCCGGCATCGATCTGATCGTTGCGCAAGGTCATGACGGGGGCGGGCATAACTCGCCCATCGGAACGATGGCGCTCATCCCGCAGGTTGTCGATGCGGTTGCGGGTCGCATTCCCGTGCTCGGCGCGGGCGGCATTTCCGACGGGCGCGGGATCGCGGCTGCAATGATGCTCGGCGCCGAAGGTGCCTGGATCGGTACGGCGTTTCTCGCGACCGACGAGGCGGGCATCGAGGACTTCCAGAAGGAAGCGATCGTCGAGTCGGGTGACGGTGACACACTTGTTTCGCGAACGGTCACCGGAAAGCCGGCCCGGATCATTCGCAACAAGTGGTCCGAGGCTTTTGTCGAGGCGGGTCTGGAGCCGTTGCCCATGCCCTTCCAGCCCATGGTTGCGATGCCGGTTCTGGCGGCGGCGGCGGCGGTAAAGCGGAAAGACATCGCTCCCGGTTTCGCAGGGCAGGGCATGGGCCTCATTCACAAGGTAAAGCCGGCTGCGGAAGTCATGGCCGATCTCGTGAAAAGCGCCGAGAGCTCGTTGAGCAGTGCAAACGCCTATCTGTAAGCCTCGGCTGCGCGCCCTGGGGATCATTTATTGAAGGTTCGGAGAAAACGAAATGACAATCGTTGCAAAACTGCCGGAGTTCAACCAGGAGATCGCAGAGGGTTTCATAAACGCCAGCAATTCAATGAAAGGGTTGCCCGAATTTCTGGGGGTCCGCATCACGCATATCGAGCCGGGCAAGCTAACTGCCGAGATGGAAGTTTCCGACCGGCTGTTGACGCCGATCGGAAACATGCATGGTGGGGTGCTGGCTGCGATGTGCGACCATGTTCTCGGCTGCGTTTGCTATCCGCATATGCGGAAAGGACAGTGGGCGGCCACGACGGAATTCAAGCTCAATCTGCTGGCGCCGGTATCGTCGGGCAAGGTGACAGCAGTGGCTGAACTGATTGCGATGACAAAATCGACTGCGGTGGTTCGTATAGATGTGACGAACGAGGGCCGCGCCTGTTGTGCGGCCCAAGGCACCGTTCTCATTCGCGATCCAAAGCCCGCTTAGGCAACGCAGCTCCCCTCCCGGCGCTGCGAGGAAGATTGCTCGGCGACCGAATATGGTTTTGATGAAGTAAATTCCGGAACGATACCCACCGTTTCGTGGCGGGGATAGGAAGGGAAGCTGTTTCCATGAGTTCGCTACAATCCGGCCAGACGCAAAAAAATGACGATGCCGAGGTATTCGATGCCCTCATTGTCGGAGCGGGATTCAATGGCATCTATCAGCTTCACCGCTTGCGGCAAGAAGGTTTCAAAGTGCGCCTGTTTGAGGCCGGTGCCGACATGGGGGGCATCTGGTACTGGAACTGCTATCCTGGCGCGCGGGTCGATTCTCATGTCCCGATTTATGAATTTTCGATCGAGGAATTATGGCGCGACTGGAACTGGACCGAGAGGTTTCCGGCTTGGGACGAGCTGCGCCGCTACTTCCACTACGTCGACAAAAAACTCGATCTCAGCCGTGACATAAGATTTGGCACGCGCGTCAGCGCGGCGGAATTCGACGAAGCGCGCGATCAATGGGTCATCCGCACGACCGATGGCGCCGTCGTGCGCGCCCGGTTCTTTATCCTTTGCACAGGTTTTGCGTCGAAACCCTATATTCCGAACTACAAGGGTCTTGAAAGCTTCGCGGGAGAATCATTTCACACGGGATTGTGGCCCCAGGAAGGCGCCAGTTTCACGGGCAAGCGGGTTGGCGTCGTGGGAACCGGAGCGAGCGGCGTTCAGGTGGTACAGGAAGCCAGCAAGGATGCGGCACATCTGACGGTGTTCCAGCGCACGCCGATCCTCGCTCTGCCGATGCAGCAGCGCAAGCTCGATGTCGAGACGCAGCAGCGGATGAAGGCCGATTATCCGGAGATATTCCGTGTACGGCGGGAGACGTTTGGCGGATTCGACATCCTGAGGGACGAAAGGTCCGCGCTGGAAGTGCCGCCGGAAGAGCGCTGCGCGCTTTATGAAAGGCTTTGGCAGAAAGGCGGCTTCCACTACTGGATTGGTGGATTTTCCGACATCCTGACGAATGAGGAAGCAAATCGTACCATGTACGATTTCTGGCGCGACAAGACCCGCGCCCGGATCAAGGATCCGGCATTGGCCGACAAACTCGCGCCGATGGAGCCGCCACATCCCTTCGGCGTCAAGCGGCCTTCGCTGGAGCAGTGGTATTACGAAGTGTTCAATCAGGACAACGTCAGCCTGATCGATGTGCGAGAGACGCCCATCGCGGAAATAGTTCCCGAAGGCGTGCGCACGGCGGATGGTCTGGTTGAACTCGATATGCTTGTTCTGGCGACGGGATTCGACGCCGTGACCGGCGGGTTGACACAGATCGATATACGCGGGACGGGCGGTGTGACGCTCAAGGAAAGATGGACCGAAGGCGCGCGTACTTATCTCGGTTTCGCGACGTCGGGATTCCCGAACATGCTTTTTCTTTACGGTCCGCAGAGTCCTTCCGGATTCTGCAACGGCCCGACATGTGCCGAATTGCAGGGTGAGTGGGTCGTCGGTTGCCTCAAACATATGCGCGAGAATAACAAGCGGCGGATCGAGGCGACCGCTCAGGCGGAGGAAGAATGGACGCAGTTCCTGAACGCCATCGCCGACATGACGCTCTTTCCCCGGGCCGATTCCTGGTACATGGGTGCCAACGTTCCCGGGAAACCGCGGCAGCTTCTGAATTTCCCCGGCGTGCCCATGTATATGGACCGGTGCAATACCGCCGCGGCCAAGGATTATGAAGGATTCGTCCTGGATTGATGTATCTGCGGCAGCCTCGCTGCCGGTTTTTGGGGGAGCCTGCGGGACAAAAGCGTTTGACGCTGAATCGTCCATATGATTTATTATAATGAATTACACAAAAGATTGCATGCGCCATGACGGGGGGATGCCGCGTAGCTGTCGATCGGGAGGACGGAGAGATGACGACCGACACATTGACTAGAGATCCGGCTTCGACGGTCCCGCTTTCTCAGATGGATGTCAGCGATCCAAAGCTCTTTCAAAGCGACACGATCGGGAGCTACTTCACACGGCTGCGGCGGGAAGACCCCGTCCATTATTGCCCCGAGAGCGCCTATGGCCCTTACTGGTCGGTAACGAAATTCAACGACATCATGCAGGTCGAAGTGAACCACCAGACGTTCTCCTCGGAGGCTAAACTTGGTGGTATCACCCTGCAGGACATGCAAAGCGGCGAAGCGTCGCTTGAACTTGAGATGTTCATTGCGATGGATCCGCCCAAGCATGACGCTCAGCGCAAGGCAGTCAGTCCGGCTGTCGCCCCGTCCAACCTTGTTCTGCTGGAGCCCATCATCCGCGAGCGCGCGGGGCTTATTCTCGATTCGCTTCCCGTCGGCGAGGAGATCGACTGGGTTGACCGGGTTTCCATCGAGCTTACGACGATGACGCTGGCGACACTGTTCGACTTCCCCTGGGAGGAGCGGCGCAAGCTCACTCGATGGTCGGATGTTGCGACCGCGACGCCGGAGACGGGCGTGGTTTCTTCGTTTGAGCAGCGCCGCGAGGAGCTCCTCGAATGTGCGCAATACTTCAAGGGCCTTTGGGACAAGCGGGCCAACGAGCCGCCGAAGCCCGATCTGATCTCGATGATGGTGCATTCGCCCGCGACGCGGGACATGCCGTATCTCGAATTTCTGGGCAACCTGATTCTCCTGATCGTCGGCGGTAACGACACCACGCGCAATTCCATCAGCGGCGGGGTGCTCGCCCTTAATCAGAACCCGGCCGAATACCGCAAGCTCATGGCCGATCCAGGCCTCATCCCGAAAATGATCCCCGAGATCATCCGCTGGCAGACGCCGCTGACGCATATGCGTCGGACGGCACTCATGGACGCCGAAATCGGTGGCAAGAAGATCAGAAAGGGCGACAAAGTCGTTATGTGGTACCTCTCGGGAAACCGGGACGACGAGGTAATTGACCGCCCGAACGAGTTCATTATCGACCGCCCGAATTCCCGTCACCATCTTTCCTTCGGTTTCGGCGTCCATCGCTGCATGGGGAACCGCGTGGCGGAGTTGCAGTTGCGCATCATCTGGGAAGAAATCCTGAAGCGTTTCAGCAAGGTGGAGGTCGTCGGCGCGCCCGAGAGAACGCTGTCCAACTTCATCCGCGGGTTCACCCGTCTGCCGGTGAAGCTGCGCGGGCATTAGTTCGCGACGGAGCGGCGCCCCCGATTCATCGCGAAAACGAACGCTCCACTCGCCGTTTCATCCAGCATGATCGAAAAGAGAAAATATGCCCACAGTCATTTTCATCGAGCCGGACGGCGCTGAATATCCTATCGCGGTCAAGAGTGGCACGACTGCGAGGGACGCCGCGGTCAACAACGGTGTGCCGGGCATCGACGGCGATTGCGGGGGCGAATGCGCCTGCGCGACCTGCCATGTGCATGTCGATGCCGCGTGGATGTCCCGGGCCGGCATGGCCGAGCCGGGCGGCATGGAAGCCAACTTGCTACAATTTGCCGAAGGTTCGACGGAAAACAGCCGCCTTGCTTGCCAGATCACAATGACCGACGATCTCGACGGTCTCATGTTGAGAATACCCGACGGTCAGCACTAGTCGCAGTCGGCGTGCGGATTTCGAGGTTCCTCCCCCGATCCTCCCCTTGAAAGACGGGCGTCGACTGCCCCTTGGGTCGAGATAGATCTCCTCCGACCCAAACCTCGTCTTCGTGCTGATCCCGAAAGTCGGCAGCGTTGGGACGCTGAATCAACCGAAATCATTTGCCTTCGACGGCGCCGCTCTTCCCGGGTGTCAGCATAACAGCGCTGTCGTCATCTTTTCCGGCCTGCGAAGTTCGTTTATTTCGTGAGGGTTCGATCTTGCGGGCCATGCGTTCGATCTTGAGCGAGGAGAGGCGCTCGCCATCGCTGCACTGTCCCGGCAATTTCCAGACCGGCTCATCGAGCATGCATCCCTGTGATCGGAGAGATGCATCGGCGCATCCGGCTTTCCACGCCGCCAGATCGCCGTTACCAAGGGATCGACGACAAGCCGGGTCGTCGCCGAATTCATGGACCAGACCGGAACGAGGCTTCCAGAAGCGGACGCGTCAAGCCACCTTGCGTTTGCTGGTCTTTCTCAGGGCCGGTATGACGTGTCTGGCAAACGAACGCATGCTTTCGGCTGCCTCCTCGTAGCTCATGCCACCGAAAAGGAAGCAGGGATTGATGTCGAATTCGCCAAGAAGCGATTTGCGATATTCGAACTTCTCGAGGATTTCCTTGGGCGTCCCCCAGGCCGTGACATCGAGGTAGGTCTTGGCCATTCCATCCTTGCCGAGCGCGCGAATGGCGTCGACGGCCTGGGCATAGGACTCGTAGCCCTTGGCGTTCTTAAAATGCTCGCCGGCCAGTTCATAGTGATCGAGTACCGAAAGCAGATAGTTGGTCACATATTTTTGTCCCAACTCCTTCGCGCGCGCAGGATCGGTGTCGCAATAGGTGAAGTCGCATATCATGATCGGCGGCGCGTCTTCGCCATGCTGCGCCTTGTACGCAGCCTTGTATTCCTTGACGGCCTCGGCCTGAGCTTCCCACGGCTTTTGAGCAAAGATCACCATCCGCGCGCCAGCCTTCGCGCACTGAAGAACGGATTCCGGCGACATGGCGACCTGATAGATGCGCCCCTTGAAGGAGCCGCGCGGATTGGGACGGATTTCTATCCGCTTCTGCGGATAGAAGGGGCCGCTTCCTTCGATGAAGCCGGTCTCGAGAGCGTCTATAATCATCGGGCTTGCTTCATCGAAGCGTTGGCGGGCTTCGTCCATGTTCACGCCCATGCCGTCATATTCCTTGCGCGCCAGACCGCGCCCCATCCCGAAGAGCGTTCGGCCTTGGCAAAGGTGATCCAGCAGGACGACCTTTTCCGCGATCCGAACGGGCACATTCCAGGGAAGGATGACAGCGCCGGTGCCCAACTTGATGCGTTTGGTGCGCGCCGCCATGTAACTCAGGAACTGGGTGTTGTCGGGACAAAACGAATAGTCCTCGAAATGATGCTCGACGGGCCACAATGCGTCAAAGCCGAGTTCTTCCGCCAAAAGCCCGAGACGGATCTCCTCGTCATAGACCTGGCCGTCGGTTACGCCAGAGTTGGCTCTGTCGAAATTCTGAAAAACCATCTGAATGCCGAACTGCATCGGAACGTCTCCCCGTGGTAATGATTTCGGTTTCTTGCTTCAACGGCCCTTATAGTTTGGCTTGCGCTTCTCCATGAATGCCTTGGGTCCCTCGCGGGCATCTTCGGTCTTGAACACGGGGGCTGCGAAGCGCGACTCCATACCCATCGCCTCGCTCTCGGGGCGTCCCAGACATTCGCGGGCAGATTTGCGAATTGCCTGAACGGCGATCGGCCCATTCGCGGCGATCTTCTCCGCGAGTTCGAATGCCGCGTCGAGCACTTGCTTCTGGGGGACGACACGATTCAGGAATCCCAGATCGTAGGCCTCCTGCGCGCTGATCAGGTCGCCGGTGAGCAGCAGTTCCATTGCCCTTGCATAAGGTATCTGGCGCGGAAGGCGCACCGTTGAGCCGCCGCCCGGAAAAATCGCCCATTTGACTTCCTGCACGCCGAGCTTTGCCGTATCCGCGGCGATACGCATGTCGGTTCCTTGCGCCAGCTCCATCCCGCCTGCGACGGCAAAGCCGTTGATCGCGGCGATGACCGGCTTTGTCACATCGAATGTGCGCAACAGGCCTTTGGCCAGGATATTCGGATCGTCCAGAATTTTCTGGTCCCATTCGTTTTGCGGTTTGCGTGCGCCATTTATGAGCGGGATGAGTTGCCCGAGATCCGCGCCCGAACAAAACGCCTTGTCTCCGGCGCCGGTGACGATGGCGACGCGGATATTCGCGTCGTCGCGCACCTCTTCCCAATGACCGGCAAGCCTGACCAACATCTCCGGACTGAACGAGTTGCGCGCTTCCGGGCGGTTGAGCGTGATCAGCGCGATATGGCCCTTTTTTTCGAGCAGGGCCGGTTCCATCGTCATGTTCGCGTCTCCCCTGAATAACAGATATGTGTTTTTGATTGCATGAATATAATTTATCTGGACTCGGGTTGTGCCGCCAGCGAAGATTTATGATCAGGGATTGTCAAATTAAAAGTCGCGCCCTTGAAACCAAATGCGACGCTGGGAGAGAGACAATGATCAAGAAACCCATATCCGCGGATTCGCACATCACCGAACCGCCGCATTGCTATGTTGATTACATTGATCCCAAATTCCGCGATCGCGCGCCGCGCATTCAGCGGATCGACAAGATTGGCGATGCTTTCATCGTCGATGGTATGGGGTCTCCAGTTCCGATGGGGCTGGTGGCCGCCGCCGGCAAGGATCCGGCGGAGATCACGACAGACGGCGTCGCCTTCGAAGACCTGTGGAAGAGCGGCTGGGACGCCAAGTTCCGCGTTGCGGACCAGGAGAAGGACGGCGTTGCGGCCGAATTCATCTATCCGACGGTCGGAATGGTGATCTGCAACCATCCCGACTTCGACTACAAGAAAGCCTGCTTCGAGGCTTATAATCGTTGGTTGCAGGAATACTGCGCCGAGGCACCCGACCGTCTTTACGGTCTTGCGCAGGTTTCCATGCGATCGCCGGAAGATGGCGTTGCGGAAATCAGGCATGCGAAGGAGATGGGCTTCAAGGGTGTGATGATGCCCGGAAACCCCGCCGTCGAGGATTATGATTCAACTGTATACGACAAGGTCTGGGCGACCGCTGTCGAGTGCGACATGCCGCTCTCGTTCCACATCCTGACCGGCAAATCGGACAGTCTTTCGGGGCAGGTCCGGGGTCCGCGTATCAACGGCTTCCTGTCGATTATCCGTGGCTGCCAGGACGTGATGGGCACCTTCATATTCGGCGGTGTCTTCGATCGCTTCCCCGACCTCAAGGTTGTCTGCGTCGAGGCCGATGCGGGCTGGGTTCCGCACTACATGTATCGCATGGACCATGCCTACAAGCGTCATCGCTACTGGATGAAGGCGCCGCCGCTCAAGCGGATGCCGAGCGACTATTTCAACGACAACATCTATGTGACGTTCCAGGACGACTGGGTCGCCTTCAGGATGAAGGATATGTGTAATGTCCGCCGTCTGATGTGGGCGAACGATTTCCCGCATTCGGATTCGACCTGGCCCTGGTCGCAGGCAATGCTTGAAGAGCACACGAAAAATCTGAGCGAGCAGGAACGCAACTGGATATGCCACGATAACGTCGCGGAACTCTACAAGCTCGCCGTTTGACGATCCGTATACTGACGTCAGGGCGCGGTTTTTTTCGATTCACGGGGAGGACGTTTTCATGGACTACGATCTGAAGATCGTGGGTGGATTCATTGTCGACGGCACCGGCTCTCCGGGCTATGCCGGAGACATCGGTATTCGCGATGGCAAAGTTGTGGCTATGGGGCAGGCCCCCGCCGGGGCGAGGACGACTATCGACGCCCGGGGGCAGGTCGTTGCCCCCGGCGTCGTCGATATACATACGCATTACGATGCCCAGCTTCTGTGGGACAGGAATCTGTCGATCTCGCCGTGGCACGGTGTGACGACGGTCGTGGTAGGCAATTGCGGGTTCGGCATTGCGCCGACGCGCAAGGAGCACCGCGGTCTTATTTTGCGGACACTCGAAAATGTCGAGGGCATGAGCGTCAAGGCGCTGGAGGCCGGTCTCGGCGACGAATGGGGGTTCGAGACGTTTCCCGAATATCTCGACGTCGTGGAAAAGAAGGGTACGTTGATCAACGTGGCCGTTCTTCTGGGGCATACGCCGCTTCGCCTCTATGCCCTCGGGCCTGAATCCACCGAAAGGGCGGCGCGGCCGGAGGAGGTCGGGCATATGAAAAGCCTGATGCGCGAGGGCCTCGAAGCGGGCGCACTCGGTTATGCGACATCGAAATCGCCGACGCATGTAGGCTACGAGGGCAGGCCGGTTCCAAGCCGACTGGCGGCGTTCAGCGAGATACGGGAGATTGCGTCGGCGCTGGGCGAGGCGGGCGAAGGCGTGATACAGGCGACTGTCGGCAAGGAACTGTCATTCGACGAATTCGCGGAATTGAACCGCGTTTCCGGTCGCCATGTCAGTTGGACGGCGTTGCTGGGCGGTGGCGGGGTGCTGAATGTCGGCTCCGCAGCCGAGCAGTTGGCGCGCTCAAACGAACTTCAGTCGGCTGGTTACGCGGTATTTCCGCAGGTCACCTGCAGGCCGCTCAATTTTGAATTTCGATTCGATCAGCCGTTTCTGTTCCAGAGCATGCCGGTCTTCGCGCCGGTGAACAAATCGGACCACGCGGAAAAACTGAAGCTTTACGCCGACAACTCTTTCCGGGCGGGATTCCGGGACGCGATGCGTGGTCCGATCCTCAATGCATGGGACAAGGCGGTCATCGCTTATTGTCCGGATCGGCCGGAATTCGCGGAACGGCTGGTGCGTGACGTCGCAGCGGAACTCGGATGCAACTCGATCGATCTTGCGTTGGATCTCTCGATTCAAAGCGATCTGCAGACACGGTTCCGCCTGCCTGTCGCAAACGCCGACGAAGACGAAGTGGCAACGTTGCTGCGCGATTCCTGCACGGTGCTTGGCCTCTCGGACGCAGGCGCGCATGCGAGCCAACTCTGCGATGCATGTTTTTCCACGCATCTTCTCGGAAGATGGGTCCGTGAAAAGCGCGTTTTGACGCTGGAGGAGGCGGTCCGGATGCTGACATCGCGGCCCGCCGAGGTGTTCGGCATCAAGGATCGCGGTCGCCTCGCTGTGGGAATGCCCGCCGATGTCCTGATCTTCGACGCCGAAACGGTTGGCGCAAGTTCCCTTCGCAGGGTCTATGACCTGCCTGCTGGCGAAGACCGGCTGATTTCCGATGCCTCGGGCATTTCGGCCGTCGTCGTCAACGGGACATTGATCCGGCGCAATGGCGTCGACGTGTTGGGCGCCGAAGGTCGTTTGCCGGGCCGTCTGCTGCGCCATGGCGCAGCAGCCTGAGGAGGGCGTGAAGAATGAGTCTTGAGGAACTTGCTGTCGTTCGTCAGCTGCTTGCGGGCCTTGTGACAGGGGAGGCTCGTTCTCTTGAGGATTTTCGTACCTCGTATGACGAGGCTGGCAAGGCGTTCGGTCTTCCCGAAGGCGTGACGGTCACGCCGGTTTCCGCCGGCGGGGTTCCCGGCGAATGGCTGGCGCCGGCTGCCGGTGCCGGCAAGCGGGTTTTGCTCTATCTGCATGGAGGAGGCTATGCGCTTGGTTCTCTCGACTCGCATCGCCATCTTGCGGCGCACACAGCTCTTGCCCTGAATGGCCGGGTTCTGCTGATCGACTACAGGCGGTCTCCAGAGCATCCATTTCCGGCGGCGGTCGATGATGCGCTTGCTGCTTATCGCTGGTTGACCGAGACGGGCGTCGACCCGGCGAAGCTCGCTGTGGCGGGGGATTCAGCCGGCGGCGGCCTGACGGTCGCCGTGCTTCTGGCGGCGCGCGATGCCGGTCTCAGACTTCCGGCTGCGGCCGTTTGTATTTCGCCGTGGGCCAATCTTGAAAATAAAGGTGCCTCTTATGGCGCGAAAGCGAATGTGGACCCGATGGTGCGCCATGCCGATCTTGAGCTGTGGACGGCGGCCTATCTGGGAACTTCAACCCCGCGCAGGGCGCCTCTGGCATCGCCCGTATACGCCGATCTCAATGGATTGCCGCCATTCCTGATTCAGGTAGGCAGTTCGGAGGTTTTGCTCTCGGATAGCCACTTATTGGCCGATAGATTGAAAGAGGCTGGCGTATCCGTCGATCTCCATGTCTGGCCGGAGATGATTCATGTCTGGCACTGGTTTGCGCCGGTCTTGAGCGAAGGCCGCGCGGCGATCGACGAGATGGCCAGCTTCCTGGATACAAAGCTCGGATGATTATGGCGCTGTATCGTCGTCGATTTCAAGTTGGTCCTCGTCGTCTACAGTCTCCTTAAAGCCTTGCCCGTTTTGTGAGATGTGCTCGGCGATAGCGTTTTTCAGTAACGCCGTGAACGGTTGTTTACGATTGCGAAAATACTCGTTGGGAGCGGCTATCCCGATCGCGACCGAGCGTCCGGACGGGCCAATCGGAATGGGCATCGACAGCATGGTCGCTCCCGGCGTCACGAGATCGCTGTAAAGCGCAAGGCCGCGTTTTCTGATTCTTTGCAGTTCGTCTTCGATCTCCTGCATCGATTCCCGCCGCTCCGGCATGGCGGCAAGGGCATCATGAATCAGACGTCTCGCTTCGGGCAACGGAAGTTCGCTCAGCAGAACGCGGCCAATCGTCGAAAAAGCGAGCATTCGCTTGGTGCTTGGCTTGACATGGAAGCGGATGGGCGACGTACCTTGAATCACCTTCACATATTGAGCATAAGCACCTAGACGCGCGGCGAGGATGATCGTGCATCCCGTATCGGCCGAAAGCCGTCTCATAAGGCGCTGGACATTCCGGATCGGTAACGCCTCGGCTTCCACCCAGTTTCCCAGCAGAGATATCCGGATGCTTGGAAAAAAAGTTTTGCCCCGGTCGTCGTGCTCCAGATAGCCGAGGCTCACGAGGCTTTTCAGAAGGGCGGCGGTGCTGGAATGAGGATAACTCAGCGCCTGCGCTACGTCTTGAATCGTCACCGGGCGTCTTACTTCGTCGAAATACTCGAAAATCTCCAGAACACGGGTCGCGGATTTTACCGTTGCAGCCGAGGGCTGTTCGGATTTGAGGACATTAGCGTTCATGCGACAACTCTGATTTATATGGTCTCTTCCGCGCCTCGTTTTTCGTTTGCTTCCTCAAAGAGAGAGCGCGAGGCGCGTGCCGTCTTCGATCGCTCTGACCGCATCGAGTTGCTGAGGCTTGTCGACACCGCCGATTGCGTGAACGGGTTTGCCCAGGGACCGCGCCAATGACAACGCATCGTCCGCCGATTCCTGTCCGGCGCAGACGACAATCGTGTCGACTTTCAACGTCTGCGGTCTGCCGCCGGTCTCGATGTGGAGCCCGGCATCATCGATTTTTCGATAGGTTACATCGCCTGTCATCGTAACGCCGCGGAACATCACCTCCAGAAAATTCGCCCATCCCCTGGTCTTGCTCAAGCTGGCACCGAAGCTGGCACGCGGCTTGCGCTGGAGAAGATGAATCTTGCGCGATGCCGGCCATTGATGATTGGCGGGCAGCAAAGCGCCTGGCTGCGTATAGCTCAAGTCGATTCCCCACTCGGAGGAAAATCCCTCGACATCGGGATGCGACGGATCGTGTGGGCCGTGCGGATGAGACAGGAGCGTCGCCACGTCGAAGCCTATGCCGCCGGCACCGACAATGGCAACTTCGGTACCGACGCGTGCGGTGTCCGTGATTGCCTCTACATAGGTCATAACCGATGGGTGATCCGCACCTGGAACGTCGAGATGGCGCGGGCGAACTCCGGTTGCGACGACGATTTCGTCAAATCCCCCGCTCTCCAGGTCGGCGAGTGAAGCCGGTCGGCCGCAACGGACCTCGACGCCCAGTTCGTCGAGCCGGTTCCTGAAATAGCGGATAGTCTCGGCATAATCCTCCTTGCCGGGAATCCGCCGTGCCAGATTGAATTGACCGCCGATATCGATGTCGGCTTCGAATAGCGCAACCTTGTGGCCACGTTCGGCCGCCGTTACCGCGCAGGCAAGACCCGCCGGGCCGCCGCCAAGGACCGCAATGCATTTTCCTCGGGTCGCTGGTACAATTTTGAATTCGACTTCCCGGCATGCCGCAGGGTTGACCATGCAGGTTGTCAGCCGTCCGGTGAAGGCGTTGTCGAGGCAGGCCTGATTGCAACCGATGCAAGTATTGATTTTCGACGATGCGCCCGATGCCGCTTTCGCAACAAAATCGGGATCGGCCAATAGTGGACGCGCGAGCGAAACCATGTCGGCTTGTCCGTCTGCAATCAGTTGCTCCGCTTGCTCCGGCGTATTGATCCGGTTGGACGCGACCACGGGTATCGCGACTTCCGCCTTGAGCCGCTTGATCGCCCAGGTGAAAGCTCCGCGCGGCACCATATGAGCGATCGTCGGCACACGCGATTCATGCCAGCCTATGCCGGTATTGAGGATGTTTGCTCCGCTTGCCTCGACATCTTTTGCGAGGGCGGCGACGTCCGGCCAGGAATTGCCCCCCTCGACAAGATCGAGAACGGATATCCGGTAAGCGATAATGAAGTCCGGTCCGCAACGCTCGCGGACACGCCCGACGACCTCAACCGGCAATCGACGCCGGTTCTCCGCCGAACCGCCCCAGCCATCTGTACGCTGATTTGTACGCGCCGCAGTGAACTGATTGAGAAAATAGCCCTCCGAACCCATGACTTCAACGCCGTCATATCCGGCTTCGCGTGCGAGTGCCGCGGCGGTGCCAAAATCCTCAATGGTCTGGAGGATTTCATCTTCGCCCAGGGCGCGGGGCGTGAGCGGATTGATGCGGGACCTGACTGCGGAGGGAGCCACCAGTTCGGCATGCCGACTGTACCGGCCCGCATGCAGGAGCTGGAGAACGATCTTTCCGCCCTCATCGTGGACAGCGCGTGTGATCACACGATGACTCTCAACGAGGTCCTCGGTCATGACCGACGCGCGCTCTGCAAGCCTTCCCGCCCTGTTCGGCGAGATGCCGCCGGTAACAAGAATTCCGACGCCTCCCTTTGCGCGTCGTGCGAAGAATTTGGCCTGTCGCTCGAAACCGTCCTGCATCTCCTCGAGGCCGGTGTGCATCGATCCCATCAACACGCGGTTTCTGAGCGCAGTAAACCCGAGATCGAGCGGGGCAAGCAGATGAACAAATGTATCTGGCGTTTTTTTCACTTCGCCAATTTCCGTCCGTCAGGGCTTGAATTCTGCTTTGGCCTGAGACAGCACGACATTGCCGTTTTGCGTCTCGGCCCGCACGATCGCGACTCCGTCGCCCGTTTTCCACATCTTCGTTATAATGGTGTCGCCGAAATAGACCTGAGCGGCAAAGCGTCCGCTGAGAGATTTGAAACGGGCGGGATCGTTGCCGCAAAGCTCGCGCAGGACCGCGCGACCGACAAAGCCATATGTGCAAAGCCCGTGAACGAAGGGCTTTTCAAAGCCGCCCAGTTTGGCGAAGTCCGGATCGATGTGGATCGGATTGCGGTCGCCCGAGAGGCGGTAGATTGCCCCTTGCTCGGGACGCGTCGTGTCCTCGACCACTGCGTCAGGCGTCCGCTCTGGCGGCGTCGAGTCGACGCCCGCAGGGCCGCGCTCTCCGCCGAATCCACCGGCGCCGCGTACAAATAGCGTCGCGTGAGTTTTGAAGAGGGGTCCCTTCTCGTCGGAACCTGTACTCTCAACTCCGATAACGGCCGCCTTGCCTTTGTCCCAAACCTCGGAAACGCGCGCCGTTATCTTGACCTTGGCCGATGAGGGCAGGGGACGCAGCAACTCGACGGATTGCTCGCCATGCAGCAGCATTTCCAACTTCATCTCGACGCCGCTCATCAGCCCTGCGAGCCCTCGTCCGCCGGGGATGACGGCATAGGTCGGCAGAACTTTCGGTCCTCTGCCTTCATAAATGAAATCAAGCCCATCGGCGGGTCGAGCGCCGACGCCGAGTGCATAGAGCATCGTGTCCTTGTCGGACCATTCCACATCGACGGCCGGAAACGTCATGCCGACCAGATCCTTCGAAATAGCCTTTTTCCCGCTCATTATCGTAATCCTGTTCCGCAATTGTCATTGTCTTGCGCGCTCAAGGTTTCTTGCCGTCCGGTGGCCAGGAGACGACGCCATCCTCAAGCGGAATCTTCAGGCTTTTGAGCAGTTGCGAGAAAAGCGTCCAGTTTCCGATGGCAACAACCAGTTCGATCCGTTCTTCTACCGTTTTCAGGTGTGCCGCACAGGCCGTCCAGGTGGCGTCCGAAATCATGCCGCCGTCGAGCGTCTCGTCGGTCGCGGCGAGAATGGCACGGTCGGCGTCGGACAGGCAGGAAGCGTTTTTCCAGTCCCGCGTGGCGACCAGATCCGCCTCCGGAATGTCCAGCATGCGGGCGACCCGCCAATGCTGTGTCCATTCATAGACCGATTTCGTCTTCCAGCCGATACGCATGATGATGAGTTCGCGCAGTCTTGCATCGAGCTTGTTGCCCTGGAAAAGCAGGGTGTTCAGCGTCGAGGCAAGCTCGCGCGCTACATCGGGATGGCGGAGCAAGACCCTGAATACGCTGAGTGGCGCCATTTGTTCGGATATGCCGGCTTTCGCGGCTGCGGCCGCCGCTTCCGCCATCGACAGCAGGGGAACCCTGGGCGTTTCATCGGTCATTATTATTTTGTCCTCCCCGAAATTTTGCGAAGCGGAAGTTTAGGGCTTCGCATTCTACGTTTGAATCTTTATAACACATACAAGGATAAAAAAATATATATGTGTTATCGACGCGTCGTCGGTGCCGACACCAAGCAGGGAGTTGAAAATGTTGCCGAAAAAATCGATGGCGATGGTGCAGACGGCTCCGCGCAAACTCGAAGCCCGAGATTTGCCGATCCCCCAGATCGCCGACGACAGCGCCATCCTTCGCATCGAAGCCTGCGGCATTTGCGGCAGCGACTACGAACAATACGAAGGGGTCTTGCAGACTCCGATGCCGGTGATTCCGGGCCACGAACCTCTCGGGATTATCGAGGCAATTGGCGACAAGGCCGCCAGGCGCTGGGGCGTCGATGTTGGTGATCGGGTCGCTATCGAGACGATGTTGTCGTGCCATTGCTGCGACACCTGTGTCGGCGGGCATTATCACCTCTGCGACCGCCGCCAGATCTACTCATATATTCCGCTCACGGAGTCACCGGGCCTCTGGGGCGCCTATTCACAATATATGTATCTCGCGCCCAACACGATCCTTCACAAGATGGACAAGAACCTTCCGGCGGAACTGGCGGTCATGTTCAATCCGCTGGGTGCGGGCTTCCGCTGGGCGGTCGAGATTCCGCAGACGCAGGTTGGCGATACCGTTTTGATTTTTGGACCCGGACAGCGCGGGCTTGCGAGCGTCGTTGCCGCACGTGAAGCCGGCGCGGGAAAGATCATAGTCACGGGGCTTGCGGCCGATTCAAACAAGCTCCAGATGGCGCTTGCTCTGGGCGCCGATCACATCATCGACGTGCAGAACGAAAATGTTGTCGATCGCGTGCGGGCGTTGACAAACGGAAAGGGCGCGGACGTCATAGTTGAGGTTACGTCCTACGCGACTCAGCCGGTCCGTGAAGCCCTGGATTGTGTCCGTATGGGCGGAACGGTCGTCCTTGCCGGCGTCAAGGGATTCAAGCCTGTCTCCGATTTCGTGTCCGATCTTATCGTCATGAAGGAAATCACCATCAAGGGCGCGATCGGCGTTACGTCGTCGGGATACAAGAAGGCGATCGAGATGATCGAGCGCCGCAAATATCCTCTTGAGCTCATGCACACTCATAATTTCGAGCTTGAGGAAGCTGAACTGGCGATCAAGACGCTGGCGCGCCAGATCGAGGGGCAGGAATCCGTCCATTCCTGTCTCATTCCGGCGACTTGATCTGTCTACAGAATATTTTCTACTGAAGGTGTGCGGCGGATCAACGAAAAGGCTGCGTGCCTGGGCAATGATGATGAGGGCAGTTTCGTGAAGAATTTCAGCGACAAGGCTGCGATCGTCGGGATCGGCGAGACCGGCTATGTAAAAGGGTCGGACCAGACGGCCGTGGCCATGATGCTAGACGCCGCCAGGCGGGCCATCGCGGATGCGGGGCTGAAGCCTGGGGACATCGACGGCATGGTGCCGCCGCCCGTCTATACAACCTCGGAGGAACTGGCCGCCAACCTTGGCGTCGATGTGCTGCGATATGCATCGACGGTCAACATGGGAGGCGCGAGCCCGACTACCGCGTTGCAGAATGCCGCCATGGCCGTGGCCTCCGGTATCTGCGACAACGTGCTGGTCACGCTCGGCTGGAATGGCTACTCGGCGCTGCGTCCAAAAGCGGGGGTGCCGCCAAGCCGGCCAATGAACATGAACACGCTGACCTCGACCATCCGGGGTTACTATCTCCCCTATGGCGTTCTGTTGCCGGTGCAGATGTATGCTTGGCTCGCGACGCGGCACTCGAAACTTTACAATGTCGGCCCCGAGGCGACGGGTTGGATTGCGATGGCGTGCCGCAAGCACGCCCAACTCAACGACCGCGCCCTGACCTGCGGTCAACCGATGACGATGGACGATTACATGCGGTCGCGCATGGTGTCCTCGCCGTTCCGTTTATTCGATTGCTGTCTCGAGACGGATGGGGCCTGCGCCGTCGTGGTGACGAGCGCCGAGCGGGCGAAGGACTTGCCTCACAGGCCGGTCTATATCTCCGGCGCGGCCGAGGGCCATCCTTATCCTGCCGACGATATTCCGTCACGGCCGGATCCTTTCAAGATCGGTTTGAGCTACGCCGCGCCACGCGCTTTCGCCATGGCCGGCGTGACACCGAAGGACATGGACTTTCTGCAGGTCTACGACTGTTTCACCTATGTCGTGCTGCTCCAGCTCGAAGCCCTGGGTTATTTCGAGCCGGGTGGCGCACTCGATTTCGTCAAGGATGGACAGATCGAGCTCGGCGGCAAGTTCCCGCTCAATACGCATGGCGGGCTTTTGAGCGAGGCGCATGTGTGGGGCCTCAATCATGTGCTTGAGGCGACCCGCCAATTGCGCGGCGATGCGGGCAAGCGGCAAATTCCGGATGCCGAAATCGGACTCGTGACCGGATGGGGCGATCTCGGCGATGGCAGCCTCGCGATTTTGAGGAGGTAAAAATGGAAATTGAGCAACCGAAATATCCTCAGCCCGCGACCGTCGATCCGGTCGACGCGGAGTTCTGGAAGCTTTGCCAGGACAGCGTCCTGCGGTTTCAGCAGTGCAGCCATTGTGATACCTGGCGGTTCCTTCCGCGCTACATGTGCGCAAAATGCGGTTCGCCGGATTACGAGTGGATGCCGAGCAGCGGGCGCGGGCGCATTTTTTCCTGGACGGTGACCTACCAGCCCTTTCATCCGGCTTTCGCACGCGACGTGCCCTACATAGCTGCGGTCGTGGAATTGGAAGAAGGCGTCCGCATGGCGACGCGCTTGCTCGACTGCGACCCGGAGGCAGTTGAACTGGACATGCCTGTGGTCCTTGTCTTCAGGGATATCGGCGACGGATTCATGCTTCCGTGTTTCAAACCTGCGCCGAAATAAAAGCAAAGCCAATCGCATCTACGCATCGGAGATCGAAAATGGATCTGGCATATGGCCCCAAATACGAGGCCTTCCGGGAAGAGGTCAGGGCGTTCCTGACGAAATACAAGAGTCAGGCGCCTAAGGGTCTCGGTGCTGCCGGGCGCCCGTCTCCCGAAGCCTGTTCCTGGCAGCAACTGCTGATCCAGCACGGCTATGCCGCGCGGACGATTCCGAAAGACTACGGAGGCTATGGTGCAAAGCCGGATATTCTCGAATCGCGCATCATCGCGGAGGAATTTTCCGCTGCTCGTGTTCCTTCGGCGTTGCAGAACCAGGGTATCTCCATGCTGGTGCCGACGCTTCTCGAGCTTGGCACCGAGGAGCAGAAGAAAAAATGGGTGAAGCCGACGCTTCGCGGCGAGGTGGTCTGGTGCCAGGGATATTCCGAGCCTGGTTCCGGTTCGGACCTCGCCAGCCTTCAGACAAGGGCGACTGTCGATGGCGACGATTTCGTCATCAACGGCCAGAAGATCTGGACCAGCACCGCGCATGAGGCAGACATGATCTTCTGCCTGGTGCGCACCGAGCCCGACAAGCCGAAGCATGAAGGCATTTCCTATCTGATTTTCTCGATGAAGACGCCCGGCATCGAAGTCCGTCCGCTCACCACCATGACGGGCCATGCCGAATTCAACGAAGTCTTCTTCACCGATGTGCGCGTGCCGAAGACGCAGATCGTCGGCCAGCGCGGGCAGGGGTGGTTCGTCGCCAACGCAACGCTGAAACACGAACGCGGAATGCTGGGCGATCCGGCCGCTATGGAAACCAGGTTCCAGGCCCTTGTCGATCTGATGCACGAGGAGACTGTCGACGGGCAGCGGGCCATCGACAATCCAATTTTCCGGGACCGCCTGGTAAGGCTTCAGGCAGAACTTGCTGCCATGAAGTTCAATGGGCTCCGGCTGCTGACCAGCGCCAGCAAGGGTGAGGATCCCGGCTTGGCGCGTCTGATCGTGAAGCTTCAGTCCTGCGAACTTACCCATCAAATATCGGCGCTCGCGATCGACGTCATGGGAGAGCTTGGCGTTCTCTACGACGACAGCCCCTATCTGCGCAGCCACGGCTCGTGGCAGTGGGGATACATGTTTCAGCTCGGGCTCATCATCGGCGGCGGCACGGCGCAGATTCAGAAAAACATTATTTCGGAACGTGGGCTTGGAATGCCGCGCGAACCGAAGCTGGCAAAATAGGAATTTATCCGATGGAATTTGCATTGTCGGAAGAGCAGCGCCTGTTGCAGGACAGCGTCCGCCGTTTTCTTGAACAGAATTCGCCGCTTGACAAGGTGCGCCTTGCCGCCGGGAACACGCATACTGTTCAGCGGTCCCTGTGGGCGGGCGCCAGCGAACTGGGTATCCCTGGAATGCTGATTCCGGAAGATTTTGGCGGCATGGGTCTTGGGTTTCTCGACGCGGCGATCGTTTACGAGATGTTCGGTCGGTATGTGGCGCCGCTGCCTTTCCTTGGGACCGCCGTCATGGCGCCGCTCGTGCTGATGCTTGCAGGCAGCGAGGCCCAGCAGGAAAAGTGGCTGCCGAAGATCGCCGCAGGCGAGATTATCGCAGGCGTGGCCGTCACGGAAAGCATCGGCGTCCGCGAAGGTGCCGGCGTGAAGGCCGGGAAGGGAACGCTCACGGGCAAGGCCCTCTTCGTAGTCGACTGGGCTGAGGCCGATCTCTACATCGTGGCCGACAGCGACCATGGATTTCATCTCGTTTTGCCCGACGCGAAGGGTTTGTCGCGGCGGGCGCTCAACACCATCGACAAGACCCGATCGGTTGGCGAACTTGTCTTCGATCAGGTCGCGGCTGAGCCATTGCCCCGATCCAGCGCCGACGCGGTTGCACGGGTGATAGATGCCGGCAGGGTCATGCTTGCCGCCGACACCCTCGGCGCGGGTCAGATGATGATCGAGAAGGCGGTCGCTTATGCGGGAGAGCGCAAGCAGTTCGGTCGTGTGATCGGGTCGTTTCAGGCCGTGAAACACCTCTGCGCCGAGATGGCGGCCGCTCTCGAACCATCGCGTTCGCTGGTGTGGTATGCGGCCCATGCGCTGGACGAGGTGCCGGACGACGCACGCCTCATGGCATGTCATGCCAAGAGCCATCTGTCGGAAGTGGGCCGCTTCGTCGCGCGCACCGCGACAGAGGTTCATGGCGGCATGGGCTTCACCGATCTGCTTGGCCTGCATTACTGGTTCAAGCGTATTGGTTTCGACCGGCAGTTGCTGGGCGGGCCGGAGCTGGTTCGTCTTGACGCCGCGCGCTTGCAGGGCTGGGCTGCCTAGACTCCTACCTGGATACCGGGACGCATGGATATGGTTGTCGATGAGTGTTGCCGCGACTCATGGTGCGGTGATATTTGCACCGGCTTGGCAATGGGGAGATACACATGAATATCGACTTCACGCCGGAGGATGAGGCATTTCGCGACGAGGTTCGCGGGTTTATTGCGGCGAACCTTCCGCGGGAATGCGCGGATTCGCCGGCCTTGGGTGTGATGACCGACAAAAGTGTGGTCAAGCGCTGGCACAAGACGCTTTACGAAAAAGGCTGGGCCGCGCCCGCCTGGCCCGAGGAGTATGGCGGCACGGGATGGAACGCGACGCAGCGGTTTATCTTCAACGAGGAAATTGCCAGAGCCAATGCACCGCGTCTGATGCCCTTCGGGCTGACCATGGTCGGCCCGGTGATCTACACCTTCGGCAACGCCGAACAGAAGAGCCGCCACTTGCAGGGCATACTTTCGGGCGACGTCTGGTGGTGCCAGGGCTATTCCGAACCGGGCGCCGGTTCCGATCTCGCCTCCCTTAAAACGACGGCGGCGCGCGACGGCGATCATTACGTCGTCAACGGCCAGAAAATATGGACGTCCTATGCGCATGAGGCCGACTGGATTTTCTGCCTGGTGCGCACCGAACAGAGCGCCAGGCGGCAGGAAGGGATTTCCTTCCTGCTCATCGACATGAGGACACCCGGTGTCGAAGTGCGTCCGATCATCTCGATCGCCGGTCTGCACCATCTCAACGAAGTGTTTTTTACCGACGTCAAGGTGCCTGTGCAAAATCTCATAGGCGAGGAAAACAAGGGTTGGACCTACGCCAAGTACCTGCTTGTCCACGAGAGAACGAGTATCGGCGGCGTTCCCGAGTCCAAGAAGAAGGCTGCGCATATCCGGGCGATAGCACGAGCGGAGCGGAACGCGGATGGGGGGGCGTTGATGGACGATCCCGCGTTCCAGCGCAAACTCGCCGAGATAGAAGTCAGGCTCACCAGTCTCGAATACATGAATCTGCGGATTCTCGCCGATGCGGCGGCGGGAAAGGCTGTTGGACCGCAATCGTCCCTGCTGAAGATCGTCGGCAGCGAGGTTCAGCAGGCTTTGGGTGAGCTCGCTGTCGAAGCCGTTGGCTATTATATCGAACCGGTCGGGCAAGGAGCCCTGCCCGGCGGCGCCAACGCACGGGGTATAGGCCCTGCCCATGCGTGGAACGTGTGGGCGGATTACGGCTACGGCCGCGCCGCGAGCATCTATGGTGGATCGAATGAGATTCAACACGACGTCATCGCCAAGGCGATCCTTAATCTTTGAAAGCGGCGGACAATTCGGTCTTTTGTCCGCTCCGATAAAATTATTATAATGAAAATACAAATACCCGGATCGTTGCCGCGAAAGGTCAGCAGATGGATATCGAGCTTACGAAAGAGGACGAAGCCTTCCGCGCGGAAGTCCGCCGGTTCATTTCGGAAAAACTGCCAATGGAGCTCGCGGAGAGAGAGACAGTGGGCGCGTCTGGCGAGCGCGGAGCGCTCAGGCGCTGGCAGAAGGACCTCCACGAGAAAGGCTGGGTAGCGGTCAATTGGCCCAGGCAGTATGGCGGCACTGGATGGACGCCGATGCAGAAACATATTTTCAACGAGGAGATGGCTGCCGCTAACGCGCCGCGTCTGTCGCCTTTCGGTCTGTCGATGGTCGGGCCGGTGATTTACACTTTCGGCAACGAAGAACAAAAGAAGCAGCATTTGCCGGGTATATTGTCGGGAGATGTTTGGTGGTGCCAAGGCTATTCGGAGCCAGGATCCGGATCGGACCTCGCCTCGCTGAGGACCAGGGCCGTGCGTCAGGGCGACCATTACATCGTCAACGGCCAGAAAATCTGGACGTCCTATGCCCACGAAGCCGATTGGATTTTCTGTCTCGTGCGAACGGATGAGACCGCTAAACCGCAGGAAGGTATCTCGTTCCTTCTGATCGACATGAAGACGCCCGGCATCGAGGTGAAGCCCATCATTTCCATCGATGGCCTGCATCACCTGAATGAAGTTTTTTTCACTGACGTCAAGGTGCCGGTGACGAACCGCATCGGCGATGAAAACAAGGGCTGGACCTACGCCAAGTTCCTGCTCGTCAATGAGCGCACCGGCATTGCGGGTGTTCCCGAGTCCAAGCGCAAGATCGCGCACCTCAGAAAAATCGCCAGACAGGAAAGGCTTGGCGATGGCACGGCGCTGGCGGACGATCCCGCATTCATGACGAAGCTCGCCGAAATCGAGGTAAAGCTTACGGGGCTCGAATATACCAATCTGCGGATCGTCGCGGATGAGGTGGCGGGCCGCCCTGCGGGCCCCTCTTCCTCGACCTTGAAGATCGTCGGGACCGAAGTTCAGCAGGCGTTGTCGGAGCTTGCCGTCGAAGCAGTCGCCTTCTACGCCATGCCGTTCCAGAGGGAACATTTGATGGGAATCGCCAATGAGGCGCCCATCGGGCCCGCCTATGCGGTGAGTGTGACAAGCGCCTATAATTTCGGCCGCGCCGCTTCGATTTATGGCGGTTCGAACGAAATCCAGCGCAACGTCATCGCAAAGGCCGTTCTGGGACTTTGACGGCCCATCCGGGATGCGGCCCTTGTGTCAGTCCGCCAATCCGTCGGTCTCAGTGGCCTGTGAATAGGGCTTGAGCTGGTGATCGACATTGCCGAACTGGGTGCCGATCACGGTGAGGTGATTGTAGCGGCCGACATTGAGTTCGTCGGTCATGCCCATGTAGCCGACCGCTTCGGCGGAGAACGCCGCAATCGCCCGATCGGTCGCCTTCTCGACGAGAGGAAGGCCTTTCTTTTGCGCCAAGCAGCGCATCGGTGCCGACCTTGACGTTCTCGAAGGTGATTTCCAAGGCGCGGCGACCATCGACTGTCGGATAGTCGCACACCGGGACGCCGTCGCGCTGGGCGCCCGGCGTGTGGGCCGTGACGACGAGTTTCTGCACACAGCGCGCGCCGCGATGACGACTTCCTTGTCGCCGCTGATGACGTAGCCGGCGCCATCCTTCTTCGCGGTCGTGGTGAGATCGGCCAGATTCTGCGACTCGGTATAGCGAGGGCTCAGACCGTTTTGCCGCCGATCGCGTCCGGCGGTCTCGTCTTGCTAAGGAGGTCCTTGACGATTGGGCCAAGCTCGACCGGATCGAAACGGCGTTTCGGATTGATGGCGGGCCCCCGCAACTAAAATTGAAAAGCCCGCCGGAAATTTCCGGCGGGCTTTTTCGTTTGATGGGGGTAATGCTTTCAGCGCGCTATTGAGCGCGCCTCATCTGCTGCCCCTCCGACAACATGCCCCTCACATTCTCGATATAGGCGGTCATGCGGGAGAAGCCATCTTCGGTCAATTCGACGAAGACGCGCCGTCCGTCCGCTTCGTCGCGAACGCGTGTCGCGAGGCCTTCCGAAACGAGATCGCTGATGCGGCGGAGCGCCGTCGTCGCGGGCACGCGGGAGGCGATGCAGAGGCTCGAGACGGAGACGCGCTTTCCCGACAGGCGGGCGTGGGTGAGATCGAGCAGCATGTCCCAGGCCGGATCGGAGAAGAGACCGTCTGGGAAGAAGCTCTGGCGCGCGGTGCAGAAGTCGATCAGGCGACGGGTCCAGAATCGTCCGGCATCTTCTCCGCGAAGACCGGCGCTCTCCGGAAGAGTCGTCCCGTGGACTGCTGGCGAGGGGGCGCCGCCGTCGCGGCGATGGGGTTCGCTTCGGGCAGACGTTCCCTCGCTTTCGCTCATGAGATCGGCGATGCGAACCAGGTTCCCGAGAGCGGCGGGCGTTTCGACGTTACGCAGTGCGCCGACGATATTGCGGGTGCGGATCAGAATATCCTCTGCTTCGTTGCGGATCGCGATGGACAGCATGGCGAGCCGGTGCTGTTCGGCAGCTTTCCAAGCGGCATTCGTGAGGGCGTCGGAAAGTTCGACTCCCGTGCAGGGTGAGGGGAGGACGGACCAGGAGGCGAACTGGCGGAGCTGAGCCATGAATGGCTGGGTGACACGCATGGGAGTGAGGAGGATCAGGTGCAGCCAGGCATGGCTCGGCATCTGGCTGGCGTTTCTTGCCATGTCGCGGAGAAGCGGGTCCGTTTCCGAGGCGGCGCTCACGACTGCAACACGGATATTATCTTCCCGCAGGAGCCGGTCCTTGACCGTGCCGCGAGAGGCTGCAACCTGCCAGGCGAGATCGATATCGCGACCGGGCGGCGGCGCAATATTCCACTGCCGGAAAAGGGAGGCGCAGTCCGGGTCGACAAGTGCCATGAATGCCGGGCTTTCGAGGTTCTGCGTAATGGAGATCATTGTTATAGCCCCTTATGCATAGGCGAATCGGATTGTGTTCAACCATGATGAGACACACAAAAGGGTCTATGCAACTTTAAATATATATGACTAGTCCCTTACGTTTATCCGATTTGGATGGACCTGCTGCCGGGTCAAAGCCAGAAGGCAGCAAAGCGTTGTTTTTGCGGGGGTTTCATCACTCTCCAAATCCACTATGTTTGCCGCTCGATTCCAGCCGCCGGAGACAAGATGGACCCGAACCGAGACGCAAAGGCACCTGATGAAGGTTATTCCGACGCTGCAAAAGGGGTCATCGCCATGGCTCGTTTTGCCGGTGCGCGCGGCTGGGTGCCGGCGACAAGCGGCAATTTCTCGGCACGGATTGACGGGCACAGGGCCGCTTTGACCGCGACAGGGGCAAACAAGGCGGAGCTCACGGAGGCGGGCGTGATCGATGTCGAAATTTTCGGATCGAAGCATCCGCGGGCATCGGCGGAAGCGCCCTTACATCTCGCGAGATACCGGAATGCCCCCCAGATCGGAGCGATTTCCCACATACACAGCATGGCGGCAACCGTGCTGTCGCGACGTCATGAGAAAACGGGGCATGTGCGCCTGGAGGGCTGGGAGCTTCTCAAGGCATTTTCCGGCATCGCGACCCATGAAACGGTGCTCGACGTTCCTGTCGTGTCGAACGATCAGGACACCGACCGGCTCGCCGATATCGTCGAGCAAAGGCTTGCGATGCTCGACAGCGCTTACGGTTACCTCATCGCTGGACATGGCCTATATGTTTGGGGAGCGAACGCCGCGGAGACGATCCGCCACATGGAAGCGTTCGATTTCCTGCTAAGTGCGCAACTGCATGAGGAGGGACCCAGATGACCCGTCTCACCGTCTACCCCGATACCGAGCCCAACTCCGTGCTGCTCGACACTCGGGATGGTGACAGGATTGCGAAGGAGCTTGGAGACATCGGCGTCGCCTTCGAGCGGTGGTCCGCTTCGCAAGCACTTGCGGAGGATGCAGATCAGCCCGCGGTGCTCAAGGCCTATGAGCGAGAGGTTGCGCGGATCATGGAGGACGGCGGCTACCGCAGCGTCGATGTGGTGCGCGTTAAACCCGACAATCCGAACCGTGAAGAGCTTCGCCAGAAGTTCCTTGCCGAGCACACGCATGACGACGACGAGGTGCGCTTTTTCGTCGACGGTGCAGGTGCCTTCTATCTTCGCAAAGGAGGGCGTGTCTTCCGGGTGGTGTGCGAACGGAACGACCTCATCAGCGTCCCGGCGGGGATAACGCACTGGTTCGATACGGGCCCTGCGCCCGATTTCTGTGCGATACGCATATTCACGACGCCGGAAGGCTGGGTTGGCCATTTTACCGGCGACGATATCGCTGCGCGCTTTCCGAAGTTCGAGGGCGAAGCGGCATGACGGCTATCCGTGCCGTCGTCACCGACATCGAGGGAACGACGACGCCTCTCGCCTTTGTGCATGAGGTCCTTTTTCCCTACGCACGTGCGCGCCTCGCCCGTTTTGTGACGGAGAATGAAGACGACGACCAAGTCGCCGCCGCGCTCGCCGACGCGCGTATGCTTGGTGGCATTGCGGACGCGGATACGGAGGCGACGGTGCGCCTTCTCCTGTCCTGGCTGGATGAGGACCGGAAGGCCGGCCCGCTGAAAACGCTGCAAGGATTGATCTGGCGACAAGGATATGAGGAAGGCGTTCTGAAAGGCGAAGTCTATGAAGATGCCGCGGCGATGCTACGGCAGTGGCATGATCGCGGCCTTCGTCTGTTCGTCTATTCTTCGGGCTCGGAAGAGGCGCAGCGGCTCATCTTCGGCTGCTCGGACAGGGGAAATCTGGCGCCGCTTTTCGAGGGCTTTTTCGACACCAGGATCGGCGCGAAGATCGAAAGCGGTTCCTACCGTGCCATCGCCGGGAGGGCGGGGCTCGACGCAGGCGCCATGGTCTTTCTTTCAGACCATGCAGGCGAGATTGCTGCCGCGAAGGAAGCAGGAATGCAGGTCGTACAGATCGACCGCGCGCTCGACCCGGACGCGTGGAGCGAAGGCGAGGTGGCGCCTGTTGCTGGCTCATTCGGTCCTGTGGACTTGAAATTCTTCGCGGGCAAGTAAAACGGTCAGGAGCACCGCGCCGTTTCCTGCGGCCGGTCCCGTCAGGCCGGCAGTTGCCTCCCATCCGGCAACTCTTGACTTTATATTACTTAAAGCTAATATAATAGATGAGTGGTGTAGATACAGGGCCAGACAGTCCAATGACGGCGGCTGAGATCAGGGAGCTTGAGGCAAGCGCCTCCGAAGCATCGCAGCTTCTCAGCGCGCTCGCGAATGAACGCCGTTTGCTGATCCTCTGCCACATCGCCGGCGAGGAAATGTCGGTCGGGGAAATACAATCTGTGCTGGGCATTAGCCAGTCGGCGTTGTCGCAGCATCTTGCGGTGCTGCGCGAGCAGGGGCTCGTCGCGACGCGGCGCGTTTCGCAGACGATCTACTACAGGCTGGCAAGCCCGGAAGCTCAACGCATCATCGAGACGCTGGCCGATATCTATTGTCCGCCGGCGGGTAGAGCCGGCAGAAAGGGAAAGCGCACATGAGTCTCAAACCAATCGACGCCGCAACTGTCAAGAAGTGGCTGGAATCGGGCGATACGGTCCTTATCGATATTCGCGAGCCAAGCGAGCACGCACAGGAGCATATTCCGGGTTCGCATCTCGTGCCGCTTTCGGAGCTCGATGGTCACGACCTCCGCAAGCTTGGAAAGAAGAAGGTCATCTTTCACTGCAAGGGCGGAATGCGAACGACGTCCAACGCCGGGCGTCTCGCCGCCACCTGCGAGGGCGAACTCTTCGAGATGACCGGCGGGATCGAAGGCTGGAAAAAAGCGGGCCTTCCCATCAAGCAGGGATAAGCGGGAGCGTAGCGCTCCGGATCCGAATTCACGACCGAACCTGAACGGCGCCGTTTCTATGCGGCGCCGTTTTCATTGCTGCGGTCGCGACGCTCAAATCCCCTGTTGTCATCGCGCAGCAGAACATAGACGGCGGGTATGACAAGCAGCGTGAGTGCCGTCGAAGAGGCGAGGCCGAAGACAAGCGACAAGGCGAGCCCCTGGAAGATGGGGTCGGCAATAATGAAGATTGCGCCGATAATCGCTGCAGCGGCGGTCAGCGCAATCGGCTTGAAGCGGATGGCGCCCGCCTCAAGCAGGGCATCCCGCAATGCATCTCCCTGGACGCGGCAGTGCTGGATGAAATCCACGAGCAGTATCGAATTTCTCACGATGATGCCGGCAAGGGCGATGAAGCCGATCATGGAGGTCGCGGTAAAGGCCGCGCCAAATGCCCAGTGACCGAGAACGATACCGATGAGCGTCAAGGGTACCGGGATCAGGATGACGAGTGGCAGCTTGAAGGAGCCGAACTGCGCAACGACCAGCAGATAGATGCCGAGTATCGCCACACCGAAGGCCGCACCCATGTCCCGGAAGGTGACATAGGTCACTTCCCATTCGCCATCCCATAGCAGCGTGACCCGCGACTCGTCCGTCGGCTGTCCGTGGTAGCGGATATCGGGTGGCCCCGCCTCACCCCAATCCATCTCCCTGATTGCCTTCTCCACGGCAAACATGCCGTATATCGGTGCTTCAAAGCGGCCAGCGACTTCCGCAAGCACCATTTCGGCGGGGCGGCCGTCTCTCCGGTAGAGGGCATAGGAGCCGGGCTCGGGCACCACCGTGACAACATCGCCGAGCTCGACGTTCTTGCCCTCCCGTACCGTTCCGCCGGCCGGGATCGGCGTCGAGAGAATGTGTTCGCCGATGGAAAGAGCGCTGCGGGGCAGCTTCACGACGATGTTGTAGGGCCGGGCGCCATGCCCGCGCTGCGAGTAGCCGATTTCGGCTCCGCCGATCACGGTCGCGATCGTGTCGTAGACAACCTGCTGTTCGACACCGTGAAACTCGAGCTTGTCCTGGTCGATGAGAAAACGCTGCCGCGGTGCGGGCGCATAAAAGGAGGTATCGACGTCCTGAATGAAGTCGATTGAGCGGAACGCCTCCTCGACCTTCCTTGCCGCCGCCCGCCGCGTTGCCTCGTCGGGCCCGTAAATTTCGGCGAGCAGCGTAGCGAGAACCGGAGGACCGGGCGGAACCTCGACAACGCGCAGGACAGCACCTTCGGGCAAAGGCAGCGACGCCAGCTCGGTCCGCACGACGATTGCAAGATCGTGACTCGCGCGCGAGCGTTCGTCCTTCGAGACGAAGTTGACCTGGAGGTCGCCCTGTTGAGGGCCGCTGCGAAGGTAGTAGTGACGGACGAGGCCGTTGAAGTTGAACGGCGCCGAGGTTCCCGCATAAAGCTGAATGGAGGTGAGTTCGGGGATTCCCTTGAGCTTGTTCGCGGCGGCAAAGAGGACGCGTTGAGTATCTTCAAGGGTTGTCCCGTGCGGCATGTCGAGGACGACCTGCAGTTCCGACTTGTTGTCGAAAGGCAGGAGTTTCACCGCGACGTCTTTCGTGACAAAGAGCAGGCAGACGGCGAGCGTCGCCACGCCGACGGCGATCAGCAGCCGCTTTGAGTTCCTGCGGCCGGTGAGGACTGGCGTTGCCACGCGCAGGTAAAGGCGTGCGAGCGCACTGTCTCTGTCATGCCCTTCGCCTGCGCCAGCCGCACCGCCGCTCTCGAAGCGGCGACGCGCGATCCGGAAGAGCAACCAAGGCGTTATGATGACGGCGACAAAGAAGGAGAAGATCATGGCGAATGAGGCATTCGCCGGGATCGGGCTCATGTAGGGGCCCATCATGCCGCTCACGAACATCATGGGCAAAAGCGCCACGATGATGGTCAGAGTGGCAATGATCGTCGGATTTCCCACCTCGGCGACGGCCTCTACCGCACTCGACACGAGGTCCTTCGTTCCTTTCATGTGCCAGTGTCTGACGATGTTCTCGACGATGACGATCGCGTCGTCCACGAGGATGCCGATCGAAAAGATGAGTGCGAACAGGCTGACGCGGTTGATCGTGTAACCCATGAGCCAGGAGGCGAAGAGCGTGAGGAGGATGGTTGTCGGGATGACCACGAGAACGACGATGCCTTCTCGCCAGCCTACGGCCCAGGTGATGAGAACGACGATGGAGACGGTTGCCAGGGCGAGGTGAAAGAGGAGTTCGTCCGCCTTCTCGGTGGCGGTCGCGCCATAGTTCCGCGTGACTGCTACGTCGACGCCCGCCGGAACGAGACGATCTCCAATGGTTTCAAGGCGGGCGAGGAGTTCGTCCGCCACAACGACGGCGTTTGCGCCCTTGCGCTTGGCGATTGCCACGGTGACGGCAGGCAGCCGGTGAAGGTCGCCCGCTTCCGTCTTCGTCAGATTCCAGGCCCGCGACTCGGTCTCCGCGGAACCGACCACGACGTCCGCGACGTCCTTGATGTAAACCGGGCGTCCGTCACGCGTGGTGAGAAGAAGGAGCCCGATGTCGGGCACACCCTGAAGCGTTTCGCCGGCGACGACGATCGAACTGACGTTATCCTGCATGACGCGGCCGACAACAAGCGAACGATTGGCGTTCTGCAGCTTGTCGACCAGTTGGCTGAGGGTAACACCGTAGAGCGCAAGACGCTCCGGGTCGGGCTCAATGCGTATCTGGTTCGGACTACCGCCGACAATGTAGGTCAGGCCGACATCATCGACCTTCATCAGCTCGTGCTGCAGCTCCTGTGCGATCTGCCGCAGGCCGTTGTCGGTCCAGCGGTCGGCCGCTTCCGGCCGAGGCGAGAGGGTGAAGGCCACGATCGCGACGTCGTTGATGCCCCGTCCGACGATCAGCGGCTCGGGAATGCCGTAAGGCAGGTCGGAAATGTTGGCGCGGATCTTCTCGTGAACGCGCAGGAGTGCCGTATCCTGATCCGTGCCGACGAGAAATCGTGCCGTTACCAGGACGCGGTCGTCTTCCGTGTTCGAGTAGACGTGTTCGACACCGTCGATCCCCTTCACGATGTCCTCGAGGGGGCGCGTGATGAGCTCGACCGCGTCTTCGGCGCGGTAACCCTTCGTGCTCACGATAATGTCGACCATCGGTACGCTGATCTGCGGTTCTTCTTCGCGGGGCAGGGCGAGGAGCGCGAGAGTTCCGACCAGCAGCGAGCCGACCAGCATCAAGGGGGTGAGGGGAGAGGAAATGAAGGCACGCGTCAGGGCGCCGGAGATTCCGATTTTCACGGCTTCACAACCACGTCGCCGGACCGAAGCCCTGAGAGAATTTCGATGCCGCCGTCCACGGCGAGTCCGACTTGTACGACGACTTCCTCGCCGGAATCGAGCTTTGCGTAGCTCACGCCAAATCGCCGGTAGACGAAGCCGACCGGAAGGACCATCGCCTCCCGTTCTCCTGTCGCGACGAAGACCCGTGTGCGCTCGCCGACGAAATAATCGCCGAGGTTCTCCACGTCGACATCCGCGATGACGCGTCCCTGGTCGATCCTTGGATAGACCGTTACCACTTTTCCGGTCCGGGTTACCTCGTTCTCCGTGCTCGCCATGCCGCGCGCGCCGACAAGGATTTCGTCGCCGGTTTTCAGGAAGCGCGCATGCCTTTCGGGAAGCTGCATGCGGAGGATGTAGTTGTCGGTCGCCAATCTGGCGACATTGTCGCCCGCCATGACGACGCTGCCCTCCTGAAGCAGCACGTCCAGTATGCGTCCCGCGCCGGGGGCGAGAACGGCACCTTCGATGGATTGCTGTTCGATGACCTGGCGATCGGATCGCAATGCGCGAAGGTTGCGCTCGGCGACGTTGAAGCGGGTGCGTGCCTGGTCGAGGGTTGCCTGGGAGATGGTGCCGGATTTCCGCAGAGAGGACGCCCTGTCGAAGTCTATGCGCGCCTGCTCGAACTCGGCCTCCTGTGCCTCGATCCGCGCCTCGACGGCCTTCATCTGCAGCATCAGCTTCTCGTCGACGACGACCGCGATGCTGTCGCCGGCATTCACCTTGTCGCCTTCCTTTATTCCGATGGTGGAGATCGTGCCGGCAATGCGGGACCTGGCGAAGAGTTCGTGCACCGGTTCCACGGTGGCGATGACGGCCTTGCGGTCGCCGACGGATGTCAGCCTTACCTCTGCCGTGTCCGCGCTAACTTGCGCCACGCCGGCTAGCGAGAGCATTGCCGCAATGAGGAGAAGGCGAACCGTCATGACGACCCCGGATTGTTGCGTTGTCTTGACCAAAATATAACTCGATGCTAATTTAGAAAAAACAAATATATTGTGCTTCCTCGATATTCAAGCATCCTCCAGTATCCGGGGATTTGACCCAGATCATATTCCGGCGGGGCCGGTCGGCCCAAGATCGGCACACGGATATTGAACGGGCAGGCAACGAGCAAGGCAAAGGGAGAATGGCAATGTCGATTGATCGCGCCGTCATGGCGTTTGCGGGTTTCGTCGTGTTGGTCAGCCTCGTGCTGAGCCAGGTTCACAGCACTTATTGGCTGCTGCTGACGGCCTTCGTAGGACTCAACCTGCTCCAGGCGTCTTTCACCGGGTTCTGTCCTGCAGCGATGATCTTCAAAAAACTCGGTCTGAAGTCCGCCAGCGCCTTCTGACAACGAGGCAGAGGAAAGCTGCGGCCTTTCCCGTCCGGAGAGAAAAATGCGCAAGAAAATCGTCGTTCTGGGAGCGGGTATCGGTGGCACGTCAGCGGCGTATGAGCTACGCGAAACGCTTGGTGCCGATGCGGAGATTACGGTCGTCTCGGATACGCCGTGGTTTCACTTCGTGCCGTCCAATCCCTGGGTTGCTGTCATGTGGCGCAAGCCGGAGGACATCAAGATCCACCTGCCGGAGACTTTTTCGAAATTCGGTATTTCCTTCTCGGCGGCGGGTGCGCGAAGGATACGCCCTGCAGAGAGCGCTGTGGACCTCGGTGACGGCAGCACGGTCGAATACGATTATCTGGTGATAGCCACCGGCCCGGAGCTGGCCTTCGACGAGATCGAGGGCTTTGGACCCTCGCAGAACAGTTCCTCCATCTGTCATGTCGACCATGCAGCCGACCTGGCGCGGAAGTGGGAGGCTTTCTGCAAGGATCCGGGACCGGTGGTCGTGGGTGCTGTGCAGGGAGCATCCTGTTTCGGCCCGGCCTACGAGTTCGCGATGCTCGTGAATACCGATTTGCGCAAGCGGCGCATTCGAGACCGCGTTCCCATCACTTTCGTCACATCTGAGCCCTATATCGGCCATCTCGGTCTTGGCGGTGTCGGCGATACCAAGGGATTGCTGGAGTCAGTCCTGCGCGACCGCGACATCAAATGGATTACGAATGCGCGCGTGGATCGCGTCGATGCAGACAAGGTCGTTGTCAGCGAAATCGCCGAGGATGGCGGCGTGCGCAAGGTTCACGAACTGCCATCGCGCCTCAACATGATGATCCCGGCGTTTCGCGGCGTTCGCTGCCTGTTCGACGAAGACGGGAAGCCCATTGAGGGGCTGGCCAATCCGCGAGGTTTCGTGCTGGTCGACCGGCATCAGCGGAACCCCCGCTATCCAAATATTTATGGCATCGGCGTCTGCGTCGCGATTCCGCCATACGAGAGCACACCGGTGCCGGTCGGTATGCCGAAGACGGGTTACATGATCGAATCGATGGTGACCGCCGTCGCGCAGAACATCCGTGAGACCATCGATGGCCGTGAGCCCGAGAAGGAGGCGACGTGGAATGCGATTTGTCTTGCCGATTTCGGGAATGACGGCGTTGCCTTCATCGCCCTGCCGCAAATTCCGCCACGCAACGTCAACTGGGCGGGGCAGGGCTACTGGGTCCACCTCGCGAAGATTGCGTTCGAGAAATATTTCCTGCGAAAAGTCCGCAAGGGAAAGAGCGAGCCGACATACGAGCGCATCGCCATGCGATTCCTCGGCGTGAAGAAGCTGCGGGGAGAGTAGGCGAAAGCCTGTCAGTCCACCTGCTTGACCGGCGTCTTCATGTAGACGGCGCCATTGCCTTCCGGCTCGGGCAGGTTGCCGCCGCGGATGTTCACCTGCAGCGAAGGATAGAGCAGGCGCGGTGTCCCGAGCTTCGCATTCCGTTCCTCGCGAAGCGTCACGAACTCCTCTTCGCTCACGCCTTCATGGACGTGCTTGTTCGATTTCCGCTGTTCCTCGACCGTCGATTCCCAACGATATTCCTTGCGGGATTCCGGCAGGTAATCGTGACCGACGAAGACGCGGGTCTCGCCGGGCAAGGCCAGAATCTTGCGGATCGAGGCATACAGCGTGTGCGCATTGCCGCCGGGGAAGTCCGTGCGCGCGGTGCCGTAGTCCGGCATGAACAACGTGTCGCCCACGAAAGCCGCGTTGCCGGCTACATAAGTGACATCAGCGGCCGTATGGCCGGGTGTGTGGATGACGCGTACTTCCAGCTTTCCGATGGTGAAGGTGTCGCCATCGGCGAACAGGCGGTCATAGGGCGTTCCGTCCGCCGCGACATAGGGCATGTCGAAGACGTTGCGCCAGTGCGACTGGATGTCGGAGATGTGTTCGCCGATGCCGCTCTTGCCGCCGAGTTTCTGCTGCAGATAGGGCGTTGCGGTGAGATGGTCGGCATGGGCATGCGTGTCGAGCACCCAATCGACCGTGAGGCCCTCCGCTTTCACGAAATCGATCACCCTGGCCGCCGATTTGTGGCTCAGAGCGCCGGTGACCGGATCGTAGTCGGCCACGCCGTCGATGATCGCCGCATGACGCGTTTCGGGGTCCGTCACGACATAGGTGACGGTCGATGTCGTTTCGTCGAAGAAGGCTTTTACTTCGGGGTTCATGTGCCTCATCCCGGACAATAGATGTTGGAGAAGATATCGGGGATAAAACCCAAAATTTAAGTGTGATATTGTGTCGCATTCTTGAAGGCGGCGACACAAAAATCGACTGTCTTCCTTGCTTTTTAAGGGGCGGGGGCCTTGTGCGGGCGTCGCGGCTTACCGATGATCGCGCCGTGAGCCATGACTTCAGACCAGAAGGGCCGGGCGGCGATCGCCTCAGGGCAGACGAGGACGAGGCGCCGGAAAGGGCGGGCCTTGCGGCGGGGATAAGCCGTGTCCTGGCGCAGGTGCTGATCCTGCTCTTTTTCTGGCCCGCCATCGCGATCCTTTTCTATGCGGTGGTGCCGCCGCCGGCGACGCCACTGATGCTCATCCGGCTCGCGGAAGGTCATGGCATTTCAAAGAGTTGGCGGCCGCTTTCCGAGATATCCCCGCACCTGCAACGCGCCGCGATCGCGGCCGAAGACGGCAAGTTCTGCCAGCATGGCGGCTTCGACTGGGAGGCCGTGGACACGGCGCTCGAACGCTACAAAAGGGGAGGATATCTGCTGGGTGCGAGCACCATCAGCATGCAGACATCCAAGAACCTTTTTCTGTGGCCTGGACGGACCTTCATCCGCAAAGGGGGCGAGGCCTATATCACGGTGTGGCTGGAAGCGCTGCTCAGCAAGAAGCGGATTCTCGAACTCTATCTCAACGTGATCGAATTCGGGCCCGGCATATATGGGGTGGAAGCGGCCGCGCGGCACTATTACGGGGTGAGTGCGGCACAAGTTTCGCCGATGCAGGCCGCGCAGCTCATCTCGGTGCAGCCCAATCCGCTGGAATGGCGGCCGGGAACAAGAGGACGCGCGGCAACGATCGTCGCGCGCATGAATTCGGTGGAGCTGGGGATAAAGGGGCCTTGCGGCGAGTGACTGTCATCGAAATGTCATCGTAACGTCACAAATACATTCCGTATGCGGATGATATTTTCCTGTCCCCGGTTTTTGCCGCCCCCCCTGCCGCCTACCCCTCCCCAAAATTCGCGCGGCGAATTTTGACCCTCCCACAGGGGGAGGGTGGGGAAAAAGTTATTCCCGGATTGGGAGGAAGGGAGGAAGGGAGGAGGGAAGAGGGAAGAGGGTGGAGTCAGCCGTGACCTTCATCTTCGCCATGCGCGGGGCTCTTGCGTGCGAGGAGGGCGGCGAGGGCGGCGAGGTTCGTCTCGGTTTCGGAGAGGTGCCATTCGTCGATGGCGGTCATGCGGTTTGCCGCATAATCGGCGCGGGCGGCTTGCGCGAGGACGCGATGGGTCTCCGCTTCGTCCATGTCCCCGCGCCAGCCATGGGATTCGAGCGTCCGCGACAGGCGCGCCTCATAGACGGCGAGCGTTTCGCCGGGGGCGGATTTCTCGAACCAGACTTCGCCCAGATGGGCCGCGCTTTCGGGATCGGCGAGAAGCCGCACGAAGCCGGCCGCGCGTCCGGACGCGGTTTCGGGCTCCGCCAGGAAGAGGGCGGAGGGAATGGCGGCGGCGACGATGGCCGTGCCGGAAAGCACGAGAAGCGTTCGGCGGCTCACGCCCTCATGGTGGGCGGCGCCATGATGTTCCGTCGGCTGATGTTCCTTATGTTCCATGACGCTTGACCTATTCGATGGCGGCGCTTTGCGCGAAGCGGCGCTTCAGGTGATCGGAGAGGCGGAGCGCCAGTGCGACGAGGGTGAGTGTCGGGTTGACGGTCGAGCCGGTCGGAAAGAGCGACGAGCCCGCGACGAAGAGATTTGACATGCCGTGAACGCGGCAATCGGCATCGACCACGCCGCGCTTCGGGTCGGCCGCCATGCGTGTGGTGCCGAGATGATGATTGCCCCAGCCTTCGGCCTCGGTCCATTCGTCGCGCCCGGGAAAGAGGATCTGCACGCGGCCCTCGCCCCAGCCGCCAAAGGCACGGGCGACCGCTTCCAGATTGCCCCGGAGGCTGTCGGCATCGGATTTCTTCAGGCGCCAGTCGAGCTTCGTGCGCGGCAGTCCGAGTACGTCCTTCTCGTTGGAGAGGGTGACGCGGCTCGCGGGATTCGGTTCCTGCTCGGAGGCGCAGCCGACACCGAGGCGCCAGCCGATTTCGCCGGAGGGCGCGGCTGTTGAATTCGTGCTGCGGGCAAGCTGGAGAATGCCGCGAAACATCCTGTCCTCGGCGGCACGGCGCTTGCCAGCGGCGCGCTCTTCTTCGCTTGCACCTTCGGGGAGCGCTTCCGGCTCCGCCATGACGGGACGGACGGGCGAGAAGGTGACGACTGTGCCAAGGCGTTTTTCACGGCGAAGATATTCCGGCGTGAACATGAGGCAGCCGCGGATCACGACATCGCCTGCCTGCGTCTTCATCTTCGTATAGGTGCGGTACCACTCGGCGACGAGGGCACGGTCCGTCACGAGGAAGGTCGCGGGCGAGGGAATGTGCGGGTGCTCCATGAAGAAGCGCCCGACGATTCCATTGCGGTTGCCGAGGCCCGCTTTCTCCACACTGTTGGAGAGGAGCAGCATCCTCGCATTCTCGATGCCGCCCGTCGCCAGCACGCAGGCCTTCGGCTTCACCGAGAAGCGGACGCCGGAAAGTGTCTGGATATCGAGGCGTTCCACCTCCGCGCCATTCTCCGAGGGCACGATTTCGGTCACGTTGCTGTGGAGGTAGCAAGAGATATTTTTTGCGCGCTCGATGTCCGGCCGGTACTTCTTTCCGAAGCGTGTGGGCGGGCTGTAGAGGAAAAAGCGCGTTTCGACCTCGCCGCCGGCGAGCGGCATCGGCTTGCCGCCTTCTTCCCAGGCGGAGGCGTCGTCGAAGGCGGGCGAGCGAATCTCGCAGACCTCGCGGGCGCGTTCGTAGAAGGGGTCGAGATCGGTGCGCGTGATGGGCCAGCCGGAATGGGCGACCCAGTCGCGCTCCTCGAAGTCGATCGGCTCGAAGGGACGGCACCAGCCACCCCAGTGATTGGTGGAGCCGCCGAAATAGCGCAGGCGCGAACTTGTGAGCGGGTAGTCCACGCCCACGCTTTCGCCCTCGTAGAGGTTCTGGGTTTCGGGATCGAAGTCGAAGCCGCCGCTTTCGATCAGGGTGACGGAAATGCCGGTGCCCGCGAGCTCGCGGGCAATGCCAATGCCTGCCGCGCCCGCGCCGATGATCGCGAGGCCGGTTTCAACGACGGTTCCCTCCGGAACCTTGCGTCCGTCGATAAACATGGGATTTCAGGGGCTCCTGGGAGGCGGGCTCTTGTGACGCTTTTGTTACCCGGATTCGTGCCGGAATTGCGGCAAGGGAAGGGCAAGGCCGGGATTGAAGGCGGAATTCAGCCGAGATCCGTGTGCGGGAAGTCGTTTCCCTTATAGAGAAGCGGTATTTCGCGGGTTCTCGCGACGGCATAGGCGAAGCAGTCGCCCATGTTGAGCTGTGCGGGATGGCCCCGGCCCTTGCCGTAGCGCGAGAAGGCGAGAAGCGCCATGTCCGCATCCGCCGGCGAAATGCCGACGGTTTCGATGCCGGTCAGTTCGAGGAACTCGTACAGGTCGCCGCGCGCTTCCTCGACCGTCATGTGGTGCTTGCGGCAGAGGCCTAGCGCCGCTTCGAAAAGCGCGATGGGCGAGGTGACGGGCGCTGCTGTCTTTTCGATCCTGTCGGCGATGAGGTCCGCATCGTCCTCGCCCGTCAGAACAGCGACGATGGCCGAGCTGTCGACGAACATCAGGCGTCTCCGCTCAATTCGTCGTAGAAGGCCTTGTCGGCTTCGAGGCCGGTCGAGGGCCGCGCCATGATGCGCTGTTGCAGCGGACGCAGCCGCTCCCGCAGCGGCACGGCCTGGGTGGCGCGGCGAAGCTCCGCTTCGAGGGCGAGACGCACGGCTTCGGTTTTTGTGGTTCGTTTGACCTTCGCCAGCTTTTCGGCGAGCTGGTTCACGTCTTCATTGCGGATGTTGAGCGGCATGACGGCTCCGATGTGATGACGTAAAGATAGTAGTGTGTAGACGTACTGAAAACAAGGCCGCGGGAGGTTGGGAGGTGCCGACGAAGGCACCGCCGAACGCCGCGCTATCCTTGCGCTTTGGCGGAAAACGAGGACGTTTTCGGCTGGACCGGGCGGCGTGCTCCATGCGACGTTTCCTGCCAACAGGAATCCCCTTCCGGCCAAACGCCGCGGGGGCCGAAAGGCCCACGGACAAGACGGCGCGTTGCCGAAGGAGGGACGGCATCAAATGGAGGACGACCAATGAAAGATTATCTGAAATTCTACATCAACGGACAGTGGGTGGACCCGGTCGAGCCGAAGACGCTCGAAGTGATCAACCCGGCGACCGAAGAGCCTTTCGCCCGGATCAGCATGGGTTCGGCGAAGGACGTGGACAAGGCAGTGGCCGCCGCGAAGGCCGCCTTCCCGAAATTCTCGACGACGACGAAGCAGGAACGCATCGAACTGCTGCAGTCGATCATGGCGGTCTACCAGAAGCGCTATGCCGATATCGCCGCCGCGATCACCGAGGAAATGGGCGCGCCGAAGGCGCTGTCCGAAAAGGCGCAGGCCGCGATGGGCATCGCGCATCTGAACACCAACCTCGAAATCCTGAAGAAGTACGAGTTCGAGGAAGACAGGGGCCCGACGCGCATCGTGCGCGAGCCGGTCGGCGTCTGCGGTTTCATCACGCCGTGGAACTGGCCGATCAACCAGATCACCTGCAAGGTGGCGCCGGCGCTCGCCGTCGGCTGCACCATGGTGCTGAAGCCTTCGGAAGTGGCGCCGATCAACGCCTATATCTTCGCCGAAATCCTGCATGAAGCGGGCGTGCCGGCGGGCGTGTTCAACCTCATCAACGGCGATGGCCCGGGCGTCGGCGCGCCGCTCTCGGCGCATCCCGATGTCGACATGATGTCGTTCACCGGCTCGACGCGCGCGGGCATCCTCGTCTCGAAGGCCGCGGCCGACACGGTGAAGCGCGTGGCACTGGAACTCGGCGGCAAGTCCGCGAACATCATTCTCGACGATGCCGACCTCAACAAGGCGGTGACGGGCTCGGTGTTCGGCATGATGTCGAATTCCGGCCAGTCCTGTAATGCGCCGTCGCGCATGCTCGTGCCGGCGTCGCGCCAGGACGAGGTGATCGCGATCGCGAAGGCGGCCGCCGAGAACGTCAAGGCGGGCGACCCGAACGCGGAAGGCACGGTTATCGGCCCGGTCGTTTCGGAAGTGCAGTTCAACAAGATCCAGGGCCTGATCCAGAAGGGCATCGAGGAAGGCGCGACGCTCGTCGCGGGCGGCCCCGGCCGTCCCGAAGGCGTCAACAAGGGCTATTACGTGCGCCCGACGATCTTCGCGAACGTCACCAACGACATGACCATCGCGCGCGAGGAAATCTTCGGGCCGGTGCTCGCGATCCTTCCCTACAAGGACGAGGAAGACGCGATCCGCATTGCCAACGACACGGTCTATGGCCTGTCGGGCTATGTGCAGGGCGAGCCGGAACACGCCAAGAAGGTGGCCGCGCGCCTGCGCACGGGCAACGTCCACCTCAACCTCGCGGGGCCGGACCTCAACGCGCCGTTCGGCGGCTACAAGCAGTCGGGCAACGGCCGCGAATGGGGCGAGTTCGGCTTCGAGGAATTCCTCGAGGTGAAGGCGGTGCTGGGGTATAACGCGGCCTGATGCGAATTCCGGATTGATCCGGGTACGGAAAAGCCGGTGCGAGAAATCGCACCGGCTTTTTTGTTGGGGGATTGGGAAAGCGAGGGCATGCGGAGGCACGAAGGAAGAGAAGACGTGGATGGCCCGCCCTCCTTAATAGTCAAGATGGGCGGGCCATGACGGTTTTGGGGAGTTTGGACGTTCCGTTGATCGCTGCGGCAAGTGGCACTGCGAGTGGGTCACGGGGACAAGCCCCGGGATGACATCTGTGGGTGGAATAAAGTCAAACCACATCGTCATTGCCGGGCTTGACCCGGCAATCCAGAAGGCGTGCAACGCGGGCCGTCTCTCTTCACAAGATTTTCTTGCGCAGGGGGACGCCGCCTGCGGCGGCTACTGGATGCCCGGGTCGAGCCCGGGCATGACGAGTTTGGTGGGAGGGATGCGAGCTGCTTTGATGACTGCGGCAAGAGGTGCTGCGAGTGGGTCCGGCTTTCGCGGGGATGACACTGAGGGGAGGTGGGGCTTTCCTCCCTGAAACTGCCGTCTCCCTTCCCCTACCTCCCAGGTAATTGCCGCGCTGACCGGGGGCGGCGAGACTTCTTCCCAATGGACCACACCACCAGGAGGAATTTCATGTCACGTCTCATTGCGCCGATCGCCGTCATTTTCGCCTCCGGGCCGTTCTTCTATCCTGTGGCGCGCGAAGTGAAGCCGGGCGCGGCGCAGACGGCTTGAGGGTTCAGCGCAGCGTGGCGGGATCGCAGGCGGCGACGAGGCTGCGCCCGTAGAAGGCGTCGTCCCCGCGGCCCTCGGCGGCGGCGCGCGAGGCCATCAGTTCATGGGCGAGACGGCATTGCGCGGCGGCGTCGGCGGCGATGTCGGGAGGAAGCTGGTTCGACGCGACCGCATCGGCGAAGTCGATGTAGCGAAGCGCGGTGGCCTTGAGCGCGCCGGAGCCCGGACGGCCGGAGAGCGCGCTGGCGGCAAGCGCCTGGCAGAGTTCGCCGTCCTTCGCGCAGACCCGGTCATAGGCGACGGCGTTCCAGTAGAGCGCCTCGCCCGTCTGGCGCATGGGCGGCAGCGTGCCCGCGCTGTAGGCCCTGGCGATGGCGCCGAAGACGAAGCCCGCGAACATCGGCTCGCTGTCGAGAAAGCGGTGGCCGAGTTCGAGGCCGGTGTCGAGGTCTTCGAGGCCGGCGGTACCGCCCGCCAGCGCCTTTTCCAGCCGGTTGAAACGATAGAGGTCGCTGACGCCGATGCGGCGGAACATCGCCGCCGATCGCTCGTCGATGACGGCTTCCGCCGCTTCGTCCATGAAGGCGGCCGAAGCGGGCAGGGACGCCGTGGCGAGCGCCCATGCGCCGAGGATGGCTGCGGCAAGGAAAGGCAATCGGTGCATGTCGCGGTCCCGCATGAAGCGCCCGCCCGGAGCGGCGGCGCGGGCGATTATGGGCCGCGAAAGCTGAATAAAGGCTTGTTTTGGGGGTTCAGCCCTTGAGGCGGCGTTTTCTGGGCTCGTCGACGAAGACCATGGTGACGACGGAGATGGCGAGCACGGCGATCGAGAGCGAGAAGAGCGCCGTGAAGGAGATGCCCCGCGCGATGAGGCCGCCGAGAAGGGGCCCCATCGCCTGCATCAGCGAGGTGGCGGTGTTCAGGACGGCGATGCGCATGGGCAGGTCATCGCGCGCGCCGAACTCGACGATGATGTTCTGGTTCGAGTTCTGGAAGCCGCCCTGGCCGGCGCCGAGACCCGCGAAGACGAGGGCGAGGCTCCAGAGATCGTTCGTGAAGAGAAGGGCGAAGGTCGAGACTGCCCAGAGGCCGACCGCCGAAATGAAGACGATGCGGTTGCCGAACCTGTCGGCGAGCGTGCCCCAGGCGAGGTTGGCGCCGGTCTGGGCGAGGAGGAAGGCGGTCGACAGGATGCCGAGATTGGTGCCCGACAGGCCGATGCGCTCGCCCGAATAGAGGATGTAGAAGGGAACGGCCATGGTGCCCAGCGCGGCGAGTGCGGCGGCGAGATAGAAACGCGTGAGCGCCGGGTCGGCGCGCAGCATGGGCGGGATTTCACGCAGGCGGCCTGCGAGTTTCGCGCGGGCGCGGATCGTCGGCGGCTCGGGCTCGCGCACCAGCATCAGCAGCGACAGGCCGATGGAGGTCAGCACGAAGGCGACGAGGAAAGTCGTCGCATAGCCATTGCCGAGGGCGTGACCCTCGACGAGATATTTACCGCCGAGATAGGAGACGCCCGCCGCCGTGAGGCCGGCGGAGAAATTGCGGAAGCCGGTGAGGCGGCCGCGCAGGCGAAGGGGGATGACCTTGGCCATGAGCGTGTTGAAGATCACCGCCTGCATGCCGTTGAAAAGGCCGAAGACGCAGAGGAAGCCGATGGCGGTCAGCAGCGCGAGCTCGGGCGGCAGGAAGAAGCCGCCAAGCGCCAGACCCAGCACGCCCGCGCGCATGCCCCAGCCGATGAGGAGGCCCATGGGCAGGACGCGCTTCCTGTGTTCGATGAGCGTGGCGCCGAAGATCGAGGAGGCGGAAGCGCCGAACCATTGCGCCGCGAGCGCAAGGCCGACCGCGAATTCGGAACCGGAAAGCAGATAGATGTAGGCCGGCACGAAGGTGGGCGCGTTGACGAGGCGGAAGCCCGTCTGTCCGAGCAGGCCATGGGCGAGGTTCGCGACATAGTTGCGCTTGAGGTTCGCCTCGATCTCCGCCTCATAGGCGGTTTCGGCCTCGGCGAGACGGCGGGCGAGTTCTTCCTCGGTGAGCGGCTGATTCATCTGGCACTTACCCGGCGGCGCCACCTCTGTTCCCGACTTTTTGTTTCGAGCATGCTTTTGTCCCAAAACCGGTATCCACTTTTGGGAAGCATGCTCTTGCGGCGCCGGGGTCTTTATAGACTCGAATGGCCGCTTCGGTCAGTGGGCTTGTCGTAAAAGTTTCAGGGAAGGCTGTTCGCTGGCGAACGGCTAGGCTTTCAACCATTCCTCGCGCGCGCGGGCGCCGGGGCCTTGCGACAGTGTTATCGCGAGCCAGTCGAGCAGCGAGCGGATGATGGATTTCCCGTCCGCGCCCTCGCCGGTGAGGGAGAAGGGCGGGTTCACGACGATCATGCCCGAGCCCGTCATGCGGGCGGGATCGGCGGCCATGACGTGGAGTTCGAGGGCGAGCGTCTTTGGCGGGCCTTCGGCGGCGAGACGCTCCAGAAAGGCGCCGGAGACGGAAGGATCCTTCACGGGATACCAGAGAAGGAAAGTGCCGGTGGCGAAACGGCGCGTCGCTTCGCCGAGCGCGCGGGCGAGCGCGTCGAATTCGCCGCGATCCTCGAAAGGCGGATCGATGAGGATGAGCCCGCGGCGTTCCTTCGGCGGCAGCATGGCTTTCAGCGCGGTGTAGCCGTCCATCTCGTGACACTTCACACGCGCGTCGCGGCGGAAATTCGCGCGGAGCGCCGCGGCATCCTCGGGGTGGAGTTCGCAGAAGGCGAGGCGGTCGTTCGCGCGGGCGAGATGCGCCATGAGGGCGGGCGAGCCCGGATAGAGCGCAAGCGGAGAACCGCCAAGCGCGCGCACGGCATCGAGATATGCGCCAAGCGCGGGATGGGGATCGGCGGCGGCGAGAAGGCGCGCGATGCCTTGCGCGTACTCGCCGGTCTTTTGCGCTTCCTCGCCCGAAAGATCGGTCATGCCGGTGCCGGCATGGGTGTCGAGCAGGAAGAAGGGCTTCTCCTTCTTCTTCAGATGTTCGACGACGAGAGCGAGAACGGCGTGTTTCATCACATCGGCGAAGTTGCCGGCATGATAGGCGTGGCGGTAGTTCATGCGAGTCCGAGGATGACAAAGACGGCGGCGATGCCGCCCGCGGCGAGCGCGAGCAGCGCAAGCGCGGGAACAGTGCCCGCACTGCGCCCGGCGAAGGTGAGGACATAGGCGCCCTTCAGCAGATTGTTCGAAGAAGCGGCAATGAGGATCGCGGCGGCGTCGAGAGAGAAGGCGGTGGAGCCATGCGCCGCCTGGGCGATGGAGAGCACCAGCGGATCGACATCGGTGATGCCCGCGAGCGCGGCGAGCGCGAAGAGGCTTTCCTCGCCGAGATTGGCATTGGCCCAGCCGACGGCGAGCGAGAGCGCGATGAAAAGAAGCGCGAAAATCACCGCCGTCTGGATTTCGAGCGGGTTCGAGGGCGGAAGAACCTCGTCCGCGGCGTTCGGCTGCGTGTCGTCCCTGCGCCAGTAGAGCGCGGCGGCGATGACAAGGCCCATGGCGAGAAGCGCCAGGAGAGAGGGGGCGAGCGCGGAAGCGAGATCGGGGTTGAAGATCGCGACGACGATCAGGATGCGCAGGAACATGACGCTTGTCGACAGGACCAGCGCGGCATGCAGCGCGGGCACGGCGCCCGCCGCGCGCGCGCGGCGCGAAAGGACAACGGTCGTCGCCGTGGACGAATAGAGGCCGCCAAGGGCCGCCGAATAGAGAAGACCGCGCCGCGGCGTGACGAAGCGCTGCACGATGTAGCTTGCATAGGAGAGCGTGCTCACGACGACGACGGCGAGCCAGACCTGATAGGGCGTGATGCTGGTGATGTCGGTGACGGGTTCGTCCGGCACGAGCGGCAGGACGATGCCGATGATGATGAGGAACTTGGCGAGCGTGGCGAGTTCCGTGCCGCCGACCGTTTCGGCGAAGGCGTGAAGACGTTCGCGCGCGCTGGTGAGAAGGACGGCGGCAACGGCGATGGCGACCGGCACCCAGAGCGGCTGCGTGAGCGTCACGGGCCCCAGAAGATAGGCGATCAGGTTTCCGACAAGCGCCATGATGCCGCCGTCGAGGCGGATGCCGGGTTCATGCTCGATGCGCGGCTCGGCAAGCTGGATGGCAAGGCGGTGCCAGTACCAGATCGACAGCCATGCGCCGAGCAGGAAGAGACCGCCGAGAAAGAGAAGCGCCGTTTCCGGCATGAGCGCGTAGAGAAGCGCGCCGCTGAGCGCGAGAAGCGGAAAGGTGCGCACGCCGCCGGGCGCTTTCAGGCGGCGGGTGCCGAAATATTCCTCGAAGGCGAGGCCGAGAAAGAAGCTGAGACCCAGCAGGACGAGAAGCCGCTCGGGTTCGAGCAGCGCGTCGGGCAGTTCGGCGAGAAAGGGGATGGCGCTCTGCTCTTCCATCGCGGGGCTCACCTGGCAAGGACGCCAGCGTCGAGAAGCGCGGGCTCGAAGGGAATGACGATGCGGGGATCGGGGTGGATGCCGTCCGCCGGTTTACCGCGATAGTCGATGCGGGCGAGAATGTCGCGGATGAGATTGAGCCGGGCATGGCGCTTGTCGTCCGCGCGGACGACATTCCATGGCGCGACCTGCGTATGCGTGCGCATGAGCATTTCGTCGCGGGCGCGGCTATAGGCGCTCCAGTGCTTCAGGGCGACGCGGTCGATGGGAGAAATCTTCCACTGCTTGAGCGGATCTTCGCGCCGCTCCTGGAGGCGCTTCTTCTGCTCGGGTTTCGAGATGTCGAGATAATATTTCACGAGCTGAATGCCGGAGCCGACCAGCATGTCCTCATACATGCCGACCGAGGTCATGAAGCGCTCATAGTCCGTGTCGCAGCAGAAACCCATGACGCGCTCGACGCCGGCGCGGTTGTACCATGAGCGGTTGAAGATCACGAGTTCCTGCGCGGCGGGAAGATGTTCGGTGAAGCGCTGGAAATACCATTCGGTCTGCTGCCGGTCGGACGGTTTGCCCAGCGCGACGACACGCGTTTCGCGCGGCGAGAGATGCTCGACGAGACGCTTGGCGACGCCGTCCTTGCCGGCGGCGTCGCGTCCCTCGAGGATGACGAGGAGCTTGCGGTTTTCGGCGATGATGTCGCGCTGAAGCTTCACGAGTTCGACCTGGAGGCGGTAGAGCTCGTCCTTGTACTTCCGGTGCGAGAGTTCTCCCGGCAGCGCCGGCGGCTTGCCGGACGTCTTTTCCTTATTCTTCTTTTCGTTTGCAGACATCGCTTCCGGCGGCCTCCGAAGCAGGTACATCAAGAAGCTAGCCCGTATTTCCCGCATCGTCACCCGAAGCCCGCTCAGGGGCTTGACCGGAGCGGCCGGGTCTGCCATTTCTTGCGATGTTATAACATAACATTACAAAGGGGGCAGTCATGCGGGCCGGGGACCATCTTCGCGCGGATCGGAACGAGGAAGCGCGCCTGCGCCATGGCGAGCGCTCCCGCGCGGCGCTTCTCGGCGCTTCGGTTTTCGCGCTTGCCGCCATGTCGTTTTCCTCGTTTACAGCGGAACCGGCTTTTTCGCAGGAAGTCGCGGCCGGGGACGATGCGGAGACGGCAACGGCACCGCAGGCCGCCGTGGACCTGCCCGAAGTCGTGGTGACGGCCTCGCCTCTTGCCTCGCCTATCGACGAGCTTGCGGCGCCCGTCGACATCGTCACGCGGGACGACATTCTCGGCTCCTCCGCGACGACGCTGGGCGCGCTGCTCGGCGACCTGCCCGGCGTCACACAGAGTTCCTTCGCGGCGGGCGCGAGCCGTCCCATCATTCGCGGCCTCGACAATACGCGCGTGCGGGTGCAGGAGAACGGGATCGGCGCGGGCGACGTTTCGGCGGTGAGCGAAGATCACGGCGTGCCGATCGATCCGCTTTCGGCCGAGCGCGTGGAAGTGGTGCGCGGACCGGCGACGCTGCGCTATGGCAGTCAGGCGATGGGCGGCGTGGTCAACGTCATCAACAACCGTATTCCCAAAGCCATACCGAAAGGCGGCTTTGCCGCGGAAGCGGGTGCGGCTTACGACAGCGTGAGCGACGGGCGGCAAGGCCAAGGCAAGATGGAAGCGGCGGCGGGCGATGTCGTCTTCCATGCGGACGGCTTCGCGCGGAAGACGGATGATTACCGCATTCCGGGCGTCGCGAGCCGCCAGAGCGAGACCTGGTCGGAGACCTCCGGCGTCGCGGGCGGCGCTTCCGTCATTCTCGGTAACGAAGACTTCGACGGCTATGCGGGCGGCTCGATCACCTATTATGACAGCCGGTACGGCATTCCCGCACCCGGCGACCCACTGAACCCCGTGCATATCGACATGCACCAGACGAAGCTGCAGCTCGGCAGCGAGCTCGACTTCGCGGGCGGCTTTCTGGCGGGCATGACCCTCGCGGGCGGCTATAGCGACTACAGCCATGGCGAGGTCGATGCGGCGGGCGTCACGGGGTCGCGTTTCGACGACGAGGAATGGGAAGGCCGCGCGGAGTTCCTGCACCGCGAGGTGGGGCTTTTCACGGGCGCCTTCGGCGTGCAGCTTCACCGGCGTGAGATCGTGGCGTCGGGCGAGGGCGGGGAACTGCTTGCGCCGAGCGAAACGGAATCGGCAGCCGCGTTCCTCTTCGAGGAAATGCCGCTTGCGGGCGAAGTGTTGAAACTGCAACTGGCGGGGCGCGTGGAGCATGTCGATGTTTCGGGCCGTGCGCTCGATGCGAGTATTCCGCTTGCGCCCACGGATTTCGCCGTGTCGCGCAGCTTCACGCCGACCAGCGTGTCGGCGGGACTTGTCTACAGTCCCGCTCCGAAATGGGTGTTCGGCATCACCGCGCAGCGTGTGGAGCGGGCGCCGGATGCGCTCGAACTCTTCTCCAAGGGACCGCATGAGGCGACGGAGACTTTCGAGATCGGCGATCCGACGCTCGACAAGGAGAAGGCGTTGAGCTTCGAGATCAATGCGCGGCGCGAGGGCGACGATTATTCCTTCGAGGCGGCGGTGTTTCATACCTCGTTCAGCGACTTCATCTACAAGCGCCTGACGGGCGAGGTCTGCGACGACAGCTACGACACCTGTACGCCGCATGGCGCGGGCACGGAACTCGACCAGGTGCTGTTCACGCAGGAAGATACGACGTTCCGTGGCTTCGAAACCAAGGGCAGCGTGACGCTGATGCGCTGGGGTGCTGCACGAGCGGGCGTTACCGGCCAGTTCGACATGGTGCGCGCCGAACTCGATGCGGGCGGCAACGTTCCGCGCATTCCGCCGATGCGGGCGGGGGCGGGCGTGTTCTATGCGGGCGAGCGCGTTTCGGGCCGCTTCGGCTTCCTGCATGCCTTCGCGCAAGACCGCTTGTCGGCGGGCGAGACGGAGACGGGAAGCCATACCGATCTCAAGGGCGAAATCCGCTATCTGCTGCCGCAAGACATGGTGGGCGGAAACACCATCGAGCTCGCGCTGGTTGGCGAAAACCTTCTCGATGCCGACATCCGCAACCATGTTTCGTTCAAGAAGAACGACGTGCTGCAGCCGGGGCGCAATGTGCGCTTCGTGGTGACGGCGCGCTTCTGACCTTCAGAGGCCGATGAAGGGCTGGAGAAGCTTCGCGATCCAGCCCTTGAAGCGCGTCGGTCCTTCGGTGACGGCGAGGCAGATGCATTCTTCCTCGCCGCCGATCTTCAGGCCGTGCGAAAGACTGCCGTCGCTCTCCTCGACATCGCCGGCGCGGAAGACGCCGTGCGGGTCTTCAAGGCTTCCCTTCAGCACGAGGACAAGCTCCGTGCCGCTGTGGCCATGCTCGGGAATCTTCACGCCGGGCTCGGCGCGCAGCATCCAGAGGCGCTGATCGTTCGGACCGCCGCGCCAGAGCTTCACCTTCTTCATGCCCGGACCGAGATAGCTCCAGGGAAGTTCGTCCACGCTCTTGCCGCCGAGCCAGGCGCGCAGCGGCGGCGGCAGGGGATCGCCGGGCAAGGCATGTGCGGCACGCGGCGCTGGCTTGGTTTCCGGCGCGTCGAGAAGAGCGAGCGTCCTTGCGAGCGCGTCGGGCGACATGATGTCGGGCCGGAGGGTTTCGACCAATGCGCCGCCCGCGGCCTCCGCCATTGCAAGGCGATCGGCCGTGTCATCGAGATAGCTCAGATGCGAGGCGACGAGCAGCGACTGGCCCTCGCTCAGCGCGCCCGCTGCATAGGCCATCAGCCATTCGTCGCCGAGGCGGTGCGTCACCGTTTTGCGCTGCGTCAGCGCGTTCATTTCAAATCCTCCAGCGCCGTCCTGAGACGGGCGAACGCAAGTCTCAAACGCGATTTCACCGTGCCGAGCGGGATGCCGAGCCGTTCGGCGATGGCCGAATGCGGCAGGCCTTCGAGAAAGGAAAGCTCGACCACTTCCGCCTGATCGGGCGGCAGGTCCGTGAGCGCGGCGCGCACGCGGACAGCGATTTCGGCGCCGGCCATTTCGTCGTCGGCGGGACGCGCCTCCTCGGGCTGCAGCATCGGGTCCAGAGGATCGAAGTCGGGCCTGCGCTCGCGGCGCACCGTGTCGATGAAGCGGTTGCGCGCGATGGTGAATATCCATGTGCCGGCGGAGGCCTTCTCGGGATCGAAGAGCGCCGCCTTGCGCCAGACGGTGAGCATCGCTTCCTGAGCGAGGTCTTCGGCCTGACGCTCGTCCACGCGCATGCGCCGGAGATAGGATTTCAGGCGCGGCGCGTAATAGCCGAACAAGCGGGCGAAAGCCGTCCGGTCGGCATCGCGGGCGATGGCGGCGATCAGCGCTGCCATCTCCTCGGGGCTCTCCGGGGGCGTTTCTTCCGACGCCTTGTCGCGGTCCATCAGGCCTAGCTTTCTCAAATGCGGCCGCCAGTTCTGGCGGACGGGTCGGGCCGGTCTGATCTCGAAGGCGGTTTGCATCGGCATATGCGGCATACGCGCGCCCCGCCGGTGCGGATCACCCGGAAATCGGCCTTCGGGCTTGAGTCTAGGGAGAAAAACGCTCCAGCGAAAGCGATGGAGGATCGGCCTCGCGACAGCCCTGTGATCCGGGGCCGGGGACGCCGCGTAAGCATGGCAGTTCGCGTTCATTCCCCAGAGGCTTCAATTCATGGTTCCCTTCGACGACCGCGCCGCTTCCCCCATCGAGCGGCGTTCCGGCCAAAGGCTCAGGATCGCCGTCGCCGGAACCGGCATTTCGGGCCTTGCTGCCGCATGGCTTCTCTCCTCACGCCACGACGTCACGGTCTACGAGAAGGCCACGCGGCCGGGCGGACACTCGAACACGGTCGTCGCCGATTGTCCGGAAGGCGAGGTGCCGGTCGATACGGGCTTCATCGTCTACAATGAAGCGAACTATCCGAACCTCACCGCCATGTTCGATCATCTCGGCGTTGCGACGCAGGAAAGCAACATGTCGTTCGCCGCTTCGCTCGATACGGGCGGGCGGCGGCGCTTCGAGTATTCGGGCTCCGGGCTCAACGGATTGTTCGCGGACCGGCGCAACATCGCGTCGTTGCGCATGTGGCGGATGATCGGCGACATCGTGAAGCTTTACCGAGCGGCGCCGTCGCTCATGTTCGCGGAGGGGCTCGACGAAAAGCCGCTCGGCGACTTCCTGCGCGAGCAGGGCTATTCGGCGAGCCTGCGCGACGATCACCTGCTGCCGATGTGCGCGGCGATCTGGTCGCTTCCCGTCGAACAGGTGGAGCAGTTTCCGGCGCTCGCTTTCCTGCGCTTCTTCGACAATCACGGTCTGATGCGCCTGAAGAACCGGCCGGCCTGGCGGACGGTGACGGGCGGCTCGCGCGAATATGTGAGGAAGCTCGCGCAACCGCTCGAAGGCCGCATCCGCTATGGCGCGGGCGTTGCCCGTGTCGCGCGCGACGCGGCGGGCGTTACCGTGACGGACGGGCGCGGGGAGAGCGAGCGCTACGATCACATCGTCATCGCCTCGCATAGCGACGAGGCGCTGGCGATGCTCGGCGATGCCGACCACGCAGAGACGCGGATACTCGGTGCGTTGCCCTATCAGCGCAATGTCGCCTGGCTGCACTCCGATCCGGCGTTCATGCCGCAGGAACGGCGCGTCTGGGCGAGCTGGAACTACATGGGCGGTGGCGCGGGAAGCCCGGTCTGCGTGAGCTACTGGATGAACCGGCTGCAGGCCCTGCCGACGGAGCGGCAGCTTTTCGTCACGCTCAATCCCTCGCATGAGCCCGCGCCCGGAACCGTGGTGACGCGGATCGATTACGATCATCCGGTTTTCGATGCGGGCGCCTTTGCCGCGCAGCGCGAGCTCTGGCAGCTTCAGGGCAAGCGGCGGACATGGTTCTGTGGGGCCTATTTCGGCTCCGGCTTCCATGAGGACGGGTTGCAGGCCGGGCTTGCGGTGGCGGAGGAGCTCGGCGGCGTAGGGCGGCCCTGGACGGTCGAGAATGCGTCGGGACGCATTCATCTCGCGGGACAAGCGAAGGAAGCGGCGTGAGCGGAGAAATGCAATCGCGGCTCTATGAGGGCGTGGTGTTCCACAAACGCCTCCGGCCGCGCGCGCATGAGCTTTCCTACCGCGTTTTCTACATGCTGCTCGATCTGGACGAATTGCCGGACCTCGCGCGGCGGAGCCGGCTGTTCGCGCATAACCGGTTTTCGCTTTTCGGCTTTCACGACCGCGACCATGGCGACGGATCGGGCAGGCCGGTGCGGCAATGGGTGGAAGCGCAGCTTCTGCGCGCCGGGATCGACATGGGCGGCGGGCGCATTCTCGCGCTCAGCTTTCCTCGTATCCTCGGCTATGCCTTCAATCCGCTGACGCTCTATTTCTGCCACCGCGCGGACGGAACGCTCGCGGCGATGCTCTACGAGGTCAACAACACGTTCGGCGACCGGCACAGCTATCTCATTCCGGTCGAGGACGGAGCGGCGGAGACGCTGACCCAGGAATGCGACAAGGCCTTCTATGTCTCGCCCTTCATCCCCGTTCGCGGGCGGTACAGGTTCAAGCTGCTGCGGCCGGGAAAGCGCTTCGCCATGACGATCCGCGAAAGCGACGGCGAGGGGGCGCTGCTCACGGCCTCGTTCTCGGGCAAGGCGGCGCCCTGGAGCGATGCCGCGCTTCTCGGTCTCTTCTTCCGCTATCCGCTGATGACGCTGAAAGTGATCGCGGGCATCCATGTCGAAGCCTTCCGGCTCTGGCGGAAGGGCCTGCGGCTTGCCGCGCGCCCGGCCGCACCGGCAAGTCCGGTCACGATTGTTCCGTTTCGGGACAATTCCGGCACTGCCGTTCCACCTGCGTAACCCTATTTTAGGGCTCTTCCCCTTATAAAAGGACGAGTTCACGCAGGAACCGGCTTGCCGGCTCCTCGGTGCGGAAGGACAGCAGTGACCGAGAGAGGCACGGGAGAGGGACCCGAACCGATACCGGTTTTCCCTACAGGCATGGCAGGCAAGCTGCTGTCATTCGCGAGAGTGCGGACGGCGACAGCCCTGTTGCGCGCAAAAGTCTCCGACCGGTTCGTTTCCATCCGCGCCAAGGTGGTGAGCCTGCTCACGCTGATCGGCGCTGCCCTGATCGTGCTGAGCGGTCTCTTTGCCGTCTACGATTTCAAGTCAAACCTCGATTTCAAAGTCTGGTCGCGTGCGGCGGGCGTGGGCGAAGCCATTGTCTACGCGGCGCGAAATGCGGAAACGCTTGGCGATATCGAGCCCGTGATCCAGGCAGTGGCGGGCGCGCCGGCGCTCAAGGGCGCGGCGGTCGCGGGCGCCGATGGACGGGTCGTTCTCTCCTCGCTGCCGTCCTGGAAGGGCAAGCCGCTCGACATCGGGCGCGAGCTCGAGCCCGGCAAGGCCGTGCCGATCCCGCAGCAGAAGCGGCTCGGCGGTTATGGCCGCTATCCCGGCGATTATGCGCTGTCCGTCGAGTTTCCGCGCATGAACCGGACGGCGACGGTCCTCATCCGCGTCGATGCGGACCTGCTTGCCTCCCAGACCGTGGCGGATGCCTGGCAGCTGATGACCTGGCTCGTCATCGCGGTCATCCTCGCAATCCTGTCGTTGTCGCTGCTCGTTCACCGCGTTGTCGTCGCGCCCATCGAGGCGCTCAAGGTCTTCGCGGAGACGGGGGGCGAGGGCAAGGCGGAAGCGGTGGGGCCGGACGACGAAATCGGCGTCATCGCCCGCGCTCTCTCCGACTCCTTCAGGGCAAGGACGGATGGCGAGGCGCGGCTGATCGCGCTTGCCGCGACGGACGGGCTCACCGGGCTTGGCAACCGGACACATTTCAAGGCGCAGCTTGCCGCCGATGTCGCTGCCGGCCAGAGGCTCAACGGAAGCAGTGCCGGGGGACGCAATGTCGGGGTGATGATCCTCAATCTCGACAATTTCAAGGATGTGAACGACACGCTCGGACACGATGCGGGCGACAAGCTGTTGCAGCGTACGGCGGAACTCCTGCGCGGCTGCGCGCGCGAGGGCGATACGGTGGCGCGCATCGGCGGCGACGAGTTCGGTGTCATCATGCCCGGTATCAAGAACGCAGACGACGCGCTGCAGCTTGCGAGCCGTCTCGTGCGCGCCGTCGGTGCCCCTTTCCGGCTCGGCGTGCAGGAAGTGCAACAGGCAGCCTGCGTTGGCCTCACGCTCTATCCGCAGGACGGACGCGACGCCGACGTGCTGATCAAGAACGCGGACCTTGCGTTGTCGCGCGCGAAGCTCGAAGGCGCGGGAGCCTGCGTGCTCTACAGGCACGAGCTTCATTTGCGTGCGATCGAGCGCAATACGATCGAGCGCGACCTTCGCGCCGCGCTCGCAAAGGATCAACTCACGCTTTTCTACCAACCCAAGATCGACGTTGCGAGCGGCCGCGTCGTCGGTGCGGAAGCGCTTGTCCGCTGGCGTCACGAGGAGCGCGGTTATGTGCCGCCTGCGCTCTTCATTCCCGTCGCGGAGCGCAGCGGGCTTGTCGTGCCGCTCACGAAGTGGGTTTTGAATGAAGCCTGCCGGCAGAACCGGGAATGGCAGGACCAGGGACTGACGAAGATCAGTGTGGCGGCGAACGTATCCGCCATCGATCTCAGGCGTACGGACCTGACCGACACGATTGCGAACACGCTGATCCGGAACGGCCTCTCGCCGCAATATCTCGAACTCGAAGTCACCGAAAGCATGATGCAGGATGTCGATGTGGTGATCGGCACGCTGCGCCGCCTGCGCAGCCTCGGTGTCGGCATCGGCATCGACGATTTCGGCACAGGCTATTCCTCGCTCGCCTATCTCAAACGCTTCCCGGTCAAGCGGCTCAAGATCGATCGCAGCTTCGTTCTCGATGTCGCCGACCGGCGCGACGGAGATGTGATCCCCAAGGTCATCATCGACCTCGGGCATGCGCTTGGCATGAAGGTCGTGGCGGAGGGCGTCGAGACGGCCGACCAGTACGAGCGCCTGCAAGAGCTCGGCTGCGACGAAGTGCAGGGATATTTCGCCGGACGCCCGATGCCCGCGGCCGAATTCGAGGTCTTCCTGCGCAATTCGCCGGCAGGGGGGCTGCGGGGCGCGGCGAAGGCGGCGGGCAGCACGGCTGCCTGACATTTTCAAAATCCCGTTCCGGTTTTACGCAAGGTCGCGCGGCAGATTTCGTTTCCCGCGAGGTGCTGCTTTACGAAATCGTTAGGGACGCTAAACTTCCTGCCAGATAACTCAGGACAGAGTGCGGCTCACGATGCCGCGCCGACGGGAGACGGCAGGATGGATCTCGCTTACGGGCCCGAATACGACGCTTTTCGCGCAGAGGTGCGCGACTTCATTCGAGATAACAAGGACAAGGCGCCGAAGCGCTTCGGTGTGGCGCGGCCTTCCGAGGAATCGCTCGCCTGGCAGCGCCTGCTGATCGAGCACGGGCTTACGGCACGGACGATTCCGAAAGAGTATGGCGGTTATGGCGCGGAGCCCGACATCCTGAAGTCGCGCATCATCGCGGAGGAGTTCACGGCGGCGAAGCTTCCCATGGGACTTGCGAACCAGGGCATTTCGATGCTGGTGCCGACGCTTCTCGAACTCGGCACGGAAGAACAGAAGAAGAAATGGATCGAGCCGACGCTCAAGGGGGAGGTCGTCTGGTGCCAGGGTTATTCGGAGCCGGGATCGGGCTCGGACCTCGCCTCGCTGCAGACGAAGGCGACGGAAGACGGCGACGACTTCATCATCAACGGCCAGAAAATCTGGACCTCGACGGCGCATGCCGCCGACATGATCTTCTGTCTTGTGCGCACCGAGCCCGAGGCGAAGAAGCATGAAGGCATTTCCTATCTCATCTTCCCGATGACGACGCCGGGGATCGAGGTGCGCCCCCTGAAGACGATGACGGGGCATGCGGAGTTCAACGAGGTCTTCTTCACGGATGTGCGCGTGCCGCAGAAGGACATCGTCGCCGGTCGCGGGCAGGGCTGGTACGTCGCGAACGCCACGCTGAAGCACGAGCGCGGCATGCTCGGCGACCCGAACCAGGCGGGCACGCGGCTGAAGGAAATCATCGATCTCATGCATGAGGAGACGATGGACGGCGTGCGGCTCATCGACCACCCGGTCTATCGCGACCGGCTGATGCAGTTGCAGGCACGTGTGCTTGCCATGCAGTTCCACGGGCTGCGGCTGCTCACCGCCGCCTCGAAGAAGGAAGATCCGGGTATCGCGCGGCTGATCGTGAAGTTGCAGGGCTGCGAGATCAATCACCAGCTCGCCGCGCTCGCCATCGATGCGCTGGGCGAAATCGGCGTGCTTTACGGCGACAGCCCGCATCTGCGCGCGCATGGGAGCTGGCAGCACCGCTACATGTTCGACCTCGGCCTCATCATCGGCGGGGGCACGGCACAAATTCAGAAGAACATCATTTCGGAGCGCGGGCTCGGTATGCCGCGCGAGCCGAAACCGGCGAAGGCTTGAGGGAGCGGAAACATGGAATTCGGATTGTCGGAAGACCAGAAGCTGCTTCAGGAAAGCATCCGGGGAACGCTGGAGCGCGTGTCGCCGCTGGAACGCGTGCGCGCCGCGGCGGACAAGGAGGAGACGGAGGCGGCGGACATCGGGAAGGCGCTCGCCGAACTCGGCGTCTACGGCATGCTGGTGCCGGAGGCGCATGGGGGCATGGGGATGACGCTGCTCGACGCGGCGCTTGTCGCCGAAATGCTCGGGCGCTACGTGGCGCCCGCCGGTTTTGCAGCGACGGCGGTCATGGCTCCCATCGCGATTGCGGGTGCAGGTTCCAATGCGCAGCAGGAAGCCTGGCTGCCGAAGCTCGCGAGCGGTGAAGCGAAGGCGGGCGTTGCCATCGCGGAGGCGGCATCGGGCGCACGCGACGGCGCGGGCGTGACGGCGTCCGGAGGCAAGCTCAATGGCAAATCTCTCTTCGCGCTGGAGACGGAGGCGGCGGACGTCATCGTCGTCGCCGACAAGGCGGGCGGACTTCATCTCGTGAAGGGCGATGCGAAAGGGCTCGCCAAGGTGAGGCTCACATCCATCGACCTGACGAGGGGGCTCAACGAGCTTCAGTTCGACAATGTGGAAGCGGAGGCGCTTTCGTCTGGCGATGCCGCGGCCACGCTTCGCCGCATGATCGACGCCGGCCGCGTGATGCTTGCCGCCGACACGCTGGGCGCGGGCTGGATGATGATCGAGAAGGCCGTGGCTTATGCCGGCGAGCGCAAGCAGTTCGGCCGCGTCATCGGTTCCTTCCAGGCGGTGAAGCATATGTGCGCAGAGATGGCATCGGAACTCGAACCCTGCCGGTCGCTCGTCTGGTATGCGGCGCATGCCTTCGACACGATGCCCGACGAGGCAAGCCTGATGGCGGCACATGCCAAGGGCATGACGGGCGAGGTCGGCCGCTTCGTCGCGCGCACCGCGACGGAGGTGCATGGCGGCATGGGCTTTACCGATCTCCTTGGCCTGCATTACTGGTTCAAGCGGATCGGGCTCGACAGGCAGTTGCTGGGATCGCCGGAGCGCGTCCGCCACGAGGCGGCGGTCATGCAGGGCTGGGCGGCGGCGGATTGAAAGAGGCCCTTGTCTTCCGGTGGGGGCGAGCGTCATATGCGCGACGTTTGTTCTCCTTTTCCGGTGCTCCATGAGCCTTATCGGTTATGTCGCGGCCTTCCTCACGACCTTCGCCTTCCTGCCGCAGGCGCTGAAGACCATCCAGACAAGGGATACGTCGGGCCTTTCGCTCGCCATGTATGCCTGCCTCACCGCCGGCATTTTTTTCTGGCTGCTGCATGGCATCCATCAGTGCGACATGGCGCTGATCGGCGCCAATGCCGTGACGCTGCTGCTGGCGCTGCCGATCTTTCTGATCGTGCTCGCGAATACGCGGGCAGCTACGCGGGCAGCGCGGCGGCGCGCGGGCGAGAATAAATAGACCTCAGTCTATTTATTTTCTTGCGCGGAGACGCCGTGCCTGCTTGCATGTCGCCAACAAGAAACCCCTGGAGGACGAAGCATGCGCGCAGCCATTTTCCGCAACGGCGATCTTGTCGCCGGCGAGATGCCGGAACCGACGCCCCAAGGCGGGCAGGTGCTGGTGAAGACCCTCGCCTGCGGCATTTGCGGCTCCGATCTGCACGCCTTCCATCACGCCGACAAGATGGTGGAGGCGGCGCAGCGCTCAGGCTCGAGCTTCGCGATGGACACGAAGAAGGACATCGTGTTCGGGCACGAGTTTTGCGCCGAGGTGCTGGACCATGGACCGGGCACGGAAAAGAAGCTGAAACCCGGCACGCGCGTCTGCTCCATGCCGCTGGCGATCACGATGAACGGCGAGAAGGCGAAGGTCGATCCGGTCGGCTATTCGAACACCGTGCCTGGCGGCTTTGCCGAGCAGATGGTGCTGAACGAGCTGATGCTGCTCGAGGTGCCGAACGGATTGCCGACGGAACAGGCGGCGCTGACGGAGCCGATGGCGGTCGGCTGGCATGCGGTCGAGAAGGCGAACCTCACGCCGGACGATATTCCGCTCGTGATCGGCTGCGGGCCGGCCGGCCTTGCCGTGATCGCGGGTCTCAAGATCAAGGGCGTGCATCCGATCATCGCGGCGGATTTCTCGCCTGTGCGGCGCAAGCTCGCCGAACAGATGGGCGCCGATATCGTGCTCGACCCGAAGGTCGAGGCGCCTTATGCGCGCTGGACGAAGGAAGCGACACCCGAAGGCTACGACGCCGAGAACATCATGACGTTGCTTGGCATGGGACCGAAGATGCGCCCCGGCGTCATCTTCGAATGCGTGGGTGTGCCGGGCGTCATCCAGCAGATTTTCGAAGGGGCGCCGCGCGGCGCACGCGTGGTCGTTGTCGGCGTCTGCATGGAGCAGGACCGCTTCGAGCCTTTCTTCGGCATCAACAAGGAACTGAACGTGCAGTTCGTGCTCGGCTATACGCCGGAGGAATTCGCGCTGACGCTCGGCCATCTCGCGGAAGGCAAGATCGACGGTTCGCCGCTGGTGACGGGCAAGGTCGGCGTCGAGGGCGTGAAGGAAGCCTTCGCAGAACTCGGCAATCCCGAAAAGCACGCGAAGATTCTCGTCGAGCCCTGGCGCTGATGTTTCGCGGGCGCTGATATCTCAGGCAGGCGGTGCGGTTTCGGCGAAGGAGGGACGCTTCGCGAAGTCGCGCCACCAGCCGGCGAGCTCGGTCTGCTTTTCCTGCCAGCCGAACCCGCCATGGCGGAAATCGAGATAGCCGAGCGCCGCACCGACGGCGATGCTGCCCAGATCGACCGGCCCGTCGAGCGACACCACTTCATCGTCGAGGACGGCGAGGCTGCGCCCGATGGCGCGGCTCCAACGGCCGATCCACATTTCCGACCGCTGAACTTCGGGCCGGTTGCGCTCGAAGACGATGGAGACGGCGGCGTCCATGATGCCGTCCGCCAGCGCCTGATGACGCAGAACGCGGAAACGCTCGACATGCGCTGCGGGGATCATCGAGGGGCCTTCGAGCGTCACGTCCAGATATTCGCAGATGAGGGGGCTGTCGAACCAGGACGAGCCGTCCGGCATGATGAGTGCGGGAACCTTGCCGAGGGGGTTCGCTTCGTGGAGGGACGCGGGGTCTTCCATCGCCGAGACCGTTTCCTCGGCCACGCGGGCGGTCGCGCCCTTTTCGCGGATGAGGACGCGGACCTTCCGGGCGAAAGGCGAGGTGTGGGAACAATAGAGCTTCATCGGGAAAGTCCTTCAAGACGCGGCCTGAAACGGGAATCGGCGTCATCCTAGCCCCAACCGCCGGCCGGGCGGCTGCAAATAACGGCTGGCGCGGAGAGATTATCGGCTAGAATTGACAGACAGGTATTCGCGGCGAGGCGATACCGGATTGAACGGCGCCGGACGCGCCAGGGGGAGGGCTCGGCCATGGATGGCGGACTGGTTTTCGTACTTGTTGCTCTGGTGCTTGCGGTCATTTTCCTGCTGCGCGCGGTCAAGATCGTACCGCAGGGGCATATCTATACGGTCGAGCGGTTCGGGCGCTACACGCACAGCCTGACACCGGGGCTGGGGCTCATCGTTCCCTTCGTCGACAGCATCGGCAACAAGGTGAACGTGATGGAGACCGTGGTCGATGTGCCGAGCCAGGAAGTCATCACGCGCGACAATGCGATGGTGACGGTGGACGGCGTCGTCTTTTTCCAGGTGCTTGACGCGGCCAAGGCCTCCTACGAAGTGAACTTTCTCGAAAACGCCATTCTCAACCTCACCATGACGAATATCCGCACGGTGATGGGCAGCATGGACCTGGACGAGCTGCTGTCGCAACGCGATGCGATCAACGCGCGGCTGCTCAGTGTGGTCGACGATGCGACGCATCCCTGGGGCGTGAAGGTGACGCGCATCGAGATCAAGGATATCGCGCCGCCGCGCGACATCGTGGACAGCATGGCGCGGCAGATGAAGGCCGAACGCGACAAGCGCGCCGCCATTCTCGAAGCGGAGGGCAAGCGGCAGGCGTCGATACTCGCGGCCGAGGGCGAGAAGCAGGCGGCCATTCTCGAAGCCGAAGGACGCCGCGAGGCTGCCTATCGCGACGCCGAGGCGCGCGAACGCGAAGCCGAAGCCGAAGCGAAGGCAACGACCGTCGTGAGTGAGGCCATTGCGGCGGGCGACGTACAGGCGATCAACTATTTCGTGGCCGGCAAGTATATCGAGGCATTGAAAGCCGTTGCGACGTCGCCGAACCAGAAGCTCGTTCTGATGCCGCTTGAGGCGTCGAGCGTCATCGGCGCGATCGGCGGCATCGGCGACATTGCTCGCGAGGCGTTCGGCGATGGCGGACCGGGCGGTGCACCGCGCCGCGTTTCTTCCGGCTCGGTGCCGCGCGCCGGGGGCGAGTGAACGATGGAGAGCGATGCGACTTTCCTGGAGCTGCTCGGCCGCTGGATATGGTTCATCATCGGCGCCGTGCTCGCCATCGTGGAGCTGTTCGCGCCGGGCGTGCTTGCGATCTGGCTTGCCATTGCGGCGATGCTTGTCGGCGGGCTGCTGCTTGTGGTGGATATGCCGGTCGCGGCGCAGATCGCGCTTTTTGCCGTGCTGTCCGTCATTCTCGTCTGGGCATCGCGGCAGTTTCTCACGCGCCACCCCATCGAGAGCGATCATCCGACGCTCAACCAGCGCGGCGTTTCCTATATCGGCCGTGTCTTCATCGTGGAGCAGGATATCAGGAATGGCAGCGGCAAGATCCGCGTCGGCGACAGTCTCTGGCTTGCGGAGGGCGATGACGCCGAAGCGGGCGAGCGGGTGAAGGTCACCGGCGTGAACGGTTCTGCCCTTGTTGTGGTGAAAGCAGACTAGAGGCAGGCCGTGCCGGAAGTGTGGCCGTTCATCGCGCGGATGGTGCGCCATTCCACGAAGTCGCGGCAGGTGCGTCCCCGTTCGTCGGTGAATTCGCGAACGGGTGTCACCTTGCCGCTTGCCTTGTCCTGTGCGGTGAACCAGGTGACGGGCTCGCGAAGCGGAACCGTCATCATCTTCGCAACGGCCTCGTCGCGTGCGCGGGATGCCATGCCGCTGAGCGAGGGCCCTTCGGAACCACCGACGATGTAGCCGGCGGCAACGCCTGCCGCGACCGCCCATTCCGTCCCGCCACCCGTGCCGATCGCCATGCCGAGCATGGCGCCGCCGGCCGGACCGGCAAGGCGCGTGCCCCTGTCGTCGACAGGAGCATCGACGAGTCCCTGCGGCTTGCGCATGGTGATCTCGGGCTGGGGCAGGGCCTGCTGCGCACAGGCGGCAAGAGCGGAGAAGGCAAAAAAGGCGGCAGCCAGGCGGAAGCGCATGAGGCTCAGTCCTTGCGCAGGAAAGGCATGAGGAAACGGCGAAGCGCAGGGCTCATCGCGGCAATCGCACCCACGACGATGGTGATAAGGGGCAAGCTGCCGGGGCCGCCTTTGACAAGCCCGAGCACGCCCAGCGTCAGGTCGTTCAGCGTGCGCTCGATGGTGTCGAAATCGCGTTTCACATCGGCGCGCGCCGAGGCGATTGCCTGGTTTGCAAGTTCGAGTTCAAGGCGGTCGGCGCGGCCCGGCGCCTTGGCCGCGAAAACAAGGGCGACAAAAGCGAGAACCGTGAGCACGCCGCCGGTGATGAGCGCGCCGAGCGGATAGCCGTAGATTTCCGACAGATAGAGAAATCCGGCGACGATGAGCATGACCACGGCAAAAAGCGCGATGAAGGCGGCCATGCCGATGAGCGAGAGGCGCCGGGCAAGGCGGCGTGCCTCAAGCTCGGCGCGGTAGAGTTCGGCCTCGGCGAGGGCGCGGACTTTGGGGGTGGGGTCGATCACGAGGCCTCTCCTATCTCGTCAGAAGACGGCCAATGAGGAAGCCGAGCCCGAAGGCAAGGAGCGCGCTTGGCACGGGATGGGCATCGATTTGCTTCTGGAAGTCCTGAAGACCCTCCTGGACGCGCTCCCGAACCGCTTCTGCATCGGCAAGGATGCTCTCGGCATCTGGCGCCGCCGCGCGGGCCTCCTCGAGCGCCTTCTGGAGTGCTTCGATCTGTGCCTGGAGCTCCTCGACGGTCGCTCCCTCGCCGGATTTCTTTTCGGCCATCCAAATATCTCCCCGGGAGAGTGTGTATCAACGCGATTATCGCCCCGCTGCCGATCAAGCATAGTCCGCAAAAAGACGTAGACAAGCCGGGGACGGGCGGTTTCAGAGATAGGGAGAAGCGAGGCGGAAGAAGGAATCGCGGATGCGTAGCGGCAGGGCGCGGTTCACCAGGTCGTCATAGGTGACCGGCCGGGCGGTCGAAATCTTCCGCTCGATCAACTCGTCGAGCTCGCGGGCGAATTCCGACCCGTAGCATTCGAGGTTGAACTCGAAGTTGAGGCGGAGGCTCCTGTCGTCCCAGTTGGCGGAGCCGACCATCGCCCACATGCCGTCCACCGTCATCATTTTCGAATGGTCGAAGGGTCCGCTCGTCTTCCAGACGCGGCAGCCCGCGCGAGCGAGCCAGGCGAGTGCCGGCGTCGAGGCCCAGTCGCAGAAGGGCAGGTTGTTCGTCTGCGGAAGAACGATATCGACGATGACGCCGCGCATGGCCGCCAGCGAAATGTTCGTCCGGAGCGTCGCATCCGGAATGAAGTAGGGCGTGACGATGCGAACATTGTGCCTTGCCTCGGCAAGGGCGCCAAGCAACGTCCACCGGATCGGGTTGAGACCCATGTCGGGGCCTGCGGGAAGGCCGCGCGCGACAATGTTGCCCACGCTCTCGATTTCCGGGAACCAGTCGTCGCCTTCGAGAACCTCGCCCGTCGTGAAATTCCATTCATGGGCGAAGGTATGCATGAGATGCGAGACGACCGGGCCTTCGACCCGGAAGTGGGAATCGTGGATCGGCTTGCGAGGATTGCCGCCGACCACATTGCCTTCCGCGATGTTCATGCCGCCGGTAAAGCCGTGCCGCCCGTCCACCACGAATATCTTCTGATGGTTGCGCATGTTCAGATAAGGCATCTGCCAGGGCATGAAGGAGTGAAGGAAGCGCGCGTAATCGATGCCTCTCTGCTCGAGGAGCGGAATGATCGAGGGACGCGAGTACCATGAGCCGACGCCGTCGATCAGGAGGCGTACGCGAACGCCGCGGTCCATGGCATCCGAGAGCGCGTCCACGAAGCGCCGGCCAACCGAATCGTTGTTGAAGATATAGGTCGAAATGGCGATGGAGCGTTCCGCCCGCGAAATCGCCTCCAGCATCGAGGGATAGGCCTCGTCGCCATTGAGGAGAACGCCAACGGCATTTCCCTGCTCGAAACTCTCGGGAAGGATTCTCTGCCCGAAGCGCGCAAGGCCTTCCAGTTCGCGCAGGCGGACGACGCTTTCGGCGGCGCGCTTCTCGGTCTTTGCCGGGAGCGGCGCCAGAAGCAGCATGTCGTGTTTCTGGCCGCGCAATTCACGAGCGCGGCGCTGGATGCGGTTCACGCCGAACAGGAGGTAGACGATCCAGCCGACGAAGGGGACGAGGACGACGAAGCCGACCCAGCCGGCGGCAGCGCGCTCGTCGGTCTTGGTCAGCATGACGTGAATGGCCGCACCCGCCATGCCGCCGAACTGGATGAGGGCAAGCAGGAAAGGCCAGATATCCCAGAAGAGCGTTCCCATGGGCCTCCACACTGGCCGCTGCACGTGTTTCCGGATACGCCGGTTCCGGTCCGGGTCGTTCAGTAGCGCAGCGTGAGGCCCAGATATAGGCCGCGATCCTCGCCCGGAAAATAGCGAAGTCCGGTGGGGCCGACATCCGCCCGATCCGCATAGCGCGTATCGAAGATATTGGTCAGCTTGCCGAACAACGCAAGGTTCTCGGTCACGTCATAGTCCGCGCGCAGGTTGAAGATGTCGTGGCCGTCATATTTGACCGAGTTGGCGGCGTCCATCCAGTAGGAGCCCATATGGACCCATTCGAGTTCCGCCCGGGCGTTGCCGTCCGGCAGGGTATAACCCAGGCGGACATTGGCGAGCGTGCGCGGCGCGGTATCGACATCGTCGCCGTCGCGGATGATCTCCGATCCGGCGGTGTTGTCGAAGGCGTAGGTGTGCCGCGCATAAGTGCCCGCCGCGGCGATGTCGAAGCCGAAAGCGAGCGGCGCGGTGAGCTCGAGTTCGACGCCGGCATGGTTCGTCTTGCCGTCCGAGACGTTGAAGCCATTGGCATCGCGAAAATAGTAATTCTCTTTCCGCATGTAGAAGACGTTGGTTTCATAGGAGATGCCGCTCCAGCGTCCGCGAAGCCCGACCTCGATGCTGTCGAGTTCTTCCGACTTCGCCTCACCCGGAACTTGTAACCTCTGCAAACGATAGAGGTCGGTCGTCTGCGGCGCCCGCGTTCCACGCGCGATGTTGACGTAGCCGGTCACGGCATCGTTGAACTCATGCAGAATGCCGATCTTCGGCGTCACGTCGCCGAACTCGTCGACGCGGCCCGGAATGCGCTGGATGCGTCCGAAAATGCCGTTCGTTGCATGGTTCTCGTAATCATAGCGCGTGTATTCGAAGCGAAGCCCCGCCGTAAAGATGGTGGCAGGCGCAAGCTGCCATTCGCTGTGAATGTAGGGGGCGAGGACCAGCGCCTTCACCGTGTAATCATAATGAACGCCTTGCGGAAGTTCGTTCGGCCCGGGAAAAACGGTTGGACCCTCCTGGAACTCCGTCAGCGAGCCATCTGTATATTCGGTGTCGAAGCCGAAGATCAGGCGGTGCCCGCCGTCGAGCCTGGTCACGAGGCTTGAGAGGAAGCCGCCGCTCCAGTGCGCATTTTCCTCGACGGGCTGCCCCGGCAGGAAGTGCATGAGGAAATTCATGCTGTTGGAGCGCGCATAGGGCGTGAGCACAAGCATCGTATCGTCATCGAGATCGCGCTCGATGCGGACGGCGGTGCGGACCGCCCAGGCGTCGCGATAAGCTTCCGGATCGGGGTTCGTCTTGTAGAGCGCCGGGTCCTTGTAGGCGTCCTGTCCGACCACGAAGCCAGCAGTTTCCTGGTTCGTGTTGACGGCGGTGAGCGTTGCGGCGATGCGCGTGTCCGGCGCGTCGAAGTCGTAGCGCAGACGTGCCTTCTGCTGTTCGAGGCCGGAATCGGCGCGGAAGCCGCCATCCGTCGAGACAGCGAAGCTGCCGCGAAAACCATGTGTCGCGCCGTTCTCGCCTGCGATCGTCTGACTTGCCGTGCCGGAGGATTTGTAGAAATCGTGCGGGCCGCCCCAGATGGTCAGTTCCGCGTCGCCATCGGGAGCGGGGGGCAGGCTCAGGAAGTTGATGAGGCCGTGCTCCGCGTTCGACCCGTAGCGCGCGCCGCCGGGGCCACGCACCACTTCGATGCCGCCCGAGATTTCGTCCATCGCTTCCATCAGCGCGTTGACGTTCGCAAAGCCCGCCGCGCGCATCGGCACGCCGTCCTCGAGGTAGAGGAAGGAGCCCGCGCCCGCGCCGCCGGTGAGGACGGGCGAGCGGATGGCGGTCAGGTGTTCCGCGCCGCTGCCCTGCTGGATGCCGACGCCGGGCAGGCGGTTCAGCGCCTCGGCGGGCTGGGCCGGTCGGATGAACTCGACTTCGGGGCCCGTAATCCTGGAAATATTGCCTGTGTGCGTGGCGCGGGGTGTGCCGAAGCCCGTGGTGGTGACGGTGAGCTCGTCGAGCATCAGCGTCGCTCCGTCTTTTTCTTCCTCGGCGAAGGCCATGGCCGGCGCGAAAGAGAGACCGAGCCCAACGAACAAGGCAACATGCAGCCGGACAAGCGCGTTACCGCGCTCGACCGGCCCGAACCGGAAACCAGACACTTCAGATACTCCCCGGGGCTTCGCCCTCTCCCTCGACTTCATGGCGCGGCTCCTCCCTGCCGGGGCCGCCATGCCTCATTGTTACCATGACGAGCCCGGAGGTCGACCCCACCTTTTTCTCCGGAATCAGCGGGTAAGCGCGTCAATCGGCCACGGTTGAGCGCTTGTCTGCCCGGAGGGAGCGCCCTAAAGTTCGGCCACCATGAAAATTCGCAGAAAATCGATCCCTCCGGTCGCCCTGTCGCTGACGATCGTTGCCATCGCCACGGCGGGTGTCGCCTATTCGCCGACGCTCTATCGGATGTTCTGCGCGGCGACGGGCTATGGCGGCACCGTGAGCGTGAACAGGGCGCTCAAACCGCAGGAGACCGACAGCATCGGCCCCGAGATCACGGTGCGCTTCGACGCGAATGTTTCGCCCGGCCTCGAATGGGACTTCAAGCCGGTGCAGCGCTCCGTGAAGACGCATAGCGGCGTGCCGACGACGGTCTATTACCGGGCGACGAATACCAGCGATCACACGATCGTCGGGCGGGCCACATATAATGTGACGCCGGATTCGGCCGGCTACTACTTCAACAAGACGGAATGCTTCTGCTTCACCGAACAGAAGCTCGCACCGGGCGAAAGCGCGGATATGCCGATCGTCTTCTTCATCGACCCGGAGATGGCGACGGATATCGACACGAAGAGCATACGCACGATCACGCTCTCCTATACGTTCTTCCGGCAGGATTCGAGCGAGGAGGCGATTGCGGCGGCGAAGCCCTTGCGTGAGGAATCCGAAGCCCGCGCAAGAGAACTCGCCACGGCCGAAACGGCAGAATTTTCCAATCGCACGCCGCATGCGCGCTGACCGGAGCCAGAAAGTCTCTTTCGGCGGCTCGCAAAGCCTGTAGGCTTCAAGCTTCGTTCGCCAGACCGTTTTCCAGGCAGACGAAACCGCCTGCCGGTCCGGGAACCGGTCCAGATTACAAGCGACGAGCAGATCGTGATCTGCTCTAGCGGAGCACCTGCCGCCCATGTTTCCCATTTCAGACGATAATCCGGAGCCTGGCGTTCCGTTCGTCACCTGGACGATCATTGCGATCTGCACCGGCGTCTTTTTTCTTCAGGCCTCGCTTGGACCGAGCGAGGCGGAACTTGCCGTCTATCAGTTCGGGCTCATTCCGGGCGTGCTTTTCGGCACGACCGAGATGACGAATGCGCCGGTGCCGGCATGGGCGACGCTTTTCAGTTCCATGTTCATGCATGGCGGTCTCGCGCATCTCGCGGGCAACATGCTCTATCTCTGGATATTCGGCGACAATGTCGAGCTTGCGATGGGGCGCATGCGCTTCATCCTGTTCTATCTCGCGACAGGCATCGCTGCGGCGCTCGCGCATTCGTTTCTCGTGCCTGCCTCCACCGTGCCGCTCGTCGGCGCGAGCGGGGCGATTTCCGGCGTGCTCGGCGCCTATCTCCTGCTCTCGCCGCGCGGCCGCGTGCGCGTCCTCTTTCTGCCGTTCCCCATCATCCTGCTGCGCACTTTTTATGTGCCGGCGCTTCTCGTGCTCGGGCTCTGGTTCGTCATTCAGGTGCTGAGCGGTCTCGCGAGCCCCGCCGAGGAAGCGGGCGTCGCCTTCTGGGCGCATGTCGGCGGGTTCGTCGCGGGCATGGTGCTCGTGCCCTTCTTCAAGCGTTCCGATGTGCCGCTTTTCCATCCGGCCCGCCCGCGCGTCTTCGATGGGCGGACGGGCGTGCGGCGCGGGCCCTGGGGTTAGCGCCGGTCCACAAGGAAGCGGCAGCGGAGCGTCATCGTCTCGCCGGGGGCGAGGCTCACGAGGCCCGTCACTTCCGGGGGTTCCGCGCGGTTCACGGCATCCGGCGCATGGCTCACGGGTTCGGCGCAGAAGAAATCCTCGCCGGGTGGCGCGTAGACGATCGCATGGCGCGCGCCTTCCGCCTCGATCCGGAGCGCGAAGGGGCGGTCTTCCCAGACGATGGCGAAGTGGCCCTCGCTGCCTGAAAAGCAGTGATCGACCTCCACGTTCTTCATCGGGCGGCCTGCGTCGAAGCGCCATTTTTCCGGCGTGCTCGCGAGCCCGACCGGTACACCGTCGGCGCCGCTTTCCCAGACGAAGGGGAGATGCGCTTTGAGCCGCGCCACCTTGCGCGCCTCAAAAAAAGGATGAAGGCCGAGGCCGCCCGGCATCGGCTCATCCGCGCGGTTCGTGAGCGTCATGGTGACGGTGAGCGCGTCGGCTGTGAGCTGGAAGTCCTGTTCGCCCGTGAAGCTCCATGGCCAGGGCCAGACGGGATCGCCACCCTCGTGGGCGAAGCGGAGGCGCGCATGGGCGGCGTCCGTTTCCATCTCCTCCCATGACGTCCGCCAGCCCCGCCCATGAATGGCGTGGGGCACGCAGATCTCGTCCGGCGGGAGGCGAACCTCGCGCCCGCCAAAGGAAAAGCGGCCATTCGTGATGCGGCCGGAAAAGGGCACGAGCGGATAGCAGGCCATGTCGAGCGGTCCCGGCGCCTCCACCCCGGCGGGGAGGGGACGCAGCAGATCCTGCACGCCGTCCTCGTGGCGGACGGTGAAACGCGCAATCGATCCGCCCACCTCCGGCGCGAGCGTCGCTTCGAGGGCACCGCAGGCAAGTTTCAGCATGATCGGGGATCCGTGTGCGGGTCTGCCCAAACAAAAGGCAGGCGCCGGGTGCGTCTGCTTGATTTCTGAGCCTGCACCGGGCGCGCGTTGCCGCCAAGCCCCGTTTTTGCGGTGCAGCGAGCTGGCACGGCGCTTGCGATGTATGTTCATGGCAGCGGCTAGGGTTCCGGCTTCGCAAGAGCGATACACGATTTGGCGAAGTGCTGGTCCGAGAGCCGCACCCTGTCCGGTGAACAGCGGGCAGGTACACGGCGGGACAAAAGCCCGGGAGACGGATGTAATGCGAGGGTTGGCATTGCAGAACCGCCGTGACGCCAATCCTCCGTTTTTTGAAACGCGATCACTCGATCCGGAGGACTGGCTATATGACTTCTTTCAGACTCTCATCTCTCAGGTTGTTCGCCGCGGCATTTGTCGCGACCGCACTCGCATTCACCGCGCTTTCGCCCGCGAATGCCGAAGCCAAGAAGGACTTCAAGGTCGGCTGGTCGATCTATGTCGGCTGGATGCCCTGGGGCTATGCGATGGACCACGGCATCGTGAAGAAGTGGGCCGACAAATACGACATCAATATCGAACTCGTTCAGTTCAACGATTACATCGAAGGCATCAACCAGTTCACCGCCGGTGCCTATGACGGCGTGATGGCGACCAACATGGACGCACTCGCCATTCCCTCCGCGGGCGGTGTCGATTCCACGATCCTGCTGATCTGCGACTATTCGGACGGCAACGACGTCATCATCCTGAAAGGCAAGGACAAGCTCGAGGACATCAAGGGCCAGAAGGTCAACCTCGTCGAGCTTTCCGTTTCGCATTATGTGCTTGCCCGCGCGCTCGAAAACATCGGCATGTCCGAAAAGGACGTGACGGTCGTGAACACGTCGGATGCAGACATGATCGCGGCCTATGCAACGCCCGACGTGACGGCGATGGTCACCTGGAACCCGATGGCGGCCGAAATCCTCCAGCAGGAGGGCGCCTACAACGTCTTCGATTCGACGAAGCTTCCCGGCGAAATCCAGGACTCGCTCGTCGTCAATACGCAGACGCTGAAGGACAATCCGGCCTTCGCCAAGGCGATGACCGGCATCTGGTACGAGACGATGGCGCTGATGGCAGGTGGCGATGCGGCGGCCGAAGCGGCGAAGACCGCGATGGGCGAGGCCTCCGGCACCGACCTCGCGGGCTACGAAGCGCAGCTTGCGGCAACCGAGATGTTCTACAAGCCCGAGGACTACATCAAGTTCACGGAAGGCAATCTCGTCGAGCTCACGCAATTCGTCACGAAGTTCCTCTTCGATCACGGACTGCTCGGCGATGCCGCTACCTCGCCCGGCTATATCGGCATCGAGCTTGCGGACGGAACGGTCGTGGGCGACGAGAGCAACGTGCTTCTCCGCTACACGACCGAATACGCGAAGATGGCCGCCGAGGGAAAGCTCTGACGGTCACCCTGTAACAAGGTCGGTAAAGCCATGCGCAGACTCATCAACAGGCAGCCGGATGTCGTGGTTCGGTTCGGACTTATGCTCCTTCCGTTCGTCGCGGTCATCATCGCGTACATGATTGCCTCGGAAGCGAGACTTTCGGTCAATCCGAACGACAAGCTGCTGCCCGGATGGTCGACGATCGCGGCTGCGATCGAGCGCATGGCCTTCCTGCCCGATCAGCGGACAGGGAGCTATCTGCTCCTGCAAGACACGGTATCGAGCCTCTCAAGGCTCGGTATCGGTGTCGCCGTGGCAACTGTCATCGGCGGCATCTTCGGCATTCTGCAAGGCCTCATCCCGTATTTCCGGGCGACATTCAACGCCTTCACCGGCGTGCTCTCGATGATCCCGCCGCTCGCCGTTCTGCCGATCCTCTTCATCATTTTCGGCCTCGGCGAACTCGCGAAGGTCGTGCTGGTGGCGGTGGGCATTGCGCCCTTCATCATTCGCGACCTGGCGCTCAGGACGGAGGAAATTCCGCATGAGGAGATCATCAAGGCACAGACGCTCGGCGCGTCTACCTGGCAGATTATCCTGCGTATCGTCGTACCGCAGATGCTGCCGCGTCTCATCGACGGTGTGCGCCTCTCGCTCGGCGCGGCATGGCTCTTCCTCATTGCCGCCGAAGCCATCGCGTCGGACAGCGGGCTCGGCTATCGCATCTTCCTGATGCGCCGCTATCTCGCGATGGACGTGATCCTGCCCTATGTCGCCTGGATCACGCTTCTCGCCTTCACGCTCGATCTTGCGCTGCGGCTTTTTCAGCGCATTGCCTTCCGCTGGATGTACCGGGGTAACTGAGTATGACGCGTGTCACCGTCGAGAATGTGTGGAAGGTCTATGGCGATCAGACCGTGCTCGAGAACATCAATCTCGAGATCGAGCCTGGATCGTTCATTGCGCTGGTGGGGCCTTCGGGCTGCGGCAAGTCGACCTTCCTGCGCATGATGCTGGGCGACGAGGCGCCCTCCAGAGGCCGCATCCTGCTCGATGGCGAAGAGCTCGATGCCGAGCCCTCGCCCGACCGCGGCGTCGTCTTTCAGAAATATTCCGTCTTTCCGCATCTGACCGCGCTGCAGAACGTGATGCTCGGTCTCGAATTCGCGGCAAGCCCCGTCATGGCGCGGCTTTTCGGCAGCCGCAAGCGGGCGGCGAAAGCGGAAGCGCTCGACATGCTGACCTGTGTCGGCCTTGGCCATGCCGTTCACAAGTACCCATCCGAACTCTCCGGCGGCATGCAGCAACGCCTTGCCATCGCGCAGGCGCTGATCAAGAAGCCGAAAATCCTGCTGCTCGACGAACCCTTCGGCGCGCTCGATCCGGGCATCCGCGCGGAAGTGCATGAAATCCTGCTCCGGCTCTGGCGGGACGAGGGCATGACCGTCTTCATGGTGACGCATGACCTGTCCGAAGCCTTCAAGCTCGGCACGCGCGTCATCGCCTTCGACCGCGTGCGCACGCGGCCCGAGGAAATGAAGGCCTATGGTGCGACCGTGACCTTCGACCTCAAGGTCGACGGCAAGAGCGTGCCGCCGCGTCCGGAAATACGCGACGTGCTCGCGGTGGCCGCGCAATAGGAATTCCGGACGGGACGGCCCGTCCGGCTCCGCAATGCCCCTTGAAAGGGGCGAACCGCCTGGACGGCCAGGCTTCGGCCCGGGGAAACCCGGCGCGCAAAAGGAGACGCGCGATGGCGGAAGCATCCCGCAGCGAAAAATATACCGGCCCCTATGCCGCCCAGCAGGAGCGCTATTACCGGCTCTTCGGCGGTGCCAAGGCGAAGGCCCGCGATTTCAGCGAAGCGACAGGTAATCCGGCCGCTCTCGACGAAGGGCTGATCCGCTCGCGCGAAACCGTGCCCGGCGGCTGGGCTCATGCCCTCCCGCTGGCGCGCGGCGAGACGCTTCGTGTCGTCAATACGCAGGGAACGCCGGGCGTCTCGCTTCTCCTCTACAATGCGAAGGATAAAAGCGAACGCTTCAACGCCGGCGACACGGTGAAGATCCAGTGGAACGCAAGGCTCTCTCGCGGCCGGGTTCTTTTTTCCGACATGGGCCGTGTGCTCGCTTCGATCACGGACGATACCTATGGGCGCAACGATGCGCTGACCGGCGGCTCGTCCAGAACGACCAATGCGGCGCGCTACGGCGATGCCTCGCTTCGCAACACACGGGACAATTTCATCCTGCTCGCCTCCAAGCACGGGCTCGACAAGCGTGACATCCCGCCCTGCCTCACGCTGTTCGCGCCGGTCGGCGTGGATGGTGCGGGCCGCTTCCGCTGGGAAGGCGAGGATGCGGCGCCGGGCGACTATGTCGATCTCCGGGCCGAACTCGATCTGCTCGTCTTCGTTTCCAATGCGCCGCATCCTCTGGCGCCCGGCTTTTACGAGCCAAAAGACATCGACCTCCTCGTCTGGAAATCGCCGCCGCCGCCGGCGGACGATTTCTGCCGCACGGCGACGGAAGAAGCGATCCGCGGTTTCGAGAACAATGCGCGCTATCTCGCCGCGCTCGGGGAGGAATGAACCATGACCCTTTCGAACAGACACGAGGAACAGGCCTTCTACGACTTCACCGTGCCGGCGCTTCGGCCCTGGTCGCATGTCGTGAAGAAGGGCCAGATTCTGCGCATCGTCGATCTCGAAGGCTGTCAGGCCGTCGACACGCTCTTCTATAGCGCCGCCGATCCCTCCGAGCGCTACAGCGCGCAGGATACGGCGCTCGCGCAAGGCTCGCCTTACGTGACGGCGGGCACGAAGCTCATTTCGAACGAGGGCAATGTGATGGCGGTTGTCATTTCCGACACGGCGGGCAGTCACGACACATCGGCGGGCGCCTGCTCGGCGGAAGCAAACACCGTGCGTTTCGGTCACGAGACACGCTACATGCACAGCTGTCGCGACAATTTCGTTCTGGAGCTTGCAAAGCACGGAATGAGCAAGCGCGATATCGTCTCCAACATCAATTTCTTCATGAACGTGCCGGTCGAGGAGGACGGAACGCTCGCCATCGTCGATGGCGTGTCGCGCCCGGGCGACTATGTCGAGATACGCGCGGAGATGGATGTGCTCTGCGTGATCTCGAATTGTCCGCAGGTGAACAATCCCTGCAATGCCTTCAACCCCACTCCCGTTCGCACCCTGATCTGGGAAGCGTGAGCTTGCCCCCGGCGGCGCCGTCCGCCGGGCACCATCGGAGGCCAGATGTTCGGCAAGGTACTGATCGCCAATCGCGGCGAAATCGCGCTACGCGTCATCAAGACGCTTCGGCGTATGGATATTCGATCCGTCGCAATCTATTCCGAGGCAGACCGTTTCGCGCCGCATGTGCGGCTTGCGGACGAAGCGGTCTGCGTCGGCCCGGCGCCGGTCGTGGAAAGCTATCTCGACGCGGACGCCATTCTCGACGCGGTGCGGGCGACGGGCGCGGAGGCCGTGCATCCGGGCTACGGGTTCCTCAGCGAGAACCCTGAATTCGCCGCCGCGCTCGCGCGGGAGGGCGTCGTCTTCATCGGGCCGCGCCCCGAACATATGCGCGCCTTCTCGTTGAAACATACGGCGCGCGAGATCGCGGAGGAGAGCGGTGTGCCGCTGCTTCCCGGGTCGCCGCTCATCGTCGATCTCGACGATGCGCTGACGCGCGCGGAGGAGATCGGCTATCCCGTCATGCTGAAGAGCACGGCGGGCGGCGGCGGCATCGGGCTGCAGCTCTGCCATTCCGCCGGTGAACTGCCGCGCCTCTACGACACGGTGCGGCGCCTTTCGCTGGCGAATTTCAAGGATAGCGGCCTCTTCCTCGAAAAGTATGTCGCGCAGGCGCGCCATATCGAGGTGCAGATTTTCGGCGATGGCGAGGGCAAGGTCATCGCGCTTGGCGAGCGCGATTGCTCCGCGCAGCGGCGCAACCAGAAGGTGATCGAGGAAACGCCCGCGCCCAATCTGGGCGATGCGGAGCGGCACGCGCTGCACGAGGCGGCGGTGAGCCTCGGCGAGGCTGTTTCCTATGCATCCGCCGGCACGGTCGAATTCATTTATGACGAGGCGGAGAGGAAGTTCTACTTCCTGGAAGTGAATACGCGTCTCCAGGTCGAGCATCCGGTGACGGAAGAGGTGACGGGGCTCGATCTCGTGGAGATGATGGTGCGGCAGGCGGCGGGCGAGTTGGGCGATCTTGCCTCCTATGCGCGCGCACCCGAGGGGCACGCCATAGAGGTGCGGCTCTATGCCGAAGATCCCGGCCGCAATTTCCAGCCTTCCTCCGGTCTTCTCACGGAGGTTTCCTTTCCCGCCGGTGTACGCGTCGACGGATGGATTGCGACGGGCACGGAAGTGACGCCTTTCTACGACCCGATGCTGGCCAAGCTGATCGCGAGGGGGAAAACGCGCAAAGAGGCCGCGGCAAAGCTCGCCGCGGCGCTCGATGCATCGCGCGTTTATGGCATCGAGACCAATCTCGATTATCTGCGTTCGCTTGCGCGAGCGCCGGAATTTCTCGAAGGCCGGCTCCTCACCTCGACGCTCGCCGCCTGCGACTGCGAGAGCCCGGGCATCGATGTGCTTTCGCCCGGCGCCCAGTCGAGCCTGCAGGACTGGCCGGGCCGTGTCGGCTACTGGGATGTCGGCGTGCCGCCTTCGGGACCGATGGACGGGCTGTCGCACCGGCTGGCAAACCGGCTGGTGGGCAACCCGCAAGATGCCGCGACGCTCGAAATGACGCTCAACGGACCGGTGCTGCGTTTCCGTGCGGATGCGACGATCGCGCTTGCGGGCGCCGAAATGCCGGCGACGCTCGATGGCGAGCCCATCCCCTTCTGGTGTGCGGTGACCGTCAGGCGCGGCCAGACGCTCGAGCTCGGTCAGGTGCGAGGCGACGGCCAGCGCGCCTATCTTGCCGTGCACCACGGCTTCGACGCGCCGCTCTATCTCGGTTCGCGTTCCGCCTTCACGCTTGGGCGCTTCGGCGGCCATGCGCCCGGCGCGCTGAAGACGGGCGACGTGTTGCGGATCAATCGTGAGGGCGCCATCGGCGCGCCCGTTGCCGAGCCGCTGCCGCCATCTGCGCGCACGCCGCTCACGCGCGAATGGGAAATCGCGACGCTTTACGGGCCTCATGGTGCGCCGGACTTCTTTCTCGACGAGGATATCGAGACGCTCTTCAACACGGCTTACGAGGTTCACTACAATTCCGCGCGCACGGGCGTGCGCCTCATCGGGCCGAAGCCGAAATGGGCGCGCAAGGATGGCGGCGAGGCGGGGCTTCATCCCTCGAACATCCACGACAACGCCTATGCCGTCGGCACGATCGACTTTACGGGCGACATGCCGATCATTCTGGGGCCGGACGGGCCGAGCCTCGGAGGTTTTGTCTGCCCGGCGACGCTCGCGAAATCCGAACTCTGGAAGATCGGTCAGCTCAAGCCCGGCGACAAGGTTCGCTTCCACCGCGTCACGGAAGAGGAAGCGGCCGCCATGCGCCACGCGGAAGAGGCGTGGGTTTCGTCGCTCAAGCGCCCCGTCGCGCCGCTCACGCAGCAGAGGCGGAAGGAGGACGCCGTTCTTGCGCGGCTCACCGACCTCGAAACGGAAGTGACCTATCGCCGCGCGGGCGACGATTATCTGCTCGTCGAATATGGGCCGATGGTGCTCGATTTCGCGCTGCGGTTTCGTGCGCATGCGATGATGACGGCGCTTCAGGCGCGCGCACCGGAGGGTATCATCGAGATGACGCCGGGCATCCGCTCGCTGCAGATTCATTTCGATCCGGACGTGCTGCCCTCGCGCAAGCTCCTTACGATGCTGGAAGAAGTCGAGCGCGCGCTGCCGCCGAGCGCCGATATCGAAGTGCCGAGCCGCATCGTTCACCTGCCCCTGTCGTGGGACGACGAGGCGGCGCGCGAGGCGGTGCGGAAGTATGGCACGCTGGTCAGGCCCGATGCGCCCTGGGTGCCGTCCAACATCGAGTTCATCCGCCGCATCAACGGTCTCAAGGATATTGCGGAGGTGCGCCGCATCCTGTTCGAGGCCGACTACATGGTGCTTGGTCTCGGCGATGTCTATCTCGGCGCACCGGTCGCTACGCCGCTCGATCCGCGTCATCGCCTTGTTACCACGAAGTACAATCCGGCACGCACCTGGACGCCTGAAAACGCCGTCGGCATCGGGGGCGCCTATCTCTGCGTCTATGGCATGGAGGGGCCCGGCGGCTACCAGCTTGTCGGCCGCACGGTGCAGATGTGGAACGGCTGGCGCCAGACGGCGAATTTCGAGAAGCCCTGGCTGCTGCGTTTCTTCGACCGGCTCAAATTCTTCCCCGTGTCCGCGCAGGAACTGCTTGAGGCGCGCGAGGCTTTCCTGCATGGCGAATATGAAGTGAAGATCGAGGAAGGGACTTTCCGTCTCAGCGACTATTTCTCCTTCCTTGACGACAATGCGGAAGAGATATCCGCCTTCCGCGTCTCGCAGCGCCGCGCCTTCGAGGAAGAGCGCAAGCGGTGGGAAGAGCAGGGGCTCGCTCTGCTTGCGGATGAGCCCGCCGCGCCGGCACTGGAGGAAGTGGCGGAGCTGCCGGAAGGCGGACGTCTCGTCGAGTCCGGCGTGCCGGGCAATGTCTGGTCCATCGGCGTTTCGGCAGGCGATGAGGTCGCCGCCGGCCAGACGCTTGTCGTGCTCGAGTCGATGAAGATGGAGATCGAGGTGCGCGCGCCCGTTGCGGCGCGGGTCCACGAGGTGCATTGCACGCAGGGCCGAATGGTGCAGACGGGACAGGCGCTCATCACGCTGGTGCCGCTCGATGCCGAGGCGCCCGGATTGGAGGCCGTATCGTGAAGGACCTTTCCTTTTCCTTTTCCTCGCTTCGAGCGGCCTTTGCCTCCGGCGTTCGAGCGGAAGATGTGGCGCGCGAGGCGCTTGCCCGCGCGGCGGCCAGCGAGGACCCTGCCATCTGGATTTCGCGCTTCGATGACGAGGCGGTTCTCGCCCGTGCCCGTGCGCTCGATGCGCTTTCGAGTGAGGCCCGCGCGCGTATGCCGCTTTTCGGCATGCCTTTCGCGGTGAAGGACAATATCGACGTCGAAGGGTTGCCCACGACGGCGGCCTGTCCCGCTTTTGCCTACGAGCCGAAGGAAAGCGCCTTCGTCGTGAGACGGCTGATCGATGCGGGCGCGATCCCGCTCGGCAAGACCAATCTCGATCAGTTCGCCACCGGCCTTGTCGGCACGCGCTCGCCGCATGGAAGCCCGCGCTCCGTCTTTAACGCGGACTACATTTCGGGCGGTTCGTCGTCGGGCTCGGCCGTCGCGGTGGCGGCGGGGATCGTCTCCTTCGCGCTCGGCACGGACACGGCGGGCTCGGGCCGCGTGCCGGCCGCTTTCAACAATATTGTGGGACTGAAGCCGACGCGGGGGCTTCTTTCGACGCGTGGTGTCGTCCCCGCCTGCCGCTCGCTCGATTGCGTATCGATCTTCGCGCTCACCGCCGCCGATGCGCGGGCTGTGTTCGACGTGGCGGCTGTCTTCGACGGGCAGGATGTTTACGCGCGGGCCCGCATGCCGGAGGCGAAGCCGTCTCTTGCCGGCGGCTTCACCTTCGCGGTGCCGCGCGCATCGGACCTCCAGTTTTTCGGTGACGACGAGGCAGCGCGGCTTTTCGAGGAAGCGGCGGACCGGCTGGAGGAGCTTGGCGGCCGCGCGCGGCGGATTGACTTCTCGGTCTTCGCGGAAACCGCGGCGCTTCTCTACGAAGGCCCATTCGTTGCGGAACGCACCGCCGCCGTCGGTACGTTCATTGAAGCGCATGAGGCCGAAACCGATCCCACCGTGCGCGGCATCGTGCTTGGCGGCAGAAGCCGCAATGCCGTCGAGACTTTCGAGGCGCTCTACCGGCTCGAGGCGCTGAAACGCCGTGCGCTTGCGCTCTTCGCCGATATCGACGTGCTCGCCGTGCCGAGCGCGCCCACCATCTACCGCGTGGACGAGGTGATGGCCGATCCGGTGAAGATCAACAGCCGCCTCGGCACCTATACGAATTTCATGAACCTGCTCGACATGTCGGGCATTGCGGTCCCCGCCGGCATTCGTACGGATGGAAGAGCGGCCGGCCTCCCGTTCGGCATCACGTTTTGTGCGCCCGCCTTTTCGGAAGGAAAGCTCGTCGCGCTCGCGTGTCTTTTCGAAGCGGCGCAGGGGCTTGCGCCCGGTGCGCCGCTGCCGTCCGCCCGGCCCGATGAAGGTTTCATCGAGCTTGCGGTCGTCGGCGCGCATATGTCCGGCCTGCCGCTCAACCACGAACTCACCTCGCGCGGCGCCATGTTTGTCGAGCGCACAAGGACCGCGCCCCGTTACCGCTTCTATGCACTGGCCGGAGGGCCACCCTTCCGGCCTGGCCTCGTGCGTGTCGCGGAAGGCGGCGCCGCAATCGAACTCGAAGTCTGGCGCGTACCGCGCGCGGCATTCGGTAGCTTCATGGCGGGCGTGCCGCAGCCGCTCTGCATCGGCACGCTCGATCTTCAGAACGGGCGCGGCGTGAAGGGGTTCCTTTGCGAGGAGAGCGGCCTCGACGGTGCCGAGGACATTACGGCTTTCGGCGGCTGGCGTGCCTTCATGGCTTCGAAAGCAGAGAAGGCGGCGGGCTGATAGACCAATAAGGTGGCGTTCGCGGAGCGAAGCCGTCTATCCTCCGCCTCATGATGTCATTCATCGACAGGGCGGGCCGGTAAACGCATGGCGATATGGGGTCCCGATGCGCCGCCGCCGGACGCGCCGCTTTCCATCGTCATCGCACAGCCGCTGGCGTTGCGCTGGTACGACATCTTCCTCCTGCCGCTCGGCGCCGCTGTCGTCACCTCTCTGGCGGGCGCCTCCGCCGTTGTGCTCGACTGGCACTTCAATGCGCCCGGCGGCGTGAGGCTCGCCGGCTGGTGGGTCACTACGTCCTCGACGGTCTGGTTCGCCTACCTCGCGCAGGTCGCGCTTTATGCAGGCTTCATCCTGACGGGGGCCGCGCTTCTTGCCTTTCGCGGCTACCGGCTCTCCTCCGCCTGTTTCCCGCGCATCCGCCGTGGAAGCGTTCTTGCGGCCGGTGGTGTGGGCGCCGTCTTCGCCCTGTCCTTCATGTGGGCGTTGTCGATGCTGCCTGCCGAGACGCAGCAGCAGCTCATGGAGCAGAGCGATCTGCTGTCGCCGTCGAGCGGTGGCGAAGCGCTTGTGCTCGCCATTGTCGCGGTGCTCCTGGCGCCGGTTGCCGAGGAACTCTATTTTCGCGGTGTCCTGTTCCGGCTTTTCTCCGTGCGTCTACCCTTTCTCTGGAGTGCGGGCCTCACCGCACTTCTTTTTTCGCTCTCGCATGGGCACCTTTTCGCGCTGCCCGGTCTCGGCGGTTCGACGCTGACGGCCATGCTCTTTGTTGTCGGCTTCGTTCTTGCGTGGTTCGCTCAGGGTACCGGCTCGCTTCGGGCGCCCGCCATCATGCATGGCGTCTACAACGCCGTGCTGCTTGGCCCGAGTGTTCTGTTCGCCTTCACGGGCACACCCGCCTAGCCCAGGGTGCTCTTCAGCTCCATCAGCCGCATGATGTCGCGCAGCGCGACGATGCCGGCGAGATTGCCGCCTTCCACCACGATGAGCCGCGAATGTCCGCCCTCGCGCATCAGGCGGAGCGCCGTCTCGGCGTTTTCCCCTGGCGCCACCGTGTTCTTGCCGGAGAGAGGGTGCATGACATCACTCACTTTCTTCCGTTCCCATTCGGCGCTGTCCGTGCCGCGCAGGTCGGCAACGCCGATGCTGCCCACGAGCCGCTCGCCTTCCATCACCGGGAAGGTTTCGTGGAACGAGCCATAGACATAATTATCGACGAGTTCGCGCAGTGTGATGTCCGCAGGCGCGGTCACCGGGTTCTTCGTCATGAAGCGCGAGACGGGTTCGGCCTCAAGCAGCACATGCGCCTGCAATTGCGCGTAGGAAGCGCGCGACGCCGTGTGGAGGAAGAGGCCGATCAGGCCCCACCAGAGGCCGCCGATGACATTGCCGGAGAAGAGGCTCACCACGCCGAGCGCAATCAGGATGAGGCCGAAGGTCTGACCGGCGGCGGCCGCGCGCCGCGTCGCCTCGTTCAGGTCGCCGAGCTTGCCCCAGAGCCAGGCACGGTAGACGCGGCCGCCGTCGAGCGGGAAGGCGGGTACCATGTTGAAGACGGCGACGATCAGGTTGATGAGCGCGAGATAGCCGGCAACGCCCGCAATCGTGTCGCCGAGGCCCACGGCGAGAGCGGCGGACGCCATGAGATAGAAGACCCCCGACAGGACGAGGCTTGCGATCGGTCCCGCGATCGCCATCAGGAATTCGGAGCGCGCCGTCGGCGGCTCCTTGGCCATATGCGCGACGCCGCCGAAGATGAAGAGCGTTATGCCGGTGATCGGAATGTCGAAACGCCGGGCAACGAGAGAGTGCGAGAGTTCGTGCAGGATGATCGAGAGGAAGAGCCCGGCCGCGCCCACGATCCCCATCGACCAGTAGGTAAGCGGCTCGAGGCCGGGATATATCTCTGGGAAGTAACCGGTTGCGAGCGTCCATGAGACGAGCAGCGCGATGAAGACCCAGCTCAGGTCGAGCATCACGTCGAAGCCTGCAAGGCGGAACAGTCTGATCTGATTTCCGAACATCGGTCTCCCCTTCGTTTTGCGCATGGTACACGAAAGAGCGCGGCCGCGCGTTCTGTCCGGCCGGCTGAGGTGACCTTCGGGATCGCTCGCCTAGACCACGCCCGCTTTCAGGAAATCGTGGATATGGACGACGCCGACGGGCCTGCCGCCCTCGACGACGAAGAGGCTGGTGATCTTCTTCTCGTTGAGGAGCTTCACGGCCTCGGAGGCGAGCATGTCGGGGCCCACCGTCTTCGGCGAGGGGTTCATCACCTCGGCCGCCTTGCGCGACAGGAGATCGCCCGAGGAGTGACGGCGGATGTCGCCATCGGTGATCATGCCCGCAAGCTTGCCCGACCCGTCGACAATGCCCGCGCAGCCGAGGCTCTTTTGCGACATGACGAGCAGCACTTCCGACATCGGCGTCTCGGGTCCGGTGAGCGGCAGCTCGTCCCCCACATGCATGATCTCGCGGACATGGGCAAGCATCGCGCCGAGCTTGCCGCCGGGGTGGAAGACCTTGAAGTCCCTGGCCGAAAAGCCTTTCTTCTCGAGCAGCGCGATCGCCAGCGCGTCGCCCAGCGCAAGCTGCATGGTGGTCGAGGTGGTCGGCGCGAGCTTGTTGGGGCAGGCTTCCTCAGCGCGCGGCAGGATGAGGGCGACGTCGGCTGCCGTCCCGAGCGCGCTCTTCGCCTCCGAGGTCATGCCGATCAGCGGAATGGCAAAACGTTTTGCATACGAAATGATGCTGGAGAGTTCCGCTGTCTCGCCCGACCAGGAGAGCGCGAGGATCACGTCGCTCGCGGTGATCATGCCGAGGTCGCCATGGCTCGCCTCGCCGGGATGGACATATTGCGAGGGAGAGCCCGTCGAGGCGAGCGTCGCCGCGATCTTTCGCGCGACATGACCGGACTTGCCCATGCCCGTCACGACGATGCGGCCTTCCGCGCGGCCAAGCGTTTCCACGGCCTCGATGAAGGGTCCGTCGAGCGAGGCCAGCAGCGCCTTCAGGCCTTCGATTTCCAGCGAGAGCGTCCGGCTGGCGGAGGCGAGGTGGCCGGTTTCGGCCGTCGGTTTGGTCGTCGTACGGGACAAGCTTTGCTCCCTGCTGTTCCAAGTCTCGGTGGGCCTGCCGACCATTTGCTCCCTTATATAGCAGTCCGGATCAATTACAGCATGCCTGCATCGAAGTCCGGCGTTTCGATTGGGGCTTCATGTCCTTGTTTGCACTGTGATTTCCACTACTGTGAGGGGCGATGAAAAGATGGCGGTGCCGGTCAATTCCCGGTGCCGCGAAAGGTATTCAGTGCTGGGCGGATTTATTGGCCGATTGAGAAACGCATTTGCGCGCCCGGCCGGCGGTGACGCGGGCCTGCCGGAGGGTCTGCGCGTCTATGCTGTGGGGGACATTCACGGGCGTGATGACCTGCTCGCGGACCTCCACCGGCAAATCGAGCTCGATGCCAGGGCTAAGCCCTTTGATCGTAATCTATTGATTTATCTTGGAGACTATGTCGATCGCGGTCTCCGGTCGAAGGAGGTGCTGGACCGGCTGACCGGAGACCGGCTGGCGGGCTTCGAGCATGTGTTTTTGAAGGGCAATCACGAGCTTGCCCTGCTCCAATTCCTGGGAGATGCCGCCTTCGGCAAGACCTGGAAATATTATGGCGGGCTCGAGACGCTTCATTCCTACGGTATCAAGGAACTGACGCTGACGGACGATCCGGCGGCTTTCGAGCGTGCGCGGGAACACTTAATCGAGGTTTTGCCGGCGGCACATCGGCATTTCCTTGAGACGCTTGAGATATCGGCGGAATTCGGCGGTTACTTCTTCGCTCATGCGGGCGTGCGGCCAGGCATCGCGTTGCATCGTCAGATTGAGGAGGACCTTCTCTGGATCCGGGACGAGTTCCTGACCGCCAACAGGTCATTCGGCAAATGCATAGTCCACGGGCATACGCCCAACGAAGAAGTGGTGATAAGGCCCAATCGCATAGGCATAGATACAGGTGCCTATATGACAGGTGTCCTGACGGCGCTGGTGCTCGAAGGAACCGACCGCCGCTTCATACAGACCGGGGCCGGGGTGGACTCTCTGGCGGCCGATTAACCAGAACAACAAAAACCGTGGATGTTTGCGTTACTTTCAACTCAATCGTTCAGCTATCAGTGCTAAATGAAAAGCAACCCGTTTAAAGACCTCGATGTCCCCTTCATGGGGCAATCGGTCTCGTGTAGATGTCGTATCCGTGCGCGATATTGTTGACTTCGAAGATTGCGGTGGAAGAGGGCCAGAATAATGATGCGATCCGGAAATATAAGCTTGTCCAATGCCTTGGGCTTCGGTGTCGGCCGTGTTGCCGTATTCTTGATGGCTTTGTTTCTGCTCGCTGCATGCACCGACGGGCCTCGCGGTGGCGCGCCGTTGCCCGGGGTTGCGGCGCCACAGGCATCGAGTGCGGCGCCGGATCTGCCGCCGGATGCTGTTGCCGACTACGTGCTGGGTACAGGCGACAAGCTTCGCGTGATTGTTTTCGGCGAACCCGATCTCTCCGGCGAGTTCGATGTGAGCGGCTCGGGCAACGTGGCCCTGCCGCTGATCGGGCAAGTCCGCGCCATGGGGTTGACCTTGAGCCAGTTCGAGGATGCAGCCGAAGCGAAATTTAGCGAAGGCTATCTGAATAGCCCGCGGGTGAGCGTTGAGGTTTTGAATTATCGGCCATTCTATATCTATGGCGAAGTCGCGAATTCCGGCCAATACCCTTATACGAGTGGCATGACGGTCCTAAACGCGGTCGCAGTGGCCGGCGGCTATACCTATCGGGCCAATTCCGACCGGGTTCTGATCACGAGGGGCGATGGTGCGGAACAGGAGTATCCGGCGAGCCAGGCGGTAAAAGTCCTGCCAGGCGATATTGTGCGTATCCCGGAACGCTTCTTCTGAGTGCAATCACGCCGGAAAGATACATGGCGTGGGATGCTGGGCGTGAGGTGAGCGGACACCAAGGCGTAAGGTTTTCGACAATTCTGATCCGCCGAGGATGCGCGCCTCTCGGCGCCATTAGAGGACTTGCGCTTGCCCACGTATAAAAGCAAAAGAGCTGTTGCAGCAATCACAACTGTGACGGGCGGCGGTTCGCGTCGGAATGTGTGAATCAAGATTTATGGACAAAGAGTCATCGTTTCATTATGAGCCGCGATGTATTTGCGCCACAATGTCGAGAATACGCATATTAACTACAATTTAAGTATGTGCAGCGGCGTTGTGCTTGTACTAGACTACCGTTGAAACATCTGCTTGGCAAACGGGCCCCTTGTGGGCGGGGCTGTTTGTCGATCAGAAGATATTGCGAATTGCTACTTCGGGGGTGTCCCGGGTGCACAGAGAGGCAATGATCGGCAGGCGTCTGCGACCTTGCTTCGCGATACTATGCCTGATTGAAAACGGGAGTGCCAGGATGAAGAAGCTTTTGTCAGTAGTGATCGTGGCGGCTGCGATGGCATTCGCCCCTTCTATGTTCGCCGCGACGCAAGCGGTAGCGCAGGAAGCCGGTGCTGAGGCGCTTGCTGCGATGGAAGCGGATATCGAGGCGCTTCTTGTTGCGAATGCCGATGATCCCGACGCGTTCGCGGCGGCTGTCGAGGCTTATGTCCTGGCGGCGGCGAACGCTGAGCTTGCGGGCGAGGCGGTGATTAGTGTGCTGACCAATCCGCAAAGCGATGCCGCGCGCGAGGCACTCGCCAATAATCCCGGCCTCAAGTCGGCAGGTGGTAGCGGTTTGGGTGCTGCAATCGCTCAGATAGGTCTGACCGACCCGACGACGGCGGCCAACCTGCAGGCGAAGGTTGAGGCATCGAATGATGAGACGCTTCAGGCGGCCGTGACGACGGGTACCAACGAGCAGACGTCGTCGATCCAGCAGCAACAGCAACAGCAGGACGGCACGAGCGGGAATCAGGACTCGACGCCGGAAACGCCGGTGAGCCCGAGCTAGTCACAAAGATCAGGGGTGCCTTCCGGATAGGAGGGCACCCTGTGGGTTTCCAGCCCCTTCCAGTCTGTATCTGTATTCGTTCAATCGACCATTGCGTGCGTAATCCTCATGTTCTGTCCTCCAGAGGGGCGGGCCGGTGTGTCGCAGGTCCTCAGAGAATCGTCGGGAGAAATTTCATGTCGTCGTCCATCGTCTCAAAGGCAGTGATTGCAGCAATTGCCGCGACCGCCTTCTATTCGACGCCTATCGTCTCAGCAGGCGCTCAGGACCTCGAGATCGTCGATGACCGCAACGTCAGCGTTCGCGATCGTGCGAGGCCGGGGTACGACCGGACGGGGGTGCAGGCCGGCGCTTTCACGGTGTTGCCGGAAGCATCGATCACGGGCACCTTCAATGACAATATTTTTGCGACCGACACCAATACCGAGAGCGACTTCATTACGACGCTGGCGGCGCGCGTTTCCGCATCGTCTAACTGGAGCCGCCACGCGCTGAACCTGCGCGCCGGACTCGCGCAGCAGCTTTATGCCGATAATAATGATGAGGACCGCCTCGACTGGGATGTGGGCGGCGATGGTCGCATCGATATCACGCGCGACACAAATATCGGCGCCGGGCTTTCCTATGCGGAACTCACTGAAGATCGTGGCGCGCCGAACGCCATCGGCCTCGCGGCGGAGCCGACCGAGTATTCGCTCTTCCAGGCCAATGTGGGACTCAATCACCGATTCAACCGGGTAACTTCCGGGGTCGGAGCGACCTATGCGGATTACGACTACGATACGGTTCCGCTGATCGGTGGCGGCACGCTCAATCAGGACTTCCGCGATCGCGAAGAATACACGCAGTTTGTGCGTCTCGGCTATGACGTCTCGCCCGATACCAATGTCTATGTGCAGGGTACGCTCAACCAGCGCGAATATGATCTGAAACCCCCCGCTGTGGCGCTTAATCGCGACTCGGATGGTTATGCTGTGGTCGGTGGCGCGGATTTCCGTCTGACGAATCTCGCTCAGGGCGGCGTCTATGTCGGTTACCAGACGCAGGACTATGATGACCCGACCCTGCCGGAAATCGACGGTGTTGCTTTCGGTGCCAATGTCGACTGGTTCGTGACAACGCTGACCACCGTCCGCTTTGAAGCGGCCTCCTCGATCGAGGAAACGATTGCCGCCGGTGCCTCTGGTTACACGGATAATTCGGCGGGGCTTCGTGTTGATCACGAGCTGATGCGCAATGTGATCCTGGGAGGCAGCGCGAGCTTTGCCAATCAGAACTATGAGGGCATCGCGCGCGATGATGATTTGCTCCGGGCCGGTCTCGGTGTCGACTATCTCCTCAATCGCAATTTCTCGCTGCGTCTCGGATATGATTACACGGATCGGGATTCGAGCGTGACGGGCCTCGACTACACGCGGAACGAGGTGGGGCTTACGTTCAGCGCCGGGCTCTGACCCGCCGTCAGGGCGGCGCCCGCCGAATGTTCTGTCGGTGGAAAATCACAGAAGGGCAGTGGATCCGTTCTGCTGCCCTTCTTCTTCATTACGGATCTGGCGCGCGGGGTGCGTCACCGCGGCGCCCTCGGTATCGGGCTACGAGCCCCGGGCTGATTTGAGTTTGGACGTGATTGTCCGCCCGTTAACCCGAGATGCTTCCCGGTCAGGTTAGACTTGGCGGGCAAACGGGGGCAAAACCCGGAGAATAGTGGACCCGTATGATGGCGGGATGAATTAGCGGCGGGTCGATAGGCAGTGCTTTTCCGGCGCTGGACTGCGACCAAGAGGCAGTGAGGGAACTTTGGCAATGAATGCACCGGTGAAGGGTGGAGCCTCCAAAGGGGGAGTTGCGCCGTATGAGGGCCCCGGTCCCGATGATGGTGACGGCTTTCTTGAACTCGACCTGATGTCGCTTTACCGGACGCTGCGAAAGCGCCTTGGGCTGATCGTCAGTGTAATGCTGGGGCTCACCGCCCTGGTGATGGTGGTGGTCCTCCAGCAGACACCTCTTTACACGGCAGAGGCACAGGTGCTGCTGGACCGTCAACAAATGCAGGTAACCGACATGGAGGCGGTGATGTCCGGCCTGCCCGCCGACTCCGCGACCGTCGATAGCGAGGTTGAGATCCTGCGCTCCCGGGCCCTTGCCGCCCGCGTTGTCGATCGCCTCAATCTGATGCAGGATCCGGAATTCAACGGCAACCTGCGCGAGCCTTCAATTCTGCGCTGGCTCGATCCGCGGGTCTGGATTGGCGAGGCTCTGAAACTGGTCGAGGCCGAGCGCCCCGTGCTGAACGACGAGATTCTGGCGCGTGCGGAATTGAATAGCGTGATCGACGGCCTGCTCGGCCATCTCACTGTGTCCCGGCAGCGTCTGACCTATGTGATCAATATAAGCTTTGTCTCCGAGAGCCCGGACAAGGCCGCCCGTATCGCTAACGCCGTGGCGGACACCTATATTCTCGACCAGCTCGAGGCGAAATTTGATGCGACGCGTCAGGCCAATGAATGGCTTTCGCGGCGTTTGGGCGAACTTCGGGAACAGGTGCGTGATTCCGAACGCGCTGTCGAGATCTACCGCGCCGAGCAGGGGCTTGAATCCAGCGCTGGTGTGACGGTGTCCGAGCAGCAATTGTCGGAGCTCAACGCTCAGCTCATTCTCGGCCGCACCGCGCTTGCCGAGGCGCGGGCCAAATATGACCGTGCGCGGCAGATACGGTCGTCAGGCGGTACGATCGAGAGCATGGCGGATGTGGTCCAGTCGGGAACAATCTCCCAGCTTCGCCAGAAACAGGCGGAGCTTGCCCGAGAGCTCGCCAATCTCGCCTCGCGCTATGGGGCCAGGCACCCGGAAGTTGTGAATGCGGAGGCTCAGCGCCGCGATATCGAGCGCCAGATCGGGGCGGAAATTTCGCGCATCATTGGCAGCCTTCAGAACAACGTGGCGGTGGCCGAGACCCGTGTTGCGTCGCTTGAGAAAAGTCTTCGCGAGATCCGCGGCGAGTCGGGTGAAAGCGGCCAGGCCATGGTGCAGCTCCGTGAGCTCGAACGCGAGGCGGCGGCGAACCGTGCCGTCTATGAGAGCTTTCTCAACCGTTTCAAGGAAACCTCCCAGCAGCAGGATCTGCAGGTGCCCGATAGCCGGGTGATCTCGCAGGCAACAGCCCCCATAACGCCCTCGCATCCGCGCAAGGCGCTGTCGCTGGCGCTTGCCCTGGTTTTGTCGGCCATGCTTGGGGTTGGTCTCGCCTTTCTGCTGGAACACCTCGACAATGGCATTGAGACGGGCCGCGATGTGGAGCAGATCTTGGGGCTTCCTCATCTGGTATCGCTCCCCGCCACGCCTGCCGAGAAAGGTCCTGACCGCAAGGTCATGAGTCCGCAGGACTATCTGTTGGCCAAGCCCTTGTCAGCCTATTCGGAAGCGCTCCGTAGCCTGCGCTCCGCGCTTCAATTGTCAAACGTCGATAATCCTCCGAAGGTAATCCTCTTCACGTCAGCTCTGCCAAGCGAAGGCAAAACAACCAGCTCATGTGGGTTTGCGCGAGCCGCCGCCGCCGCAGGACTCAAGGTCATCATCGTCGACTGCGATCTTCGCCATCCGAGTGTCCACAAGGCGTTCGGGATTGGCCGGCCGGAAACAGGACTCGTGGAAATGCTCGCCGAGCGACTCGAGCTTTCTCAAGTACTCATAAAGGACTCCAAGAGCGATCTCGACATCCTTCCGATCTCGACCGGAACAGCCAATCCGCCTGATCTTTTGGGGTCGGAGCAGATGCGGTTGCTTCTTGAGCGCCTGCGCGGTGACTATGACCTGGTGGTGCTCGATAGCGCCCCGGTGCTTCCTGTCTCCGACAGCCGGGTTCTTTCCCGGCTGGCCGATGAAACAGTGTTTATCGTGCGCTGGAGCGAGACCCCGCGCGATGCGGCACAAGCGGCAATTCGTGAATTGCGCCTCTACAACGCCGCTATAGCCGGTGCGGTTCTTGCCGTGGTCGATACGGCACAGCAGGCCAAGTACGGCTATGGTGATGGCGGGTATTACTACAGCAGGTATAGCCGCTACTATGTCAACTGACACCGGGTCCTGCGCAAAGACACGGGTGACGGGCGGGCTCGCCGGAAGAGGACGGCGAGTGTCGGGCGCCATTCTTGTCATCGCCGGTGTCCTGCTCCTCACGCTCGGTCTGCCGCGCTTAATCGCCGCCACGACGCTTGCGCCATGGAGCGATGTGCGCCAGGCGCTGGATGACGGGACAAAGCTCGAGCCTGACCGCCTCGAACAGGCTTACGACGCCTACGGGCGGGCCCTGTCCTGGACGCCCGGCGACGATGTCCTCCTCGCGGACAGGGCGAGGATAGCACGCCGGTTGACGCGCATGAGCGACGCTCCCGCGCAGGTGAAGGTTTTCCAGCAATCGGCACTTGCCGACCTTCGAGCCGCCGCAGCTGCCGCGCCGGGCAATGGCTTTGTTTGGGCAATGCTCGCGGATGCGAAGCTGGAGGTGGGGTATGATCTAGCTAGCGTGAGCGACGATTTGAAGATGTCGTGGCTTGTCGGACCTTACAAAGCGTCTGCCATGCTTGTCCGGCTTAGGATCGTGCTCGCCCGATGGGAGACGGCACCACCGGAATTAAGGGAAGCGGCGCTGAACGATTTTGCTGCCGCGTGGCCCGCGTTCCGGCTCCGCAGGGTCCTCGCAGAAAATTATGTCGCTGCGGGGCTCCCTGCCCGTGCGGCCATACGCGATCGGCTGCAAATCACTCCGGACGTACTGCCAGCGTTCGATGCGCTTGTGCGGCGGATCACAAGACCTAAACGCTGAGGGTTATGTGTGCGTGGGCCCTTGACCTGACTGGACATCTGCACTGGCATCTATGTGCCTGGCCGCTTCGCCTCCGATGCGGTTTGGGACCGCGATTGAGTGACCGCCAGTCCCAGCAGGAACGCGTATAGTACGGCCACGGCCGGCATCTGCAGGCTAAAATCGAGGAGCGAGTGAAGCCCGACCAACACGGTGGCCGCGATGCCGAGGGCTGGATAGATGCGGCCGTGCCGGCGTGCCCGGACGCCCCCCAGCGCGATGAAGGCCATCCAGCCGACGGACAGGGTGAGCGCAACTGCCGCGGGCACGCCGAGTTCGAGCCCGTTTTCGAGATAGGTGTTGTGGGCCTTGTCCCATTCGACTTGGAGGGAAGACGATGTGCCGGTCCGATAGGCTTCAATCGTATCCGGATATGTGCCAGCGCCCGTACCCGTGAGAGGCGTCGTTTGGATGGCTTCGATAGTGGTTATGTAGAATGTCTGGCGGAGGTCGCCGTCGATCGAGACGCCGTCGCTTCCCAAACGGTCGACCACGCGCGCGCCCCCTAGCAAAAAGACTGGAAAGATCAGCACGAGGAGGATGCCCACGAGCATCATGGACCGCCTCGCTCGGCGTCGGCCCTGTTTCGGTTGAAGCAACAGAAAGACGAGGAGGCCTGCGAGGGACGAGCCTATGCCCGCACGCGAGCCCGTAAGGAGGAGGGCGAGGAAGATTGCGAGGAACGCCGCTGTTGTCCAGGCCGAGCGCTGCAGGACGGTCTCGACCAACAGGGCGAACTTTTGGCGGGGGGGGCTGCGAAGTGCCAGCACTGGGCGGATGCTTTGGCTGAATATCGCTGTGACGCAAAGGAGCGACAGACCGGCGAATGTTGCGAAGTTGTTGCGGTTCACGAAGGTGCCGGTGAGGTCCGTCTGGTAGGCCCATTTACGGTAGATGAGAATCCAGTCATTGCCGGAAAAGAAGACGAGGAGGCCATAGAGTGCGTAGACGGTGCCGGCGATGGCGACCGTTTGGAGCGCGGTTCGGGCGCGCTTCGGCGTATCGGCAAGCTGGAGCGTCAGATAGAAGACGCCGCCGTAGGTGAGGAGGCGCATCAACGCGGTGAGCGTCGCCATCGGATTAGCTGTGATTCGACCCGCCAGTTCGACACCAAGAACGTTCGAGGCTGAGCGCCAGAGTGGATCTCCGAAGTTCTGTCCGAAGGGCCAAGGCACCCATTGGATCAGTACCCAGAGGCAGACGGTGGTGTAGAGAAGGAAAGGCCATTTCAGCCGGCGAGACATTTTCGGCGTCGGGAAGGTATTCGTCCAAGCGGACCCGAGGCCGGCCGTTATCCCCTGGCAAATGAGCATTGCCCCGATAACGACGGCCAGAAGCGCGAGGGGGAAGGGCTTATTACTGCCGAGCGGTAGGGGTGCAAGAATAACTAATGCCAGCAATCCAGCAAAAAGCCCGTCGTCGAGACTGGCGCGGAATCGCACGGCGGTGGGGCGCTCTCTACCCTTATCTGCGATCGGACTCTGCATCGTCATTCCACCGTCACGTTCCTTTCGCCGCTTTGTCGCAGGGCGCGCGTGTATAACGCGGAATCCCTGTGCCTGATTATATGTTCCCGGTGGGTATAAGGGTATCCAAATGGGCGATATCCTTAGGCGGGGCTAGGCCCGTCCAGTGAGCACAGTGGGGAGACGCAGCGGGCGCGTCCTGCGTGTGTCCACGCCTTTACCACTCGGACTGGCACCTAGCAGCCTGTCGGACTTGAACCGAGGGGTCGGATGCGATTCAGTTTCATTGATTGATTCTCCTCGATGGAGTGGAGCCAGGATGAGCAATTTCCGCCAGGTTGACCGGAAGACGGGTTTTCTGCTGCCGCCCTCGGTCGATGAATGGCTTCCGGAGCGGCATCTGGCGCGCTTCGTGGTGGAGGTGATCGAGCAGTTGGATCTGTCGAGGATGGTCAAGGCCTATCGCGGCTCGGGCTCGGCCTCCTATCACCCGAGCGTCCTGCTGGGGCTTTTGGTCTACGGCTACGCCACCGGGGTGTTCTCGAGCCGCAAGCTGGAGCGGGCGACCTACGATTCGGTGGCGTTCCGCTTCATCGCGGCCAACGATCATCCCGACCACGACACCATCGCCACCTTCCGGCGGCGTTTTCTCGGCGACATCGAGCAACTGTTCGTCGAGGTGCTGGCGCTGGCGCGGGAGGCCGGCATGCTCAAGCTGGGCACGGTTGCGCTGGACGGCACCAAGGTGCACGCCAATGCCAGCCGGCACAGCGCATTGTCCTATGAGCATGCGAGCAAGATCGAAGCGCAGTTGCGGGCCGAGGTTCAGGAGCTGATGGCGCTGGCGGAGGCGGCCGATCGGGCGGATGTGCCGGACGGCATGTCGGTGCCCGAAGAACTGGCCCGGCGCGAACAGCGCCTGCAACGCATTGCCGCGGCCAAGGCGGCGATCGAGGCACGGGCCAGGGAGCGGTTTTTGCGCGAGCAGGCCGACCATCAGGCCAAGCTGCAGGCGCGCGAGGAGAAGGCGAAGAAGACCGGACGCAAACCGGGTGGCAAGCCGCCGCAGCCGCCCATGGCGGGTCCGGGGCCGACGGACCAGGTCAATCTGACGGATGAGGATTCGCGCATCATGCCGGTGGCCGGCGGCGGCTTCGAGCAGGCCTGCAACGCCCAGGCCGCGGTGGCGACGGGCAGCATGCTGGTGGTCACCAACGATGTGGTTCAGGCGGCCAACGACAAGCAGCAGATCGCACCGACGCTGGACAAGCTCGCCGCGCTTCCCGAGGCTCTGGGGGCGCCTGAGACCTTGCTGGCCGACAGCGGCTATTTCAGTGAAGCGAACGTCGAGGCCTGCGCGAAAGCCAGCATCGCGCCGCTGATCGCGCCGGGACGCGAGCGCCATCATCGCTCCTGGAAAGAGCGTTTCGCCGCCGCCCCGCCGGCGCCGGACGACCCGACACCGTTGCAGGCGATGGCGCACCGACTGGCAACGCCGCAGGGCCGGCAAGCCTATGCCTTGCGCAAGCAGACCCCCGAACCGGTGTTCGGCATCATCAAATCGGTCATGGGCTTCCGACAATTCCACCTGCGCGGCCTCGAAAAGGTGAAAGGCGAGTGGAACCTCGTGACCCTGGCCTGGAACATGAAGCGGATGTTCGCCCTCAGCCAAGCCTGAGGGGGCAGCCGCATCCCAATTCATCGACGAAGGTCCCGAAACCATGAAATCTTCACGTTCCAATGTGTGCTCAGTCCACCTCAAACACGTCAGCCCGACAGGCTGCTAGGTGCCACGCTGGCCGAGTATAGTTCCGATGCGGACCGGACGACGTGTTGTCTCGATCCAACTTGATGTATCATCGGAAACCGCTCGCCACATTCCCGAATGTAAAAGAGCGGATCGCTTGAGTGGGGACGAGGGAGAAGCTGCCGGTCCGTCTATCAATTTGTCGGTTTCGGAATAGGGAGCTTGCGGGTTCGCAGTGAGATGAGAGAAGAGCATAAGGGCAAGGTTGCCCTCATAACAGGTGTGACGGGGCAAGACGGAGCGTATCTTTCCGAGCTTTTGCTTGAAAAGGGTTACGCGGTGCACGGCATCAAACGCCGGGCGTCGTCGTTCAACACGGGACGCGTCGAGCATCTCTATCAGGACCCGCACGAAAAGAACCCACGCTTCGTCCTGCACTATGGCGATATGACGGATTCGACGAACCTGATCCGTATCGTCCAGCAAACGCAGCCCGACGAAATATACAATCTCGCCGCGCAAAGCCACGTGCAGGTGAGCTTTGAGACAGCCGAATACACCGCCAATGCCGATGCCGTGGGCACGCTTCGCCTGCTCGAGGCAATCCGTATTCTGGGGCTGGAAAAGAAGACGCGCTTCTACCAGGCCTCAACTTCCGAACTTTACGGCAAGGTCCAGGAAATACCGCAGAGCGAAACCACCCCCTTCTACCCGCGCAGTCCCTATGCCGCGGCCAAGCTCTATGCCTACTGGATGGTCGTCAACTATCGGGAGGCCTATGGGCTCCACGCTTCGAACGGCATCCTCTTCAACCATGAGAGCCCACTGCGCGGTGAAACATTTGTGACGCGCAAGATCACGCGCGCGGTCGCCGCGATCCATCTCGGATTTCAGGACAAGCTCTATCTCGGCAATCTCGACGCGAAGCGCGACTGGGGCCATGCGCGCGAATATGTGCGCGGCATGTGGATGATGGTGCAGCAGGACGAGCCCGACGACTATGTGCTGGCGACGGGCGTGACGACCACGGTTCGCCAGTTCGTCGAATGGGCCTTTGCCGAGACCGGCATCAAGCTCGACTGGAAGGGGAGCGGCGCGGCCGAGAAGGGCTATGACGCCGCGACGGGGCGCTGCCTCGTCGAGGTCGATCCGCGCTACTTCCGCCCGACCGAAGTGGAACTGCTGCTGGGCGATCCCTCGAAGGCGCACAACAAGCTCGGCTGGGCGCATGAAACATCGGTGGAGGCACTTTGCGCCGAGATGGTGCGGGAAGATCTGAAGACTGTCGCAGACGAGAAGCACCGCAATGACGGTTGAAACGCCCTTCCGCTTGGTCGGCAAGCGCATCTGGGTTGCGGGCCACAAGGGCATGGTCGGTTCGGCGATCATCCGCCGTCTCGAAAGCGAGGATTGCGAGGTCATCACCGCCGACAGGAAGGCGGTCGACCTGAAAGAGCAGGCGGCGGTCAGGGCCTGGGTTCAGGAGCAGAGGCCCGACGCGATATTTCTCGCCGCCGCCAAGGTGGGCGGCATTCTCGCCAACGACACCTACCCGGCGGACTTCCTCTACGACAATCTGATGATCGAGGCGAACATCATCGAGGCGGCGCGCGCTGCCGGTACATCGAAGCTTCTCTTTCTGGGGTCGAGCTGCATCTATCCGAAGATGGCGCCGCAGCCCATTACCGAGGAGGCGCTTCTCACCGGCCCGCTCGAGCCGACGAACGAGTGGTACGCGATTGCGAAGATCGCGGGCATCAAGCTCTGCCAGGCCTATCGCCGGCAGCACGGGTGCGACTTCATTTCCGCCATGCCGACCAATCTCTACGGGCCGGGCGACAATTTCGATCTCGGTTCGAGCCATGTCATTCCCGCGCTGATCCGCAAGGCGCATGAAGCGAAGCTTCGCGGCGACAAGGAACTGGTGATCTGGGGGACGGGCGCGCCCCGGCGGGAATTCCTGCATGTGGACGATTGCGCGGATGCCTGCGTGCGGCTGATGAAGGTCTATTCCGGCGAAGAACACGTCAATATCGGCTCGGGCGAGGACCTGACGATCCTCGAACTGACGGAGCTTGTTTGCGAAGTCGTCGGCTTCAAGGGCGCGATCGCGCATGACCTTTCGAAGCCCGACGGGACACCGAGGAAGCTGATGAGCGCGGCGAAGCTCAGGGGTCTCGATTGGTCCCCGGCGATCCCGCTGAAGGACGGGTTGCGGAGCAGCTATGCCTGGTTCAAGGACCATGCAGCCCTTTCCGACAACGCGGTTCATTGATGGGCGCGGAAAGCTATATCGCCGCCTCCGACGCGGCCAGGGCCGGAACCGGAGAAACCGTGGCGGAGGCCGAGATGACGGCCAGACCGGGGCGCGTTCTGATATACGGCATCAACTACGCGCCGGAGCCGACGGGCGTCGGCCGGTATACCGGCGATATCGGCGCCTATCTTTCGCAGACGGGCAACCGCGTCGAGGTGGTGACGGCGGTGCCGCATTATCCCGGCTGGATGCCCCGCGACGGTTATCGCAATCGCTACCAGGCCGAGGAAATGGCGGGCGTGCGCGTGGTTCGGTGCCCGCTGCTGCTGAAGTCCGACATGCACGGCATATGGCGCCTGATCGCGCCGCTGAGTTTTGCCGTTACCTCGGCCCCCGTCGCGATCTGGAAAATTCTGACGATGCGGCCCGACACGGTTTTCTGCGTGGAGCCGACGCTCTTTTCCTCGCCCGTCGCGCTTTTCTTCGCGAAGCTGATGGGCGCGCGCACCGTTCTTCACGTGCAGGACCTCGAGATCGACGCGGCCTTTGCGGTCGGCCATCTCGGCAAGGGCCCCTTGCAGAAAGTCGCCTATTGGGGCGAGCGCCATCTGCTGCGGGCCTTCACATCCATCGTGACGATTTCGACGGGGATGCGGGCCATGCTCGAGGCGAAGGGCGTTCCGGCGGAGCGCATGAGCATCGTCAGGAACTGGGTCGACACGAACAAGGTGAAGCCGGCGGCGCCCGATCCGGCGATGCGCGAGGAGCTGGGGCTTTCGCCTACGGCGTTTACCATTCTCTATGCGGGCAATATCGGCCCCAAGCAGGCCCTGCCGCTGGTTCTCGATGCGGCGGAAGCGCTGGCGGAGCGGCCCGGTCTCGAATTCGTGGTGGCGGGCGACGGGCCGGAAAAGGCGAAGCTGGTCGCACGCTACGGGCACTTGCCGAATGTGCTCTTTCTGCCGATCCAGCCGGAGGGCCGGTTCCACAAATTGCTGAGCGCGGTGGATGGCCACATCCTGCCGCAGCATGCAGGCACCGCCGACATGCTGCTGCCCTCGAAGCTTGGCGGCATGCTGGCAAGCGGAAAGCCGTGCATCGTCATGGCCAATTCGGGCACTGAGCTGTATGATTTTCTGTCAGAAGCGGCGATCATGGTGTCCACGGATCATCCGGAGCGTCTGGTGGCGGCGATCACGGATCTGGCCGGGGGCAAGGCCGGCGTGGACAAGGGCGCGCAGCTCAAGCTGGCGGAAAGCCTCGATATCGGGAGCTGCCTCAAGGCGCTCTCGGCGATCATATTGGGCGGCCGGACGGCGCCAGAGGCGCGGACCGGCCAGCAGGGCCGCTAATTTACGTTTTCTTGACGACGCCGTGGCGTGATTTCAACGAACTGATTGTGTGGCGGGTGTGAGTATATGAACGGCTCAAATGCGGATTATGCGGGGGCGCTGAAACGGACGCTGGCCTTGCTGGCGGAAATCGACGCCGATTCATGCTCAACCGACTGAACGACACCCTCCGTGCTGGAGGCATCGCCGCACAGATGATCCGTGGTCTGAGCGGGACCTCCGTGCTGATTCTTTTCAATTTCGGCGCGACCTTCATCACGGCAATCGTTCTGGCGCGGCTGCTGGGCGCCGCCCATTACGGTATTTACGCCTATGCCATTTCCTGGGTGACGCTGCTCGGGGTTTTCGCCAAGTTCGGGATCGACCAGGTTCTGATCCGGGAAATTTCCGTTTTCCGGCACAAGGACGACTGGTCGCATATTCGCGGCATCTTCCGGTTCTCCCTGCTGCTGGTGGGCGTGGCAGGTCTTGTTTGTGCCGCCGGGTCGGCTGTCGTCGCCCTGTTGTTGCATGGCGGCGAACCGGAAATGCGGGCGGCGCTCTATATCGCCTGTCTGCTTCTGCCGCTTCAGGCGCTGCTCGCCCCGTTCGGGGCGACGCAGCAGGGGATGGGCCAGATCACCTATGGGCAGGTGCCCACGCTCCTTGTCGTGCCGGTCGGCTTTCTGGTGGCCATCGAGGTTGTGCATGTGCTTGCGCCGGGGGCGTTCAGCGCGGAGCAGGCGCTGCAATTGCGTGTTCTGATCGTCTTCGCGGCGCTTCTGACGGCGATTGCGCTTCTCCGGTCCGGTATGGTCAAGGCGGGGCGCCCGGCCGTCCCGCCGAAGCCTGCCTATCAGTCGCGGGCCTGGTTTGCCAGTGCCGCGTCGCTCGTCCTGATGGGCAGCATGTTCATGGTCAACTCGAATGCGGATATATTGATGCTCGGCTCAATGGTTGGACCGGAGGCGGCGGGTGTCTATAAGGCTGCAACGCGTGGGGCTGAGCTGGTGACCTATGGCGCTTCCATCGTCAGCACCCCTCTCGGGCCGATCATAGCGCGGCTTCACGCTGCTGGCATGAGTGCGAGGTTACAAATCGAAGTTCTCCGGTGGGCGCGGATCGCTTTCTTTCCTGCTCTCCTGCTCGGCGCTACGCTCCTGATCGAAGGGAGGATATTTCTGGGCTTGTTTGGGGCCGAGTTTTCCAGTTCGGAGGCTGTCACGGCTCTGACCATTCTGGTGGCGGGTCAACTTGCCCACGTTGTTGTCGGTCCCGTTGGCCTTTTACTGATTATGACGGGCAATGAAAGGTCTGCAGCAAAGGCACTTTTTGCGGGAGCTATAGTTAACGTGATTCTTAATGCGGTTCTTATACCGACTTGGGGAATAGCGGGCGCTGCGATAGCAACTGCTGCGGGGACGGTTCTTTTTGCGATGTGCCTAACGGTATTCGTGTTTCAGAAGATTGGTATAAATCCCACGGTCTTCTCGGTACGGACAAAGACAAATTAAGCGGGCTCGTGTTTAGATGGCACTAGTCTTTAGTATCAGGTGTCCTTCGGAGGGCGAGAGCGGCATGAATCAAAAAATGGAGATCGACAAGTGGCGATTGGCGGCGGCGCACTATAGCGGCGGATCTAGCGGAGAGCCCATTTATGCACTTTTCGAACGCACTGTTACTCAAGCGGGTATAACGGGACATGTGCTTGACTTTGGCGCTGGCAAAGGGGCGTTCGCACGGCGTCTGTCGCAACTGCCCCTAAATCTGTCCCTGACATGCGTTGATCTCTTGCCACGGCCTGAAAATCTACCGGAAGAAATAGAGTGGCGTGAAGGCGATCTCAACTACCCACTCGACATGGAAGATCAGAGCTTCGATGCAATTCTTTCACCGGAAGTAATCGAACACCTCGAGAACCCACGCGCCGTAGTTCGAGAATGGGCTAGGCTTGTGAAGCCCGGCGGCTGGATTCTGTTTTCAACGCCAAATAACGAAAGTTTTCGGTCCTTGCTGGCGCTAGCATTTCGGGGGCACTACGCGGCTTTCGGAGATGCCAGCTATCCAGCGCATATCACGGCGCTGGTTCGAAAGGATATCGAACGGATCGTAATCGAGGCGGGATTGGAGCCATGTTCCTTCAGTTATACCGACGTGGGAATGTTGCCGAAAGCTCGACGGCTTCGTTGGCAGGACTTGTCGGGCAGGATGTTTCGCGGGCTGAGGTATAGTGACAACCTTCTCGCGATGTGCAGGCGGAAGCCCCAATGAAGGTACTCAAAAGTTTGCGCAAACCGGAATATGTGTTTCGTCCCGCTCAGATTGTGCGGAGGCTTATGCGTGAGCTGGGTGACGCGCCGCAGACGGCGGATGTGGATTTGCCATGGGGACTGCGCATCAGGGTGCGGCCCGGCGAGACGATTGGTTCATGTATCTGGCGCATGGGCCTCTATGACCTCTGCGTCAGCGAATGTCTGTGGAGGCTCTTGGATGAAGGGGAAATAGCCCTCGACGTTGGAGCCAATATCGGACACATGACGAGTATTATGGGCCTCGCGACCGGCGCGGGTGGAAAGGTTTTCGGTTTTGAACCGCATCCCGAGATATTTGAAGAACTGAAGCATAACGCTTCATCGTGGGAAAAACTGTCCGGCTTCGCTCAGCTCAATCTCGTGAATGCGGCCGTCAGCCGCGAAAGCGGAAGTGCGGTATTGCATATGCCGCCGATGTTCACGTCAAACAGGGGAACGGCGTCGCTGGAAGGAGATGGAGTGTCGCGTGCCGGGGAAAGAAATTATGACGTTCGCCTGACCAGCCTCGACGAAATGTTTATGGGGACGTCAATCGGTGTCATAAAAATAGACGTCGAAGGGCACGAGTTGGGCGTACTCGAAGGGGCAAGGCACTTGCTCGAAATGAGGGCCATCAGAGACATTATTTTTGAAGAACATAGAGTTCCACCAACACCGGTGACCGAGTATCTGGAGCGGTTCGGGTACAGAATATTTCGCCTCGAATCCGATCTTCTCCGGCCGAAGGCCGTTTTGCCTTCCTCGACACATGAGCGACGCAAGGATGCGCCAAACTTTCTGGCGACTGCGGATTTTCAAAGGGCGTTCGCCCGGCTCAAGCCCTGCGGATGGGAAGTCCTGAAATACAGGCCGATGGCGTTCCGGTGAGAATATTCTTCTACTCCCGCACCTTTCCTCCCAATCTCGGTGGCCTGGAGACCGTCTCCATGCTGCTGGCACGGGAATTCGCGCGGGCGGGGCACGAAGTCGTGGTGCTGACGGAAAGCAAGGGCGACGGGCGCGACGGGGAATTGCCGTTCGAGGTCGTGCGGCGTCCGACCCTTCCGGATTTGCTGCGGCGCGCGCGCCGGGCCGATGTGGTTTTTCACAACAATATCAGCCTGCGCGCCGCCTGGCCCCTGCTGGTGGTGCGCAAGCCCTGGGTCGTCGCCCATCATATCTGGCTGCCGAAAGGAAAAGGGCTGAAGGGCGCGAAAGCGGCCTTGAAGCAGTTTGTGCTGCGCTACGCCACGGGAATCGCCATCAGTCAGGCGATCGCCGACAACTACACGACGCCCTCAACGGTCATCCCCGATCCTTACGATGATGATGTTTTCCGGCTCATGCCGGGCGTCGAGCGCGACCGCGATCTCGTTTTCGTGGGCCGTTTCATCGCGGACAAGGGATTGCAGGACCTGCTGCGAACGTTGGCGCAGTTGAAGACAGGGGGGCTCTCGCCCAACCTCACGGTCATTGGCGCGGGTCCGGCGGAAGCCGAATGGCGCAAGCTGAGCGAGGAGCTCGGCTTGTCCTCGCAGGTGCGCTTCGCCGGGCGGATGGGGGGCGATGCGCTGGCGGCGGAGCTCAACCGCCACCGGGTGCTCGTCGTCCCTTCGCTCTGGAACGAGCCTTTCGGCGTTGTCGCGCTTGAAGGAATGGCTTGCGGCTGTGTCGTCGTCGGCTCGGAAGGGGGCGGCCTCGCCGAGGCGATAGGCCCGGGCGGCCTGACTTACCCCAATGGCGATGTGCCGGCGCTCGGAGCGTGTATAGTTGCGGTACTGAGCGATGATGAACTGGCGGCGAGGTGCCGCGCCGCCGCCTTGTCGCATCTGGCGAAGCACCTCCCACCGGATGTGGCCGCACGATATCTCGAGCTTTTTCCGCGCAATTTTTCCGGCTAGCAGCATGTCAGTTCTGTCACAGAGCACGCCCACTTACAGATCGAGGAACCGGGCAGCCGGCCAAGAGGCGATCCGCCGCCGGCTCGTGAAACTTGTCTTCGCGATCTATTTTCTGCTGATTTTCGAAGGGGCGCTTCGCAAATGGGGCGTGCCGCAACTGGAGCAGGTGTTCTATTTCATCCGCGTACCGGTGGCGCTGGTGCTCTATGCCTTGGCCTTCCGATATGGCCGCTGGCCGCGCACGAGTCCGGCGATGGTGGCTTTCTACATGCTGGCCGTTGCTGCGCTGGTGCTGGTTCCGGTCCAGCTTCTCATCGGATCGTATGACGCCAGGTATCTGGTCCTCGCCGGTTATGGCTGGATCAATTATTTCTTTTATATCCCGATGGCGTTCATCATTGCCGATCAGTTTCGCGCAGGCGACATTTCGCGCCTGATCCGTTTTACGGCATGGCTCGCCATCCCCGCGGCCATCCTGGTCATTTGGCAGTTCGCTTCATCGCCACACAGCGTCGTCAATCTCGGGGCCGGACTCGACGAAGATAACCAGTTCCGGAACCTGGGCGCGGCTCTGGGTTACGTTCGCCCGACGGGGTTTTTCACCTCCACTACGGGCCAAACGCAGTTTGTTGCGAGCGCTTTTGCATTGCTATCGGCCGCTTTCTTTCAGCGGCGCGGCCCTCTCGCCCTCCGTCCGTCTTTGCTTTTGGCCGGGGGAGGGGCCGTAGTCTTGATGACTGTTTTCAGCCAGAGCCGCAGCTTGTTTGCAATGGTCGCCCTGGTCCTTCTGGCGACGGGGGCGGCCGGCTTCGTTACCGGCCGGACAAAGATTCTTCTGCGCGCGATCATCTGGCCGGCAGCTCTGGCGATCACGGTGGCTCTTCTGTGGCCGCTGCTTTTCCCGACCTCGTTCGAAGTGTTCACCGCGCGCTGGACCGGTGCGATGTCGCATGAGGAGGCGATATTCCGCGGCGGCTTTTTCGGCCGGTTGTTCTACGGCTTTTATGATTTTACCTATTACCTCCCGAACACACCTCCCTTCGGGTATATCCTCGGCCTTGGCGGCAATGCCTCGGCTCAGCTTTCCTGGGTTCAACTGCCTGCGGCGGCGACCGAGTGGCAGGGATACGGGAAATGGTCGGAAGGGGGGTGGGCGCGCCATATAACGGAGCTTGGGCCGGTCTTGGGCCTGTTCTTCATTATCTTCCGGGTGGTGCTGACGGTTTGGCTTGGCGCGATGGCCGTGCGCGCGACGCGACGGAGCGGCAATGTCCTGCCGATGGTCCTGTTCGGTTTTGTCGGCATCAGTCTGCTGGTCGGCCAAATCACCGGGCAAGGCACCATTAACGGCTTTGCCTGGATGTTTTTTGGCTTCTGTCTCGCTGCCGCCCGTACCGTTCATACGCCCAGGCGGCAGACCGACGTCATTCCGCCGAGAGAGGTTGAAAGATGATACTTGCGGTGAATACTTCTTTTCCGGAAATCAATCATCTGGCGGCTGAGCTGGCGGATGCGGATCTTCTGTCTAAATATGTACGTCCCTACGCTAGTCTGCAGCGGCCTTGGGAAAGGTTTCTGGCCCAGCTGCCGGGAGTCGGAAGTTTCTATAACCGTTCGTTTGGCCGCCGCAAGCTGCCGGAGCCGCTTTCTGCCGAGCATATAAATGAGGCGGGCGTGGCGATAGATTTTCTCATGGCCGCTCATGCTTTGCTCCCCGCATCCATTCCCGGCTATCAATCGGTCAGACGGAAGATGTTGGACAGACGTACGCATATTGTCGGCTTGCAGGCCGCCCGTGTGCTGAAGGATGAAGATGCTGTTGTTGCAAGCTGGGGCTGTGCTGACAGAGTCTTTCGTGCGGCCAAGGAGCGTGGGGCTCTTTGCATTCTCAACTATCCGCTTGCCCATCACCGATTTGCCCGTCGCTACCTCAATGAAGAGGCAGAACTGCAGCCCGCTTTCGCTTCAACCTTGAATACCCATGACCGCCCCGACTGGTATATCCAGGTACTGGATGAGGAAATCGAGCTGGCGGACCATATTCTTGTGGGGTCGAGCTTTGCCCGCGACTCCTTCATCGCGGAGGGGATCCCGGGGGAAAAGCTGACTGTCCTTCCGTATGGTGCCGATGTGCACCTGTTCCAACCCGCGGAAACGCCAAAGCCGCCGAGCGACAACCTCAAACTTCTTTTTGTCGGCCAGATCGGACAGCGCAAGGGCATCTCCTATCTGCTGGACGCGGTTCGCAGAATGGACCGGAAGGGAGACACGTTGACCCTTGTGGGCCAGTTCCAGGGCGATGGGGTCGCGTTTGAAAATTCGCAACCCCTCTTTCATCATATTCCGCATGTTCCGCATACAGTGCTACGAGAGATATACCGGCAGGCGGATGTCTTCGTCTTCCCGACCCTCGTGGAGGGGCTAGGAATTGTTGTGCTGGAGGCTATGGCGAGCGGCCTGCCTGTCATAACTACTCCGAATGGGCCCGGCGACATTGTGCGCGATGGTGTGGATGGGTATCTCGTGCCGCCCCGGGACGTGAATGCCATTATCGACAGGCTGGAAAGGTTGCGCGCCGATCCGGATTTGCGCGCGGAGATGGGCCGCAACGCACGGCAACGAGCACAGGAATATACTTGGGATGCCTATCGCCAGGCAGGCCTAAGCGCGATAAAGGAATGGTCGAACCTTTCGAGGACGAATATGGCTGTTCCGGGATACACCGATGGGGGGTGATGGACGGATATCTGCCGAATTGTATATGGGCCTGAACCAGATGGAGTGGCGGTGATGAAGCCCTATGTCGTCTACTGGAACAACATCCCTTCTCCCTACATGGTGGACCGCTTCAACGCGGTGGCCGACAGGAACGAATTCGAGTTCGAAGCCTGGTTCAACGACCGGACTGAATCCGATCGGAGCTGGGATGTCGATGAAGCGAGCTGGCGCTTCCGCTACCGTTATATGCCTGCCACTCGCTTCTTTGGCCGGGCGTTCCACTGGCCCTTGCCGCTATTCGGCAGGCGGCCAGACGTTCTTGTCAGTCTTTATGCGAGGCCGTCTTTTGTTTTTGGTTGGATGATAGCCAAACTAAGGGGTGCAAAGACCGGCTTCCGCGTCCTCAAGACCTATGATCGGTGGGTTTCCCGTCATCCTCTCAAAGACGCTGTGAAGCGCTTCATGTTCAAGCGCGTGCATGCGATCGAGACCCCGGGGGAAGATGGAAAGCGCTTTGCCATAGAATATGGAGTGTCTGCGGATCGCATTTTTTTTGCGACTCATACGATAAGCATGCCCCAGTTGGAGGTTTGCAGGGAAGGTCTCGAAAAAAAGGGGCAGGAGCTTGTAGGGACGGTCTTCCTCTACGTAGGGCGTCTGTGGTGGGGCAAGGGCACCACCTACCTGCTCGAAGCTTTCGAGCGTGTTCAACAGCGGAGCGCCGAAGAAGTCAGTCTGCTGTTGGTTGGAGATGGCAATGACGAAGTAACGCTCCAGCAAACCTGCAGAGAGCGCGGTATTCGCAATGTGGTCTTCAGTGGCTACAAGCAAAAGGCAGATCTTCCGCGCTATTATGCTTCGGCTGATGTGTTCGTTTTTCCGACGCTGGGCGACCCATACGGGCTGGTAGTGGATGAGGCGATGGCCTGCTCGCTGCCCATTATCAGCACCAGCGCCGCCGGTGAGATAGGAGAGCGCATCGAGGAAGGCGTCAACGGCTACATCGTTCCGCCGGAAGATAGCGCCGCTCTCGCCGATCGTATGCTTTTGCTCGCGCAGGATCCCGGTCTCCGTAGACGTATGGGCGAAATTTCCGCCCAGAAGGTCGCTGGTCATACACCCGAAAAATGGGCAGAGGATTTTGGGTATATCGTCCGGTTCATGCTGGGGGGGGCGGCACCATGAAGCTCGTGGGCTTGTGGCGAGTGCTGCGCCACTACCTGAACCATCCTCTTGGTCGCCTCGACAGACTCGGCACGCTGTCACGTTTTATTCACTGGCAAATCGGGAGCCGCGTGCTGGGGGCGCCTGTGGCGATGCCTGTTGCAGATGGCATTCAGCTTCTGGTGCGTACGGGAATGCGTGGCGCAACCGGTAATATCTATGTCGGTCTCATGGAATTCGAGGACATGGCATTCGCGATGCATCTCATGCGTCAGGGCGATATGTTCCTCGACATCGGCGCGAATATCGGCATTTACAGTCTGCTTGCCGCGAGCCGCGGCGCGAGCGTGAAAGCATTCGAGCCGGTTACCGCGACTTACGAACAGTTGTTGGACAATGTTTCTCTCAATCGTTTTCATGTTTTGATCGATGCGCGGAATATGGGGGTGGGCGGACAATCTGGCGAGTTGCGTTTTTCTAGCCGGTCGGGGCCGACCAATCATGTTCTCGCCGAAGGGGAGACGGATGACAATGCCGTGACTGTTGCCGTCGAGGCGCTCGATGAAATTTCAATCGAAGCCACGATGATGAAGATTGACGTGGAAGGTTTCGAAGCGGAGGTCATCCGTGGGGGAAGGAGAGTCTTGCAGCTTGAATCCCTCCAGGCCGTTCTCATTGAATTGAATGGGCTTGGCGCGCGCTATGGCTTTGCGGATGCGGATATTCATGCGAAGCTGCTGGATTTCGGCTTCAGTCCGGTTCGCTACGATCCGTTTGCGCGGCGGATGATGCCTCTCGACACGCATAACACTTCGGGGAACACACTTTACGTGCGGCATTCGGCGGATCTGGATCGTCGTCTTCGGGAAGCACGCCCCATCGTCTGGAATGAGATCGAGGTTTAGGCGGATTTCGTCGGCCGCACCGGCGAGGCGCTCGAGAGGCTCGGCTGTTTTTACGCGACCATTTCAGGATTTATGCTTCATGATCACATGGATATCTGCAGTCAGATGAAGCGTGTCGGAGAACGGATTGTCCTTGTTGGTGCATTCCCTCCGCCGATTCACGGTATGGCGGCGGTGAATGCCATTGTGAGAGACGCGTTATTCTTGGCAGGCGCCAAGCCGTTGGTAATCAATTTGGCTGCGCGCAATCTTGAACGTTCGCTAGCCGCACGACTCGGCCGTTTGCCGGTTGCAGTCTGTGGCATTCTCGCATTTGTCTTCGCAAGACGGTTGCGCGGCGAAACGCTCTACATGAGTGTCTCCGGCGGGACCGGCCAGGTTTACGAAGCGATGTTCGTGCTGCTTGGACGGATGCGCGGGATGCGGTTGTTCCTTCATCATCACAGCTTTGCTTATCTCGACCGGCGGAACCCGCTTACGGCGTGGCTGACCCGCATAGCGGGCGGGGAGGCGGTGCATATAACGCAATCGTCCCGAATGGCTGCGCGGCTGACGACGCTTTATGGTGTTCAGCATGCAATTGCCGTGTCGAATGCGGCTATTTTCATGCCCGACAGCATACCCCCATCAGCAGCACGACGGCATGTGCGGACCCTCGGCTTTATCAGCAACATTGCCGAAGAGAAGGGTGTCTTCGAGTTTCTCGATCTGCTGGCGGCAGCGAAGGAAAAAGGATTGCCGCTGGCGGGGAAGCTTGCCGGGCCTTTTCAGGATAGTGCCACGGAGCGACAGGTTCACCGACGCCTGGAAACTCTGACGAATGTCGAATATGCCGGTGCGAAATATGGAGCGGAGAAGGACGTGTTTTTCGACGAAATCGACGTCCTCGTGTTTCCAACTCTCTATGCCAATGAAACGGAAGGGATCGTAAATCACGAGGCGATGAGCCGCAGCCTTCCGGTCATAGCCTATGGGCGAGGCGCGATACCGGAAATCGTGGGCCCGGATTGCGGGAAGGTTATCGATCCAGCTCGACCCTTCGTACCGGAGGCGCTGACGCAGCTTGAAGACTGGCTTGCCGATCCCGCTGCGTTCGAGGCTGCGTCGAAGCGAGCCAGGGAACGTTTCGCGGAGACTTATGCGCATAGTTTGGTTCAGTGGCAGGCTTTGCTGGCGGACCTCTCGGGAGTTGCGGGCGGCATTTCGAATGAGGAAGCGCCGTGACGCTCCCCCTTGCCGTCAGAGTCCGCAAGCTGGCCAAGCTTCTCGCCGTGCCCCTGTGGCGCCGCGCGCTGCTCGGCCACCGGGTGGCGGCGGGGCCGGAACATGGGTTTGTGCTGCGTCATCTCGGCGACATCCGAACCGTGGTCGACATAGGCGCGAATTGCGGCCAGTTCGCGCTGGTGGCGCGGCATTTCTTTCCCGAGGCGCATATCGTCTCTTTCGAGCCCCTGCCTGGACCGGCGGCGGTCTATCGCTCGATCTTCGCGCAGGATGCCCAGGTGACCCTACATGAAGGGGCCATCGGGCCGGAGGCCGGAGAGACGACGATCCATATTTCGAAGCGCGCGGATTCTTCCTCGCTATTGCCGATAGGCGCGGCGCAGGACAGGCTCTTTCCCGGCACGGCGGAAGCAGGCACGGCTGTCATCAGGGTGGGGCCTTTTTCGGCTTATGTTGCGCCGGCGGATATCGAGGGACCGGCTCTCCTCAAGCTCGATGTGCAGGGCTTCGAATTGCAGGCGTTGAAGGGTTGCGAAGAGGCGCTGGAGCGTTTTGGCTGGATCTATGCCGAGTGCTCCTTCGTGGAACTCTATGAGGGGCAAGCGCTGGCGGACGAGGTCATCGCCTGGCTGCGTGAGCGAGGGTTCGGCCTTTGTGGCGTTTACAACATGGCTTATGACCGCGAGAAGCGGGCGGTGCAGGCGGATTTCCTGTTCATCCGAGAGCCGGACTGAGAACGGGTGTGGCGTTCCGGCAGGCCGATATTGCGGCAATTTTCCCCTCGGCGGGAAAGCCGGAACCTTCCGCAACAAGCTTGTTTGCAGGAGTTTCATCCGGTATGAAATTTCGATAACAAGCCGTTTATCATGTCGCGGCGTCCCAGAAGTGAGGCCCTACCTCCCTTGTCGTCAGCTTTTCCGCTCAGAGACGTTTCCGCGCAGCCGGTCGCATTGATCACGGGCATTACCGGCCAGGATGGCGGCTATCTCGCCGCATTCCTGCTGGAGAAGGGTTATGTCGTCCATGGCCTCGCCCGGGATGTCTCCAAGGTCGATCCGGCGCGGTTTCCGTCCGCCGCGACCTTGAGCGGACGGCTGCATCTTCACGCCGCCGACATGGTGGACGATCGGCGGCTGATGAAGGTGCTTGAAGCGGTCGCGCCCCACGAAATCTACAATCTGGCGGCGCAGACGCATATTCAGGCCAGTTTCGACGATCCGGCCTATACGACCGATGTGAATGCCACCGGCGCGGTGCGTCTTCTCAATGCGCTGGCGAAAATCGATCCGGCGCGGCGGACGCGCTTCTATCAGGCGTCGAGCTCGGAAATGTTCGGCGATGCGAAAGGCCGCCCGCAAAACGAGGAGACCCCGCTTCATCCGCTGAACCCCTATGCGGTTTCCAAGCATGCGGCCTTCGAGGCGACGGTGAATTTCCGCGAGGCGTTCGGCATACGCGCGTCGAACGGCGTGCTCTTCAATCATGAAAGCCCGTGGCGGGGACCGAATTTCGTCACCCGCAAGATTTCCCAGGCGATTGCACGTCACCATCTGGGAGACGAGACGCCTTTGCGGCTCGGCAATCTCGATGTGAGGCGTGATTGGGGCCATGCGAGGGACTATGTTGAAGGCATGTGGCTCATGCTGCAACAGGACGTGCCGGACGATTACGTGCTGGCGACAGGCGAGAACCATTCGGTACGCGAATTCGTGGAACTTGCCTTTGCCGAGGTTGGATGCAATGTGGAATGGGAAGGCGAGGGTGTCAGCGAGATCGGCCGGGACGCGAAAAGCGGCCGGACGCTGGTCGAGATCGATCCAGCTTTCTTCCGGCCGACGGATATCAGCGCCACCCTGGGCGACGCCGCAAAGGCGAAGCGGGTGCTCGGTTGGCAATGCCGCACGAGCTTTGCGGAACTGGTGCGCGAAATGGTTGAGGCCGATATTGTTCGGCTTGAACGGTCGAACCTCGGTGCTGCCGCAGGCGCGGCCGATTAAGGAGACTGGCGCCGATCTGCTACCTGCCCACGCCGGTGTAAGAGAAGCCCGCGTCCTTCAGGTCTTCCGGACGATAGACATTGCGAAGGTCGACCATGACGTTACCCTTCATCGTACCTGCGAGGCGTTCGAGGTCGAGCGCACGATAGGCGTTCCATTCGGTCACGATAATGATGGCATCGGCGTTCGCTGCTGCCTCGTACGGACCTTCGCAATAGACGACGGCGTCGGGAAGAAGGTGCTTGGCTTCCTTCATGCCTTGTGGGTCATGTGCCTGGACCACGGCTCCGGCATCGATCAGTCCGGGGACGATCTCGAGCGAGGGGGCATCCCTCATATCGTCCGTTTCCGGTTTGAAGGTCAGGCCAAGCACGGCAATCGTCTTGCCTTTCACCGAGCCGCCGCAGGCGGCCACGATCTTGTCGACCATGCGACGTTTGCGCCGGGCGTTGACTTCGACAACCGCCTCCACGATCCGTGTCGGAACCTCGAACTGCTGCGCGGTGCGGACGAGGGCCAGTGTGTCCTTTGGGAAGCAGGAGCCGCCATAGCCAGGGCCGGCGTGAAGGAATTTCGAGCCGATGCGACGGTCCAGACCGATGCCGCGTGCGACATCCTGAACATTGGCGCCGGTCTTCTCACAGATATCGGCCATCTCATTGATGAAGGTGATCTTGGTGGCGAGGAAGGCGTTGGCCGCGTATTTGGTGAGCTCGGCAGTGCGGCGGTTGGTGAAGAGGATGGGCGTTTCGTTGAGGTTCAACGGGCGGTAGAGATTGCGTAAGACCTCGCGAGCGCGCTCGTCTTCCGCGCCGACCACGATACGGTCGGGACGTTTGAAGTCGTCAATGGCCGCGCCCTCGCGGAGAAATTCCGGGTTCGATGCGACGGAAAAATCGGCATCCGGCGCCACACGACGGATGATCGTTTCCACCTCGTCGGCCGTGCCCACGGGTACGGTCGATTTCGTCACAATCACCGTATACCCCGTCAGCAGCACCGCAATTTCCTCGGCTGCCGCATAGACATATGACAAGTCGGCGTGGCCGTCGCCGCGCCGGGTCGGCGTGCCGACCGCGATGAAGACGGCGTCCACATCCTTCATGGCGGCGGTGAGATCGGTGGTAAAGGAGAGGCGTCCGGCGAAACGGTTTCCGTTGACGAGTACGTCGAGGCCGGGTTCGTAGATCGGGATTTCACCTCGCAGCAGGGCTTCGATCTTTCTGGCGTCCTTGTCCACGCAGATGACATTGTGCCCGAAATCCGCAAAACAAGCCCCCGACACCAGCCCTACATAACCGGATCCAATCATCGCTACCCGCATGTCGTTGCCTCAATCCTTGGGGGTTATATACTGCGCCCTGTTCATAGCGGGTTTGAACGATCAAATGAAGCGTCGGCATCGCTCGCTTGCATTTGCTCCCGCTTCCGGCTCATCTTCCGGTGAGCCAGAACGGGCCGAGCGGCAATCAAGGGATCAGGATGACGATTCTAGTGACAGGCGCTGCCGGTTTTATCGGCAGCTACCTTTGCCACTATCTGCTCGACCGGGGCGATGAGGTGGCCGGCATCGATGATCTCAACGACTACTACGATCCGTCGCTCAAAGAGGCACGGCTCGAGCGCTTGAGGGCGCGCAACGGTTTCTCCTTCGTCAGGGGCGATATTTCCAGCCCGGACGCACTCGTCGAGGCTATCCGGGGGCATCGGATAACCAAGGTGGCGCATCTGGCCGCGCAGGCGGGCGTCCGGTATTCCCTCGAGAACCCACGGGCTTATTTACGGTCCAATCTGGCGGGGCATCTCGAGGTGCTGGAACTGTGCCGCGGGCTCGGCACGGTGGAACATCTCGTCTATGCCTCGTCGAGTTCGGTCTATGGCGGTAACGAGAAAGTGCCGTTCAGCGAAACCGATCCCGTCGACCATCCAGTCTCCCTCTATGCGGCGACCAAGAAGGCCGACGAGCTGATGAGCCATGCCTATTCTCATCTATACGGCATTCCGCAAACCGGGCTTCGTTTCTTCACCGTCTATGGTCCCTGGGGCCGGCCGGACATGGCCTATTGGCTATTCACGGAGGCGATGCTCAAGGGCAAGCCTATCCGCGTCTTCAACGATGGAGACATGTGGCGCGACTTCACCTATGTGGACGATATCGTCCGGGGCACGGCGGCGGCGCTTGATCATCCCCCTGTGGGCCCCCGTGCTCCGCATCGCATTTACAATATCGGACACAACAAGCCGGAGCATCTCGGCCGCTTCATCGACATTCTGGAGGAGGTTCTGGGGGTCAAGGCCGTACGCCAGTATGAGCCGATGCAGCCTGGCGATGTGCCGCGAACCTATGCCGATATTTCCGCGATTGAACGCGATCTCGGATTTGTGCCAAAGGTGGGGCTGCGCGAGGGGCTTTCCGCGTTTGCCGACTGGTACCGTGATCGTTTCAAGCTCTAGCTGGGGCTTGTATCAGCCGCCGAAGAACGATCAATTCCCTCCGTTCCGGTCGAATTCAGGCTGACGGCCAATTCCATGGGGAGTGAGCGTGACGGCTTTGAAACCGACGGCGCAGGGGTTGTTCTGGATTGAGACAGAGCTCGGCCAGTTAACCAAACTTCAGATTCAAGAAACCGGGCCCCACCGTTGTATTTTCATTTTCTAAATGCTCCTCCGCTTAATATGGAGCTCCGAAGCCAATAAATTTTGCCATACAAAACCAAGGCAAAGTCGACATTAAAAAGCGTCGACCGGCGTATGCATAAACATGCGGGATTCGGAACTTTCCGAGACTCTTCCTTTTCAAACTCTCACCACATTAGATCAGTCGCTCTGGTAGTGTGACATTTGTACAGATGCGAGTGGCGTGGATTTGCCGTAATCTTAAACCACACAATATCGGGAGGCTACTCCATGAGGGGGGGCGGCGAAAAGACAGAGGACGAAACTGCCTTCGGGGCTTCGGGGATCGTCGGAAGCGCAACGTCACCCGACGTTGTCGACGGCCCTTCGCCTCTCCATGCAAATTCCGATACGGCGTTCGCGGATGAGAAAGAGCAGCCGCTCATCTCAAAACACGTCATTTCGGATATCATGACGTGCGTCGACGGGGCACTCATCTTCGGTGCGGCGCTGGTTGCAAAGTGGATTTATCTCGGAGAGGTTCTGGAGATCACGGCGAAATCGACGCCCTACGCGGTGATCGGCGTGGTCGGAGCAGTGCTGGCCGTCATGATGCTGAAATATCAGGGGCTCTACAATTTTGACATCCTGAGCAGCGTTCGCGGTCAGGCCAGACGTGTCCTCTTTGGCCTTCTGTTTACGGCTCTGCTCCTTGTGGGCATCGGATATCTTCTGAAAGTTTCCGAGGATTATTCGCGCGGCTGGTTTGTCGCATGGTTTGTGCTTTCGGCGACGTCGGTTTTCATGTTCCACGTCCTGAGTTCGCGCGTTCTGCGATGGCTGGTTGTCCTTGGAGTCTTCGCGCGGAATGTGGTCATCTATGGCAGCGGAGATATTGCGGAAAGCATCATCCGCAGGATCGGAACCTCCTCGATGAACCTGCGAGTGGTCGGTGTATTCGACGATCTGACGGCTGGCCAGAATCCGCGGGTACCGGTGCGCGGCGGTTTGTCCGACCTGATCATGTTCGGGCAAAGGCACAGGGTCGACGAAATTCTCATCGCGATGCCACTGGCGAATGAATTGCGGATTGCAAATCTGGTGGAACAGCTTTCGCTCTTGCCTGCCGACATCAGGATATGTCCCAGCGCTACGGCATTCCGTATGCCCCCGAAAGGTCTGCTGAATTATGAGGGCCTAGCGGTGCTTGAACTCGAGCGGCGTCCGATGGATGGCTGGGCACCGATCATCAAGAGCGCAGAAGACAGGCTGCTCGCCGCGGGATTTCTCATGGCCTTCGCACCGCTGCTCTTTCTCGTCGCAATGGCAGTGAAGCTCGACAGCAAGGGGCCGGTTATATTCAGGCAGCGGCGGCACGGTTTCAATCACGAGGTGTTCAACCTCTATAAATTCCGCACCATGCATGTAGTCGAGGATGGCGACCAGGTCGTGCAGGCCATACGAAACGATCCGCGCGTGACACGGGTGGGCCGTTTTCTCCGCAAGACGAGCCTCGATGAGTTGCCGCAGCTTTTCAATGTCCTCGCGGGGGAGATGTCGCTGGTCGGCCCGAGGCCTCATGCGCTGGCGCATAATGAATACTATTCAGCAGTGCTCGATCGCTACGCCAACCGCCACAAGGTCAAGCCCGGCATGACCGGTTGGGCGCAGGTCAATGGTTTCCGGGGAGAAACCGACACCCCTGAAAAGATGCGGCGCAGGGTCGAGCACGACCTTTACTACATCGAGAACTGGTCGGTATGGCTCGACCTGAAGATTATCCTGATGACCCCGTTTTACGGATTGATCGGCCGCAACGCTTTCTGATGGAGTTTCCGCCGCGCCCTATTTGCGTACCAGCTCTTCAAGGACAGGACGGAATTTAGGTCCGATGTCCGGGCGTGCGAGAGCGAGAGCGACGTTCGCCGAGAGATAGCCGACCTTGTCGCCGCAGTCGTAAGTCGTGCCCTCGAAGCGGTAGGAAAAGAAATCCTGCCCAGCCATGAGGGCGATCATCGCATCCGTCAGTTGAATTTCGCCACCGGCGCCGGGCTTCTGGGTCGCGAGCTTTGCGAATATCTCCGGCTGCAGAATATAGCGGCCCGAGATGATGAGATTGGATGGCGCGTCCTCGACTTTCGGTTTTTCGACCATGCCGGTGACACGGTGGGTTTCGTTTCCGAGGTCTTCGGCCAAGGCAACGACGCCGTAGCGATTGACATGTTCGTTCGGCACTTCCTCAACGGCGATCACGTTGCCGCCGTGCTTCGAATAGACATCGACCATCTGGGCGAAACAGCCGCGAGGGCCGTGAATGAGCATGTCGGGCAGGGCGAGCGCGAAGGGCTCGTCGCCTATGACATCGCGCGCGCACCAGACGGCGTGGCCAAGCCCCAGCGGCTCCTGTTGGCGCACAAAACTCGCCGTGCCCGCCGCAGGGCGGCTCGCGCGGAGCATTTCGAATTCGGCGGTCTTGCCGCGCGCCTTCAGCGTTGCCTCGAGTTCATAGGCGAGATCGAAATGATCCTCGATCGCGCCCTTGCCCCGGCCGGTTACGAAGACGAAGTGTTCGATCCCGGCTTCGATCGCCTCTTCGACTGCGTACTGGATGACGGGCTTGTCCACGACGGTCAGCATTTCCTTCGGAATGACTTTCGTGGCGGGCAGGAACCGCGTTCCAAGGCCAGCGACGGGGAAAACGGCTTTTCGAACTTTTCGGGGGGATTTCGAGTTCATAGCTCTTGCTTGTTCCGGGAGACCAGTCTCAACAACTCTCGATGTCTCGTCTGGTTTCGCATTTCTTCCTATGAGCCGCAAGCTGTGACCTCTCTGTGACGGGCGGGATCACAGAGCGCCTTGCTGGAGCGGAAATCTGCCGGAATCCGTAGTGGATGGCGTTTGCTTACCCGTGACCGGCGCGCGGGCCTTAACCATCGGCGCCTGTCCGGGGATGAAATCTGCCTCGAATTCCCGTATCTTGAACATGTTGGCTTCTGGCTGGCTGGATCCCTTTCCCGTCGGGCAAACTGGATGGAGTTGTGCATGATCTACCCCGTAATACTTTCGGGTGGTGTCGGGTCGCGCTTGTGGCCGACGTCCAGGTCGCTGTACCCCAAACAACTGCTTCCCCTGGTGTCGGAGAGGGCCATGCTCCTCGAAACGGCGCTCCGCGTTACCGGAGACGACCGCTTCGCCGATCCCGTCATCGTGTCGAACGATGAGCACCGGTTCATCATTGCGCAGCAGCTGCGGGAGGCGGGGATCACGCCGCTTGCGCATATTCTTGAGCCCGAGGGCCGCAATACGGCGCCCGCCGCCGCTGCCGCCGCTGCTTTCGTTCAGTCCCGCGATCCCAAAGGGGTGCTCCTCGTTCTGCCGGCGGATCATCACATCGCGGACCTCGAAGCCTTCCGCACGGCGGTCGAACAAGGTGCCGCGCTCGCCGGCGCCGGCAAGCTCGTCACCTTCGGCGTGGTGCCTTCGGCACCGGAGACCGGCTATGGCTATATCAAACGCGGCGCGCCGCTTCCGGGTGGCAATGCCTATGCGGTGGAGCGTTTTGTCGAGAAGCCGGATGCCGGCACGGCCCGCGCCTATCTTCAGGAAGGCGGGTATGACTGGAATGCCGGCATCTTCATGTTCCGTGCCGATAGCATCCTTCAGGAGATGCGGTCTCACTGTCCCGAGATAGCCGCCCATGCGGCGGAAGCCGTCGTCAAAGGGGTGCGCGACCTCGACTTCCTGCGGCTCGACGCGACCTCCTTCGCCGCCTGCCCCTCGAACTCTATCGACTATGCGGTGATGGAGCATACGTCCTCGGCCGCCGTTGTGCCGGTCGATATGGGCTGGAGCGACATCGGTTCGTGGTCCGCGCTTTGGGAGATCGGCGACAAGGATGCAGACGGAAACGTCGTAAGCGGCGACGTGATCGTCGAGGACACCCGGAACTGCCTCGTGCGATCGGAGGCAGGGCTGACGGCCACAATCGGCGTGGAAAATCTCGTCATTGTGGATACAGGCGACGTTCTCCTTGTCGCGTCGCGGGACCGGGTGCAGGACGTCAAGAAGGTCGTCGATCGGGTGGCCGCCGCCGGTCGCACCGAGCATCGGGCCCATAAACGCGTCTATCGGCCCTGGGGATTCTACGAGTCGCTCGACGAGGGTCTCCGGCATCAGGTGAAGCACCTCCTCGTTTACCCCGGCGCCGCCCTTTCGCTGCAGATGCATCATCAGCGTGCAGAGCATTGGGTGGTGGTCAAGGGCCGGGCGGAGGTGACGGTGGGCGAGACGCAGAAAATTCTCGAAGAGAACGAGTCCGTCTATATCCCCGTCGGCACGAAGCACCGGCTTGCCAACCCGGGTGAAGAACCACTCAGCATCATCGAGGTGCAGTCGGGTTCCTATCTCGGCGAGGACGATATCGTTCGCTTTGACGATGTGTACGGTCGTGAAGTTAATAAGCCGGCAGCCGAATAGCCCTCCTCGGTGACGGTTTCGCCTTCTGGCTCACTCTCGATGTTTGTGATACTGCCGAAGATCGTCCTTCACCTTCGCGCAGCGGGGAGGCTTCCAATCAATCTCGCACCCGTTCTTCGCACTCCCTATTCTAGGCTGGCGGCATTCATTGCCGCGGCGGTCCTTTATGCCGCCATTCTGGTCGGCTCTCTGTCGACCGAAATCGGACCTCCCGCCCTTTTCCCTTACTCCGACAAATTCATTCATATGTCTGCCTGGGCCGCTCTTACCGTCGTGTCTGTTCTTGCGCCACGCAGCAACCGGATATCGTTCGCCATCGCGGCGTTTCTCTTTTTGAGCAGCGGGGCGGTTGAGCTCGTACAAACCTTCATTCCCGGGCGGTCGGCGTCATACGGAGACCTCCTCGCCAACGCCGTCGGGATTGTCGCTGGCGGGCTCCTCGCGCGGGCAGCGTACTGGCGCTTCGGACGTCCCTAGCCTCACCGGGCGGTCGAGCGCCGCCCCCCATGATGAGGGGCGGTCTGTGCCGCATTTCCGTACCGGCCTCTGCCTGATGGTATTTCCCTCGATTGCCCATGGCAGCCGTTGCGGAGATGTCGCTACAGCGGCGTGCAGGCGCAGGCCATACCCGTCATTACGGAACCGCGGTGCGCGGATTGAATGCTCCATGGATCATCTTCATGGTTTCTATATGTAGTCGTTACAACATTGATTTCATCTATATTTATTGATAGTTGAAAATAGCATTTATATTTGTGAATTGATTTGGATTGGCTGGTCGTTAACCATGATTTTCGTGACAGAAAGCTGGGGGCGACATGGCACAAGGGTTTATCTCCGACGCGACTGCCAGGTTCATTGAGGCTGTTCAGGCGGTCGAGACCACCGACGCACTGCTCGGATTGATGCAGAAGACACTTTCCGAATTTGGTGTCCGTTACTTCACGCTCTACGAGTTTACGGGCTCGATGGAAAAGGGGGCGCTTGGAAACTACCCGAATGAATGGGGAAAGCGCTACGCAGAGCGACGCTATGAGTATCGGGACCCCGTCGCCCAAAAACTCTTCCAGGAGAGAAAGGGATTTTTCTGGGACGAGAAACGCTTCGAGAGTGATGGCAATCTCAAAGGCCAGAACGGGCGCGTATTTCAGGAAGGCTCAGAGTTTGGGCTTCAAGAAGGCTACGCCCATCTCATCTATGATCTACATGGGTTTTCGGCGCTTACTTCGTTCTGCTCCGAGCGAGTGGAACGAGACCCAAAGATGCTGCCGGCCATGCATCTCATCTCCGTCTACATGTACGGCAAGTACAAGGAGCTTACGGCGCATGTGCCGACGAAGGATGTGCCTTACCTTACCCGCCGTCAACGCGAGTGCCTTCAATGGGTTGCCGCAGGCAAAAGTGATTGGGACATAGGGTCGATCATGAATATCGGCCAGTCCACGGTCCATTCGCATATAGAAGCGGCGAAGCGATCACTTGGCGTGTCGAGCCGTGTCCAGGCGGCGTTGCTGGCACACAGGTTCGGATTGATCCGCGATGTGGTTCTTGCGTAGCGGCCATCTCGCTTTCAGCGGCGTGCAATTGATTTTTTCAACCCGTCTCTCCTCTAGGTAGAGGAGAGACGGGTTCAAGCCGATCGTTCAAATCTTCTCCCGGGTCTAATCAACCAAGGGAGAATAAAAATGTTCCAGTTGATCACGCATGAGAACCGGGCCGAACACGCGGACATACTCGACCGCATGCACAAGCTCCGGCACGAGGTCTTCGTCGAGCAGCTGAAATGGCCGGATCTCACATCGCGCGACGGACGCGAGTACGACCAGTACGATGGTAACTGCTCACCTCCCCCGGTGTGAGTGGTCGGGAGGGGGTTGACGCGGAGGTGCGGGCTTGATTCAAGCTCTTCATGAATCGCCAAGAGCTTGAGTCGCTGGACAAACCGGCCCTGATC